>ERZ772974.982-NODE-982-length-19399-cov-54.868745_pt1 | contig 19399 bp, 6 predicted proteins | sample MGYA00580671_ERZ772974 | MGnify/ENA primary metagenome ERZ772974 (study PRJEB29015, sample SAMEA2738065) | human oral metagenome | biome: human oral; feature: human-associated habitat; material: saliva | place: China | collected 2218 ... | reverse complement strand
CCACCCCTGGTACCGTGCTGCTGCGCGACGTCGTCTCGCTGACGTACACCTACACCAACGAGGCGGGGGAGGTCGTGCGCTCCTACACGTACGGTGGTGCGCCCAAGAGCAGGTCCTACTCAAACGGACGCTATTTCGAAGTGACCACGGCGGAGCAAGCTTTCGACAAAGCGCCCCTGTTTGATGGGTACGACGAGAACGGCAATGAGCTGCCGGACGGCAACTACACGCTCACCATCGAAGGCACCACCGGTGGCGCCTCTCCTGTCACCGAGAAGCTGACCCATGTGATCACGCTGGACACGGCCCCGCCCGTCATCTCGAACGTGGCGATTTCGGGTGAGGGGGATGGGCGCACGCTGTCCTTTGATGCCACCGACGCGTCGCCCTTCCCGGGATTCGGATTCTCGTGGACGCAGGACGGCGAGCCTTTCATGCGCGAGAAGTACTACGGCTGGGGCGAGATCGGGGCCGACGGGCTGCACCACGTCCACTTCGAGGTGCCGCTCTCCCAGATTGCCGAGCGTGCGGGTGGTGACCCCTCGAGCGTCTATCTGCAGGTGTGGGACTGGCCGGTCAATAGGGCAAGCGTGAAGGTGGACCTCACGGCCATTCCCATGACGAAGCTGTCCGTCTCTCCCGAGTCGGCGACGCTGTCGGTGGGCCAGAGCGTGACGCTGAGCGCCTCCCACGAGCCCGCGGATGCGAGCGTGACTGACGTCGTGTGGTCCTCCTCTAACGAGGCCGTGGCCACGGTTAGCCAAGACGGCGTCGTCAGCGCGGTGGGCGCGGGCGAGGCGACGGTGAGCGTTACCGACCCGACGCAGCCTTCGCTCGTGTCCGCGAGCGCCACGATTCGCGTTGAGGCTCCTGCTCCCGCGCCGAAGACGGGTGCGTGGAAGCGAGACGGTCGCGGCTGGTGGTACCGCTACGAGGACGGCTCCTACCCGTCGAGCGAGACCCTCGTCATTGACGGGGCGACCTACCGTTTCGATGCGTCGGGGTATATGCGCACCGGCTGGGTGTTCGATGGTGGGCAGTGGTACTTCCACGCGGCCTCGGGCGCTCAGGCGAGTGGCTGGGTGCTCTCGGGCGTGCACTGGTACTACCTGAACCCGGACGGTGGGGCGATGATGACTGGCTGGGTGCAGGTGGGGTCCACGTGGTACTACCTGAGCCCGTCTGGTGGTGCGATGGCGACGGGGTGGCTGAAGGAGGGTGGCCACTGGTACTACCTGCATCACGGTAGCGGCGCGATGGCGACCGGCTGGGTGCGCATCTACCTGAAGTGGTATCACTTTGCCGAGAACGGCCAGCTGATCGGTTAGTCGGCGACCGAGACGGCTGATCCTGCTCCCGCGCCCCCGGACACGTGTCCGGGGGCGCGGGTGTCGTTCGGGGAGGGGTGGGGGAGTGTTGCGCCGCGCGGTGGGTCCGCGCTGAACGTTGTAAGCGCTGGTGAGGGGAGTGTGAGGTGTGGGTGATCTATCAGGGGTGTCCGGTGTCAAAGTGCTAGATAACAGGTACGCGGTAATAGTTCCTGAGATATTGTTTGTCAGGGGGCCGCGCCCGCGTGGGCGCGGCCCCCTGATGTGCTGATCGAGTGAGGGAGTGGTGGATGTTCCATCGAACGCTATCGGCGCTGGCGGTCATGCTTGTCGGCGCCCTGTCGATCGCCGTGGGCGGGGCGGGCCCGGCACTCGGTGCCGACGCGGCCGCGTCGCGGGTGGGCCCTCAGCCCTCCGGCGTTGTCTCGCCCAGCGGTGAGGCCGCGCCGTCATTCCTGTCTCTTTGGCCCGGGGGTGCCGTGCTCGCGCCCGGACAGTCCATGACCTTCGAGGCATTGTCTGGCACGGGCCCCGCGGATAGCTCCGACGTCATCTGGGAATCCTCGGACACTTCCGTGTTCACCGTGGACGGCGACGGCCTCGTCACCGCCGTCGGTGTCGGCGAGGCGATGATCACCGTGACCGATCGGGCGAGGAGCTCCGTGTTTGGCGTCTCGCCCGTCCAGGTCCGAGCCGTGCCCGAGGACACCGGAATCGAGCTGTCCTCCCCCTCGCTGTCGTTGATGCCCGGGGGCGGCGTCGTCGTCAATGCGCTCCTCGCGCCGAGCCTGCGCGCACGCGCGGTGACGTGGTCGCTGACCCCCTCCACGCTCGCCACCCTGACCCCGAACGAGGGTACCTCGAGCGCCAGCCTGTCCGCCTCCGCTCGTTCCGGCAGGGGCACGCTGAGCGCGACCGTGACGAACGAGAGCGGCGTCGCCGTCACCGCCTCGATCGAGGTCGAGGTCGAGGCTGATGTCTCCGGCGACTTCGTCATCGAAGAGGATGGAACCCTCACCGGTTACCGGGGGACTGACGCGACCGTCGTGATCCCCGAGGGCGTCACCGCTATCGCCTCTCATGCCTGGAGCGGGACGGGGGTGACCTCCCTTCGGGTGCCCTCCAGCGTGCGCAGCATCGGCGACGAGGCCTTCTCAGGCAGCTCCCTCGAATCGCTTACCTTTGACGACGGGGAGCAGGCGCCCTCCCAGCTCACGCAGATAGGCAGCCGCGCCTTCGTCAACACGGCCATCACGGACCTGTCCCTGCCGCGCTCGCTCGTCAGGGTCGCGCCGGACGCCTTCGTCGAGATGCCCCGCCTGACCTCGCTTCGCCTGGGGCCCAGCGTCGCCGCGGGGCAGCTGGTGGGCGCCTTCGCGGAGACGCCCGAACTCACCCGCATTGAGGTGGACGGCGCCAACGCGCACTACGAGTCCCTCGACGGGGTCCTGTACACGCGGGACCGCACGCGCCTGATCGCTTACCCCGCCGCCAGGAACGCGGGAGGCTCCTACACGATTGCCGAGGGCGTCGAGGGAATCGACGACATGGCGTTCCTCATGGCGCGCGTGGAGTCTGTGTCCCTGCCCTCCACGCTGCGCCGCATCGGCATCCAGTCCTTCGAGGGCGCCCACCTGCGCGAGCTCACGCTGCCCGACGCTTTCGAGACGATGGGCGCATCGGCCTTCTGGCACATGCCCGCGCTCACCCGCGTCGACCTGGGCGGAGCCAGGCACGTCTCGACCAACGCCTTCCGCGACGACGCCGCGCTGCGCGAGGTAAACCTGCGCCCCGACCTCGGGACACTGGCGAGCGTCGCGGATGGCGCCTTCGTCGGCACCGGCGTCACCGCCATCTCCCTGCCGGATTCCGTGGCGAGCGTCGACGACGAGGCCTTCGCGAAGATGCCGGCGCTGACCTCGTTCCACGTCGGTGCAGCCCTGTCCGACCTCGGGGACTACGTGCTGGAGGGGGACGAGCGGCTCGCGACGATCAGCGTCAGCCCCTCCAACCCCACCTTCTCCGTGTCTGACGGCGCCCTCTACCGCAGGGCGGAGGGGGCCTCGACCCTGGTGCGATTCCCCCCGGCCAGCCCCGCGACCGAGGTCGTGGTCGTCCCCGGGACGACCGCGATCGGCACCGCGGCTTTCGAGAACAGCGCCTCCCTGCGCCGCGTTGTCCTGCCTGACGGCCTCCAGACCATCGGGGAGGGCGCCTTTGACAGATGCGCGAATCTGTCGGAACTGGGGATCCCCGACTCCGTGCGGGAAGCCGCGGGGCTGACGAACACCGGCCTGGACACCGTCGAGCTGGGTTCGCAGGTGCGCGAGCTGCGAATGGACGCTCGCGGGGCCCGCGTCGCGCGTCACATCCTGGTGCGCGGCGGCGTGGACGGCGTCTTCTCCAGTGAGGGCGCGGCATCCAACGGGCGCCCGGAGAGCGCGTTCTTCGGAGAGGGCATGACGACGGTGTCCTTCTCGGGGCAGACGCCGCGTGTCCTGGTGCTGCCCGCGACGCTGACCTTGCTCAGGCTCGCCGACGCGATGGCGGCCGACCAGAAGGACGACACGATCGTCTACGTGGCGGCCCCCGAGGGGTCGCCCGCGTGGCGCACCGCGCAGGACGCGGTGACGGCCGCCGGTTACGAGGCCTCCCACCTCCTCCACTACGAGGCGCCGACGCTCACCCTGGCGGGCTCCGGCATCGACGAGGCCGGGGCCGGGTATTCGGTGAGCGCGGGCCAGGGGTCGGGAGTGCCCCTCACCGTCGCAGCGAGCGGTGGGACGCTGGGCGGACGCGAGGCGCGCCTCGTCGAAGTCGAAGCGGACGGGACCGAGGCGGTCCTGCGCGACTGGGGGGCGATGTCGAACAGCTCGGACACTCGCTCCTCCTCGCTCGCCTACACGTGGACCCCGTCCGGGACCGCGGCCAGCCTGCGCGTCGAGGCCCGCGACGCCACCAGGCTCGTCCGCTCGGCGACCCTCACCCTGGCACGAGGCATGCCCGCGCCCACGCCGGCGACCCCGACTCCGGGCGCCCCGCCCGTTCCGAACGACGGCGGTGCCCCCGTGCCCTCCATCACCCCGCACGCCGGTGAGCAGCCGGTTCCCGCCTACCCGGTGCCCGCTCCGCGCCCGGCTCCCACGACCTTCCCCGACCCGAGGATCGGGTCGTGGAGTTGGGGCCCGCTTGGCTGGCGTTTCGTGTACGCGGACGGGGGATTCCCGGCGAACACCTCCGCCGTGCTCGACTCTCAGATCTACCGCTTCGACCCCTCTGGCTACATCCGAACCGGATGGGCATATGACTCCGGTTCCTGGTACTACCACGCGCCCACCGGCGAGCAGGTGAGCGGCTGGGTGCGTGACGCCTTCTCGTGGTACTACCTGGACCCCGCTTCTGGTGCTATGGTGACCGGTTGGCTCCTTGAGGGCGGGTCGTGGTATTACCTGACGCCTGGCAGTGGCGCGATGGCCGCGGGGTGGCAGCGCGTGGATGGGACCTGGTACTACCTGGATCCTGCTTCGGGTGCCATGGTGACCGGTTGGCTCCTCGAGGGCGGGTCTTGGTATTACCTGACGCCCGGCAGCGGCGCGATGGCCACGGGTTGGCAACGCGTCGACGGGACCTGGTACCGCTTTGACGATTCGGGTCGCTGGCTCGGATAGCGTTGCAACGCCGTGAATGGGGGCGGGGGTGACCGAAGGGTCACCCCCGCCCCGCATACACCTTCCCAGGATGGGGTGCCGACGCCCCCTCCAATCAGTCGCTCATATTCTGATCGACCGGGAGAAATGTTCGTATTTCGGGCTCGTCACAGGTTGGACATATGCCGAGAAAATTGCCGGGAAAGCTATCGAGCGCCAGAGGAAGAGGACTAGTCTTGAGAGAGGAATGCCACTGAGGCGTGAGCGTTCCCCACCACTAGTTTTCGATCAAGTGAGGCACAGATGTCCCATCGACGATTCCCGGCACTGACGCTGATAGCGGCCGGCGTCCTGGCCCTAACCACGGTCTGCATCCCAGCCGCCACCGCGGCAGGCTCGGGCGCGGCGGCCACGACCGGGGCCCTCCAGCCCTCGACGGTGCTTGCCCCCACCATCGAGGTCCCGACGACGAGGCTCGACATCTCACCGACCTCGACCGCACTCTCCCTCGGCCAGTCCCTCACCTTCGACGCCGCATACGACTCCGGACCCGTCTACCCCGGCGACGTGGAATGGGCATCCTCGAACGACTCGGTCCTCACCGTGGACCAGGAGGGCCGCGTCAGCGCGGTGGGCCTCGGCGAAGCGACGATCACCGTCACCGACAAGAACGACGCATCACTCACCTCCACCTCAACGGTCAAGGTCCGCGAGGTTTCCGAGGAAGCAGGCATCGAGCTGTCCGCCTCCGACGTCTCCGCCGTCGTCAACCACAGCGTCTTCCTCAACGCTCTCCTCTCGCCCTCGCTCCAGGGCAGCTCCGTCACGTGGAACGTGACCCCCTCCTCGCTGGGCAGCATCAATGCGCGTGACGACGCGTCCGCCGCAGAGTTCTGGGCCTCGCAACAGGCCGGAACCGGCACGCTCACCGCGACCGTCACCAACGCGGCGGGGGCGGCCAAGACGGTCACCGTCCCCGTGAGCGTCCAACCCGACCCGCGAGGCGACTTCGTCACGAACGACGACGGCGTCCTCGTCGAGTACAGGGGCACAGACCCGAACATCCGGATTCCCGAAGGCGTCACGGGCATCGGCAGCAGCTTCTCGTCAATCGCCCTCGACTCGGTCTGGGTGCCCGCCTCCGTGCGCACCATCGACGACCGCGCCTTCTACGGAACGGGCCTGAAGGAGATCACCTTCCAGGACGACGACGAACACCCCTCTCAGCTCACCGCCATCTACGGCGAGGCCTTCTCGATGACTGCCATCGAGACGCTGACTCTTCCCCGATCCGTCGAGACCGTCCTTCAGTCCTTCGAAAACATGGGGAACCTGACGACCGTGCGCCTGGGACCCAACCTCGGCCCCGACCAACTCGTGGGAGACTTCCGCTACACGCCGAAGCTCACGAACATCGAGGTGGACCCCGCCAGCGCGAACTACACCAGCGATGACGGCGTCCTGTACACGAAGGACCACTCCCACCTCATCGCCTACCCCTCCGCGAAGAACGCCGCAGGAAACTACCGAATCCCGGAGGGAACCAGCGCCATCGACGACAACGCGTTCGAGAACGCGCAGGTCTCCACCGTCACGATGCCCACCACGCTGCGCACGATCGGCGCGCAGGCATTCGCGCACTCCGGCCTCACCCAGCTCACCCTGCCCGACGGGCTTCGCAGCGCGGGCACCTGGGCCTTCGCCTACACCACCAACCTGACCAGCGTCGACCTGGGCGGCATCACCGCCCTGCCCGACGGCGCGTTCATCGGCTCGAGCTCGCTGACCGACGTGAACTTCCGCCCCGACCTCGCCGCGCTCACGACGATCGGTGAGGACGCCTTCGACTGGACGAGCCTGACCACCGCCACCCTGCCCGACACGGTCACGACCATCGCGGACAACGCCTTCGCCAACAACACGGCGCTCACCTCGCTGCACCTGGGCGCGGGCGTTACCTCCATCGGAGCCACGGCCCTGGGAGGGACCCCCTCCCTCGCGTCCCTGAGCGTGAGCCCCGCCAACGCCTCGTACTACGTGACGGACGGAGTCCTCTACGAGCATGCCCCGGCCGGCCCCCGACTGGTGCGCTACCCGCCCGCCAGGCCCGGAAGCGAGTTCGAGGTTGCCGCCGGCACAACCTGGATCGGCACATGGGCCTTCGACGGTGCCTCCTCCCTCACCCGCGTCGTCCTGCCCGAAGGCCTCACGACCATCGACTACGGCGCGTTCTACGGCTGCACAAGCCTGACCGACATGGCCATCCCCGAGTCAGTGGACACCGCCAGGGGCGTGGTCAACACCGGTCTTGACACCGTCGAATTCGGCAGCAAGATGCGCGAAATCTCGATGACCGCGCGCGAGTACCGCATGGCCCCCCACCTCATCGTGCGCGGCGGCGTCGACGGCGAGTACTACACCGACGGGGAGGCCTCGAACGGACGCCCCGAGAGCGCCTTCTTCGGCGAAGGCATGACGACCGTCGCCATTCGCTCCAAGGGACCGAAGGTCGTGGTCCTGCCTTCGACCCTCACCCAGTTCGAGCTCGACCCCTTCTCCGCCAAGGGCTTCAAGTCCGACACCCAGGTCTACGTCGCCGCGGCCGAAGGCTCGCCCGCCTGGAACGTCGCCAAGGCCGAACTGGAGAAGGAAGGCATCGACCTGTCGCACCTGCACTCCTACGTGCCCGCCACGATCACCCTGTCGGGCTCCGGCATTGACCAGGCCGATGAGGGCTACGCGTGGACCGGCACCCCGGGCACGGCACTCACCCTGACCGCTACCGTGAGCGGCGCCGTGCCCGACGGGCGAGAACTGCGCGTCACCCAGGTCGACGCGGACGGCACCGAAACCCTCATCCAAGACTGGAGCGCGATGGAGCAGGAAGGGGAGGCCTCGAGCCTGAACGTCTCGTGGACCCCCAATGCCTCCGGCGCACACCTGCGCGTCGAGACCCGCGACATCACGCGCGTCGTGCGCTCGACGAGCCTGAGCGTCACCGCCGCTCCCGCGCCCCAGCCCACAGCCGGGACGTGGCAGTGGGGCGCTCGCGGCTGGTGGTACCGCTACGCGGACGGCACCTACCCGGCCAGTGAGACCCTCGTCATCGGCGGCCAGGTCTACCGTTTCGACGCCGCCGGCTACATGCGCACCGGCTGGGTGCGCGAAGACGGCACCTGGTACTACCACGCCGTCTCCGGCGCGCAGGCCAGCGGCTGGGTGCTCGACGGCGTCTCCTGGTACTACCTGACACCGGGCACGGGAGCCATGGTCACCGGCTGGCTCAAGGACGGGGCGTCGTGGTACTACCTCAACCCCGCCTCCGGCGCCATGGTCACCGGCTGGCTCAAGGACGGCGATTCCTGGTACTATCTGAGGCCCGGCAGCGGAGCCATGGTCACCGGCCGCGTGTGGATCGGCTGGCGCTGGTACACCTTCGCCGACAACGGCCAGTGGATCCGCTAGCCGCCCGGGCCACGAAATCCCAGCGTTTTCACAGGTCGTTTCGGCGAACCCCCAAGGAACACCCCCTACAGTAGGTGTCATCACAAAGGAATACGGCACGGGCCACGCGGGCCCGGGACCTGCCGACGAGACACTACTGAGGAGTCATCCGGGAGTACTTGCACTGTGTTGATGGGATACGCCGAGGGGCCGACCGCCAGGTCGGCCCCTCGGCGTCTCTGTCTCTGGGGCCCGGTCGACTCCGTCGACTTCGAGCGGTCAGCGCCGGAATCAGCGTCAGGCGTGAATCGGGCGGCGGCGCGTCAACCGATGGCTTCTCGACAGGCATACTGCACAAGTGGGAGAGGGTACTCATAATTGTGGTGGCGCCTCCAGCGCCTGGCTTGTATTCCATAGTCGTCAATGAAGTGAGACTCAGATGACCCATCGACCACCGTCGGCGCTCGCGCTCTCCCTCGCGCTCTCCCTCGCCGCGACCACCCTTGCCGCCCCGGCCGCGCTCGCGACCGGCGGGGGAGCGGGGCCGGCCCCGGCCACCCCCGCGCGCCCGGCCCCGGCCTCGTCCAGCGACACCCCGACAACGATCATCGTTCAGCTCGAGGACGGCACCGTCGGAATGCGCGCCTTCGGCTCGTCCACGCAGACCGCACACGACGCGATGAGGGCACGCATCGCCGCCGCCGTCGAGGGGGTCGTCCCCGGCGCGCAGGTCACCACCGTGCGCGACTACACCCACGCGCTCGACGGCTTCGCCATCGAGGCCCCCGCATCGGCCCTCTCCGCGATTCAACAGGTCGAGGGCGTCAAGGCGGCGTTCATTGAGGGCACCCACAAGCCGATGGAGACCGCCGCCGAGGGAAGCGGCGCACCCGTCCTCGCCAATGCCTCGTCCCTGGCGATGACCCGCGCGAACCAGACCAGCCAGAAGGGCGACGGTCAGGTCATCGAGGTCATCGACTCGGGCCTGCAGACGGACCATGAGGCCTTCTCCGGCTCGATGGACGGCGTCGACGTGCGCATGAGCCAGGCCGACGCCCAGGCCCTCGCGGGCACACTCCCGCACGGCAGCGCCGGTACGTACGTCAACAGCAAGATCCCCTTCGCCTACGACTACGCCGACAACGACGCGACCGTCGTGCCGACCTCCACCAAAGACATGTCGCACGGCACGCACGTGGCCGCCATCGCGGCCGCCAACGGAGGAGAGGTCCGAGGAACCGCCCCGAACGCGCAGATCATCGTCGCCAAGGTCGTCCACGACGCGGACGGCGTCATGTCCGACAGCGCGCTGCTGGCGGCCCTCGATGACGCCCTCGTCATCAAACCCGACGTCATCAATATCTCACTCGGAGACGACGCGGGCATGAGCAGCGACGCCGGTAGCATCTTCGCCGGAGTCTACGAGAAACTCACCGACGCGGACATCACCGTCAACGCCGCGGCCGGTAACGCCTTCTCCAACGCGTACGGCAACAACAGCGGCCAGAACAAGCCGTTTGCGACCGACCCCGACACGGGAACGCTCGGCGAGCCCGCCTCCTACCAATCCACCCTGGCCGTCGCGTCGGTCGACAACCAGGAAGCCCTGTCCTACGTGAGCCTGGGCGACCGGACAATCGCCTACCGCACCGCCCTGGACGGTCAGGGCCAAGCCGTGCCCGGCCTGCGCGACATTCCCGAGAAGAGCTACCGCGTCGTCGACGCGGGCGCCGGCGGGGGCGACGAGCTCGACAAGTACGCGGGCACCAACCGGCTGAGTCTCGCCGACGCGATCGTCCTCGAAGACAAGGGAGGCACCGACACCCGGACCGGCACGGCGATGACCGACGAGCTCAAGGCCTCGTACCTGACGGGATTCCCGTCAACGCCCGCAGCCCTCATGATCGCCGACACCGACGAGTCCGACTCGCCCTACCAGTCGATCCTGGGCGCCACCACCACGATGCCGACCGTCACCATCACCAAGAAGGACGGCGAGGCGATCCGCCAAGCCCTGTCCGCAGCCAACGGCGCGGACGTGTACCTGAGCGTCACCCACTCCGGCATCGTGCTGGCCTCGAACAATCCGACGGCCTCGGAGTTCTCCGCATGGGGCGTGACCCCCGACCTGAGGCTCAAGCCCGAAATCGCGGCCCCCGGCGGTGACATCATGTCCGCCTACCTCGGCAACCAGTACCAGCGCCTGTCGGGCACGTCGATGGCCTCCCCGCAGGTCGCCGGCATCAGTGCCCTCGTGCGCCAGCGTCTTGCGGCCGACCCCGCCTTCTCCGCCATGAGCGCGACGGACAAGAATGCGCTCGTCACCAACCTCCTCATGGGAACCGCCCACCCACTTATCGACGTCGAGCTGGGGGACGGCACCTACTACTCGCCGCGCAAGGTCGGTGCGGGCGCCGTCGACGCGCTGGCCGCCACCACCGCGACCGTCTACCCGAGCGTCGTGGGCGCCGCCGATCCCTCCCGACCCAAGGCCGACCTCGGCGACGGAACGACGGGCTGGACCTTCCAAGTGCGCCTGACCAACCTCTCCGACGCCGCCCACACCTACACGCTCGGCGGCCAAGCACTCTCCGAGATGGTCGAGGAGGGGCTCTTCGCCGAGCACTCGCAGAACTGGGCGGGGCAGGGCATCTCCCTGACCTTCACCGGGGATGGCCTCGCCGAGGCCGGGGGCACCCAGCAGGTCACGGTCCCCGCGAATTCGAACGCGACCGTGACCGTCGCGGTGACCCCAGAGGCTGAGTTCGCGGCCTACGCCGCGCAGAACACCCCCAAGGGAACCTTCGTCGACGGAGCCGTCACCTTCACCAGCGGTGACGAGACCCCGAGCCTGACCGTGCCCTACCTGGGCTTCTACGGCTCCTGGGGCGCCCCCAGCGTCTTCGACGGCAAGTGGTCGGACAACGAGACGACGCCCGTGCACGTCTACCGTTCCGCGCTGGTCAACGCCCACTCGTCTATCCCGCTGGGTTCGCTGAACCCGATGTCGGAACAGCAGGACCTGACGCTGGTCACCACGATCAACACGCAGCGTCTCATCATGTCGCGCGCCCCGTGGGCAGAAGCACCCAACACGGTCCTTCCGATGACCGGTATGCTGCGCTCAGTCCCCTCAATGACGCTGACCTACCGCAACTCTGCGGGGCAGTCCGTGCGCTCCTACACGATCAACCGCGTGCGCAAGTCCCTGTACGACCTCGAGTCCGGCTGGACGAAGCCGGGTGAGTTCTCCGGTGAGGACCCCGTCTTCGACGGCTACGACCAGTCCGGCAACGCCCTGCCCGACGGCCGCTACACGCTGTCGATCGAGGCCGCGACGGACGGGCCCTCCTCCCAGACGCACCAGATGAGCTACGAGTTCACGCTGGACACGAAGGCTCCCGTCATTTCCAACATGACGGTGAGCGGCGAGGGCGATGCCCGAACGGTGTCCTTCGACGTCACAGATTCGTCGCCCGTGGCGGCCATCGACTTCTCCGTGAGCCCCGACTCGGTCTACTATTTCCGCAAGCTCGTCGAGGACGATGGAGAGATTCAGGCCGACGGCACGCACCGCTACCACTTCGACATCCCCGTCTCAGAGGCCGCCAGCGCCTGGGCGGAGCAGGGGAACGAGGGAGAGGTTCCGGCCGGCCCCTATGTGTTTGCTTGGGACTGGGGCACCAACCGTGCCGTGCAGGAGGTGCACGTTCAGGGCGATCCGACGCCCGTGCCGACGCCTGCCCCTGATCCGACGCCCGCGCCTGAGCCCGATCCGGCTCCCGCCCCGCAGGACGGCCAGTGGGTGAGCGACTCTGTCGGCTGGTGGTACCGGTACGCGGATGGCACCTACCCGGTTGGCCAGGCGGTGCAGATCGGTCACTCGATCTACCGCTTTGACTCTCGCGGCTACATGCGTACCGGCTGGGCAAGCGAAGATGGCTTCTGGTTCTTCCATGATGCCTCGGGCGCTCAGGTGAGTGGGTGGGTCAAGGATGGGGCTTCCTGGTACTATCTGGACCCCGCGACGGGCCGTATGGTGACGGGTTGGCTGCTTGATGGGCTGACGTGGTATTACCTGAGCCCTGCCGGTGGCGCGATGGCGACTGGTTGGGTGTGGGATGGTTCTGCCTGGTACTACATGGCTCCCAGTGGCGCGTTGACCACGGGCTGGGTCAGGGACGGTGGCTCCTGGTACTACCTGAGCACCGACTCCGGCGCGATGGTGATGGGCTGGCTACAGCTTGGCGTCTCCTGGTACTACCTGACCCCCGGCAGTGGCGCCATGGCGACTGGCTGGCTCCAGGAGGGCGGCGCCTGGTACTACCTGAGCACCGACACCGGCGCGATGTACACCGGCGGGCACTGGATCGGCTGGACCTGGTACCGATTCGCCGACTCTGGTCAGTGGCTGAGCTAGCGGCCCACGCGCGGGCCTGGTGCCCACTGCGTTGATGGCCGCGCCGCGCCCCCGGACATGCGTCCGGGGGCGCGGGCAAAGCACGGCGGTCGTGGCGCGTCGACGCCCGGATGTAAAGTCCCAGGGAATTCCCAGGCTGCCTGTGGGCTCCCACAAGGTTGGCTCCCTACAGTAGAGGTCGTACAAGGGAATACGGCACGGGCCACAGTGGCCCGGTCACGCCGACGAGATGAATCATGAGGAGTCATCTGGGAGAACTCGCACTGTGTTGATGGGATATGTCGAGGGGCCGACCGCCAGGTCGGCCCCTCGGCGTATCTGTACCCGGGAGGCTTATGTGGAACCGTGAGCGAGTGCTACATGGCGTTGGCGTGGTGGCTGCGGGGGGTGCGGGGGTGCGGCGCAGTTTGTCCCGCTGAGTTTGTGCTGCTGAGTGTGTGCGGCGTCGCCTGCGCTGTGGATTTTCTACGGCGGAGTGCGTGTGGCGGAGTTTCGTGTGGTGGAGCCTGTGGTACTGAGTGTGGTGAGGAGTCTGCGCTGTAGGACCGCCGCTGCTTCGGATGTGTTTCCCAGCGCCCACCAATGTCGCACGTAATTCCCCCGCGACTGATTCAAAGCTTGAATTGTGATCGTTGGAATTGCAACGTTTCTGGATGTTGTTGAATGTTCATGCAGTCGAATGACGTGCGATTTTGTGGAGCAACGTCCGGCAGTGGTGCGATCTTTGTGGTCGCCTGCTGAGCCTCGCCTGTTCTGGATAGGAAGTTGTCTTCTGGATAGGAACGGAACATCTGGATAGGTTATTTTCCTATCCAGAAGCCGATAACCTATCCAGATCGTCGTTTCCTATCCAGTTCGTTGGTGCCCGGCGCCTTCGGTGGCGCCTTCGGTGGCGCCTGAGGTGGTGGTGCTGAGGGGGTTTTGCGCCACGCGAAGCCCTCTCACGGCGTGTCGTCGGCGTGTCGCCGCCCTGCGTGGCGCAATTCCCCCCATCACGGCGCTCCTCCAGCAATTCCGCATGCAATTCCCGTCAATGATCTTGTTCGTCTGTCTCAGTACGTGTCGCCGTGTCACTTGTGTTGTGGAATTGCATGCGACTTTGTGGGGCGCTGCGCGCACTGAGGGCTTTGATGCGGGTTTTGCTGCGGCGTGACCGACCCTCATAGGCTGCCCTGTTAACTGGCGTCAACATCGCTGCTTGGGGTCTTGGGACGCCCACACTGCAGATCGCCCGGGTGAATAGTGCCGACGACGAGTTCTGGTGCGTGAAAGAGCCGGGGCGCGCCGGGCTCCACGAGAGAACCCAACGCGCCCCGGCCTCGTCGGTGAAGGGGCGAGCGAGCTTAGAAGCGCTCGACCCCCGCGTCCCACGCGGCGCGCATGGGGTTTGCGTCGGCGACCAGCTGATCGAAACGCAGGTCGGCGATGTCGATGACCTCGCCGAGCGCGAAGCGGGCCTCGCGGGCGGGGGAGTGCTCGACGCGGCGCCAGCCGGACTCGAGGAGGTGCTTGCGATCCACCACGTTATTGACGCAGATGATCAGCGGGCGGCCGAACTTCGTGCGGTAGGCGGCGCCCAGGGCGCGCAGCTCCTCGGCCTCCTTGTCCGTCAGCTCGCCGATCGACAGATTCGAGGTGTCCGCCAGCGCCTGCTCGTCGCCCTGCCCGTCCAGGACCAGGGAAACAATGTCGGCATACGAGGCGATGAGCTCCTCCGCCTCCTGCGGCGTCGCCGACAGGACCGCGTCCTCGAAGGAGGAACGAAGCTCGGACACGGACGCGAAGGGGCGCGCTTCCCAGGCCCGCTCGGCCGGCCACGTCTGGGTCGTGAACATCTTGGAGAACGTCGACACGAAGGTCGGTCGATCCATCGCGTTGACGTCGTCCAGGTTGATCTTCTTTCCGTCCACCACGGCCACGTCCGGCGAGGCGGGGCGCCCGATGTGGAAGAACAAGAGGTTCAGGATGATGGCCGTCAGCGAGCCGATCGTCACGCCGGAGCCGAAGATGATCTGCAGCCAGGAGGGCATGACCGACACGATGCCCAGCTTGAGGGTCACCAGGAGAGCCAGGCCAATCGACGTGGAGACGATGACGGCGTTGCGGTTATCGCGCAGGTCCACCTTCGACAGGGTCTGGATGCCCACGACGGCGACGTTGGCGAACATCGCCAGCGAGGCGCCGCCGATGACGGGCTGCGGGATGGCCGCGACGATGGCCGCCGCCTTGGGCAGCAGGCCGAGGATGATCATGAAGACGCCGGCTGTCGTGACGACCCAGCGGGACTTCACGCGGGTCAGGCGCACCAGGCCCACGTTCTGCGCGAAGCAGGTGTAGGGGAAGGAGTTGAGGACGCCGCCCAGCAGGGTCGAGAGGCCGTCGGCGCGCAGGGCGTTGGCGATGTCGCGCGGGGCGATGCGCTTGCCGACGACCTCGCCGGTCGCGAAGACGTCGCCCGTGGTCTCCACGGCGGTCACCGCCATGACGATGATCATCGCGATGATTGCAGTCAGCGAGAACTTCGGGATGCCGAAGTAGAAGGGCGTCGTGATGGCCACCCAGCTGGCCTGACCGACGCCGGAGAAGTCGGTCTTGCCCGCCGCGAAGGCGACGGCCGTCATGATCAGCAGGGCGAGGAGCACGGACAGGGTGCCCATGAAGCCCTTGAAGAGGCGCTGAATGATGATGATGATGGCGATGGTGCCGAATGCGAGGCCGAGAGCCTCGTAGGTTGCGGTTGTCTTGGCGGCGTCGTCGGCGGCCTTATCGGCCCAGGCGACGATGTCGCCGGCGGACACGGAGATCAGGGTCGTGCCCATGACCGTCAGCAGGGTGCCCGTGACGATGGGCGGGAAGAAACGCAGGAGCTTGGCGAAGAAGGGAGCGACCAGGAAGACGATGAGGCCGACGGCGATGATGGAGCCGTACATGGTGGCCAAGCCGGTCTTCGGGTCGGCGCCGGGGGGTGTGGCCGCCGCTCCAATTGCGATGAGGGGGGAGACGGCGGTGAAGGTGACGCCCTGGATGAGCGGGAGCTTCACGCCGATGAAGCGGCCGATGCCGGCCGACTGGATGATGGTTGCGATACCGCAGGTGAGCAGATCGGCGTTGATGAGGTGAACGAGTGTTTCATGGTCGAGCCCGAGGCCAGAGGCGATGACGAGTGGGACGACCACGGCGCCCGCGTAGAACGCGAGGACGTGCTGAATGCCGAGGATGGTGAGTTTCCCAAAGGGAGGGACTTGATCGACGGGGTGGGGAGCGGACGAGGGGCTTGATGCCATCTGTGTCTCCTGGACCTTTATCCAAGTGGTGTTAGGGACCCTTCTATTCTCTGTGATCCGCATGATGATTTTACGAGTTATTTAAAAAGTGTGGCGCGCGCTATTGAGTGCGGGGGCCTCGCGGGAGTGGGGCGCGGGCTGGTCGTCATCTGCGTGGGCGGCGCAATCCCGCGGATTGTCTGACCTGCGAGGATGCCGCGGAGCGGGGGAGAGGGTCGGCAGCGTGGTGGACCCCGTCTCGCGGGATGAACGCGCGGTACCTGAGGGGTGCGCTGCGGGGTACGAGGCCGGGGGTTCCTTTCGGGAGCGCTGCACCCCGTCGGTAGGCGGGGGGCAGCGGGGGCGAGGCCGGGGTCGGGGGTGCCGTGCGGGTCGGGGCTGTGGGTGGTGGGGAATCGGTTTGTCAGCCCGTGCGGGCGCATCGCGATGGGGGGAGTCGCGGAGGGGATCCGTTACCGAAAAATAAGCCGGTGATCGCGTGTTTGCGGGTCTCGGCGTGCTGAACGGCTGGCAAGTTTGTGTGACTACGGTTACATTATTGGATGTTTTTGGGCTGAAATGCGAGCAATTTTCGTGAATTCCGCGAAATATGGCCCTAAACCCGGCGAAAACGTCAGAGATTTCGTAGTGTGTCATTCGTGGCCACGACAGTGGTAACCAAGAACGAACAGGAATGAGGTTTCTCAATGTCCGTGAACCGTACCGAGCTTGTTGCTCAGATTGCCGAGCGTGCCGACCTGACCAAGGCGAAGGCCGACGAGGCCCTGGCCGCTTTCCAGGCCGTCCTCGTTGAGTCCCTGGCCAAGGGCGAGGCCGTCAAGGTGACCGGCCTCCTCTCCGTCGAGCGCGTCGAGCGCGCCGCGCGCACCGGCCGTAACCCCCGCACCGGCGAAGAGATCAAGATTCCCGCCGGCTACGGCGTCAAGCTCTCCGCTGGCTCCACGCTGAAGAAGGCCGTCTCCAAGTGACGCGCTGACGACAGCAACCTGGGTGTGGGGTGCGGCCGCATGGCCACACCCCACACCCATACCCGCGTCGCGTCACCTCAGCGGGGGAGCGCAGAAAGCGTCCCCGGCCCGATTGAGACGGGCCGGGGACGCCTCTGTGGAGCACGCCATGAACGTCTACGCGCTTACGCGTCCACCTCTTGCGTCGTGCTCAGCTGCAGGAGGGGGTGGTGGCAGGCCACGCGGTGCGTCTCTTCCGTGAGGAGCGGCTGCATCTTGCATTCCTCGCCGGCGAACGGGCAGCGCGGCCGGAAGCGGCAGCCCTTGGGCGGGTTGACCGCGCTCGGGGGCTCGCCCGTCAGCTTGATCGCCTGGTCGTCGTGGGAGAACTCAGGGTCGGGCACGGGGATCGAGTCGATGAGCGCCTTCGTGTAGGGATGCTTCGGGTTCTCGACCACCTCCTTCGCCGGTCCCTCCTCGACGATGCGGCCCAGGTACATGACGCCGATACGGTCCGCCATGTACTGGACGACCGCCAGGTCGTGACTGATGAACAGGTAGGACAGGCCCAGCTCGGCCTGCAGGTCCTTCATGAGGTTGAGGACCTGAGCCTGCACCGACACGTCCAGCGCGGAGACTGGCTCGTCGGCCACGATCAGATCGGGGGCCAGGGTCAGCGAGCGGGCGAAGCCGATGCGCTGGAGCTGGCCGCCCGAAAACTCGTGCGGGTAACGGTCCAGGATCTCTTCGGTCAGGCCAACCTGTTCGATGATCTCCATGATGCGCTCGGCGATCTGACGCGTGTTGCCGGTCTTCTGGATGCTCATGGGCTCGGCCAGGATCTGGTCGATGCGCATGCGCGGGTCCATCGCCGCGTAGGAGTCCTGGAACATCATCTGCACGTCGCGGTGGATGCGCACCGCGTCGCGGCCCTTGAGAGTCGCCAGGTCGCGCCCGCCGAGCTCGATAGCGCCGCCCGAGGGTGGCTCCAAGCCCGCGATCAGGCGCCCCATCGTCGACTTGCCGCAGCCTGACTCGCCCACGAGGCCGTAGGTCTCGCCCTTCTTCAGGGTGATCGAGACACGGTCAACGGCGGAGACGACCCCCTTGTCGCGCTTCAAGAAGCCCGATCCGGAGGACGCGTACTCGCGGGAGGCCTCCTTGACGTCCAGGAGAACCTCGACAGTGTCGTCAACCTCCCCATAGACGACCGGCGTACCCGGCTCAGCCACGGCCTCGTCGACCGGAGCGGAGCCCTCGAGCTTCGCCTGAAGCTCCGCGGGGGACTCGTCGCCCTCCTGAACGGGGTGGAAGCACGAGTAGGTGTGGAAGCCCTCGCCCGACAGATCCGGGTAACGGTCCACGCACTCGGCGCCGGCCCACAGGCAGCGGGAGGCGAAACGACAACCCACCGGCAGATTCGTCAGCGAGGGGGGAGCACCCGGGATCGAGAACAGCTTCGTGCCCGCGGCGAGCGCCCGCTCGGGCAGCGCCGCCATGAGCGAGCTCGTGTAGCGGTGCTTCGGCTCGGTGAAGAGCGTCTTGGTGGGCGCCGTTTCCACGATGCGACCGGCGTACATGACGGCCACGCGATCCGTGTGACCGGCAACCACGCCCAGGTCGTGCGTGATGAGGATGACGCCCATCTGGTACTCGTCGCGCAGCTCGTCGATGAGGTCGAGGATCTGCATCTGGGTTGTCACGTCCAGGGCCGTCGTGGGCTCATCGGCGATGAGGATGCGCGGCTCGCACACGAGGGCCATGGCGATCATGACGCGCTGGCGCATACCACCCGAAAGCTGGTGCGGGTAGTTGTTGATAACGATCTCGGGACGCGGCATACCCACGCGCTTGAGGATCTCGACGGCGCGCTCAAGCGCGTCCTTCTTCGACATCTTCTTGTGCACGCGCAGCGGCTCACAGACCTGCAGGCCGATCTTCATGGTCGGGTTCAGCGAGGTCAGGGGGTCCTGGAAGATCATGCCGACCTTCGTGCCGCGCAGCTTGCGCTTGGCGTGCAGCGGCATCTTCGTCAGGTCCTGACCATCGAGGAAGATGGAACCCGAGGAGACGCGGCCTCCCTGGGGGAGCAGACCCATGAGCGACAGGGCGGTCATCGTCTTGCCGGAGCCGGACTCGCCCACGATGCCCAGCGTCTCGCCGGGGTTGACGTACAGGTCGACACCCGAGAGGGCGTGGACCACGCCGGAGCGAATCTCAATGTCCGTGTGGAGGTCCTGGATGTTCAGGAGCGGAGAGTAATCCATAGTAGTTCTCACCTCTTGCGCAGTCGAACTTCGAAGGCGTCACGCAGGCCGTCGCCGATAAA
>ERZ772974.980-NODE-980-length-19423-cov-6.650454_pt1 | contig 19423 bp, 17 predicted proteins | sample MGYA00580671_ERZ772974 | MGnify/ENA primary metagenome ERZ772974 (study PRJEB29015, sample SAMEA2738065) | human oral metagenome | biome: human oral; feature: human-associated habitat; material: saliva | place: China | collected 2218 ... | reverse complement strand
ACAATACATACATGAACCACAAACTCTTTATCGCGAAACTTGATTTTAAGCCAGAACTAAATCGTCACCAAGATCTTTCAATTTTATTATCAAAAGATTATCTCCTTCCCACGACAAAATCGCTCACTAAATTCCATGAAATCTTCACAAACCACCTTAAACTCGGTAAATTATTTTTCGAAACCCCAGACTCCAAATATTATTTTGCGATCATCACCCCAAATCAGATTCCCGAAAATTATTCTTATATAAAATTCTCAAACCTTTCCGAAAGCTCCACCGCGGATTACAAAATCATCCTTAATGCCATTAAAATTCTCGGCTATAAAATCTAATAGTCATTTTCTTTACTCTCTACCGCTATAGATTTCATCAAACCTCGTCCCTAACCCAGAAAATCCTGCTATAATATAACTATGAAAACAATCTTGACCGGTATTCGCATTAACTCCGACCTTACCATCGGGAATTTTCTCGGCGCCATGCTCCCTATGGTTCGCCTCGCCAACCGTTATTCTAGCACCCATCACGTCAATATTTTCGTCCCCGACCTCCACTCTATCATTAGTGAAACTGACGGCGACCTTCAATCCAACATGCTCCGCACCATCCGTTATTATCTCGCTGCCGGACTCAAATTGAACGAAAATGTGCATTTTTATCGTCAATCTTACGTGCCAGCCCACACCGAACTCGCTTGGATTTTGAATTGCCATACCTCTATGGGCGAAGCTCTCCGTATGACTCAATACAAGGACAAAAGCCATAATGGCAATCTTTCCACTAATGTCGGGATTTTTGATTATCCAATTCTCATGGCCGCCGATATCCTACTTTATAGCGCCAATTACGTGCCAGTCGGGGAAGACCAATTCCAACACATCGAACTTACTCGCAACATCGCCGAGCGTTTCAATCATAAATACGGTGAAATTTTCACTATTCCGGAAAATACCGAAAACCAAGTCAAATTCATGTACGGCGACACTCAATCTTTTGCGCTACGTATTCGCGACTTGATGAATCCAGAGAAGAAAATGAGCAAATCCGCCGATTCTGATAACAGCAAAATCATGCTCGCCGATCTTCCAGAACGCATCCGCAAGAAAATCATGTCCGCCACCACCGACTCGCTTGCTGATATTAATTTCGATTTCAAAACCCAGCCAGGCATTTCCAATCTCTTGCAAATCCTCGCCGCCATTACCGATACTTCTCTTCGTGATCTCATTACTTCCTGGGAACATCGCTCACAATATGGTGAACTCAAAAAACTCGTTGCCGAACGCCTAGTCGAGCACATTTCGAATTTCCAAGCCAAAGTTCAAAATATTTCAGATGAAGAAATCTACCAACTTCTCGAAGAGGGCGAAAAATACGCCAACCAAATCGCCAACCAAAAACTCCTCGAAGTCCAAAAAGCCGTCGGCCTGCGCTAAATATTTTTAAATCCAACACACCGCGCAAATATTAAAGTGTTTTAAATTTCCAAAATCTCAACCTGTATTAATTAAGGAGAAAAAATGAGTCGAGAATTAGAATTAGAACTTACCTTCCTTGCCAAAGAAATCCCAGAGGGAATTAAAGATGTCGTTCCGACTCGTATTACCGATGTTTATATTCCAGACACTGCTAAGCACTCACATCTTCGCTTGAGAAAACGCGGTGATCTATATGAAATTACCAAGAAAACTCCCGTCAAAGATGGTGACGCTTCTGAACAAATCGAACAAACCATACCCCTTACAAAAGATGAGTTCGAAGCCCTCATTAGCTGTAGCCAGAAGCGCGTTTCTAAAGATCGCTACAATATCATAATCGAAGGTCATAATGCCGAAGTGGATATTTTTCAAGACCAACTTAAAGGTTTAGTCCTCATTGATTTTGAATTCAAATCTATTTCCGAAAAATCCTCCTTCAAGACACCGAGTATCACCTTAGCTGATGTCACCCAAGAAAGTTTTACCGCCGGCGGCGTCCTAGCTGGCAAATCTTACCAAGACATCGAACCAGAATTAGCGCGTTTCAATTACCAAAAACTATAAAACATGCGAGTCAAAAACAATTACAATCAAACCCTCACCAATATTAGCGCCTCTGTACAAAAATATTTTGGTTTACCTCAAAAACATTCAGGTCTACCACTAATGGACGAACTCTTGGCCACGCACCATCCTCAGAATGTTGTAATTATTCTCTTGGACGGCCTAGGCTCTCGTATTCTCGAACGCGCCTTACCCGAATCTGCTTTTCTTCGACAAAACTTAAAACAAACTCTCACTACCGTTTTTCCAGCCACCACCGCCGCTGCCACCAGTTCAATTCGTACTGGCCTTAATCCCGTAGAGCATGGCTGGGCTGGCTGGACCGCCTATATTCAACCTATTGATAAAATCATTACCTTATTTTTGAATACCGAGAAAGGCAATGATGAAACTATTTGTACTGAATTTCTCACAGTCAAACCTCTTCTTGTATCCGAAACTATCCCCGATCAAATTAATCAATCTACCAAATACAAAGCATTAGAAATTATGCCGTTTGGTGATGACCCCTATGATGGATTCGGGGAGATGATAGAAAGAATTAAAGACGAAGCGAGCCGACCTGGTAAAAAATATATCTATGCATATAGCGATGAGCCAGACGCCACCATGCACGAAAAAGGTCCCGATTCTAGCACGGTGAAAAAAATTATCAAAGAGCAAAATAACCAGATCGCTAAGCTTTCAAAATCGCTTCACGACACTCTTCTAATAGTTTTAGCTGATCATGGCCATATTAAAACTAAGACTCTATATCTTAAAGATTATCCAGATATCCTGGATCTCATGACCCATAAAACCTCTGTCGACCAACGCGCCGCCGTTTTTAAAATTAAACCTGGCAAGAAACAGGAATTTCGTCGTCGTTTCAATAAGCATTTTGGTGATTTTTATACTTTGTATAGCGCAAAAGAAGTCAGGGATAGTAAATTATTTGGAGACGGTCCTGAAAATATTCTTTTTGAGAGTATGCTGGGCGATTTTCTCGCTATCGCAAAAACCGATGTTGCTATTACAGCTCCTGGCGACCACTATCATGTATCTCATCACGCCGGCTACACAGATGATGAAATTCTAATACCCTTCATTGCCAAGTTTTTACCTTAAATACTCCACTGGGTTTACCTTTTATCGACGTCTTTTTTGTTGGTTAGTGTTGCACTTGAGATATTAACTTAGGGTGCTACTTTACAAAACCAATAAAAATGTTATAAAAAATAGTATTTGGTTGATGAAACTTTAAACGTACATTACTAATTTGAAAGGGTGGTGATTATGTATGTTAAGAAATCCAGAGTTGGATAGACTTAAATCAAGACAGCAGTCTCTTTTTGAACAAAAACAAGCTGCTTTTCAGAGATTTAAGGATTTACAAGAGCAAACCAATGTTGCCTATCGTACTATGCAGACATGTTGGGACGAGCGTGTTCGCGCAAGGGAGTGTATGAATCGTGAATTTGAGGCAATGCAGTCTACATATTCATGTCGTGATTCAGTTTGGAGTGAATATGCTCGAATCCGAGATCGCAATAATCCCAAAATCGAGTCTTTGAAGTATGAGGCAGATATTGAACATCGTGCTATGCAGGAATGTTTCGACGAAGCCAGCAGTGCATATCAATATGGCGATAAGTCTGAGGCTCCTTATTTTTCTCAACAAGGATATGAACATAGAGATCGTCGTAATGCATTAAATGCTGAAATATCAGAGCTTGCTCGTGAAGTCAAGCAAGCAAAAGCAAATGCCGAGGCACTAGCTCCTAAAACAGATCCGTCGGCGTTTAATCGTGCGAAATCTTCTTTTGAACATGCAAAATCTCGTCACGAATCTGCGCAGGCAGCGTTTAATGCGCTAAAAAATCAGCGCGATTCTGTTAAGGCCGATTTTGATTATCTCCAAGAAAAGTTTAAGCAAGCTCAGGCTGAATTTAATCGTAAACTTGAGGAGGTAAAATCAGAGCAAAATTCAAAGAAACGTCAGGCTATCGACAAAGTCAATATGGCACTCATAAAGTCGAACGCTCATTACCTCGGTACAATTTTCGGGCAAGATGCTAAAGTTGTCCCGAAAAAAGACGGTAGTGGCAAAATCGATGTATATTTCGGCGGTTTGAATGCTGCAGGGGATGGAATAGGCCACGGTCATGCAACTATTGATGCAAATGGCAATGTTACCTACCTTAGAGATGCTTGGGTTACTAACAAGCATGACTATCTGATTGATGAAAATGCCGATAAAAAGTATGGCATAAGCGCAGAAACTCACAGAATTTAACTCGTTTCAATCAACCAAATAATTTAAAGGTCGGCATCCGTTGTCGGCCTTTTCTTTTTATGGTAAGGTACTAATATGTATTTATCAAAATCAGAACGAGTAAGGATCATGGCCGCATATGGCTGCGAAGATCTCGCAGAAAGCGATTATTGTCAGGTAGAACCTGATGCTTGGGTTTATCTTTTTTGCGACAAAAATGGCAAGAAATATGTTTTAATTGATGCCGACTATCTTGATTTTGACTTCGAAGTCTATCCACATCTTTTAAAATTTAATAACAGCGAGTTTGTAAAAATCGAATTCGTCCTTCAGCGTGAAATACCAGCCAAAAACACTGCTTCAAAAGAGCAGACTTCTGGCACACTCTTATTTGAATATACCGACTAAAAATTCTCTCATTACGTCTATCAAGTCTTTAATTTTACTAATAGGCCAAAGAATTATTGATGTCTCTTTTTATTGGTTAGTGTTGCACTTGAGATATTAACTCAGGAAAATTATTGACATTTAATCATGAATGTTGTATAATCCAGCCAGATTCTGTTATTCAGAGAGAAACATATGTTCACTACTCTGGACAGGCCAGAGTAGTTCATTCAGAAAGAGGTGAATTATGAGAAGAAAAACTTTTTTCGTAACTATGTTGGCCATAGCAGTTCTTGCTATGAATGTTTTTGCAACCAAAGCTGAGGCTGGTGCATTAGGTTTAAAGCCTAGCGCCAATCAAGGCGTGGCTCAACCAAGCGGTAATATTGCGAACACAGCGAACGCGGTGAAAAGTGTAGTAGGGTATGATACGGTCAAGTATCAGTACCCAGCCCAGCAACTTAAGGCCGAGGGTAAAAACTTCGACCGATACAACTGGCGGCTCTTTCTGCGTTTCGATACTGGTGAACTAATGGTTCAGGATTGGGTCGCTAGTATGAACTGGCAAATCCGCGAGTATGCAGACAATACTTTCGAACAAACACCAGGAGTAATTGCTTATGCATTCGACTTCAGGAAAGATTTCCTCTCTGCTTTCGACAGAGAGTGGACCTGGGAAGGATTTCGTGTATCAATCCCGGATAATCAACTTTTATTCGTAAAGCCTGACTCTGTAGGGGATATAGCGGTTGATATGCGTGTCGGTGTTCATGTTAAGCCGCAGAATTGCTATCCCCGCGGTACGTATATTTGGGTCACAGGAGCACAACACCATAATGGCTCCACAGAGCCATGCACTGTGTATCGAGAACTCTACTGGGATAATATTGGTAATTCGCATGCCACAAAGGAGACTATTGATGAATACAATGCCAAGTATGGACACGCCGTAATGCCAGTAAAACTGTATTACCCTAGTGTTAAGCGCGCATTGTATGTTTCTGGTTGGTGCCTTGATGATGTTGCTAAGTATATGCCCATCATCGATGGTGCGTATCCAGATGCAAATCCTGAAAACGGTTCACACTATACTTACTTGCTTCATTATAAGCTGCGCAGCTTACCAGGAATGAAGAAAGTCTTCTAACCTCTTTTAAAAACCACCCAAGAATATCGGGTGGTTTTTTCTCATTTAATGTTTTTTTATAATTATTATGCTAATATATAAATATAAAGGCGCATATGATTGTTAGTAGTAAGTGTAATTATAAAAAAATATTCTTAGTATTATCTTTTTTCTTCTTGTTTTTATTCTCTTTGGGCTTCTTAGGGCACGATGTCTTTGCTGCAGATTCATCAGCTAATCAAGGTCCAGGTGGTGGTGTACACGACGGCGGCACTGGGCATCCTATTGAAGGCTGCGAAGCCAACATATGTTATACTATTCATCAATCATACTCTGGTGTCGCTTGGGTCTACTATGACTTTGATGAAATGGGTATACCAGAAAATCAGAGAGACCATATTCCATACAGTAGATTTATTAATCCGCCAAACAACGGTAAGTATCCTACTGGCAATAAACAACTACCGACTAGGGGCGACAATGCTGTGACTGGTTGTGCCTCTAGGGGTAGTACAGGCGTCTTTATTTTTGGTTATAATCGCTATTACCGTAAAACTAAAACCCCAACTGGCGGTATGGCTATGCCCTTATATTTTTCAACATATCACTCCGAGTCTAATCCTAAATTTTATAAATATGATCCCAAAAAAAATATGGTGTCACTGGGATTTGCAAGAGATAATTATACTGGTAAGGCTTCCGGTAAAGAAGACCCTCAGCGTCTTGCTGAATGGAACCGTGGCGATTTTTCCTGGTTCTGCGCCTGGCCAGCAAAGCCACTTAATGATGCAAAACAGGTTGCACCAGCCAATATAACCTGTTCTCAAATTCCAGGCAACTTTGGTGCCTACTACAAGGGAAACACCTCCGCCGATACTGGCGTAATAAATCATTCCTACTCCGGCACCCTCGGCCATAATTCTTGGCAAAAGAACTTCCAGGGCAAGAACTACGTCTTTGCCAAGCCAGGCGATCGAGTTCAATTTTATGAGGCTTTCTGTTTCCCGATACAGCAGGTTGGTATTCAAACTGGAAGCTCACATGTGAGCAGCGCGGAACCGCCAGGTGAAAGTAGTTTTCAAATCTTTGCTCAAAAAAATGGCTCTGACAATAATAAATATTTATTCGGTGACTCTCCAGTTCACGACGGAAATTATCACACTATTGGTCGCGGCAATAAACGCCCATTTAGCGGCAGTGGACTCGAAGCTAGCGATTATGGATTCACCGCCTATTCCCCAACCAAAAATGCCTCCCCTACATATGCTTGTGAAACCAACTATTACCGCATGTACGCACCGAAACTAACCGTTGGCTATCAGATTCCAGGCTTTACCGATTACCAATATGGTTGTAAATCTGCCAATAAAACCGGCTCTACCACCGAAGTAGGTACAGTGATCTCCCAGGGTATTCGCTATGATAACCTTCGCGCTTGGTATAATGAATATACTACCTGGTCTGGTATAGATAATGCAGAGCATGTTCACCATCACTCGTATGATAGTTTTGAGTCTGCAGGCGATGTTAGCGGTAGCAATGCGTCTTGGGGCTCGCAGGGAAATAGCTCATATGATTTAGAGGTTAATGTGGGTAGTTATTGTGCAGCGCATTTTGCGAACGGTTTTTGTTATGATTGGGAACCTGAATATGGTAATGAAACTCACTGGAAAAAAGAGTATCCTGATAGCCGCGTTGGCACCACTACTCAAAACCTCGGCAAAACCGAGAAGAAATCTTCTGTTTACACCCCATACAACTTTAATACTTCCATTCATAGCTATATCGAATCCTCTGAAAATGGGGTCGGCTTCCTCGGTGCCAGAATCAATATTGGCGCTAATTATGGTGTCACTCCACGTGAGAACGAATTGATCTCCAGAACTCCATATGCTACCCACACTCGCGGAGATCAAACCGTTAAGGTCTACGAAATGATTGTCGACGAAAATTATCCAGAATCTAGTCTCCAAGAGGAGACTGTTGCGAACGGTAACGCCTGCCACGGCTCTGGTGTTGACCGCTGTAACTTGGTCGACACCATCACTGGTCGCATTAACTCCGCTGGTAAATATGCTGGTGAATTTCTTAATACTGACACTTATGAACGTACCATTCCGGACGATCTTCCAGGTGGTGGCCTTGGTAAAAAATATTGTACTCGCTCGGTGATTTGGCCAGCCTCTTCCCACGATTCAGATAGTAATACCGTCGCAGATAATATGTCCGGCTCTGCCATGAACGGCGGCAATAATCTCTACCATATTTCTGCCGCCTCCTGTGTTACTATCGCCAAGAAGCCAAACTTCCAGGTTCTCGGTGGCGGAATCTATACTAATGGCTCCATCATTACTTCTCTTTCCAATAAGGCTGTCGGTGGTGGTCTCGGAGCTTACCCTTCTGCTGCTACTAAACTTTTCGGCTCCTGGACCGAATTCGGTGCACTGGCCGCTGGTAGTGTCAACGGCTTTGGCACTGGAGCTGCCCAAGGCTACGAAGAAAACTACAACTTCAATCTTCCAAATGGTGGCGCAGATTCTGCAAGTAATCAAATAGCCTTAAGCCCACTCACTATTTCAAACGATAATAAATCTGGCGAATCCGGCATTTCCCGTATCGGTTCTGCCGTCCTCGCCCGTCTCAAGTCCCGCTTCCGCGACACTATCGCCAGAAATTCTAGTAACACTATCTATAGCCTCACTTCCGACAAAACCTCTACCAAGAATTATCTCGGCCTCTCCCAGCTCTATCACCAGGGAGACACCAGCCTTAGTGCCATCAATAGTACCGCCAATTTCTACCAGTTCGATTATGGCGGTAACCTCATCGCGAGAAGCAACACTACTGGCCAAAAACTCATGAATACTCTGGTCATGTATGTGGATGGCACTCTCACCATCGATCGCAATATTAATATCGCCCACGAAACTTATAGCGCTGTAGACGATTTCCCACAAGTTCTCATCTTCGCTAAGAAAATCAACATCACTAGTAACGTCACTAATATCGATGCCTGGCTAATTCTCGATGAAGATTATGGAGACAACCAAATCGACACCTGTTCGAATGACCGTACTCCGAATGCTCTCTCTTGCAACGAAACTCTCACCATCACTGGTCCAGTTTTCGCTAGAAGACTTATCTTAAGTCGTACCGCCGGTGCCCACACTGGTGGCGGCCGTGCCGGTGCCCATCCACTTCAAACCGGCCCTACTGGCACCTACTACGCCGAAGGCTCCATCCACCCTGCCGAAGTCTTCACCCTCCGCGCCGATGCCTACTTCTGGGCCTACCGCCAATCCCTCAGTGGCGGCCAAGCCTACATGGTCTACTCCCGCGAGATCGCCCCAAGATACTAATTCACTAAAGATAAATTCAAAATATTACTCTTGGGTGTTGGGACGCATAGTTTACTCTTGCGAGATCACACCGAAGTATTAGTGTTGCACTTGAGACATTAACTCAGGCAGCAACTTGCAATTTTATAATAGACGCACTATATATAATATATAACTTGTAAATAAATGGAGCATCGATATGTGGGAGATGACTGAAAATGAATTAAGTGAGATAATCTCAAAATATCAAATGCCAGAAGGTCGATATTCAGTAGTAGAAGAAGGCTCTTTTGGTGAGAGTGAATTCTTTTGGGTTATTAAAAATGAATCAACTAATAAAAAATACCTGCTAATGAACACCTATTCACATCATGGCGTCGAGGCTGAGGCTGAATACTATCGTGAAGAAGGTTTCGACAATTTAGAAGCTATCCCAAGAAAAATTGAAACTTTGGAAAACGTAAGTGATGCTGAAGATGCGATTTTTAAATATCTTTTTGGTCTATATTCTATTTTTGAAATAAAACCATAAAAAAGAGGAGTATAAAATACTCCTCAATAAGGCGGTTTTCAAGAATTATGGACATATGCTTTGGTCCCAGATAGTAATGTCTTTAGTGCCTGGTTCTCTAAGAAATACAATATTTCCAGTTGAATTTTGAATAATCGCATGACCGTGCCCAGGTCCATCTGGCACACCGTTGGATCCACCAAACAAGTAGTCGGTAAATTGATGTGGCTTCTTTTTATTGGGATATTTCATAGCTGGATAACCCATAAAGGTAAGTTCGACTTCAGTTTTTTCTGGCGGTATGATCTTAATGCTCGAACTGATATATCCTTCATATCCACCCAAATCAATGGCAACATGCCAATGTCCATATTTCGGGATAGTGGCATAGTATGGACTACGAGTGACATACCCGCCTAGATATTTAAACGAATAGCCGTTTTTGTATCCTATAAAATTAGCAACATCTAGGATACATACATTTGCGGCCGCGTCAAGAAAAACGGCAACCGTTGTACCTTCTTCAAGAAAACCTAAATCATAATGTACGAAATCCAATTCATACACCCCCTTTCATAATCACAATGAATAAACCTCTTGGTAAGGAACTTTTTGTTTTAATAAACAAAACAAAAATTATGAGTATTTTAAACTACTCTAATGATATTATAACATAAGAAAATATACGACTTCCCCGTATTAACTCACAATATTTAAATAAAATTTAACCAAATACTAAGACCGGCACCAGTTGCCGGTCGTTTTTAATTGTTGTAATATAGATATATGTTTCTATCAAAAGAAGAACTGAAAGATGTAATGCTCGCATATGGTTACGAGGGTTCCATTGAAAAAGACCATTATGAGGTCGGACCTGACACCTGGATTTATCTTTTTGAGTATAAGGATAAAAAGTATATTTTAGTCACTACTGATTATCTTGGCGATTATGATTTTGATAATTTCCCCCATGCTTTAAGCTTTGACAGCATCTTCTGTAAGAATAAATTTACTCTTCAACGTGAAGTCCCATCAGTAGATGATTCTGTATTTAAGCGAATCCACGTCAATGCTGTGCTTTTCGAGTATACAGATTAAGAACAATTAATTTGCCAATTATCTAGTGTTGCACTTGAGATGTTAACTCAGGGGAATGCCATACAACATTCACAACCTATGCAACATTTCAGCAGGAGTTCTATAACCTATACCTAAATGTATACGTTTATGGTTATAAAAGTCAATATAACTAAGGATCTTATTATCCATTAACTTCAAAGGCTCAGTCTCCAGATAATAATTTCCAGTACATTCTTCTTGTATTGTACGGTTAAACCTCTCAATATGTGCATTATCATTAGGTCTACCTAATCTTGTATGGCGAATCTTAATTCCTTTAGTCTCTAATCTAGTTTCAAAGTATCTCGCAAATTCTAAACCATTATCGCTCTGTACCATCTTGAAGTTAAAACCAAAGTATTGTTCTGCTTCTAGAATAGTGTTTAACGAATGAATGGGCTTTAAGTCCTTATAGACCCTAGCATATGCCAATCTAGTATATAGATCCACTACCGTGTAAATATAACGCTTTTGTTTGCTAATTGGATTAAATAGGTGAATTGTATCAATCTCAATTAAATCTCCTGGACTAAGGATTTTAGGCCTAGGAATACCCTTATATTCTCGATTACGATGATATTTCGGTTTGGACATTCTATGGTGGCGTTTCAATATCCTACGCACGCTAGATAGACTTATATTGATGCAAAGAATCTTGTTGATATAATGCCATACCACCTCAGCACAACGCTTCATCTGGTCTCTAATATCGAGCACTAACTGAACTAGGTCCTCTGCTAGTGTATGTGGGTGTTTGGGCGAGGATGATTCACTTTCTATTTTCCATTTACAGATTTCGTACTTATATGGAGAAACTCCAAGATACTGTCTTCTCACCGCATTGGTGAATTGAATATGGCTGTTTATGTTCTTCCACTTCTGATGCCATCTCCAGACAGTACTTCTATGTACTCCAAAACGATCTGCTACGACTCCTACTGGCTTTTTCTCCACGACCAGCATTTTTACGGCTTTTCCTCTTGCAATTTCTATGTTCTTACCAGTACAATATGACATAGGTAGATTCTCCTTTTATTAAGTGATATTGATTTAAGTATAGAATCTACCTTTTTTGATGGCAATATTTTTACCAATCTATGTTGCAAAGGTTGTGAGTTAATACGCCTAAGTTGACATTTTAAGTAAAATGGTGCATAATAAAAATATGAGTCAGAATGTTATGCTAGTTGGTTGCGGACCGCATGCTCGTAGAGTTTATGCGCCAGCGCTTTTTCTCCAAAAGGAATACGATACCACTATAAAAGTTATAGTCGAATTAGAGAAGAAAGAATTAGAGACTCGTGAATTTATTTCTCAATATTCCGCCGATGTGGAATATTTTTTTGTTAATCGATTTCAGCACCCTCGAAAACTACCAAAGCAGACGGAGCAAAAGTTGAATAATTTAGTTAAGAAACATAATGTAACAGGAGTTATTATTTCCACCAATCCACTCAACCATATACAATATGCTCTTTGGGCGGAGAAAAAAGGCCTACATATACTAATGGACAAGCCGATTTCTACGCGCTCTAATATTGCAAATTCTAAATTTGAACATAAAAAGATTATTAAAGATTTTAAGTTGTTAATAAAAAATAGAAAGCCAACAAAAGCATTTATAGTTAATACCCAGAGACGATATAATCCTGGATTTCAGATTGTATTAAAAAGAATAAATGAAATCGCTTCTAACTTTTATTTACCAATTACATCTATCCAAAGCTACCATTGTGATGGTCAGTGGAGGTTACCCGGAGAAATATTAACTCAAGATTATCATCCATATTATGGGTGGGGGAAGATATCGCATAGTGGCTACCACTTCACCGACATACTCGGTCAATTTATTTCGCAATCTTACTTAAGTGCTGGAAAAAAATTTGATAATATAAAAGTCTATTCGAGCTTTATTAGGCCGAGTGGCATTTTGAGAGCGCAAGGACAAAAAGAGTTATTGAAAATTTTTGGCGATAAGTATAATTGTATCGACTCTAGAAGTGATTTAGAATTAAGCAGGCTATATAAAAGAAAACGAGAGGCGGAGACCGATGTTGGATCTGTCATCACATTAAGTCAAAATAATACACCCATAACCAATATAGCACTAAATTTAATGCATACTGGATTTTCTAGAAGAAGCTGGGTATTACCAGGAGAAGATTTATATAAAGGAAACGGCCGTGTCAAGCACGAATTTCATAACATAGAGCAAGGTCCACTGCAAGCGATACAGATACATTCTTATCAATCAAAAAGTAAACATGAAAAAAACAATCTACGCGACTATGAGCTTGGAGGTAATAATCATTTAGATATAATTATTTACAGAAATTCAGCAATTACTGGTGGCAAGACTATAGAAAAAATAACTTCAACTAAACTTGCTGAGAAGTATGGTTATAAATCTAATAAACTTTTTTCTGAACAGATAAAGAAACAAGTAGTTGAAGAATTTTTGCAAATAATAACTGGAGCAAGAGACTGCAATAGTACTATATCTGATTTATCTACACATGCTCTATCTGTTGAGCTCATGGCTATGCTTTACGAGTCTGGTGTCAAAAATAAAGCGGTATTACATAAATGGAAGCAATTATAAAAAAATTCGCATTCAATCTAAAACAGACGGGCACTGAGTTAGCCTTTAATTTCCCCGGTTTTCATAGCAGTTTATTATTCGATGAATTTACTAATTGCACAATAAGTACAAATGAGTCTATAGCGTATGCTAGCGCCTGGGGGGCAAGTCAAGTTGGAAAAAAATCTCTAGTGTGCTTCAGGGAATTAGGTCTAAATATTGCCGCCGATAATTATATCAACTCTCTATTTACCGGGGTAGGCTCAGGCTTAGTCGTAGCTGTTTTTAGCGATACCAAATTTGAAGGCTCTCAGTGTATTATGGATCCTAGTAATTATGCTAGATTTGGTGGCATATGGTTAAAGCCATATGATTACAATAGCTTAATGGTTTCTTCCAGGATAGCCAATTTAATTTCAGTTTCTTTTGATTTACCGGTCGTTATCGAGCTTACGAACGAAATTAACTGTAATATTAATAGTCTTGCAAGTATTGATATTTGGCGGATAGAGGAAATTATAAAAACCCATTCAGAAGATTGTAATTTGAAGATTGAACCTATAGCTCATCCCATAAATGCATATAAGCAGTTTTGTATACTATACGAGAAAAATAAGAAGCTTTGCATGATGGCAAACGAAATTAACAAGCTAATAGGGCAAGTTCTAGTTATAGCTTACCCGCTAAAAGATTATCGATTGCTTTCTGCGCCAGAAAAAAGTAACTATATTATTAGTACTAGATATGAGAAAATTTTTAGAGAATTGAATAGAAATTTCGACTACGTCTGCGGGGATATTGGTGAGTTCACGAAAGACACATTAAATACCATAACTCACGCTCTGAGCCTCGGATCGTCTATCCCGGTTGCCATGGGGATGTCTATGGCTGGCAAGAAAAATATCGTTGCAGTTGTTGGCGATGGTGCATTTTTTCACTCTGCGAAAAATGCCATTGATGAATTGTTGGAGCGGGGATTGAATACTAAAATAATATTGATAGATAACGACGGTCTCTACTCTACCGGTGGTCAGAAAATATCCGGTACTCTCCCTCCGTATGTAAAAATGCTAGAACTGGATTTTTCATCTGATATCTCAGATAGAAAAATAAGTGATATTATGCATAAATTCTGTACGAGCCATAATATTTTGTTGTTAAGAGTTAATATTAAAGTCTAGAAAGGAATAGATATGCAAGAGCTTACATATAAATATTATAGAAAAAAGGGAACCAAAATACTTTATATGATTCTACATGGCAGCGGACCAGTTGGAGTAGAGACCGATTTTATATCATCTATATTTGATGCCATCGCAGCCACTAAGAACAGTGTATTATGTTTTAATTTTCCGTATTGCGAGAGAGAAGAAGAGGCTTCGAGCGGCCCAGAATTAAAAGAGGAGATTGATGCACTCAAGCGAGCTGTCGATTTTGCTCATCTTGAGGGGTTTAGTAAAATTATAATTGTCGCAAAATCACTTGGTGGTATTATTGCTAGTTATTATCTCGAGCAATATCCAGATAACCAAATAGAGCTTATAGTCCTTGGATACATTCCGAGTGAGATTAAACAAAGAGCTATTTCGAACAACTTAAAGCTAGTCATTCAAGGCACAAATGATCGCTTTGCGTCTCCAATTGAAGTTAAAAAGAATGTCGGTAGTCTGGTTGAGGTCATTGAAATCATAGATGCTGATCATAGTTATAGGAATAGCAAAAAGGCGCCAGTCTACCAAGAGACTGCTATCAAGGAGTTGATAAAGTGGGTCAAAAAATAGTTTCAACGAATCCAGCCGATAATTATAATATTATCGGTCAAGTAGACGTCACTCAGGTGTCAGATATACCAAAAATTATTATAAAATCAAGGACGGCACTAAAAACGTGGCAAAATATTAAATTAGATAAAAGGCAAAAGTTTATACAAAAAGTTGCGGAATCATTAGAGATACATGCAAATGAATTATCAGATTTGATTTCTTTGGAAATGGGTATGTCAAAAACCGATTCTGCTTTTGACGTGATGGCCGGGATTAGTTCAATCCTTGCATATATAGAACAATCAAATAATGCCCTATCTAGTAAGCAGTTTGTTTCAAATGGAGAAAAACATACTACGATTAAAGAGCCCCTAGGTGTAGTTTTTGCTATTGCTCCATGGAACTTCCCTGTAGGAAATTTTATTTGGTTATGTATACAAGCACTTCTGGCAGGTAATGTGGTCCTCTATAAGGCTTCTAGTGAAATCCCTCTTTTCTGTCAGAAGCTAGAGCGTCTCGTAAACGAAATATTACCGAAAAATATCTTTACAGTAATTTATGGTAATCATTCCACGGTTGAACGTGTCATACAAGAAGGTGTTGATGCTATTAGTCTTGTTGGCAGCACAAAAACCGGCATAAAAATAGCCGAATTGGCAGCCAAAAACCTTACACCTATTAATTTAGAACTTGGTGGCTCTGCGCCAGGCATAGTGCTAAGGGATGCGAATCTAGACTTAGCCATTGAAAAAATAATAAAGTACAGATTTATGAATGCCGGACAAGTTTGTGATGGGCTAAAAAGGCTTATTGTTGATAAAAATATAATTGAAAGTGTAACCCTAAAAATGCTCGATAAAATCAGTAATCTCACAGTCGGAAACCCATTATCTGGTAAACGAATCGATATGGGTCCACTAGTGTCATTAAGGCAACAAAAAAATGTCTTCGAGCAAGTTGACGATGCTATAAAAAAAGGCGCAATGGTTTTATGTGGCGGAAAACGTTTGCCAGGCGGCGCATACTATGAACCAACAATTATTGTAAATGTAAATTCAAATATGAGAATTTGGAAAGAAGAAGTTTTTGGTCCAGTTTTACCGATAGTACCATTTTCGACCATTGACGAGGCTATAAGATTAGCTAATGATACAGTGTATGGTTTGGGTGGGTATATTTTTACAAGTAGTAATAAAGCGTTTGATAAAATTTCAAAAGAATTAGAGACTTGCATGATAAGTCGTAACGGGGTGTCTTATGTGCGAAAAGAAAATTTTTTTGGTGGCTGTAAGCTGTCTGGATATGGAAGAGAAAATGCATTGCGTGGATTCGAGCACGTAACTAGGGAGAAAATAATATCTGAATAAATTATCCCCCTAGCATTAGCTAGAGGGATATCTTTAATCGCCTTCTCTTGCATAGGATAAATATATTGGTAGGATCTTTGGTCCAAAGACGTGCACGATAATTTCTCTTGCATGGCTCTCTGATCTAAAACACAAAAGTTCTCCCTGATTCAGCAGAAACGCCATATCTGCGCCGGCTATACTGAGCTGATAGATGCGAATACTATTGTCATATTCGGCATATCTACATATCTCGGGAATAGCATTGGCATATTTCAGTGAGTCCACCCACCTTAGCACCTTGGAAGTATAGATATACGGCTTTAATCTGTCAAAGTAGGCTTCAAGTGCTTCGTTATCGGATTTTGCAACAATCCTCTTTATTTGTTCCGGTAGATTATCGACGCTAATTAGCTCAGAGACGCATTCTTCAATTTCTGACTCCTGTATAAGGTGACCTAGGAATGCACCAATATCGATTCTCTTTAAAAAGCCAATAAGTTCGAGCTGACGACCAAAAATTAACTCTTGTGGAGACGGCTCAATGCTGAAGTTGCATCTGTCGATATCAAACACGTCTATCCCGTCAAAATCGATAATTTCGACAATCGGAATACCACTATCAGTAACCCCATACATGCCTTCTAGTTGATGAATGCCTATTACTGGCCTCAGGCCTAACAAGCTCTTAAGAAAACGGTCGATTTTGTCAACGTTATTCCTTAGTAAATGCTCAATCACAAATAATATAGCATCATCAGCCTTGTTGATATCGCAAAAGCTATTATTGCGCATCGATCTTACTGTCATTCGACCACCAACTATAGGTATTTCGTAAACGATGCTTTTTACTGGTGGACCATTATTAGCAATAACGGCTTCCGATAAGACTCTCGATCCGAAGTTATCAAATGACATGGTGATTAGAAGAACGAGCATTGGATATTCTTGCAGTGAATTTATTCCATTGACTTGAATTCTAAACCCGCCGCCAAAACATACTTCCTTTTGTTCGTAATTATCGAGCTGGTTTAATATAATTTTGGTTGATTTTTGTCGAGAGTAGATTGTTACCATGCCTTTTTTATCCAATGATTCTAGACATGGCGTGATATCTTCGTTATTCATCACGTAAACAACACCGCATCCACCGATGGATTCATTCTTCCCTGTATGCAGTAGAACGGAACAGTACTTATTGTTTCGACACTGTTCTTGAAGGAATTCACTGATCGAATATGTATCGTTCGCACTAAACTCCTTTTTCGTAGTAGCAGCGTTGCAATTTAGAAGCCCATAGTGATTTAGTAGCATTTCCTTGTTAGCTCTTTCCGATATTTTGTTGTCATAACGATAGCCCGATATCATAGAGAGCATTTTAAGATGTAAGTTCTTAACATTCATCTCCTTATCCTCCTTATCTTGTCAAGTGCTAATGCGCAAACATCATCTTTCGTCATAGATGACGTATCGATTATTATCGGCCTGAAATATTCAGTCGTGAACTCGAATAACATCCTTTCCATCCTAACAAAGCGCCTTGGATTGTTGATTACCATTAAATCATCTTGAGCGACCTCTTCCGGATTGTCGACTTCTCGCTGTCGAAGACGAGCAACTCTAGTCTTCATGTCGGCCAAAAGGTAAAACGTCATGTCCGGAGCGGGAATTTTGCTTACAGAGGCCTTTAGTTGCTCAAGCACAGTTGGCGTTCCAAGTATCGAATGATATGCTAGAGATCTAATTGCAACGGTTGAGTCTTGAATCAGATTATTGTAGTTAGTGAGATTGAAATTCCTAACGTCTACCATCATAGCAATAGAATAGAGATATCCGATAATATCTTCATCTAAGCTCTGATTTTTTCTGGCTGCCTCTGCCAATAGCCATACTTGGTTGTCCCTAGTTAGCGCATTTGATTGGACAGTCCACTCACCACTCAAGTTATTACTGAGATTGCTCGCCAATGTAGTTTTGCCAGAGAGATCCATTCCTTCAATATAGACAAACATAAATACACCTCCTATACAAAATAGATTGTTAATGTACGTAATTATATTATGCACCATTTTACTTAAAATGTCAACTTAGGAAAACTCTTGCACAAACAGGGGAATCAAGTTATAATATCAAGTAGTGGATTCGTAGCTCAGTTGGTTAGAGCGCTGCCCTGTCACGGCAGAGGTCGCGAGTTCGAGTCTCGTCGGATCCGCCAGAATAAAGCCCTTTGGGCTATTTTTTGTGGTTTAGAGAATTTTTTCGACAATGAACTGAGTGGCGAGAGGTTTTAATTCCTGAAGTTTTTTCTCATCGTCGATAGTGTAACAGAAAACTGGCGCTTTGGTCTTAAATTTTTGAATAGCAGGGCGGGAAAGCATGGACTCGTTGACGCTGAGAAAATCTGGTTTGACGAGGCGCCAAATGAGAGGATTGTTGACGAAGAAATCATATTTTTTAGCAAGATCAGAATTGTCAGAAAGGAGAAGTCCGACGGGAATTTTAGGATGATGCTTTTTAATCCAATAGACGACGCGAGGGTCGAAACTTTGGAGATAAATTTTCGGGTCACGATAACTTTTGAGATATTTCTCGAGCGCAGTGAAGACGGTTTTGCCGAAGAGGGAAATGTTAGAATGCTCGGTGGTTTTTAGTTCGATTAAGATAGGAACTTTGGCATGAATTAAATCTAATACCTCGGAAAGTTCGGGGATAGTTTGATTAGTGGAAACACCATCGGAATTAATTAATGGAAGTTTTTTAAGAATATAAAGACCGGTATCTTCAAGATTGTAAGATTTTTTAGTCATCCGTAGAGTATCGTGGTCATGAAAAACTGCGAGCTGGTGGTCTTTGGTAAGATGAATATCCAGTTCGATGGCATAGTTCGCGAGCAGGGCGCGCTTAAATGCGGAAAGAGAATTTTCGGGAAAATTCTTGGCGCCTTGATAAGTCC
>ERZ772974.971-NODE-971-length-19574-cov-15.109329_pt1 | contig 19574 bp, 18 predicted proteins | sample MGYA00580671_ERZ772974 | MGnify/ENA primary metagenome ERZ772974 (study PRJEB29015, sample SAMEA2738065) | human oral metagenome | biome: human oral; feature: human-associated habitat; material: saliva | place: China | collected 2218 ... | reverse complement strand
CTTCTTCTATTTGATAGTCCATTTCAAAATATTTTAAGGCTACTTCCACTTCTTCTTCACTCAATCCAAAAAATGTTTCAAACTTATCTTTTAAAATATTATAAGTTATTACATTATTTAATCCAGAGAATATTCCTTCTTTTGCTACTTGAACTATACCTGTTAATACAGCTGTTTTTAAATATGGATTTGTTTTCAAAGCTGTACTGAAGAAATTTCTAAAGAAATTTATTGAATCCTTGTAGTATTTTTTTTGATTAGCAACTATTAAAGGATTATCATATTCATCTATTAATAATACAACTTCCTTTTTATAGTAGTTATATAGGTATTTTGTAAGATTTAAAAGAGAATTATCATAACTAGCTTCTTTTTCTTTTAGCCAAATTTTATCGAATTCTCTTAAGTCACTTTCATTCAAACTTTCTCTTATATGGTAAAAATCATTATATAAATTTCTAAGTAATTCCTTTATTTCAAAAAAACATTCTTCCCAAGTATTTTTCTTTAAATCTTTTAAGGAGATAAATATTACAGGATATTGTCCTTGTTCTTTAAAATATTCTGATTTCTCTATATGTAAATCTTTAAATAATTTTCTATTTTCTTCAGCATTTTTTACATCAAAAAAATACTTTAATGTACTCATATTTAAAGTCTTTCCGAATCTTCTTGGTCTAGTAAATAATTTTATTTTTGTTCTATCTTTTAATAGTTCTTCTATCCAATTTGTTTTATCAAAATAATAACAATCTTCTTTTATTATTTGTCTAAAGTCATCTATTCCTAAACCTATTCCTTTTTTCATAGAAGCCCCCTTTCTATTTTTCTTTTATTATATTATAAACTATTTTACTTTTATAGGCTAGTCTATCTATTGCATTTTTTTAGCTTATTGGTTAAAATTAGAACTAGGAAAATTTTAATTGGAGGCTTGAAATGAAAGATGATTTAATGAAACTTCTAAATGAATTAGAAAAAGAAAGAGACTATCATAAAATAATAACTGTGATTGAAGCTCTTTCAGATGAAGATAAAAACTCAAAAATTAAACTAAGTCTTGCTAAGGCATACAGTCATATAGATGAATTTGATAAAACTATAGAAATTTTAGAAAGTATTAAAGAGAGTGAAAGCAACACTTCTATATGGAACTATTGTATGGGACATTCATATTACTATTTAGATAATATCTCTGAGGCTGAGAGATACCTTTTAAAAGCTTTAGAGATTAATCCTGAGGATAAGCCTAGTATTTTTCTTTTAGCCTTGTTATATCATGAATTAGGAGATATAGATGATACTCAAAAGGCTATTTACTACCTTAATAAGAGTTTAAATTACTTTAATACTTATTCAAACTTAGGTGCTGATGAAGATATAACTGAAGATTTAATTTCTATAGAACAAAAGCTAGCTTGGAACTATGACAAACTTAGAAATCATAAGGAAGCTGAAATACATCTTCGTAAAGCTATTTCTTTAGGAGATAATGAAGAATGGGTTTATTCTCAATTGGCATATAATTTAAGATCTCAAGAAAGGTATGAAGAAGCCTTAGAAAATTATCAAAAAGTTATTGAGCTTGGAAGAAAGGATACTTGGCTATATTCTGAAATAGCTTGGACATACTTTTTAATTAAAAAGCCTCAACTAGCTTTAGATTATATGAAAAAGGCAAAAGAACTATCTCCTGTGGAAGTTGACTTAGTCCTTATCACAAGAATGACTTCTATCCTTCTTGCCTTAGCTGAACATAAGGAAGCCATTAAAATGATAGAAGAAGTTATCTCTAAGGAAGAGTATAAGAACGATATAAATTTATTATCAAATCTAGCTTACATTTATATTGATATGAAAGATTATAAGTCTGCTTTAATCTATCTACAAAGATTAAAAGAACTTGGAAGAGATGATGAATGGCTAAATAAAAATTTAGAATTTGTTTTTTCTAAATTAGAAAAATAATAATTTTAATTAAAACTTTCTAGACATCTATGTTTATTTTCTCTATATTTTTTCATAAAAATTAAAAGAGGTGAAACTTCTATATGCAAAAACTTATCAAAACAAGTAATGAATTGATAGAACACATGAAAAATAAAGAGATAAAATTTAATATAATCAGCGAAATTGAAGCAAAAAAAATTTTGGAAAATAATAATTATTATTTTAAATTAGCTGCCTATAGAAATAACTATTTTAAAAAGCCCAATGGAGAATATATAGATTTAAAATTCGCATATTTAAGAGAATTATCTATTATTGATATGGAGCTAAGACATCTTGTTTTAGAAATGGCTCTTGACATAGAACACTCTTTAAAAGTTATTTTATTAAATGATATTGCAAATAATTTTAAAAATAATTCATATGATATTGTTTCTAATTTTTTAACAATATCTAGCAAGAAGTCCCTTACTTCTATAAGTAGCAGAAACTTCTCCCATTTTTTCTATTCTTTCTTTTTGTTTCATATTTTTACCTCACTTTATTTTTTACTCTATTATATATCATTTTTTTATAAAAATGGTATAATACTAAAGAGGCGATAATATGTTAATTGATTTTAATAAAATTAAAGAAATATGCGTTTCAAAAATGAATGATGGAGTTGGGGATATAAATGCAAAAATGTATAATGATGATAATTACCGTATTATTTTTACAAAAATTCCAGTAGGAAGTTCAATAGGAAAACATACACAAACTTCAGGAGATGATATAAATTATATTATCAGTGGAATAGGAAAAGCTGTTTGTGATGAGGTTGAAGAAATACTTATACCAGAAAGTTGTCATATTTGTTTTAAAGGTTCAGAACATAGTATTATAAATACAGGAAGTGAAGATTTAGTAATATTGACTATTGTTGTGAAAAAATAAGATTTTCTAAGTTTTACAAAATGCTCTAAAAAAAGAATTGGGACTTTTAAAATAAGGGAAAGGGCTAAATTATGAAATTTTTGATGATAAAAGATAATGAATATAAAAAATGGATAGAAGAATTGAGTAAGTTATACAAAAATAGTCAAATAAAAGCAGCTATTTCTGTAAATAAAGAAATGTTAATATTTTATTGGACACTTGGAAAAGACATTGTAAAATTAAAAGCAGAAAGTAAATGGGGAAGTGGGTTTTATGAAAATTTAAGTTTAGACCTACAAAAAGTAATACCAAATACAAAAGGTTTCTCAGTTACAAATTTAAAATATATGAAAAAATTTTATAGTTTATATTCTTTTTTAAATCATCCACAAGTTGTGGATGATTTAAAAAAGAATGAGTATGATAATATTTTCAATATTCCTTGGGGGCACCATAGATATATTATGGATAAATGTGAAAATAATATCGAAAAAGCAGTATTTTATATAAATAAAATAATAGAAAATGGTTGGTCAAGGTCGGTATTACTTAATTTTTTAGACACAAATTTATACGAAAGACAAGGAAAAGCCATAAATAATTTCCAAGAAAGTTTACCTAATGTTCAAAGTGATCTAGCAAAAGAAATTACAAAAGATCCATATAATTTTGATTTTATTTCTATAAGAGAAGGATATAATGAAAAAGAATTAAAAGATGCATTAATGGATAATATTCAAAAATTTTTATTAGAGCTAGGAACTGGTTTTGCATTTGTTGGAAGAGAATATAGATTAGTAGTGGGAGAAACTGAAGAATTTATTGATATGTTATTCTATCATATAAAATTACATTGTTATATAGTAATAGAGGTAAAAATATCAGCATTTAAACCAGCAGATATTGGTCAATTAGGAACTTATATAACATCAGTAAATCATATATTAAAAGAAGAAAATGATGGACCAACAATAGGCTTGTTAATTTGCAAAACAAAAGATAATATACTTGCAAAATATGCATCTGAAAGTTCTAAAGAACCAATAGGAATATCTGAATACCAACTATCTAAACTTTTACCTGATAATTTTAAAGGAACATTACCTAGTATAGAAGAAATAGAAGAAGAATTAAAATAAAAAAATAAGAGAAGTAAAATACTTCTCTTTTTTCTTTATAATTCAATGAAAAAAATTTTTTAAAAAAATAGTTGACAAAAATAATTTTATATAGTATATTATTTTTATAAAAATTAGCACTCCTTTTAAGTGAGTGCTAATAGAAAGAATTAAGAGGTGAGATTATGAGAATTTCTGAAAGAGAAAAACTTGTACTCAACGCTATTGTAGATTATTATCTTACAGTTGGGGACACAATAGGTTCCAGAACATTGGTAAAAAAATATGGAATAGAACTCTCATCTGCTACTATTCGTAATGTTATGGCTGATTTAGAGGATATGGGTTTTATTGAAAAGACACACACTTCCTCAGGACGTATTCCAACAGACATGGGATATAAGTATTACCTAACTGAGCTCCTTAAAGTAGAAAAGATTACACAGGAAGAAATTGAAAATATTAGTAATGTGTATAATCGTAGAGTTGATGAATTAGAAAATATATTAAAACAAACTTCTACTCTACTTTCAAAGTTAACAAATTATGCAGGTATAGCTGTTGAACCTAAACCTGATAATACAAAAGTTGACAGAGTGGAGCTCGTTTATATAGATGAATACCTAATTATGGCAGTTATTGTTATGGAGGATAGAAGAGTAAAAACTAAAAATATCCATTTACCTTATCCTATTACAAAAGATGAAGTAGATAAAAAAGTTGTTGAACTGAATGAGAAAATCAAAAATAACGAAATTGCTATAAATGATATTGAAAAGTTCTTTACTGAAAGTTCAGACATCATCTATGAACATGATGATGAAGATGAACTTAGTAAATACTTTATCAATAATCTACCAGGTGTTTTAAAAGATAGAGATATTGAAGAAGTTACAGATGTAATTGAGTTTTTCAATGAAAGAAAAGATATCAGAGATCTATTTGAAAAACTTATAGAACAAAAGGCTAAAGAGAATTCAAAGACAAATGTTAATGTAATTCTTGGTGATGAATTAGGTATTAAAGAATTGGAAGATTTTAGTTTTGTCTATTCTATTTATAATCTAGGTGGTGCCCAAGGAATTATAGGAGTTATGGGACCAAAGAGAATGGCATATTCTAAAACGATGGGGCTTATAAATCATGTTAGTAGGGAAGTTAATAAACTCATTAATTCAATGGAAAGAGAAAAAAATAAAAAAGTTTAGGAGGCAGTCAATGCAAGATAAAGATATTAAAGATGAGGTTTTAGAAGAGGATATAAATAAAGAAGAAGCTCATGAACATGAGCATGAACATAAACATGGTGGACACACTTGTTGTGGAAAACATGGACATAAACATGAAGAAGAAACTAAAAAACTAAAAGCTGAAATAGAAACTTTAAAAAATGACTATTTAAGAAAACAAGCTGAATTTCAAAATTTTACTAAAAGAAAAGAAAAAGAAGTTGAAGAACTTAAAAAATTCTCTTCTGAAAAAATTATCACTCAATTTTTAGGAAGTTTGGATAATTTTGAAAGAGCTATTGAATCTTCTATTGAAAGCAAAGATTTTGATTCACTATTAAAGGGTGTTGAAATGATAGTAAGAAACCTTAAAGATATCATGACTAGTGAAGGTGTTGAAGAAATATCAACTGAAGGAGCTTTCAATCCAGAATATCACCATGCAGTTGGTGTTGAAGCATGTGAAGATAAAAAAGAAGATGAAATTGTAAAAGTATTACAAAAAGGTTATACGATGAAAGGTAAAGTTATCAGACCAGCAATGGTTATAGTGTGTAAGAAATAAAAAAATAAAATATAGATAGATTATAGGAGGATAAAATGAGTAAAATAATAGGAATTGATTTAGGAACAACAAACTCTTGTGTGGCAGTAATGGAAGGTGGAAATGTAACAATAATACCAAACTCTGAAGGAGCTAGAACTACTCCATCAGTTGTAAATATTAAAGAAAATGGAGAAGTAGTTGTAGGGGAAATAGCAAAAAGACAAGCTGTAACAAATCCTACTTCAACAGTAAGCTCAATCAAAACTCATATGGGTTCTGATTATAAAGTAGAAATTTTTGGAAAGAAATATACTCCACAAGAAATTTCTGCAATGATATTAAGAAAATTAAAGAAAGATGCTGAAGCATACTTAGGTGAAGAAGTTAAAGAAGCAGTTATTACAGTACCAGCTTACTTTACTGATTCTCAAAGACAAGCTACAAAAGATGCTGGGGTAATAGCAGGATTAGATGTAAAAAGAATTATAAACGAACCAACTGCTGCGGCTCTTGCTTATGGACTTGAAAAGAAAAAAGAAGAAAAAGTATTAGTATTTGACCTTGGTGGAGGAACATTTGACGTATCTGTTCTTGAAATATCTGATGGTGTTATAGAAGTTATATCAACAGCAGGAAACAACCACTTAGGTGGAGATGATTTTGATAATGAAGTTATAAATTGGTTAGTTACAGAATTTAAGAAAGAAACAGGTCTTGATTTATCAAATGATAAAATGGCTTACCAAAGATTAAAAGATGCAGCTGAAAAAGCTAAAAAAGAATTATCAACATTAATGGAAACTTCAATTTCATTACCATTCATAACTATGGATGCAACAGGTCCTAAACACTTAGAAATGAAATTGACAAGAGCAAAATTTGATGATTTAACAAAACATCTTGTTGAAGCAACTCAAGGACCAACAAAGACAGCATTAAAAGATGCAAATCTTGATACAAAAGATATAGATGAAATCTTACTTGTTGGAGGTTCTACAAGAATCCCTGCAGTTCAAGAATGGGTTGAAAACTTCTTTGGAAAGAAACCTAATAAAGGAATAAACCCTGATGAAGTTGTTGCTGCTGGTGCTGCAATACAAGGTGGAGTATTAATGGGAGATGTTAAAGATGTATTACTTCTTGATGTAACTCCATTATCATTAGGAATTGAAACAGCTGGTGGAGTATTTACAAAGATGATAGAAAAGAATACTACTATCCCAGTTAAGAAATCACAAGTATATTCTACTTATTCTGATAATCAAACAGCAGTTACTATAAATGTATTACAAGGGGAAAGATCAAGAGCTGCTGATAACCATAAGTTAGGGGAATTTAACCTTGAAGGTATCCCTGCTGCTCCAAGAGGTGTACCTCAAATAGAAGTTACATTTGATATAGATGCTAATGGTATTGTTCATGTATCTGCAAAAGATTTAGGAACAGGAAAAGAAAATAAAGTAACTATTTCTGGTTCAAGTAACCTTTCTAAAGAAGAAATTGAAAGAATGACTAAGGAAGCTGAAGCTCATGCTGAAGAAGATAAGAAATTCCAAGAATTAGTAGAAGCAAGAAATAGAGCAGACCAATTAATCTCTGCTACTGAAAAGACTTTAAAAGAAAATCCTGATAAAGTAAGTGAAGGAGATAAGAAAAATATAGAAGCTGCTATTGAAGAATTAAAGAAAGTTAAAGATGGTGATGATAAATCTGCAATAGATTCTGCTTTGGAAAAATTATCACAAGCTGCTAATAAATTTGCAGAAGAACTTTATAAGAATGCACAAGCTCAACAACAAGCAGGTGCTCAAGCTAATACAGATTCAAATGAAAATAAAAAAGATGACGATGTAGCAGAAGCAGAAATTGTAGACTAATATAAGGAATATTAATAATGGATAGAAAAAATATTTTTGTTGATATAAAAGCTAATAGTAAAGAAGAGTATAGAGAAACTCTTATTGACTTATTTAAAGCTGAAAAAGCAGGAGAAAGATTTAATTATTTTGTTGAAAGTACAACTCTTGGAAAAATATATTTAGAACATCCATCTCCTTTAAACAAAGGTTTTGATTTTAAAGTATGTATTGAAGAAAAAATTTTCCCTAATAATAGGTTAAAAAATTCTCCAAAACATGATGATTTGATTAATGATTTAAATTTAAAAAAAGAATATAATAAAGAGAAGTACGACGAGTTAATTAAGCCTCTAGTAAATGATATCTATAGGTGTAATCCAGTAAGTTTTCTTGATAATTATGATTTTTTAGGTTTACCAGTTGATGTTTGTATAAAATTATTAAAATGGTTATTTATTGAGCAAGATATTACTTATTGGAATTATTCTGGAAGAGAAAAACTTTATTTATATTTAAAAGAACTGAATTTAGCATAAAATAAATTATATTGTAAGTAATAGGAAGTTAACTCTTCCTATTACTTACTAATTTTTTATAAGGAGAAAAGATGGTAAAAAGTATTAAAGGCATTTCATTTTTATACAATGAAGAAATCGGGTATTTAGAGATAATTGAAGAAAAAGATGGTATAAGTGAAATAAGTTTTTTAGGAAAAATAGATATAGAAGAAAGAAAAAAACTATATAATATTTCTACAGAATCTCCTTTAACAAAAAAATGTAGTAAGCAATTGGAAGAATATTTTTCTGGGAAAAGAAAAGAATTTAATATTAAATTAGATGTTATAGGAACAGAATTTCAAAAACAATGTTGGAAAACTTTAACAAAAATACCTTATGGAGAAACTATTTCATATAGTGATGAAGCTAAAATAATTGGAAAAGATAAAGCTGTTAGAGCTGTTGGTTCTGCTAATGGAAAAAACTCTATCCCTATAATTATCCCCTGCCATAGAGTTGTTTCTAAAGATGGTAGCTTAGGTGGATATAGTGGTGGAGAAGGTGGAAATAAAGGTATTGAAATAAAAAAATATCTTTTAGAGCTTGAAAAAAATTTTAAATAAAAATATAATAGCTAATTGAATATTAAAATAAATTAGATGGAGGGAAATTATGGCAAAAAGAGACTATTATGAAGTCCTTGGAGTAGATAAAAACGCAAGTGAAGATGATATAAAAAAGGCATTTAAAAAAGCAGCAATGAAGTATCACCCTGATAGATTTGCAAATGCTTCAGATGCTGAGAAAAAAGAAGCAGAAGAAAAATTTAAAGAAGTAAATGAGGCTTATCAAGTTCTTTCTGATAGCAAAAGAAAACAACAGTATGATCAATTTGGACATGCTGCTTTTGAGCCAGGTGGAGCTGGTTTCAGTGACTTTGATCCTAACAGTTTTGATTTTGGTGATATTTTTAGTAATATTTTTGGTGGTGGAGGTTTCGGTGGTTTTGAAGGATTTTCTGGATTTGGTGATTCTTCAAGAAGAAGCTATGTTGAACCTGGAAATGATTTAAGATATAATCTTGAAATTACTTTGGAGGAAGCTGCTAAAGGTGTTGAAAAAACTATAAAATATAAGAGAAATGGAAAATGTGAACATTGTCATGGAACAGGTGGAGAAGACAGCAAAATGAAAACTTGTCCTACTTGTAATGGACAAGGAACAGTAAAAACTCAACAAAGAACTATATTGGGTATGATGCAATCTCAAACTGTCTGCCCTGACTGTCATGGTAAGGGAGAAATTCCTGAAAAGAAATGTAAACATTGTCATGGAACAGGAATAGCAAAAGAAACTGTTGAAAAGAAAATTAACGTACCAGCAGGTATAGATGATGGACAAAAATTGAAATATGCAGGTTTAGGTGAAGCTAGTCAAAGTGGTGGCCCTAATGGTGATTTATATATAGTTATTAGAATTAAACCTCATGATATTTTTATAAGACAAGGCGAAAATTTATATTGTGAAGTTCCAATTTCTTATGCAACAGCTGTTCTAGGTGGTGAAGTAGAGGTTCCTACTTTAAATGGAAAGAAGACTGTAAAAGTGCCAGAAGGAACAGAAAGTGGAAAATTACTTAAAATCTCTGGAGAAGGAATAAAATCTCTTAGAGGTTATGGAAAAGGAGACATAATTGTTAAATTTACAATAGAAACTCCAAAGAAATTAACTGATAAACAAAAAGAATTATTACAAAAATTTGAAGAAAGTTTAAATGATAAAAATTATGAACAAAAATCTAGTTTTATGAAAAAAGTAAAAAAATTTTTTAAAGATATAATTGATTGAATAAGATCTAAAGGAGGTTCATTATGGCTAAGTCATTGATTGTTTATTATTCATTAAGTGGACTGACAAAAAAAGTTGTAGATGTATTAAAAAACTTTACTGATGCTGATATCTACGAAATAGAGTTAGAAAAACCATATAGTAAACTAACAGCTTACACTATAGGTTTAGTTCATTGTAAGACAGATTATGAACCTGCAATTAAAAATGAAATTGACTTATCTAATTATGATAAAATTTTTATAGGTGGTCCTGCTTGGTGCTTTACTTATGCACCTCCTATTCATTCTTTTATAAAGAAGTATAATTTAGGTGATAAAGTTATTTATCCTTTTGGAACTGCTACAAGTAACTTTGGTAATTATTTTGAAAGATTCAGTAAAGAATGTAAAGCAAAAGAAATAAAAAATCCTTTAGAAGTTTTTAAATCTACATTTAAGAATGGTTTGGAAGATGCTGTGAAATCTTGGTTAGACAAAGAATATAATTAAGTAAAAAGGTTGTTGCAAATTTGATTGCAACAACCTTTTTTTTTATTTATTCAAGAAATTTTCTTCTATTATTGTTCTCATAGTAGCAACATACTCTTTTAAAATAGTTTCTACTGCCTTACTATCAGTATTATCTACTTTGATTTCATCTCTTGCATGTTTTGCTTTTAAGATTTCTACTATATAATCATCTGTTCTTGTTCCATCAAATAGTAAGAAAACATTTGCTCTCAATAAATCTAAACCTAAATCATTTATTCCCGATAAACCATATGAACTTATAACAGGGAATTTAGTTTCAGCAAAATATTCAACATATTTTCTATATTTATCTGATATTTTTATTTTTTCTTCTTTATTTACAGTTAATTTATCATTGTAAACTTCTATTTTTCTTTGATAGATTAAAACTAAAAGAATTTCACAGATTTCAACAGTAGTTAACTTATCTCCCAATTCTTTTTCAAGCTCTTCTACTGTAACTGTGTTAGGATAATGTTTAGCCACTGTTTCTAAGAATAAAGCTTTCTTATCACTTTCCACAACTTCTTTATCTTCACCTATTACATATTTTCCTTCTTCATTTTTAACGTAGAAACCTCTATAATTTAAAGCTTTTATACTATCTATTTTTATATTTCTTGAGATATTGATATCTTTTATATTATCTGTATGAGTTATAATACTGCTTCTAAATTGACAGTCAGTTAGATAGTCATAATATTGCTCTTTTCCTATATAGTCATTTTGACAATCATTTTCAATTTTATCTAAGATTTCATTTGATAAAAATGGGAATGATTTTTGTAAATAACTATCAACTACATGAGATAATCCTTCTGTTTCTAATAATTCATTGAAGTCATATACATAAAAAGGAGTGTTATATACTTCAAAATACTCATGTAATAAATAGTAGTCATTTTTTTGGGCAACATAGGCAAAATTATCTTTTATTCTCTTATTTAAACCAGAATATTCATCTAAGAACTCTAATATACCTTTACCATAGGCAATTTGATTCTTTCCTGTTACATCTCTATTTTGTTTAGCTAACATTCTATTTCTAAATTTCATAGCATCTTTTGATACTTCTAAACTCTTCCAACCTGGATAAGTATTGTATGAAATCATAGCTAAACCATTTTTTGTAAGATGTTTTTTTATAAATTTTAGTATACCTTTTTGGACGTTTTCATCTACCCAAGAAAAAACTCCATGACAGATGATATAGTCAAATTGTTCAAAATGTTCATTATAGTCTAAAATATTTTTATGATATATTCTAATATTTTTTAAACCTAGAAAATCTATTATTTTATTTCCTTCATCAACTTGAACCTTAGATAAATCTACTCCAACAACAGTTGCTTCAGGATTTTCAATTGCAAAAGGAATTATATTCCCACCAAATGAACAACCAATTTCTAGAACTTTTGCGTTTTTTAAGTCTGGACTAATAAAATCTAATAATCTCAAGTTAGATTTTAATTTCTCAGGTTGTGTATGATAATATGTTTTAGAAATATATGGGTTTTCATCATAACTACTTTCTAATTTTTCATTTTTTTCAGCATTTTGATCCATTTTTTCTCCTCCACTCCCTTTTTCTTTAAATTTATACTAAGATTTTTTCTACTCTCTTACCATCATTATTTTCATCATCATCTTTAAACATATCTTCCATATTGTTACCTTTTCTCTTATTCAATATGTAAACTATTGGAGTTGCAATAAATATTGAACTGTATGTACCTGCAAGTATACCTATTAACAATGTCATTATAAATGTTTTTAAGCTTGCTCCTCCAAAAATCAATAAAGCTATTACTGAAAATAGTGTAGTAATTGATGTATTTAAAGATCTTATAGCAGTTTGGTTAACTGATTCATCCATACAATCTTCTAATGTCCAATTTTTAGTGTGTCTTCTCTTTAAGTTTTCTCTTATTCTATCGTAAATAACGATAGTATCGTTTATTGAGTATCCAAGTATAGTAAGTATAGCAGCTATAAATGGAGTATCAACTTCGTAACCCATAAGAGCTATAAATCCTACTGCTATGATAATGTCATGTAATAACGATAGTATACCTCCAATAGCAAAACTGAACTCAAATCTTAATGTGATGTATAGAACTATTAAAATTGCTCCTATACCTAGTGAATAGATAGCTGATTTTTTTAAGTCATCTCCTATACTTGCTCCAACTTTATCTTCTTTATCTAAATTGAAAGCTCCTAATTCTTGTAAGCTATTTAAAACTTCTTTTTTATCTTCTTCTTTTAATTCAGGAACTCTTAAAATTACTGTTCCATCTTCAGAGATTTGAACCTTTCTACTATTTGAATTAACCTGAGGTAATTTTTCAGATAATTTATCTAAATTTTCGTTAATTTCAGTCAATGTTATTTTTTTATCATTATATTTTAATTGAAATAAGTTTCCTCCTGTGAAATCTATTCCATAGTTTAATCCTTTTGCAAAGAATACTACTATTGATAAAACAACAAGAACTATTGAAACTGATAGATAATATTTTATATTTCTTATAATGTGCAAATTTACTTTCATTAGTTTTCTCCTCCTTCTGTAACTCCAAAAAGTTTTGGACTTCTAAAACCGAATATATTTACAAAAGTTAGAAGTAATACTTTTGTTGCTGTTATTGCAGTAAACATAGAAGCTAGTGTTCCTAAAGCCAATGTTACAGCAAAACCTTTGATTGGTCCTGTACCAAATACAAATAATATAGCAGTTATTATTAAAGTTGTTAAGTTTGAGTCAAATATAGCTACAAAACCTTTTCCAAATCCAGATTCTATTGAGTTTCTTATACTATTTCCAAATCTTAATTCTTCTTTTATTCTTTCAAAGATGATAACGTTAGCATCGACTGCCATTCCTAGTGATAAGATAAATCCAGCTATTCCTGGTAATGTAAGTGTTGCATCTATGAAGTTTAGACAAGCAAATGTTATAAATCCAAATATGATTATTGCTAAGTCTGCTATAATTCCTGGTAATCTGTAGAAAATTATCATAAATAACCAAATTAACCCTATTGCAACCATACCAGCATTTTTACTTTGTGCTATTGATTCATCTCCAAGTGTTGCTCCAACAGTTCTTGTTTCAACAACTTCTGCTTTTATTGGTAATGCCCCTGCATTTAATAAAGTTGCTGTTGCTGTTGCCTCTTCAACAGTGTAGTTACCTGTTATTGCTCCACTACCACCTGCTATTTCAGTATTTATTTTAGGTGCTGTTTGAACTTCTCCATCAAGAGTGATTGCAAGTTGTCTACCAATATTTTCTCTAGTTATTTTTGCAAAAACATGTGCACCATCAGGTGTCATTTGAAATGATATTTGAGGTCTTCCTAAATTGTCATAAGATACTTCGGCTTTTTGTAATGCTGAACCTGTAAGTAAAGTTTCTCCTAAAGTTCCATCTTCATTCATTATTTTAAATTCCAATAAAGCTGTTTTACCTATTAGATTTATAGCATCTTCTGCATTTTGTAATCCTGGTAATTCTACGATAACTCTGTTATCTCCTGCTTTTTGTATAGAAGATTCTGCAACCCCTATTCCGTTAATTCTTCTATTTAATACTTCAATTAGTCTGTTCATAGCATCGCTATCAATTTTTACATTTGAATTTTTATCTTCCACAGCTTCAAGTACAACATAAACTCCACCTTTTAAATCTAGTCCAAGTTTTATAGGTTTCTTTATACTGTAGTATACTGCTGTTATAAAAATTGCTATTACTATTAACAATCTTATAAATAACTTACTATTCATTCTTTCCCGTCCTCCATATAAAAATTATTTTTTCATATCTAAGTATGTTTGTAATATTATTGAGGCAGCAACTTTATCTACTACCTTTCTTTTTTCAATAGCTCCATTTTTATTTAAATCTTTTAATATATTGTCAGCTATCACTGTTGAAAATCTTTCATCTATTTCAATTATTTCAAGATTTTCTATTTCTTTTTTTAACTTTTCTATGTATTCTCTTACTTTTTCAGCCTGTCTTTTTTCTTCACCATCAAGGCTCTTAGGTATACCTACAACTATTGAGGTTGTATTATTTTCCTTACAAAGCTCAGCTATTCTTTTGACAGACTTCACTTTTTTTCTATTTATAGTTTCTAATGGGGTGGCAATTATTCCCATTAAATCAGATCTTGCCACTCCAATTCTAACATCACCAATATCTAATGCTAAATATCTTTTCATTCTACCTCTCTTATCATAAAAATAAGTTCTACACTAATTAGCTTAATCAATGTGATAAAAAACAGTTCATTGCTAGCTAAATTTCTTAACGATGAAAAATTAACGTATCGCTGTAAATTCAGCAAACTCGCTACGCTCAGACACGCTGAGATTTACTCGGCTCACTTGCTTTAATTTTTCATCTAAAATTTAGAATGCAATTTCACTTGTTTTTTACTTTTTCCAACTATGTGACTCGTTTATTTTTTATTTTATTAAATAGTGTAATTGTTAATGTTAAAATTTAATCTCTTTGCAACTTCTATAAAGTCGTCAAATAGTTTTCCTGTAAATGTATATTCTTTGTTATCTAAAGGATTTAAAAATTCTAATTTAAAGGCATGTAACATTTGTCTTTTTATATTTTTATCTTCGCTACCATAGATAACATCACCTAAAATAGGGTGGTTTATACTCTTCATATGTACTCTTATTTGATGAGTTCTTCCTGTTTCTATAAGAACTTCCACCAAAGAATAATCTTTTACTTGTTCCACAACCCTATAATTAGATATGGCAAGTTTACCATTTTCTTTAACTACAGCCATTTTCTTTCTATCTTTAGTATCTCTACCAATTAAATTTTCTATTCTACCTTCTAAATTTTCATCTGAAAAGTTACCTTTAACTATACAAAGATAAGTCTTATGAATAGTTTTATCTGTAAACATAGAAGCAAGTTTTGCATGAGCATAATTATTTTTTGCAACCAATATTAATCCACTTGTGTCTTTATCTAGTCTGTGAATAATACCAGGTCTTATATTTCCATTTACAGAAGAAAGATTGTTTGTATAGTATAGAAGTGCATTTACTAAAGTACCATTATAGTTTCCATAGGCAGGGTGAACTACCATATTATATTTTTTATTTACTAAAATAAAATCATCATTTTCAAAAACTATATCCAAAGGAATATTTTCAGCTTCAATATCTATATTTTCTTCTTCAGGAATAGAAATTTCAATTTTTTCACCTGATTTTAATTTTCTACCATTCTTATTTATAACTTTTGAATTTATTTTTACATAGGAATTATCTATAAGTTTTTCTAAATAAGAACGGGTTGCTTCTTCAATCTGTTCAGCTAAATATTTATCTAATCTCATTCCTTCATATTCAGGACTAACTTCAAATTCAAATTTTTCTTTTATATTTTCCATAATATTTTCCTAACATAATTATATATTTTCTTTTATTTTAGCATAAATAGATAAATATATAAATAAGTAAAAAAGAATAATGTGATTATGTCACTGAAAATATATAAAGACTATTTTATAATGTATACATAAATGATAATATATAAAAATAAATTTATAGGAGGATAAAAAAATGGCATTAGTAAAAGGAACAAAAGAAAATTTTGAAGCAGAAGTATTAAAAGCAGAAGGAATAGTAGTAGTAGATTTTGGTGCAAACTGGTGTGGACCTTGTAAAAGTTTAGTACCTATATTAGATGAAGTTGTAGAAGAAGATCCAAACAAAAAAATAGTTAAAGTAGATATAGATGAAGAAGAAGAATTAGCAGCTCAATACAAAATTATGAGCGTACCTACTTTACTAGTATTTAGAAATGGAGAAATCATTGATAAATCAGTAGGATTAATCCAAAAACATGAAGTAAAAGCTTTATTCTCAAAATAATAGAATAATCAGAAAGCCAAGTGTGAGCCTAAAACTTACATTTGGCTTTTTTTATTTTTATAACTAAATTTTTTCATAGTAGCTCTTACATACCTAAAATTATAAAATATTTCTATCTTTAAAATTAATTTGAAATTATATTTGATTTTTTTAAAAATAAGCGTATAATAAATTCATAAAACATACATAAAAAATAAAATAAAAAAACATTTGTTTTTTAAAATTATTTACAGTTCAATTATATTAGGGATATTTTAAAAAATAAAAAAAAGGGAGGTATCTAAATGAAAGAGCAAATTGAAAAAATGCTAAAACGAAATTTGAAAAGAAAACTTGCAATAACAACAGCTACATTAATAGCTTTTTTATTATCAGCTAACTTAGCTTTTGCAGGGGGAGACTATGAGGTTGGAAATGAGGGAATTAAAAGAAAAAACTCAGGAACTTTGGAAGAGGCAACAGAGAATTTGAAAAAGACAGGTCTATTTAAAATAGAAGCTGAAACTATAGAGAATAGATTAAAAGATTGGTCAACTATTAAACTACAAAATGAAGTAAATAAAACTTTTATTAATAAGGGGAAAATTACCTTAACAAATGATGGAACAGGTAAAATAGAAAATAGAGGCTATATTGGATTATTTGGCTCAACAAACATAGCAAGCGACACATTAAATTTAGGAAGTATTGATTTTATGACATCAATTGGTAATATATATAATAAAGCTTATATTGGAAATCTTGATGGTCATAATATTTTAGAAAATGAAGGAACCACTATCAGTTTAAATGAAAATAAAAAATTAAAAAATTTTGGAGATGTTGCTGTAGAGAATAATGCTATAGCTAGTACTGAAAAAATAGAAAACTATGGACTTATTAATTTCGAAACAGGTGACTATGACACTTTAAAATCTGCAAATAAAACAGCTAATAAAGGAATAGTTTTAGAAAGTCATAATTTAAAAGAAATAAGTCCTAATTCAATAACATTAAAAGATGATAAGGGGAGATTAATAAAAAATTATGCTAATTCAGCTATAGCTGATACTGAAATAAATAATGGAATTTTAAATGCTTTTGATGTAACAATGGATAAAAATTTAGAAGTAAAAAATAATTCAGTTTTTAATATCTATAAGGCTAAAATAGAAGATAATAAAAAAATTAGTTTTAATAATTCCACTCTTAATATGTCCTATACACTTATAGAAAATGGAATAGAAATGGAATTTAAAAATAATAGTAATATAGGAAATATGAAAGTTATTGGACAAACTTCTCCTTTATTAAAAAAGCTTACTATAGATAATACAACAAATGTTGGTAGTATAATGATATCTGATGTAGATATAGAAGCAATAAATTTAGTAGCAAATGAAGATATAGTAAATAAAAATATGGTATTAAGAATAAACGATTTTGAAACTTCTCCAGATAAGAATGTAAATACTTTTATATCTACTAATGTAGATTTATTAGGAAATTCTACAACTTTGGGAAACATTACTGTAAAAGATGGTGGAAGATTAACTATAGGAGAGAGTACTTTATTTAAGAATGGATTAGATGACAATGTAGCACCAGATGATTATTATAAAAAAGATATAAAAATAGAAGGAAATGGGAAAATACTAATAGGTATAGATCCTTATGATATATCAGGAGTAAAGGAATTAGGACAAGGTAATAACCTAACAGATTCTATTAAAGGACAAGTTGATACAACTGATCCTAATATGCTACTAGCTCAAGATCAACTTAATATAGATGCTGATTCACTTCTTCATGATATAGTGATAATGCCTAAATACTCTTTTAATTATGTAGATGGAGCACATGAAGTTAGAAATAAATATAAGATTATAGTAGCTAAAGACTTAGCAATTCCTCTACCAGATGATAAACCTTTACAAGTTACACCAGCTATACCTATAACACCTGCAACACCTATAACACCAGGTACAAGTGTTACACCAAGTACACCTACTGTGCCAGCTACACCAGCTAAACCAAAAGATTATGGAGAACTAAATGCTATATATAGAAGTATAGTTACAGCTGATAAGATAAAAGAATTTAAGGTATATAATAATGATGAATTAAAAGGTTTCTATAGATATTTAAGAGATATTTATGTAAATAATCCTTATGCAATAGCTATAGGAAGCTCATTAAATAACTTATCTACATTGAGAGATAATGCTCTTTTTGAGATAAAACCTAACTTAAATAAATGGGTAGTAGTTGGTGGAGTAGTTTACAATGATAATGAAACTAAATATAAAGTTAGTACAACAGAAGTTGATACTAAAACAACAGGAGCTTATGCTAAGGGAGAATATGGATTAAAAGAAGATACAACTTTAGGCTTAATATTAGGTGGAACAAACTCAAAAACTGACTTATCAACTGGAAAAATTAAGGGTTCATCAGCATATCTTGGAGCATATGCAAAGAAATATGTAAATAACTTTAAATTTACTTTAGGAACAGCTGTTGATTTTGCTGAAGATAAGGTAAAAAGAGATGCGATAGGTTATGAAGGAATAGTAGAAACATCTAGATCTAGTGCAAAACAAAAAAGTAGAGCTTTTGACTTATATACAGAGCTAGCTTATTCAAAGAATCTAGGAAAGAATTTCTATATTGAGCCAAAGTTTGGACTTAGCTATAGTAGAGTAAGACGTGGAACAGTAACAGAAAATGATGGAATAGTAAACTTACATGTAAACTCAAAGACATTTAATGAAACTAAAGCGAGAGTAGGATTGGATTTAAAGAAAATTATAGTAAGTGGAAACACAATTCATAACTTTATTATTAATACAGCTTATGAAAGAATATTAAATGGAGCAAAGGCTACAACTATAAAAGCCAATGTAGTTGGAGGAAGTGAATTTAATATTCTAGTTCCTGAAAGAGAAAAAGGAAGAACAACAACTGGAATAGAATATAAATTAGAAAATAAATTTGGACTATTATTCAATTTAAAAGTTGACTATGGTTTCAGTCATGGAAGCAATAAAAAATCTACAAGATTTAGTACAGGTTTAGGATATAAATTTTAAAGAAATAATTAAAACTAAGGAGTGTAATATTTCAATAACTGAGATATTATACTCTTTTTTTATAAATAAAAATTTGTAAACTTATATAAAAAATAGTAAAATTCAT
>ERZ772974.954-NODE-954-length-19763-cov-3.915517_pt1 | contig 19763 bp, 23 predicted proteins | sample MGYA00580671_ERZ772974 | MGnify/ENA primary metagenome ERZ772974 (study PRJEB29015, sample SAMEA2738065) | human oral metagenome | biome: human oral; feature: human-associated habitat; material: saliva | place: China | collected 2218 ... | reverse complement strand
CGAGAACAAGTCTATCGACGAGATGAAAGAAGACGCGAAAAAGCGCCGTGAAAAAGAGAACTACGGCAACCTAGTGTTGTTCATCGGCTGTTTATTGGTATACATCGGATTCGCAGCCTACAAAGAAGTAGTGGGTGACGACGATGACGATGACGATGATGACGAACCAAAAGGACCGGGTTCACGCAGACGTCGCAGACGAATCAATAAGATGCGCACCTCTCGTGGATACATCCCAATGTATATCCCTCGTAGCTCGAGCAGTTCATCTGGAAGTTCTTCGAGTGGTTCAGGTTGGTCATCTGGCGGCTGGGGCGGCGGAGGCTTCGGCGGAGGCGGTTCAACCGGTGGTTGGTAACAATCAACATCACAACAACACAGACACTCATGGTCGATAGCCCTGTCATCTCTGGGCTATCGGCGATAAGTGTAATCATATTGTAAGCGCTATCATAAAAAGGAGGCAATCACTTGGCTAATATTTCAGAGGCTTACGGAGCAGTGACAGTCACTGCACCAACGGCAGATATTTTAGCAACATTCATTTGTGCAAAAATTCGACGCGAACAAACAGCGGCATACCCCACAACCGTAGAGCCGTGGTTTGATGCGTTTATTCCGGTTTATCGCACATTTGACAAAGACGTGTGGTTTGATATCGCAAAAACATACGTCAAAAACAACGCAGTCATTACTGAGCAAGGTGTGAGTGTCGTGAATCAATTCTTCATTGCCGATGGGCGTTGGAGAGTGTACAATAACCTTAAATGGTTCTTCTCAGATGTCGTTACAGGTGGAACATCGGTCATCAAAGAGTGGGTGGATGTGTTGCAGGCAGCAACTCTGACAGCAACGTTCAACTACACAGATATCACTGAGGACCGCATTGTCGTCGCTAAAGCTACAGTGACACGCCGAGATGGTATCACCGAAATTCAAGATGACGAAGTGTACCACGATTATGAACGTACCGAAGAAAACCTAGCTAAGATTGGTTACTATTCAGACGACACGTATTGGTATCACGAACGTAATGGGTTTGGTACCTTGCAACGTACCTACACCAAAGATGAAATCGGTTCTGTCCTGCTGCAAGTATCAGAAATCTTATTTAATCGACTTGCACGTAAACACAGCCTATCACGTAAATATCGTAGACTATCACACATCCAAACGAAGGCTGATTTTGAAGCATTTCTGGAGACAGTGAGTCCAGCGGTACGTGACACGTTCACACAACTGTATCTATGTCCATCTCACATCAACGGTGAGGCATGGTTGAACGGATATGAACTACACATCGACGAATCCGATGATACAAACACATACGCATTAGACATCATCATCGAAAACGGCGAGATGACAGTGTTCTTAGCTATCGAAGAAGACAACAACGACGCACTGACACACACCATTTCGTTAGTACCACACCTATAGAGAGGAGCAAGCACATGTATTTATTAACAAAAGTAAGTTACGACTACGAAGTTGAAACACGAGTTTACCACAATCGAAATATTGGCAATGCTTTACGCACTATTCAAGACTCGATTACGTGTCGATTGAATGATTACGATGAGTACAGCATCCGAAACTACGCGGAGGCACTCCGTGTTGCACGTAACTTTGTTACCATCGCCAAGGAATTGGACGACTATGGTGCATACTCTTACAGTACAGAAGGTGACGGAATCGTAAATATCGAAATGAGTAAACTGGGTGGTCGATTGTCTGTTGACGTTGACATCAGTAATTACCGCGGTGAGGTCGATTACGTATGGAAACTTGAATATGTTGACTCGAATAACTATGTGAATTAGGAGGATGACGCATGTATATTTTAACAAAAATAAACTGGGAATGCGAGATTGAAACAGAAGCATACCATAACCGCACTATCGGTGACGCTTTACGTGACATTCAAGACGAAATAAACGCATATCTAAATAGTGATTACGCGCAGTATGAGTACCTCGAAGCACGACAAGTCGCACGTGATTTTGTCACTATTGCTAAAAACTTAAAAGATTACGATTCATACGCGTATGGTTTGGAAGGCGACAGTCCCGTGAGCATCGAAATGCGCAAACAGGATGGTCGTCTCGTTGTCGACGTGGCTATCCAAGATATTTACGGTGAGTTTGCATGTGCTCGAAAACTGGAATACTTCGACTCAAATAATTATGTCAATTAGGAGGACAACACATGTATCTTTTAGTAAGTACAGGTCCCGATTGTGAAATCAACATAATGGTTTACCACAACCGCGAGGTTGGTAAAGCATTGCAATATATTTGCAATAGTATCAATAGTGACGCAGGGTTCTATGATGACGAAGACCTTGCTGAAAAAGAGCGTCTGGTTCGCGATTTCATTGACATCGCTAAACTACTACCCGACAACGGAACCTACGAATACAAACCATTCGGATATGATTACGTATGGTTCAAGATGTCTAAGACCGATGGTCGATTAGCGGTTGATATTGTTATCCGAAACAGCCAAGATGAGGTCGATTCCGTACAACAATTGAAATATGTCGACTCAAACGACTACGTCAATTAGGAGGTGTCAATATGTATATTTTAATCACACGAGATACGTATAACGGCACCTTTGCGACACGCACATTTAATACGGAACAAGACGTGTTGACCGTTCTTCGTGACGAGATGCTGGACGCCGTAAAACGATACCCCAACGATAAGTCGGATTACGACATGGTGATGGATTTATTCGATACATTGCCAAGTGTTGAACCCGGGTTCACACGCACACGAATGCATATTTTCGGATATGCAGAAATCAGTCGCACGCTAGGTGGTCACATCCACATGGAGGCTGAACATGCCGACAAAGACGAAGACACCATGTACGAATGGTTTGTGGACTACATTGACCCGACCGCTCCGACGAATTAGAGGTGACACATGAAGAAAATCTTTGTAGCTTTGGCACTATGGTTCGCATTCGTGACGACACCTGTCAAAGCAGACACCGTTCTGAGTGACATCCCCACAACACCACCGCAGTACGGGGTGTATGACCCAGATAACTTATTAGACGTCCGCGTCGAAAACCGCGTCAGAGAATTGAACGCGAAGTGGGCGAAAACAAAAACACAGCCACAAATTGCAATTGTGATTGTAAACAAACTAGAAGGAACGCCGATTGAGAAAGCCGCAAACACCATTGCCAAGAATTGGAAGGTTGGATACGATGGTACCAACGGTGGCATTCTAGTGTTGGTTGACGTACAAAACCATAAAATCCGAACAGAAGTATCCGATAATATCAATAAGTTATTATCGAATTCGAAGATTGACCGCATCAACGATGCCGTAAAATCAAACTTCCGAGCGGAGCGTTATACAGACGGATTGTTGGATTACTTGAACGCATTAGAGTCCGCGATTGCAAGTGCAACCACGACAACGAGTGCGAAGTCAAACACATCGCCAAATATCGCACCAACGGTGCCTGTCCAACAAGACACAGGTAAGGATGCAGACAAGGGTAGGGTCTCGGGTCCGGGAATCCTATTTCTCATGTTTATGATACCCGGTGTGATTGGTTTATTCACTAGTGTATTCGGTGCAAGCACCAAACGTAAGACGACAAGCACGACCAAACAATCAACCGTGAAAAACGATTACGGTAAACCGACAGCGGTTGAAGATTACAAACCCGAACCAGAACCATATACAAAATCACTCAGTCCACGTCGTTCCTCACACGGAATGCGACCATCGGTTCGCAGACGTATGGGTGGGGTTCCGCGTTCGGCGTTAGTCGAAGCAAGTCGTGACGAGTCGAGCACGAAGCGTACAGAAACACGCACACGTGGAGGTCGTGACTATACAAACGACTTCTTGCGTGATATGATGATTTATCACATTCTGATATCGAACAACAGGCGTCCGCGACCAGAATACCACAAACCTGAACAAACGTCGAGATACCGCGATGACGATAATGACAAGTATTATTCATCTAGTTCCTCTAGCTCATCAAGTAGCTGGTCATCTAGCAGTTGGTCAAGCGGAGGCGGTGGAGGCTTCAGCGGTGGAGGTTCAACCGGCGGATGGTAACATCCGTGTCACTCTTCGGAGTGGCAATACATAGTAAAACAGATAGAAACGAGGTGGAATGATGTATATCCTAACAACATATCATATTGGTGATGGACTATCAGTGCAACGTATCGAAGACAAAGATGTAGCGATAGCAGACATCTGGTCTACAATACAGCGGTACTCTGATGGTGCAATCACTGACAAAGCACGACTCTACGCATGGTTGTCCGACACAAAAGAACGCATCAACCAAATGAAATTTTGTGATGACTCGACGAATACACTGAGCAATCAGTCACTAACCAACACAGAGTACATCGACATCGAGGCTCACACAGACAATCACGGTAGACTAGCGTTATGTGTGCAATTCACAAGTGGACCCATTGACAGTGTCCCAGACATCATCTACCGTGCGCGGTTGGAAAACGTTCGTTTCGCCGGTAGTGTGTTACACGCATGACCATTGGTGCATCTACACCAACAATCGCATGAATCAGGAGGTATCAACATGTACATTTTTATCGAACGTGACATCTGGAACAATGTCATTAACACGAGAACATTCGGTTCTGAAACGCGGATGATGAGCGCCCTTCGCAAAGATGTGGTAAAATCGATGCAGAACATTGAGGCAGAACACGAACACTGTGTTGCCATCCTAAAGGCTTTTGACAAAGCCAAACAACTTGAAGTAGGGCGATGGCACGAAAGAACTGTCGAATCCGCGAGTGTTGAGTTCGTTCGCAATACAAATGGATACTTCACGATTGAAGCATACCTTCAAGACGAAGACGGCGATAAGACTCGTGAGTGGATTGTGACACACATTGACCCAACGATTATCACAAATTAGAATGGGAGTGAACACATGACAAAAGAATTATCCATTCGTTGTGACGCCAGTACCGTTCAAGGAACGAGCGAGGCAAATCACGACACGTACGGGTACTTTTTCGATAGTCCCAACAGACGAACACTATTGTGGGTGATTGACGGAGCAACACCCCTTGAAAAAGAGAAGTATCCCAACGCACTGTATCACATTGTGCGACAGTTATCCAAAACACTAGAACACACCTTCGGACAGTACGCTGAACGCTTTGAGCGTGTAGGATTGCAACAAGCATTAACAGAGGCAATTGCACGAATGCGTGATGTCGTAGCCATCTTAGCACCGACACACGGCATCCGTCCGAGACCTTCGCTCATGGAGGGTGACAACTACGATACGCCCGATGCGTGTCACAAATTCTGGACAGAATTCGGGACATTTTCCATCACAATGGTTGATTTGGATAATGACCAACCTGTCATCACAGAGTGCCTACAATTGGGCGATTGTGGTCTATTAGTTGATGATGTGTACTGTTCAGACCGACGTGTACACAAGTTCCGTTCCATCATCGACCATGAAAAAGACCGCATGGAAGGGTACAAGATTGTTCGTGCTAAAGCGAACCAACCGGACGGTTACTACATCGGTGATTTGTCTGGACGAGGGGTCCCGCATGCCATTATGCGTACGAACATCCCGGTCAAAGAACGTTTCACACTCATGTCTGACGGGTTCTACGACATCTGGAATCGCTATGGTGACGTTGAAACGTCTATCAACGAATTACAATACAAAGTGACGAACGAGGTATCTCGGGACGATGCAACCTTCATTACAGGGATTTACACGTATCGCGACACACATGAGGACGCATATACATTCTTATTATATGGACACACCGTGAGTCCACACAGGTCAGCACCTGTCATCACTACAAAGGAGGCTGTTAACTGTTGTAAGTAACCTGAGCAGCGAGAACTCCCATTGTAAAACGGATTGATTCATGATATAATAGTTTTGTGTTTAATTATTATTTATGACGAAGGGACGAAATTTTTATGACACAGAACAAGAAATATTTATTACGCAAAATCGGAAAACGTGTATGTCACGTTGCGATGACCGTATCAACATTTGCGGTTGCTGTAACAACAGTGGTGAGTGCTGATGAAGTAGTTGCGCCAACAGATAATAATGTGACGACTACAACAGAAGCTCCAGCTACTCCAGTAACTGAGACTCCAACGACTGCTGCACCAACAAGTGAAACACCGGCAGCAAATCCAGTGACAGACGTTGCTCCAGCAACTACTGCGACTCCAACAACAGAAGCTCCAGTGACGGAAGCACCAACAACAGCTGCTCCAGCAACTAAAGCTGAGAAATCTACTAACATCGATGAGCTATTACGTCCAGAGACAAATCAATCAGCTCAGATTACTGTAACAACCCAGTTACATAAAGGTCGTGAAGGAGATATAGACTCTGCTCCAACTGGTGAACCTAAGGTTGAGAAAGCTACGACTACACGTTCAAATGCTGACGCTCGTATAAATGCTATAGTAGTGGACGAAGTTAACAAAATCCAACGAAGCAATAACGGAAATGCTTTAGAAATCGATGGTGATAACTATCGTGTTTCTAGCTACAGTGTAAATACTGAAACTAGAACAGTCGACGGAGTTCAAGTATTAAACTACTCAGTAAATGTGTACACAGAACACTCTGAAGGAAACTTTGACCGTCGTGTTCATAGCTATGAATTAACAGTAGCTGACGAAACTGGTGCTACAGTAGAAGAAAAACACCAAACAGAAACAGGTGTAGAAGGATTAAGCACTAAAGAGATTACTGATGACCAAAACAAATACGCTCTAGGCGGAATTGTAGAGCACAACGGTAAGTCTTATCGTGTAATTTGGAATCAACAACGCACTGATAAGATTGATAGTCTGGATTCTAATGCGGATGAAGAATACATCAATTACGGAATGGAAGTTCGCTTAAAACCAATCGCTAAATTCCCAACGGAAATCATTATGTTCCAAATCAACGACGACAAAGGTAACGTACTTCGTGGGCCGCGTCGTGCTGAGATTGAAGCAGGTCGTGCTGAGTCAATCTTCAACATTGGCGATAAAATTGTTGAAGGTGGTAAGAACTACGTAGTAGCAGGTCGCTCAATGAGTCATGCAAAAGAAGACTTACCAACTGGAGAAGTACAAACATTCTTATACAAGATTACTCTTAAAGAAGATGTTCCAAATGTTGTAGAGAATCCAGAAGAAACTGAGCAACCGGTAGAAGAAGCTCCAACACCAAGTGAGGAAAGACCATCAGAAGAAAAACCATCTACTGATGCTGAAAAACCAAGCGAAGACGCATCAACCACTAACGTTGAGCAACCAAGTGAAGAAGCTCCAAAACCATCAGAAGATGTAAAACCAGCTCAATACGTGGCAACAGTTGACTACGTTGTTGGTGGAGAAATCATCAAACAAGCGACTGTGTTAAATGGTTCAGCTGACAATAAAGAACAAGCTGACGCTCAATTAAACTCACAATCAAACTTGATGCAAGCAATGTTGGGTAAAGAGTTCGAAATGGGTGGTAAGAAATACAAGATTAAAGCAATCCGTGACATTGAACGTGAGAATTTCGATGAAACCAACAAAGTATTCTTGAGTCTAAAAATGGTTTATGACTTAGAAGAAGTTCCAGCTGCTGTTGAGGAACCAGTAGAAGAATATCCACGAGCAGAAGCTCTGAGTACTGAAACTGAGAAACCATCAGAAGATGTAAAACCAAGTGAGGACAAACCATCTACTGACGCTGAGAACCCATCGGAAGAAAAACCATCTACTGATGTTGAAAAACCAAGTGAGGAATCTCCAAAACCATCAGACGATGTAAAACCATCAGAAGATGTAAAACCAAGCGAAGAAGCTCCAAAACCATCAGAGGAAAAAACATCTGAAAATGTTAAACCACGTGAAGAAGCTCCAAAAGAAGATAAGAAAGCTCCAAGTTCAGAAGTGAAACAAGAAAAAGTAGCTCCTAAACAAGAAGCTGAACCACTTCCAAACACAGGGGTTGAATCACTTATTGGTTCATTAGGTGCTGGATTAGTAGCATTACTTGGTGGATTAGGTCTAGCAATTAAGAAAGACCACAATAAATAATTATCCCGTCTAAAAGCCATAGCGTCTGAAACACGACGTTATGGCTTTAATACTATAACCATGTGTTGACGTGAGAAGATATGAATTAAACACGAGAGGAGAACAAATAATGAAGTTCATTAACAACATACTTCGACATTGGCGAGTACCTACGTATCGACATGCACTCAGAGATATTATCACACATGCTCAAGAGTCACGAACACCCGAGGATACCAACTATCCGTATGTATCGCTACGCGTATTACAGTCGCAATATCGCGATGTTGACGACATGCTGAGGGATATCGAGTTGGATTATGTATATACCACAAAACGCTCGTACCCAGACTTTATGCGTGATGCACACATCCGCTATTTCCAAAAACATCTGCCAGAGGTGAATTGTATGGTGGACGTATGGAATAACGTATGGGTTACTACTCGCAAAATCACAACATCTAAATCTGCAAAAAGTCTTGACATTGAACACGACGGGTACCACCTAGAAGTTGCCAATCGTAATGACGCAGAAGAAGTCTTTGATTTACGAAAACCGATTGCTGCGGTGCGTATCCACGACACCGTCAATTCATATGAGATGAGATTGATTGAGGATAAAACAGGTGATTACACCGTTCTACCTGATACCGACGTTGTATTCCAATTTGGTATCTCTGACCGCTTATGGCGTGGCATCAAAGCTCCGGTTGTGAAATCGACGAACGTGACGCTTACGGTAACTACGCGAACTGCGTATGAACCAGAAGTCACCTTTAAATCAAAGAACGGCACCGTTCATCAAACAGGACAACACGTGTTTGGTCGAGCAGTTGCGGTTGTGGACGTGGCGTTCACAGATGACACACTAGACCGTGCCAAAGCACGTTATGACATTGTGCAAGAACTATTAGGAAAGCAGGTTTAAATTTATGCGATTATTATTAGAAGCAAAATCAAAACTACAAAGAGGGTACACTCCTGATTGGATTCGTATCTCATTCCCTGACCCCACTAACCCGGACGAGTTTGCGGAGTTGGTCATGGATATCGAAGGGTCAATTGATTACGTCCCTACACATTTGAATGTACAGGTTAAAGGTGAACTTGTTCCGTGGGCCTATTTCACAGAAGACGGAGAAGTTGACTTATCTTCGTTATCCGAAGAGGAACAACAACCGTATTTCGAATTATTCGAAAAACATTTGGCCACATCAACGGACGTCGTTGTCGGTATTTACCCATGTGCGGGTGTAGACGAAGATGACGAGGATAAGGAATACGACACAATGTCAGAAGGGGTCGGAGAATACGCAACTAACGATATCGACGTGTCATTTGCATTCACATGTGAACACAACGATTAAGGAGGAACGATATGAATCCAATTGAATATATCAAGTGGCGTGCTCGCGCTAAAGCGCAGGCACAACGACTACTGGATATCATCAAAGAAATAGAATCTGCCTCGAAGCAGACAGACCCCGATTATCCGTGGGTCAACCTTTCTGAGGTTCGTCAGGAAAGAGGAGACCTTGATGAGCTTCTCGAAGATATCACACAACACATGCGATTACCAAGACACAATTTGCAACCGCTTCAAATGGAGTTTGTGATGGCGTTCTTTGACAAATATCTTCCAGATTTACACTACCGCGTTGACGCAGGGCTCGACTTGTACGTGACAACATTTGAAGTTCGTGAGATGAAGCTCAAGAAGACTCTTGACGTGGAGTTCAAAGGGAAACATTTGGAAGTGACGGTCGGTAACCCGTTTACGGACAGCGAGCTCATCTTCGATTTACGAAACCCTATCTCTGTAGCCAAACTCAAAGAAAGTGTGTTCTTATTACCAACACACCACATCACAGATGACGCAACAGGAACCGTCTTATCTCCTGTCGTACCCGACATTTATTGGAGACCCAGCTGGTTGACAACACTTCAGGTGGTCGATGATGAGACAAGAGAGAAATACACGCAGGCTGCATCTGTACGATGGTCTGTGAACATTCCTGACCACCTGATTGAGTACGTGGAAGGCACTGTACACGTGGCATCCGTAAAAGTGACGACGTCAGAAGCGGCAATCACATCGCGTACGGATGCAAAAATCGCAACGCAGTTTGTCACGAGAGGCTCGAGTGCAGCCATCCAACTTGCATGTGATGAGAAAGCACTAGCTCGTGCGCGAGTGCAATATGCAAAACACACAAAACATCAATCAACAGAGGAGGATTAAAATGGGATTCTTAGACATGTTCAAATCGAAGTACAGACGTTCCTATGAAGAAATACAAGCGAGAGTTACCACACTTGAACTACTCCGTCAACAATTTGAGCAAAGATTACTGATATGGTGGTTAGATGCGCAAGAACTAAAACCACAATTGTGGGTGGATATCACAGATAGACCTCTGGCTACTGAGACCGACGCAGACGAACTTTACCATGTATTGAAGGAATACGCGCAAGGTCGTGGCACCGTCACAGCTGGATATATTCAATCATCCTGTCCGAACCTGTCTGTATATTGTAACGAGCACACAGGTCACGTGTTCATTTCACCTTATCGTGTTACAAAAGAAGAACATACGACATCTCGTTCGGTGACGTTTGACAACAAGCATCTTGAGATTAAGTACGTTCGCAACAATCTAAGCGGAACCTATAACATCTGCATTGATTTACGCAATGGCATCTCAATCGGAGCATTGCGTCGGATTCAAGAACACGATGAGCAGGAGTTGTCAGAAGACCGAGCGTCGCTGTACATCACAGATGATGACGATAAAACAAACAGTGTTAAGCTGCCAGACGTATATATCCAGTGGGAACTTCCCGATACGACCGAAGTAGAAAAATATGTCGATAAAGTCCACTTTGACATCCAATCCGTGGAGGTTAAAACGACTGAGTGGGTGGTTGGTGGCCTCATCGATAGTCGGGTGGCTAAATTACAAGCCGACAGTCAGCCGATGCCACAGAGGGTCGTCGGGGACCGTCACATTGTTATTCGACTAGTGGTTGACGAAAAACAACAAGAAGAAGTAAACGCCAAAAAGGCAACCGTAGAAAACTTTTTAAAACAGGAGGACACGCATGAGTAATTTCAGAGCAGAGTTCGGATATGGATTATATATCGATAGTGATGATAAATTGAAAGACGAGACATCAGCAGAGGCGATTGCTGACAATGGGAACTGGTTCATCCTCGACGAGGATATCATTTCGCCGTGCTTATACCGCATCGACCGTAATCACGAACATCACTACATGCCAGTCGACAAAGGACTTGTATTAGAGTTACCAACCATCGCCCCTCGCATCTTCGGTGATACACAATTGACATTTGATGATATCATCCAACAACTCAAAAATGAGTTCAGTCAATATCTAAAAGATGATTTTGATTACGAAAACAATTTAGTGGCGTACGATTTCGTACGAGTATAAGATAGGGGGTTGACAAATATGACAACACAACGTATTCGCATTGGATACCAAGGTATTAGAGGAAGCAACTCTGAATTCGCAACAGACGAGTTCGTTCGAACGTTGCGACTCAGTCGATTAGGTGAAGTCGAACTAGTACCGTTAGTATCATCGATGGGTGTCGTCCAAGCATTGCGCGAAGGTCGAGTAGATTTTGGAGTTGTAGCCGTTCACAACAAGATTGCAGGCGAAGTCAAAGAGACGAAAGACGTACTGCGACTAATCGTATATAACATCGCAGACACAAACACCATCCCAATTCGTTATTGTATGTGTATCCACCCGGATGCATCATTCAACGAAATCACCACCGTTGCGTCACACCCACAAGCATTGGCACAAACTGCCAAAGAACGTGCACAACGCTTCCCGAACCTTCGTGAAGTGGAGACCGCAGACACAGCACTTGCCGCACAACAATTAGCGGATGGGACGCTACCAAAAACAACTGCAGTGTTGTGTTCCGAACAGGCAGCACGACTATACGATTTGCAGATTGAGTTCTATCAGCTTGGGGCGATGTACGAGGATGAATTTGGCGCTCGACAAGCCAACGAAACCGAGTTTCGAATGATTTATTTGGACAAGAGCAAAGAATCCTTACTGGAGGAAGAACATCTCGAGTATTGTCAGATACCAAATGAGGTTGTTGACGATGTGGTTCGCCAATACTCAAAAGACAACCCTACGAAGATGACCATCTCATGGGGTGCTATTCGTCGTCGATTAGAACAGATGAAAGACTTACACATCGGTCCAGGGCCAATAGGTGTGTACGACCGTACGCTAAGACGATACACGGTTGTTGATGAACATCAAAATCAAAATAGTACCGTCTTTCTAATCCCGAAAGAGTTGGCGGCAACATTGCACGAAATTGAACCACATGCGTACGCGCGTGCGATGTACTTGTCACAACGACTACAAGGTGGCCACGGTCCGTCCAAACAAGTAAACGTATCTCAACGGGATACAGCATTTGGCAAATTCAAACGACTATTTGGAAAATAATCCAACCATTCGACACCCTTACGGGTGTCGAATTTGTACTGCTCACCCATCGGACTTCGTCCTAATGGGTTCGCAACAGTGGGGTTAGACCCCATACCCCATTTTAATTTTAGATATTGAAAGTTTTCAAGAATACCCACTAAGGAGGGCTAACTATGATTAAAATTCCGATTTATGTAACGTACGGAGGAAATCCACGTCCGAAAGGGTTCAAATCACGTAAAGAGGGTACAGCGTATCTAATTGACTTGGCGCACTATATCGAAGACCATGCGAATGACCCCGCTGTGGGTATTGAAACGGTCACAGATAACCAAGGTCAAGTATCGTACCGCATCCCTTACAAAATTTGTGATATCGCTCCCGCCTGGGCTCGTGTCGTGATTGTTGAAGTGGATACGTCTCGCCCGTGGGAAATCTCTGATTACGACGGTGCAGAAGGGTTCGCGTACTTGGATACACGAGAGTTTGACGAATACAATCGTGCCATTAACTAATATACTACTAATATACTACAAGAAAGGTTGATAAAACCATGTTTGAAAACCCAATTTTGATGACCATTAGCGCAACAGCATTACTAGCATCACCAATTGCGTCCGTGTTTACAAGTGTACGAACATACCAAAATGATGAGCGGCCAACGACAGCGATACCAATCGACGAATACGAAGAATACGAAAAGACAAAGCCGTCATTCTGGGCCCCTGCGTTCTTTGGACTAGGTGCATCTTATGCCATCTGTGCAGTGGCATCGTTTATTTCGCTAACCGTACTATCGTATGTGTTGATTCTACTACCTCACATCAGTAGTATCATCGGTGCATTCTTTGCACGACTATTCTCAAAGACAAAATCGGGAGACATGGTGCAAGCCATCTTCGGAGGCTTTCTCGCAGGTTCACTGGCGCTTGTCATCTCAGCGATGCTTGGGGCATTGGGTTTGAATGGACACTTGTAGACAACACATAGACAAACGCAATCATATCAAGGGGACTTGACTTTCTGTCCCCTTGTGTGTTATCCTATATTTATGGTGGTCATGGTGAAGTGGTTAACACATCTACCTGTGACGTAGACATGCGTCGGTTCGAACCCGACTGACCACCCTACGACTACGCGGACGTGGTGGAATTGGCAGACACGCTAGATTTAGGCTCTAGTGTCGCAAGACGTGAAGGTTCGACTCCTTTCGTCCGCATTTGCGCATCGGCGCAGTAAGACCCAACGGGGTCATCTCCAAGGGCTAGACCCTTGCACAAAGGTCCTTGCGACCACCGGTGCGACACTTGTCGCACTGCCTAGGACGATTAGCTCAGTTGGTAGAGCATCTGACTTTTAATCAGAGGGTCACAGGTTCGAGCCCTGTATCTTCCATAGCGATAGCGCTAAAAACAATAAGGAGAACATCCATGGACAGATTCCTATTCTTTCCCCTTGCAGCACGTTTTGTATTGCTCGTGATAATGCTCATTCCGCTATTGATTAGTGGATTGACATTGGCAGTGTACCAAAACGATGTTCCGCAAGAAGAACGAGCACCATTCTGGACAACCGCGTTGTCTGGACTTGCAGTCACCAATATGGTGATGGTTGTGTATACGATTTTCCCATTTGGGGGAAGCCTTCCAATCTTGTTAATCCCAATCGTTGGAAGTTTCGTAACGGTGTTGTTTGCAAAACGCGAACCACTTGCAACCCACTGGGTACGCGTGCTCATGTCTGTGATTGCTGGCTCAGTCGTTGGCTGGGTGTCTGCATTTATTGCAGGTTATGCATTCACAATGTCCTTGTTCATTCGTTAATGAACGAGGCTATCTTAGGGATGTAGTTTAATTGGCAAAACACTAGTCTCCAAAACTAGCATTCGAGGTTCGATTCCTCGCAACCCTGTTGTCCTATATGGGATTAGGTTGGAACGCACGAGGTGCACCAACCACCCCAATCGGCGATTAAAACATACGATTAGGTCAGAACGCATATGGTGCACTGGCTACTTCGCCCATTGGGAATCACGAAACGTTACCAGCGTGACAAAATAAAGAGGTGTAGTGGAGGTTCGGGCGACCACTCAGAAAATGGGCTCGAAAGGCAGATTAAGCGGATTCGGTTACGTGCCGACCGCAATTTGGAATGATGCTCGAGTGGCTGAAGAGGCGCCCCTGCTAAGGGTGCAGTCGTGCAAACGGCTCGTGAGTTCGAATCTCACTCATTCCTTATATAACCAGATTGCAATAGTTGAGTCACCGCAATGCCTAGCGGTACCTGCAATCGAACGTTTCCCAACTGTCGCCGTAGGCAGGGTGCGTCCGGGAAGAATCGACATGTGGTGCATGTCCTAGATTGACGAAAGTAACGCCGTGTCAATGACCTGTAGACCCAGCGAAAGGCTTGACCGTCTTGACTCAGATGGACATCGTCAGTGCGCAAAAACGCATCATCGGTCGCGTACGGGTCTGCATTTTTGGTCTGGTAGCTCAGTTGGTAGAGCACTTGGTTGAAGCCCAAGGTGTCGTTGGTTCGACTCCATCCCAGACCATAGGCTAAACAAAAGGAGGAACCTACATGAAGAGGGCAAAACGACTCTTATTATTGTCCACGTTATTGGTAGCGCCATTACTGGCGTCATGCGGTAATAAAGACATTCTAGGTTTGGAGTATACATTTGAGTATGCATCAGTAAAACTTCCAGACGGAACCATCATCGACGGTCAAGTTGAAACATGGGCACGAGCAGATAAGACTGACAGCATTCGTGTGACGTTCAAAGATGGAAAAGGCACATATTTCACGCACGCTACGAACGTAGTATTATACAACAAGTAAAAAGGTTGAACGGTTGACCGCTGTTCACTATTTCATTTTGGTAGCTCAGTTGGTAGAGCACTCCACCGATAATGGAGAGGTCTGTGGTTCGAACCCACACCAAAATATCGGAACTACTAGTTCCCAACATCACTGTCGTACACCGACCAAGAAGAGACCGCCCAGTCGCTGGATACGGGGGTAGAGTGCACCTCTAAGCACTACGGTGGAAAGCAGTGACGATTACGCTGAAATAGCTCAATTGGTAGAGCACCTGATTTGTAATCAGGGGGTTGTGGGTTCGATTCCTACTTTCAGCATGTTTCAGGCCGTTAGCTCAGTTGGGAGAGCGCTCGTCTTACAAGCGAGGGGTCGTAGGTTCGAATCCTACACAGCCTATTTCATGCGGGATATATCAGCAGTTAGATTGCCAGTCTCATAAGCTGGAGGTCGTCGGTGCAAATCCGACTCCCGTAATAACGGCACAACAAAGACGCTCCAGTGGTACCGTCAGAAAACAACGAACCACTTTACGACAGGGGGTTGTGCCGCTACCCCTGTTTGGAAACAGGCGTCCCTTTGCAGACGTCTTTACTCGGTCGTTAATAGATACGTTGGTATCTTTGGCTGAGAACGGTCACTTTATTATTGTTCTCTAGTTTGCACCGCAATGACGTATGACGTTAGTCAACGTACAACGACAAGCAGACAACTGATAATAAACACCGACCCGCTAGACGGGATGCAAAGCGTCAGAAAATAACGATGCATTAAGATGGGTAGATGTGTGCTTGTGCCCATCGGGAATGGATGGTTGGCCGAGTGGCTGAAGGCACTAGTCTTGAAAACTAGCAACGGCGAGAGTTGTTCGTGGGTTCAAATCCCACACCATCCTTAAACCTTGCGCGACGGCGTAACAAGGTTGAGTGGTATGAACGCTTGCGAGGTGTTCTTACTCACCACATTGCACGGATAGCGAAGTGGCTAAACGCGGCGGACTGTAAATCCGCTCTCCTTGGAGTACGGTGGTTCAAATCCATCTCCGTGCATTTATTGCCCTATAGCTCAGTTGGTAGAGCGCATGACTGTTAATCATGATGTCACAGGTTCGAGTCCTGTTGGGGCAGTTCATTGAACCTCACCCTAGTGGTGGGGTTCTTTTTGTTTACGGGTTTGTTTTCAAATCCGCAAACACACCTTACGTGTGAGACCATACCGCTGTGCGGTGAGTCGTTCACGTAGGAAATATTGTAAGCGTTATCATTAGGAGGAGAATAATGGAAAATTATTTACAACACTTAGACCAATTGAATCAATTAGTGGAGACGCAACAGGCTCGTTCAACCATATGGTCACTCATTCATCAATACCGTGGGGTTTTTCTGGTCGCAGGATTGTTATTGCTCGTCTTTAGCTTATTTGCATTATCGGCGATAAAACCTATCCTAGATAGAGTTGGCACCAGCGGAGCTATCGAGGGGATGTTGTTCGTAGGGGTGTTCTTCGTCATCGGATTGTATGGTATTGCAGACATGTTTGTATACCCTATTGTAACACCTGTGCATGAACGACTCGGCATTACAGAGCAGTCATACACAAACATCGTCAATACCATCGCAGACATGCCTGAAGATGAATACAACACACTCATCGAAGGGAAGAAGACTTACAAACTCACTGAGAAACAACAAGACGAATACAAAGTAGCACTTAAAATGCTAAATATCAAACGAAAATCAAAATAATGGAGGACAACACAATGACACAAGAGGCTATTCACACACTCGACAAAGAGTTCGTCAAACGCAATTACGAATTCTTGTACGATTATTTCCCAACACAACTGGAAGCGTATCAGACAGACCCGTCGTTTTACACGCAACATACATCCCTCAAAGACGTGGTGATGAACGCGATTAACGACGATGCACGATTTGTGTTCTACCACAACGTCACAAGTCTAGGGATGCATATCTTTGATAATCATTTCCAGTTACGTGATGAATCGGTCATTTCACGAGGGCTCATCGAAGGAAATCTGAACTTTACAACGTTCGGTGAAGAGTTCACAGAAGGTCCTTACGTCTACAACTTCCCGGATTGTGGGTGGGTTGTCGAACGTATCGACGGTGAAGAGATTTAACAACGAAAGGACAAAAACCAATGACAACAGATTTTAATTTATTAAACCAACATTTCGATGCATTTTCAGACCAAATCAATCATCAATTACAATTGATTTTAGAAAGCGGGAACCCAATCGTCCGCATCCAACCACGAGTGGCTGATTTATCAGACTTGTATGTGGATAGTATCCCAGCAGAGTTCAACCCAATTTTCCGTGAACGTCGTTACTTCGACGGACAATACGACCGTAACTTTATTCGTCGTATCGGAACGATTGCAATGATTACACCAGAATACAAAGTAGTCAGCTTGTGGGACTTTGAAACAGCAACATTGTTCGAGTCAACACGTAAAACATTGGCAGACGCCATTCATAGTGGAGTTATCCAAGATGCATTCTTAGAATCAGAACGTGTCGCCGGACACTTACCAAACATCGATTCACAAGAACCATCGATTACGTGGACACACTATTATGTAGAATTGCCAAACCACGTGGTGAATACCAACAGTAAAGACGAAGTGTTAGGACGTCACCGTGACGCCGTACAAGTGTTCCGTCGCACCATGACAGAAGTCAACTTATCAGACTTAGAAACCGTACTTGATTTAATCAACGAAAATCAATTGTACCGCGGAGAAGAGTTCAAGAGTGCCATTGAGAACTGGATGATGTTTAAATCAAAATTCGACGCAAACACTACCGACGCATATGTATGGTATCATGCATTAGAGTCTGGTCGTGGTATCGGATTCCGTAACACGGTTATCGGAACATTGTTGACGGACTTATACAACGGAGAAGAATTAGAAAAGGCCGTTCGTGCCTATGAGTCTCGCGTAGCCCCATCGAACTATAAGCGTCCAACATCCATTGTGACACCTAAGATGGTTGAGAATGCCAAACAAACGTTGGCAGAATTAGGGTTCTTAGAAAGTGTATACCGTCGTGCAGCTCGCTTGACGGACATCCCATCAACGAAATTCTTATTCACAACACAAGCGACACGCGCATTGTCTGTGTTTGATGAATTGACACAAGATGCAAACGCATCAACAAAGAATGTCACAGCGGATAAAGCAACAACAATCACATTAGCAGAATTCCTAGAACGCTTACCACACTGTTCGCAAGTGGAACTATTACCAACAGCAGCTCTCAAAGGGAATCAAGTCGTATTGACAGACGCTGTCGATAAGACTGCGCCAACACCATTTGCATGGAACAATACGTTATCGTGGGCGTACGCAAATAGTGACACCGCTGATGCAATCACACAACGTGTCAAAGACGCAGGTGGTGAGATTGATGCTCACTTACGTGTATCGTTATCGTGGAGCAATGCTGATGACTTAGACTTAGCAGTTTACAGTCATAGATGTGGACGTAAAGTTTGGTTCCGAAAACGTATCGACTTCGGGGCGCACTTGGACGTCGACGCCAACGCCAACTCATTCAAATTAACCGATGAGCCAGTGGAAAACATCTACTGGAAACACGCCTCTGACTTAGTAGACGGTAGATACGATGTAGTCGTTAACCGTTATAACCATAGACGTACACAAAACGTAGGATTTGATGTGCAAGTGGCGACACGTAACAGCGTGCAAACCTTCCACATGGACACAAACAATGTCGAGGACAAACGCATCTTGTCGATTGTTGTGAAGAATGGACAGATTACGATTGAAGGTGTCGCAAGTGACGTGAAAGAGTTAGCTGTCGCAACGAATGCGAATACATTTATCCCAGTGAAACATGTATTGCTATCACCAAATATGTGGGAAACACCTGTCGGAAACAGACACGTATTCTTACTGACAGACGATGTCGTGGTAGACGAACCTGTTCGTGGATTCTTTAATGAACAGTTGAATAGTAAACTGACACCACATCGCAAAGTAACCGAGATTCTCGGTACAAAATTGAAAATCGACCCAGCAGACTTCAATGTCGATGGTATCGCCAAAGGGTACGGTTTCTCAGCCACAATGGACGCTACGTTCATTGTACGATTAACGGATTCATTCGGACGTCGTGAACTTGTTCACGTGTCTGTGAAACAATAAAAATAAAGAAAGGTGGATTCATTCCATGGAATCAACACAATTATTAGCAAACATTCAACGCGCATTAGTAGAGAAATGGCGCTTTGAAACAAAACGCGGTAGCTTATCATTAGAAGAGGTATACGCGTTACCATTAAAAGGCAACAACGGTGTCAACTTAGACGAAGTTGCAAAAGCCAT
>ERZ772974.949-NODE-949-length-19803-cov-15.089427_pt1 | contig 19803 bp, 19 predicted proteins | sample MGYA00580671_ERZ772974 | MGnify/ENA primary metagenome ERZ772974 (study PRJEB29015, sample SAMEA2738065) | human oral metagenome | biome: human oral; feature: human-associated habitat; material: saliva | place: China | collected 2218 ... | reverse complement strand
TTGTGTAGTCATGGCTTTTAATATAAATTATTTCTTTGTAGGGAATAAATTAGCAGAAGGTGGTGTAAGTGGTTTATCTCTGATTATTCACTATCTATCCAATATAGATGTCAGTTATCTTTATTTTGCTTTAAATATTCCTTTAATTATTCTAGCTTATATCTTTTTAGGTAAAAATTTTCTTTTAAAGACTTTTTTTGCCACTTTTGTTTTATCAGTATTTTTAAAAGTTTTTGCTAGTTTTAGTGAGCCATTAGATGATATCTTATTAGCAGCTATTTTTGGAGGTGCTATAAATGGTATCGCTATCGGTATAGTTTTTTATGCTGGTGGTTCTACTGGTGGAATGGATATTGTTGCTAAAATAGTAAATAAATACACGGGTATTCCTATAAGTAGAATCTTACTAGCAACAGACTTTATTGTTTTATCTATAGTTGCTGTTATTTTTGGTAAAGTTATCTTTATGTATACTTTAATTTCTCTTGTCATTTCATCTAAAATGATAGATATTATACAAGTAGGAATATATAGTGCTAAAGGAGTTACTATCATAACAACTAAAGAAGATGAAATCAGAAAAAGGATTATGGAAGATACTGGTCGTGGTATTACTCTTATTGATGCAAAAGGAGGCTATACTCAAAAAGAAATAGGAATGCTTTATTGTGTTGTAGGACAGTATCAACTTATAAAAGTTAAAACTATAGTGAAAGAAGTTGATCCTTCAGCATTTATGATTGTTGCTGATGTGCATGAAGTAATAGGAAATGGATTTTTAGTTAATAAATAATTTAGGAGGCTTTTAAAAATGAATAATAATGAATTTATAAATAAATACACTGATGGGCACTGTTTATCATATTTAGAATTTCAAGTAGTTGCAAAAAAATATGGAATTTATTTTGAAAAAATCAATAATGATATTATAGTTTGCTATGATGGAGAAGAAGATCCAAAAGTTGCGGCATTTAAATTTTATAAAACTTTTTTCCCTGAAACTACTCTAACTCCCTCAGATTTTGATTTAATAATACATCTTAATAATTTTCATATGAAATTTTTAAGAGATAAAATCAATGAAATTTCACAAAAATATGGAATGCCTCCTGTATATAAGGCTAGTATGTCAATAAGAGAAAACGTTCTTTCATTATTGAATACTTTAAAAACAAGATATGCCATATACAGAGAAGATATGGAATTTATAAAATATAGTTTAAATTTATAATTTAAAACTTAAAAAATAAATAAAGAAGGACTAGCATTTAGCTAGTCCTTTATAGTTATTATTTATTTGCTTTATATTTTTTGATTTCTTCAGTTAAGATAGGTAAGATTTTATGTAAATCTCCAACTATTCCTAAATCTGCAACTGAGAATATAGGAGCAAATCTATCTTTGTTGATAGCAATGATGAATTCAGATTCTTCCATACCAGCAACGTGTTGGATAGCTCCTGAAATTCCACATGCGAAATAAACTTCAGGTCTAACTGTTTTACCAGTTTGCCCTACTTGTCTATCGTGAGGCATGTTTCCAGCATCAACTTGTGCTCTTGAAGAAGAAACTATTCCACCAATTTCAGCTGCTAAGTCTTCTAGTAATTCGAAGTTTTGTTTTGCTCCAACTCCTCTTCCTCCAGAAACTAATATCTTAGCTTCAGAAATGTCTACTTTGTTTCCTCCTTCTTTAACAACATTTAGAAGTTTAACTTTCATTTTAGTTTCATCTAAAGTTACAGGGAAATCAACTATTTCTCCTTTTCTATCATCAGACTTAGGTAATTTTTTCATAACTCCTGGTCTTACAGTAGCCATTTGAGGTCTGTGATCTGGAGAAACTATAGTTGCCATTAAGTTTCCACCAAATGCAGGTCTTGTCATACCTAATTGTCTTTCTTTATCTTTTAATAATTCAAGTTTTGTACAGTCAGCTGTTAATCCTGTAGCTATTCTAGAAGATACTCTAGGTGCTAAGTCTCTTCCTAAAGTAGTAGCTCCAAATAAAACTATTTCAGGTTTTTCTGCATTTATAGCAGCTGTTAAAACTTGAGTATAAGCTTCAGTATCATATACTTCTAATTTAGGTTGATCTACTACTAAAACTTTATCTGCTCCAGCTTTTACTAATTCATCAGCAAGTGCTTTAACATTGTGTCCTATTAATAGAGCAGTTACTTTAGCTGCATCTGGGTTATTAGCTTTTACTTCAGCAACTTTTTCTTTTACTTTTTCATCATCTTCTTCAAGAGTTGCTGCAACTGCATCTATAGATTTTATAGCTGCTGCTTGTTTAGAAGCATATTCAGCTAATTCGTCTCCAGCATCTTTTAAAGCTATTTGTTTATTTATTTCATATGCTAATTCTGTTGCTTTTCCTAATAATTCTAATCCTACATTTTGTAACACTCCATCTCTTTGTTCAGCGTACACTAGGATTCCTTTATAATCGTTTAAATTCATATTATTTTCTCCTTTATTATTAGATTATAAATTTTTCTTTTAATTTTTCTAATATAATATTAGCTGCTTCTTTTGGATCAACTTCATGTAATACACCAGGTTCTTTAACACCTTTAGTAAATGATTTATTAACTTTAGTTGGAGATCCAGCTAAACCTATTTTTGCAGGATCTATTTCGATATCATCAAATGTCCAAGTTTCAATTGGTCTTTCAAAAACATCAACTATAGCTCCAACATTCATATATCTAGGTTGGTTAGCTTCAGCAAGAACTGTTACTAATCCAGGAGTAGGAAGTTCTAATAAGAAATATCCATCTTCTGTAGCTCTTTTTATTTCAAATGATTTAGAAGCTTCATTGTATTTCATTTCTTTTACATAAGACACTTGAGGTAAATCTAAGTGTTCAGCAATTTGAGGTCCAACTTGTGCAGTATCTCCATCGATTGCTTGTCTTCCTGCAACGATTAAATCAATATTTTCTATTTTTCTAATTGCAGCAGCTATAGTATTAGAAGTAGCTAAAGTATCAGCTCCTCCGAATTTTCTATCTGTTATAAGTATTGCTCTATCAGCACCCATTGCATAAGCTTCTCTTAATATAGCTTCTGCTTGAGGTGGTCCCATTGTTATAACTATAACTTCAGCTCCATATAAATCTTTTAATTTTAGAGCTTCTTCTAATCCCCCTTTATCATCAGGGTTCATTATACTAGGAACACCGTCTCTGATAATTGTTCCTTTTACTGGATCTATTTTAACTTCAGTTGTATCTGGAACTTGTTTTATACAAACTACTATTCTCATATTTTTATTCCTCCACCATGTTATTATTTTATAATATTAGCTGCTATTACCATTCTTTGAACTTCTGATGTTCCTTCATAGATTTCAGTGATCTTAGCATCTCTCATCATTCTTTCAACTGGATATTCTCTTGTATAACCATATCCTCCAAATATTTGAACAGCTTTAGTTGTAACTTCCATAGCTGTTTCAGCAGCGAATAGTTTAGCTCTAGCTGCATCTAAAGAATAAGGTAAGTTGTTAGATTCTCTCCAAGCTGCTTTATAAACTAAAAGTCTTGCAGCTTCAACTTTAACATCTAAGTTAGCTATTTGGAATTGAGTATTTTGGAATTGAGCTAAGCTTCTTCCAAATTGTTTTCTTTCTTTTGCATAGTTTATAGCTTCATCTAATGCTCCAGCAGCTATTCCTAATGCTTGAGAAGCGATTCCTATTCTTCCTCCATCAAGAGTCATCATAGCAATCTTGAATCCTTTTCCTTTATCTCCTAATAGATTTTCTTTAGGTATTCTACAGTTTTCGAATATTAATTCACAAGTAGCTGAACCTCTTATTCCAAGTTTCATTTCTTTTTTACCAATAGAGAATCCTGGTGTACCAGATTCAACTATAAAAGCAGAAATTCCTTTTAATCCTTTTGATTTATCTGTCATAGCAAATACTACATAAACATGTGCATATCCTGCATTTGTTATGAATATTTTTGCTCCGTTTAAAATCCATTCTCCTGTTTCAGGATCTTGAACAGCCATAGTTTGTTGTCCAGCAGCGTCTGTTCCGGCATTTGGTTCAGTAAGTCCAAAAGCTCCTATCCATTCTCCACTAGCCATTTTTGGTAAATATTTTTGTTTTTGTTTTTCATTACCAAATTTTAAGATTGGCCAAGTTCCTAAAGATGTGTGAGCAGATACAATAACTCCTGTTGTAGCACAAGCTTTTGATAATTCTTCAACAGCCATAGCATACATTAGGTTGTCTCCACCTGCTCCTCCATATTGTTTAGGTATAGGGATACCCATTATTCCAATCTTAGCCATCTTTTCAACAGTTTCCATTGGAAATCTTTCGTTTTCATCTACCTCAGCAGCGATAGGTTTTACTTCTTTTTCAACAAATTCTCTTATCATTTGTCTAAAAAGTTCATGTGTTTTAGGTACATTAAATTCCATTATTTTCCTCCTCTTATGGATTTTATTAAAACTTTATTGTAATTTTATCGTTAATTAATACTTATGTCAAGAGTTTTATGTCTTATTCTTTTATTTTTTTATTTAATAAAGCATAATGTATTTTTATTGTACTATTTTTTAAAACTATCCTTATTTTATCAGATATGTTATAATAATAAAATTGAAGGAGTGATTTTAAAATTATGAATAAAAATCTTGAAAGTCTTATTCCATTATTAAATAAAAACTTAAAAATAATTCAAAGAAGTGACTATTTTAACTTCTCAATTGACTCTTTACTTATTTCTGAATTTGTCAATCTCACAAAAAACACCAAAAAAATTTTAGATATAGGAACAGGAAATGCTGTTATTCCACTTTTTCTTTCTAAAAGAACTTCTGCTAAAATTTATGGTGTTGAAATACAAGAAATATCGTATCAACTTGCTTTAAGAAATATTAACATTAATAATTTAAATGAACAAATATATATAATATATGATAATATAAAAAATTATTTAAAATATTTCACTGTTGGCTCATTTGACATAGTTTTATCTAATCCACCTTTTTTTAAAGTGACTGAAAATAAAGAACTATTAAATGACTTAGAGCAACTATCTATTGCTAGACATGAGGTTGAATTAAATTTAGATGAGCTAATTGATATATCATCTAAACTTGTTAAAGATAGGGGATATTTTTATTTAGTACATAGAGCAGACAGACTATCTGAAATACTCGTTACATTACAAAAATATAATTTTGAAGCAAAAAAAATAAAATTTTGTTATACAACTAAGCAGAAAAATGCTAAAATAGTGCTTATAGAAGCGATTAAAAATGGAAAAGTTGGCTTAACTATTCTTCCACCTTTAGTCATTAATAAAGATAATGGAGAATATACTGATGAAGTTTTAAAAATGTTTGAATAATGAGGAAAACTATGCAAAATGATGCTTTTATTATAAAAGTACTTTCAACCGCCAATACTATTGGAAAAATTTTACTGACAAGTGGAGCTGAAGCATACAGAGTAGAAGAAGCTATTACATTAGTATGTAGAAGATTCGATTTAAAGTCAGAATCATTTGTTACTATGACTTGTGTTCTTACTTCAGTAAAAAAGAAAGATGGAGAAGTTATTACAGAAGTTAATAGAATTTATTCAGTTTCTAATAACTTAAATAAAATTGATAGAATACATAAAATTTTGCTTGATATTCATAAATATGAAATAGATGATTTAGAAAAAGAGATAAAAAAACTTCAAATACAAACTGTTTATAAAAAGAAAGTTTTATTAATTTCTTATTGCTTTTCAGCTGCTTTCTTTTCCCTTTTATTTGATGGAAAATTTAGAGATTTTTTAGTTGCAGGAGTTGGAGGACTTCTAATCTTCTATATGGCTAATTTTGCTAATAAGTTAAAACTGAATAACTTTTTCATCAATACTTTAGGTGGTTTTTTAGTTACGATATTTTCGAGTTTTGCTACTAAACTTGGTATTGTTTCTACTCCATCGTATTCAGCCATAGGAACTCTGATGCTTTTAGTTCCTGGACTTTCATTGACCAATGCAATAAGAGATTTAATAAATGGTGACCTACTTGCAGGAACTTCAAGAAGTATAGAAGCGGCCTTAGTTGGTTCAGCTTTAGCAATAGGCACAGGTTTTGCTTTATTCACAATGTCATATTTTTAATTAAATGAGGAGAATATATGAATTATATAGAAGTTTTTGCAGCAGCATTTTCAACCTTATTTTTTGGAATTATATTTAATCTTACTGGTAGAAAATTAATATATAGTAGCTTTGCAGGAGGTTTAGGTTGGTATACTTATCTTCTTTTATATAAAGAGATGGGATATTCTAAAACAGCTGCTTATCTTTTTTCAGCTATAGTTATTACGGCTTTTTCTGAAATAATAGGAAGATTAAAGAGAACAACTGTAACAACTACACTAATTCCTGCACTGATTCCTCTTGTTCCAGGTGGGGGTATTTACTATACTATGTCATTTTTTGTTGAAAATAAATTTTCAGAAGCTCTAGAAAAAGGTAGGGAAACAATTTTCTTAACAGTGGCTCTAAGTGTAGGAATACTTTTAGTATCAACTTTTTCTCAAATTTTAGATAGAACTATAAAATATACAAGAGTTTTAAAAAAATATAGAAAATTTAAGCAATATAAAAAGAGTCATAAAATATAAGATTGAAAGGACAATATTATGAAAATTTTATTGGTAAGTGGTTTTTTAGGAGCTGGAAAAACTACTTTTATAAAAGAAATGGCAAAGAATATTAATTTAGAATTTGTCGTTCTTGAAAATGAATATGCAGATATAGGTGTGGATAAAGACTTTTTAGATGAAAAAAACTTAGATGTTTGGGAGATGTCAGAAGGTTGCATATGTTGTTCTATGAAAGGAGATTTCAAATCTTCTATAAAGAGAATTTACTCTGAAATAAGTCCTGAGTATCTTTTAATAGAACCTACAGGACTTGGAATGTTAAGCTCAATTATAGAGAACATAAAGGAACTTAATAATGAGGATATAGAAATTTTAAGACCTATAAGTTTAATAGATGTAACTTCATTTGATGAATATTTAGAAAGTTTCAATAATTTCTTTTTAGATAATCTAAAAAATACAGGAAAAGTTATTTTAACTAAATTAGAAAGTATAGATCCACTTGAAATTAAAAATATTAAAAATAGAATTTTAGAATTAAATGCTGATTTAGAAGTAGAAGCAAACGATTATAGAAACTATCCTAAAGAGTGGTTTGCAGAATTATTAAATAGAAACTTAGAAAATAAAGTTATTGATAAAAATTTTTCTATGGGTACTCATATAAATTTGAGAACTTTTTCAAAAGAAAATATCAATCTAAAAACTATGGACGAGTTAGGTTTACTTTTAAATAGATTGGTTAATGGTGACTTTGGAAAAGTATATAGAGCTAAAGGTATAATAAAAATTGATGGTTATTGGGGAAAATTTAACTTAGTTTACAAAAACTTTGAAATGGAAGCCATAGAAAAGGCTGAAATAACTAAAATTGTAGTTATTGGAAATAATTTAGATATAGAAAATTTAAAGAATATATAATGAGGTCATTATGGAAAAAGAAAATATATTATTTGAATTAATAAAAAATATCCAAGAGGATAAACTTATAAAAATAGTTTTTTCTGACAGAAAGAGTGGAGATTTTAATAAAGTTATTATAAAACCTATAATTTTAAAATCTGCTAAAAATATTCAAATTGAAAGTTTTAAAGACAATAAAGCTTTTCATAAAAATATTGATTTAAATAATTTACAAGAGTTAGAAGACAACTTAAAAGAATATATAGATAATTTTAAACAAATTCTATTGCAAATTGAAGGTTCAGATATTTCTTTTATAAGAAAAAAAGAAAGTTTTTCTAGAAAAGAAAAAGAAAGTAATTTAATAAAAACTTCTAATGAACATAACAAGAAAAAACAATATATTCTAAATGAAGGAGATAAAATTGATTTCTTGATTGAATTAGGTTTGATGTCAGTTGAAGGAAAAATTTTAAAATCTAGTTATAATAAATTTAAGCAAATTAATAAGTATTTAGAATTTATTGACGATGTCATTGAAGAGTTAAAAGCTAAAAAGCTTATTACAAATCATATAAATGTTTTAGATTTTGGTTGTGGAAAATCATATTTAACTTTTGCTCTTTACTACTATTTAAAAAATTATAGAAAAGATTTAACCTTTTCAATAGTAGGTTTGGACTTAAAAAAAGATGTAATAGCGTTTTGTAATAAACTAGCTAAAAAATTAAACTATGAAAATTTAGAATTTTTAAATGGTAATATCAAAGACTATGATAAGTCTAAAGAGGTAGATTTAGTCTTTTCTTTACATGCTTGTAACAATGCTACTGATTATTCACTTGAAAAGGCATTGAGTTTAGATGCAAAAGCTATACTTGCTGTTCCATGTTGCCATCATGAATTCTTTGAAAAAATACAAAAAAATAAAAATTCAGAATTTCATAATACTTTAAAGATTATGGCTGACAATGGAGTTGTTTTAGATAAGTTTGCCACTTTAGCAACTGATAGTTTTCGTTCACTTAGCTTAGAACTTTGTGGATATAAAACAAAGATGATTGAATTTATCGATGGAGCATACTCCTAAAAATATACTAATAAAAGCTATAAAATCAAAATCTTCTAATTTGAAAGAAAAGTTAGTCGAATATAATAAATTAAAAGAGTTTTTAGGAATAAAACCTCTTTTAGAAGATTTAATCAAAAAATATTTTTTAATTGACACAAATACTGAAATACCATATAATTAAAAAGATTATTAAAAATTGGAGGCTATAATGTTACAAAAAAATAAGAGAAATTTCTCTATAATTGCCCATATAGATCATGGAAAATCTACTATTGCAGATAGACTTTTAGAATATACTGGAACAGTATCAGAAAGAGATATGAAAGACCAAATTCTTGATTCAATGGATTTGGAAAGAGAAAAAGGAATAACTATAAAAGCTCAAGCTGTTACTTTGTTCTATAAAGCAAAAGATGGAGAAGAATATGAATTAAATTTAATTGATACTCCTGGACATGTGGACTTCATTTATGAAGTTTCAAGATCACTTGCTGCCTGTGAAGGAGCTTTACTTGTTGTAGATGCTGCTCAAGGTGTTGAAGCACAAACTCTTGCTAATGTGTATCTTGCTATTGAAAATAACTTAGAAATTTTACCAATAATAAATAAAATTGACTTACCTGCTGCTGAGCCTGAGAAGGTAAAAAGAGAAATTGAAGATATCATAGGTTTACCTGCTGATGATGCAGTTTTAGCTTCTGCTAAAAATGGAATAGGTATTGAAAATATACTAGAAGCTATCGTCCAAAGAATACCTGCTCCAAATTACGATGAAAATGCTCCTTTAAAAGCCTTAATTTTTGACTCTTTCTTTGATGATTATAGAGGTGTAATAACATATGTAAAAGTTTTAGATGGAAGTATTAAAAAGGGAGATAAGATAAAAATTTGGTCAACTGAAAAAGAATTAGAAGTTTTAGAAGCTGGTATTTTTTCTCCTACAATGAAATCAACTGATATTTTAACTAGTGGTTCTGTTGGATACATCATCACAGGAGTTAAAACTATACATGATACAAGAGTTGGAGATACAATAACAACTGTAAAAAATCCTGCATTATTTCCACTAGCTGGATTTAAACCTGCTCAATCAATGGTATTTGCTGGAGTTTATCCGCTATTTACTGATGACTATGAAGAATTGAGAGAAGCTTTAGAAAAACTTCAATTAAATGATGCTTCTTTAACATTCGTACCTGAAACATCAATTGCCTTAGGTTTTGGATTTAGATGTGGATTCTTAGGTCTATTACATATGGAAATCATAGTTGAAAGATTGAGAAGAGAATACAATATAGACTTAATTTCTACTACTCCATCAGTTGAGTACAAAGTTAGAATAGACAATCAAGAAGAAAGAATTATAGATAACCCTTGTGAATTCCCTGAACCTGGTCGTGGAAAAATAACAATACAAGAGCCATATATCAGAGGAAAAGTAATAGTTCCTAAAGAATATGTTGGAAATGTAATGGAACTTTGCCAAGAAAAAAGAGGAATTTTTCTTTCAATGGACTATCTAGATGAAACTAGATCTATGCTTAGCTATGAGCTTCCTCTTGCAGAAATTGTTATAGATTTCTATGATAAATTAAAATCAAGAACAAAGGGATATGCTTCATTTGAATATGAATTAAGTGAGTATAGAGAATCAAATCTGGTTAAAGTTGATATCTTAGTTTCAGGAAAACCTGTTGATGCTTTCTCATTTATAGCTCATAATGACAATGCTTTCTATAGAGGAAAAGCCATTTGTCAAAAATTAAGTGAAGTTATACCAAGACAACAGTTTGAAATTCCTATTCAAGCTGCCTTAGGTTCTAAAATAATTGCTAGAGAAACAATAAAAGCATATAGAAAGAACGTTATTGCTAAATGTTATGGTGGAGATATAACAAGAAAGAAGAAACTTCTTGAAAAACAAAAAGAAGGTAAGAAAAGAATGAAGAGCATAGGAAATGTGGAAATTCCACAAGAAGCATTTGTTTCAGTTTTAAAATTGAATGATTAAACATAAATGGTGGTAAAGTAAAAAAAGTATATTGGAGACAAGAAGACTATTATATCTTTAATAAAGGAGTGATATTAATGAAAAAAATATTGCTAATATTTTGTATATCTTTAATTTTAGTTAGTTGTGGAAAAAAATATGAGGTATACACAAAAGCTCAAAAAAAAGAAATGTATAAAATAGCTTTAAAAGAAGAAGAAAATGGTAATAAGCAAAAAATGGAAGAAATTGAAAAATTAATGGAAGTATTAGAAATAGAGGCAAAAAAAGGAGATGAAACTGCTAGGATTGAAAGAACAGAATGGCATTGGATTACATTAGAATACGATTCTATAACAGATAAAGTTAAGGATGCCAGTGCAGATTTATTAAATAGAAAATGGTAAAACTAGTTGACTCATTACTTAGTTCTAAATATAAAAAGATTGCTACTAAATAAATATTTTTTTGAACTGCACTAAAAAACTTGAATATAAGATTTTTAGTGCAGTTTTTTATGACTAGATTTAATGAATTGGACTACATTAAAGATGAATAAATGGTGAAACTATTTTTCATTTAATTAAAGCTTTTGATTTTTACAAATCTACTATTGAATATTTAATTACTTTAACAAAAAATAAATGAATAACATAGATTTTATCAAACAATTAAAGAAAATTTATAAAGGAGTAAATAAAATTATGGAAAAAGCTACTGTTATATATACTGGAACTTTGGTAACAGAAGGAGATAAAATTTATTTAAAAGATATTGCTGTGAAATCTAATTTTAATAATTCTCTAGGAAAATTATTTGATTGCACAACAAATTATAATACTTTTTTGTTAGAAGATGGATTTGAAATTTATTATTCTGAAAATGGTAAAGAAATTTTTGGAAAATTATTGTGGGATAAAAATATTAAACAATGGTTTATTTATAATGAAAAAGAAGATTCATATAATGATATTAAATCAAAGTTAATTGTATCCTACAATTGGGATATAGTTATTTCAGATCTTTCAGAGCTTGAATTAGCTGATGAAAAAAGTGAACTTAAAGAAGTGGCAGGAATTTTAAAATGGCTTAATTAAAAAGGGGTTCGATAAAAGCAAAGAGATAGAGAAATGTAAAAAAGAAATAGAAAAGTGGAATAATAAGTCTCTAAAATTATTAGAGAAAAATTTAGAAGGAGTTATTTTAGACGAGATTTTCTGTATAAAAAATCAAGAAATTAATCGGGAATTAAATTTACTTAAATCAAAACTATATTCACTTCAAGAAAGTAATGGTAAATCATTTACTAAAGAGGAAATAAAACTTTATCTTCATAATCTAAAGAATAGATTTAATGAAAAAATAGATAGAAGTATTATTGAACTTTTTGTAAAAGATATAAAAATTTTTCCTGATAATGTTATAGTCACACTTCGAAAACTACCAAAATTACATAAGAGTGGCGACCCCAATGTGGCTTGAACACACAACCTACTCCTTAGGAGGGAGTCACTCTATCCAATTGAGCTATGGGGTCATCAATAAAAATTATACAATATTTTATTTTAGATTTCCACTTTTTAATTAAAAATTTTATTAAACTCTTATTGAAATTCTAGCTAAAAATATAACTTAAAGCCTATATTTTTATCCTTTTTATTAGCAATTTAATTGTAATTATGATAAAATTAAGTAAATTTATTTAAAAGGAGATTAAAAAATGGATTTTAGCCAAATTTTCAAAAAGTTAACTGCTAAACATTGTGCTTTCATTGGAATATTTTTCTGGGCAACAGCCTTTGTAATCACTAAAGTAGTCTTAAAAGAAGTTGACGCCATGTCACTTGGAGTTTTAAGATACTTTTTTGCCTCTATCATTGTAATTTTTATTTTGATAAAGAAAAAAATTCCCTTTCCAAATTTAAAAGATATTCCAGCTTTCATATTTGCAGGTTTTTCAGGATATGCAGGATACATCGTTCTATTTAATATAGCTACTGTACTTTCTAGCCCTTCAACTTTAAGTGTCATAAATGCTCTTGCTCCAGCAATAACAGCGATTATTGCATATTTTATGTTCAATGAAAAAATAAAATTAATAGGCTGGATTGCAATGGGAATATCATTTTGTGGTATCTTAGTTTTAACTCTTTGGAATGGAACTATAACTATAAATAAAGGAGTTCTGTATATGTTGTTAGGTTGCTTTTTACTAAGCACATATAATATTTCACAAAGATACTTAACTAAAAAATATTCTTCTTTTTCTGTAAGTATGTATTCACTTTTAATTGGAGGTATACTTTTAGTTATCTATTCTCCTCATTCTATTGCTAATATACCTAATATTAGTTCCTCTTCTTTGATATTGATTATCTATATGGCTATTTTTCCTAGTATTATTTCTTACTTCTTCTGGACAAAAGCTTTTGAACTTGCAAAAAGTACAACTGAAGTAACTTCTTTTATGTTTGCAACTCCTGTACTTGCAACAATTTTAGGAATGATTATACTTGGTGATATCCCTAAATTATCAACTATTATTGGAGGAGTAATAATAATATCAGGAATGATTTTATTCAATAAAACAAAATAAGATTTTTTGCAAAAATATTCTATAGAAAAAAATAATAATATTAAATAAAAAAATAGCTTTACAGATACGATATTTTAAGATAAAATAAAAGAAAAGTACATTATGTAAATCGAAAGGGGAGATACTTGAATGAAAGAAAAAATTCTAAATTTTCTGAATGAAGGCAAGCCATTATTATGGATCAAGGGTCAGAATTTTCATGAAATAGAAAATATTATAGTTGAGGGACTAAATGCTTTTGAAAATAAAAGATACTACATCTATGAAAAAGGAACTACTATAAATCGTCAAAATAACAGTGTTGAAGTTGGAATGGGAAATCTATTTACAACTTTAGATGAACTATACCCACAAGGTATTAGAAAAGTACCTGTATTCTTATTGATAAAAGATAGTCTTGCTGAAATAGTAGATGAAAATAACTTAGAATATATTAAAGAAATTGTTGAAACAAAAACTGCTAATCCAAAATATAATTTTACATTAATAGTTGTTGATCAACAAAATACTGTTCCAGAAGACTTAAGAGAAATCACAAGTCTTATTGATGATGATGAACAAAAAAGAACTGCTGAAATGGCACTTAAAAAAGCTATTTTAGATATAACTAAGATTGAAAAAATTGAATTAGATTTAGCTAAATTAGAAAAAATTGAATTAGACTTAGATAGTATAGAAAAAATTGTTCAATCATTAAAAGATGATATTAAGAAAATTACAGTAGGGGAAAAAACTGTTGAATTAAAACCTACATTTGAAGATATGGTATTTGTAAAAGGTGGAAAATATCAACCTTCTTTTACAGATGAAGAAAAAGAAGTATCTAACCTAGAAGTTTCTAAATATTTAATTACTCAAAAATTATGGCAGGAATTAATAAGAAATAATCCTGCTAACTTTAAAGGCGATGAAAATAGACCAATAGAATATATTTCTTGGTGGCATGCACTTGAATTCTGTAATAGATTAAGTGAAAAATATGGATTACGTCCTGTTTATAACCTAGGAAAGAGTGATCAAGGTCTATTAATGATAAATCAATTAGATGGAACTGTTGCTTCTCCTGATGTTGCTGACTTCAATAAAACAGAAGGTTTCAGACTACCTACTGAAGTTGAATGGGAATGGTTTGCAAGAGGAGGACAAGTTGCTTTAGATAATGGTACATTTGATTATACTTATTCAGGAAGCAATAATATAGATGATGTTGCTTGGTACACTGGAAACTCTAAAGACACTACTCAAAGTGTTGGATTAAAAATGCCAAATGTTCTAGGATTATATGATTGTAATGGAAACGTTTGGGAATGGTGTTATGATACAACTGAAAGCATAGAAAGTGGTAAATCTTATGTTTATAAAGCATATGACCACTCAAATGTTTACAGAAGATTAAAAGGTGGTTCTTGGTGTAATAACACAGAAGTTTGTGCTGTTGCAGTTCGTGGTAATAGCCAAGCTACTTATGCTTATAGCAATGCTGGATTCCGTATAGTAAGAACAGTTTTATAAGAATTAATATAAGGGGCTTAAAGCCCCTTTATTTTATTAATTTATTTTTGTTTTTATTTTAATTATTTCATAACCTTTTTGTTCAAAAGTTTCTATTAAATTTTGTATATGTTCAGTTCCATTAGTTTCGACTGTTATTTGAACCTCAACATCTCTAAATCTTGATAAATTCTTAAATTGATTATGTTCTAGTTTAACAACATTAGCTCCTAATTCTGCTATCAAATCAACAACTTTTGCTAATTCTCCAGGTTTATCAGATATATCAACTGAGAAGCTAAATATTCTATCTCTTCTTATAAGTCCTTTATTTATCATAGAAGAAATCATTAAAACATCTATATTTCCACCACTTATTACAGACACTACTTTTTTATTTTTTTCTTTAAGTTTTTTTGTAGCTGCAATTGAAAGTATTCCTGAATTTTCAGCGATAATCTTATGTTTTTCTACCAATAGTAAGAAAGCTTCCATCAATTCATAATCAGATACTGTTATAATTTCATCTACATATTTTTTAATGTATTCAAAATTTAAATCTCCTATTCTTTTTACTGCCGTACCATCAGCTATAGTATTAGCTTCTTTAAGTTCAACTACTTTATTTTCTTTTATAGCTTCACGAGCTGAAGCTGCTCCTTCTGGTTCAACTCCAATAATTTTAATATCAGGTTTTATTAATTTTGCAGCACAAGCTATTCCAGAAATTAATCCTCCTCCTCCAATAGGAACTAAGATTATATCTGTTTCTGGTAATTCATCTAAAATTTCTAATGCTATTGTTCCTTGTCCATCTAAAACATCTTCATCATTAAATGGATGTACAAAAACATAAGATTCTTTTTCTTCTAACTCTTTAGCTTTTTTGTACGCATCATCATAAACATCTCCATGCAATACAACTTCTGCACCGTATTGCTTAGTTGATTCAACTTTAATTAATGGAGTAGATTTAGGCATTACAATTACAGCTTTTATTCCCAATTCTCTAGCTCCATAAGCAACTCCTTGAGCATGGTTTCCTGCTGATGAAGCAATAACTCCTCTTTTCTTTTCTTCCTCAGTTAAGTTTGAAATTTTATTGTAGGCACCTCTTATTTTGAAAGACCCTGTTTTCTGTAAGTTTTCTGGCTTTATATATACTTCATTTCCAGATTCTTTTGAAAATATTGGACTGTGAATCAAATGCGTTTCTAAAAGTACCTTTGACAATTTTTCTTTTGCCTTAACAAAATCTTCTAGCTTAGCCATATATATCCTCCTTTTATCTTTAACAGAATAGTTTATTTCTATATTTTTATTATATATCTATAAATTAAGTATGTCAATAAGATATTACGTATTGAAATAAGATAAGTTATATATAATATAGAATATTAATTTAAAATAAATAGTTTTTATTTTTTATTTTCATATTATATAAACTTTTACTTAATTTTAATTTTTTTTTGTTATATATGTTATAATAAAAGTATATTAAAAAGATTTTATAAATTACCTATTATATTTTAAGGGGAGATAGAAAATGGAAAACTTATATTTTACAAGTTTTGATAATAATAAGCTTTTTTATAGAAAATGGAATTTTGAACAAGGAAAAAAAACTTTAATTCTTATTCATAGAGGACACGAACATTCAGAAAGATTAAACAGTTTAGCACAAGATGAAAAATTTTTAAAATACAATATTTTTGCATATGATTTAAGAGGTCATGGTTATACAGAAACTAAGACTTCTCCTAATGCCATGGATTACGTTAGAGATTTAGATGCCTTTGTAAAACATATAAAGAATGAATATCAAATTAAAGAAGAAGATATCTTTATTGTAGCAAATAGTATAGGTGGAGTTATACTTTCTGCCTATGTTCATGATTTTGCACCAAATATAGCAGGTATGGCTTTGCTTGCACCTGCTTTTGAAATCAAGCTTTATGTTCCTTTTGCTAAGCAACTTGTGACATTACTTACTAAAATAAAAAAAGATGCTAAGGTTATGAGCTATGTAAAAGCAAAAGTTTTAACTCATGATGTTGAAGAACAAAATAAATATAATTCTGATAAACTTATCAATAAGGAAATCAATGCTAGACTTTTAATAGACTTAGCTAATATGGGACAAAGATTGATTGAAGATTCAATGGCAATAGAATTACCTACAATAATATTTTCTGCTCAAAAAGATTATGTCGTTAAGAATTCAGCACAGAAAAAATTCTACTTAAATTTATCTTCTAAAAAGAGAGAATTTATAGAACTTGAAAACTTCTATCATGGAATAATCTTTGAAAAAGAAAGACAAACAGTCTATAAAATGTTAGATGATTTTATACAAGATGTTTTTAAAAACCAAAAGATAGAGCTTGATGATTCTCCTAGAGAATTTTCAAGAAAGGAGTATGAAAGGATAGGCTTAGAAGAATATCCACTAAGTGAAAAAATATATTATTCTATTCAAAAATTTTCAATGAAAACTTTTGGATTTTTAAGTAAGGGTATGAGTTTAGGTTTAAAATATGGTTTTGACTCAGGAATTTCTCTAGACTATATCTATAAGAATAAAGCTAGTGGGAAGTTATTGATAGGAAAACTCATAGATAGATTTTATCTAAACCAAGTTGGTTGGGCTGGAGTAAGAGTAAGAAAGAAAAACTTATTAGCTTTAATTGAAGAAAAAATAAATAGTCTAGGTGAAGAAAATGTTAAAATCTTAGATGTTGCTGGTGGAACAGGAAATTATTTGTTTGATATCAAAGAGAAATATCCAAAGCTTAAGATTTTAATAAATGAGTTTAAGAAATCAAATATTGAAGTTGGAGAAGAAGTTATCAAGAGAAATAATTGGCAAGATATCTCTTTTGTCAACTATGATTGTTTTGATAAAGAAACATATAAAAAAATTAATTACAAGCCTAATATAGTTATAATTTCAGGAGTTTTTGAGCTTTTTGAAGATAATAAAATGCTTGAAAACACTATATCAGGTGTAACAGAAATTTTAGATAAAGATGCTGCTGTGATTTATACAGGTCAGCCTTGGCACCCTCAATTAAAACAGATAGCTTTAGTTCTTAATAGTCATAAAGGAAGTGGAAAATCTTGGCTTATGAGAAGAAGAAGTGAAAAAGAATTGGATAGCCTATTTGAAAAATATAATTTAAAAAAGGAAAAAATGTTAATTGATAACGAAGGTATATTTACAGTTTCATTGGCAGAAATGAGGTAAAATGGATATTTCTATATATAAATTAAAGACAAAATTTCAAAATTTACTTATGCCTATTTGTGAAAAGCTAGTAAAGTTGAAAGTTAGTCCTAATCAGATAACTATTACAACAGTTTTATTAAACATAGTTTTTGCAGGACTTATCTATAAGTTCAACAATTACAAATTTATATATTTAACTGTACCTGTTTTTCTATTTTTAAGAATGGCTTTGAATGCTTTAGATGGTATGATAGCCAATAAATTCAATCAAAAAACTAAAATGGGAGTTTTTTACAATGAAGCAGGAGATGTTGTATCAGATACAGTTTTCTTCTATGTATTTTTAAGAGTTATTGGAATAAGTGAAATTCATAACTTACTTTTTGTATTTTTATCAATATTATCAGAATATGTAGGCGTGACTGCAATGATGGTAGACAATAAAAGACATTATGAAGGTCCTATGGGAAAAAGTGACAGAGCTTTCTTAATAAGTCTTTTAGCTATTATATATTATTTTATTGGAAATCAGTATTTTGACTATATTTTAATATTAGCAATAGTATTACTTATTTTTACTATATTCAATAGAGTTCGTTCTTCAGTGAAAGGTGGATAATATGCTAGTTGCAATGTTTTTTGTTGATATTCTAGCTTTAATTATTTTATTTTTAATTAAAAATAAAATATCTGAGAAGAAATTCACTAATATAAAGCAGAGAATATTTACTTGGTTTATTATAATAATACTTTTCTATCTAGCAACTATGAGTAGAGTTTATTTACTTTTACTTTTTGGGCTTATCTCTACTTTGGCTTTTAAAGAGTTTTTACAGTTTGCATATATAAAATATAATAGTGAATTAATGATAACTAGTATTGTTGTAAATTTAGCTTTCTATTTAGAAATTTATTTTAAAAATCTTTATGTTCTATTGATACTATTTATTCTTATTGCTCTTAGATTCTATAAAAGAGCTTTCATAATCTTTGCTTTTTTTATAACAACTTATCTAATAGGAAGTATCTCATATATAGAGGATTTAAACTTTATAATAAACTATATGATTTTAATAGAATTAAATGATGTTTTCCAATATATAAGTGGAAATATTTTTGGTGAAAGAAAGATAACTCCTAATATTAGTCCCAACAAGACAGTTGAAGGACTTATCGGTGGAATGATTCTAACTACCTTAACTGCTGCTTTATTAAAGTATATTTTCCATATAAATTATCAAATAAAATTTATACCATATATTGCTTTGATAGGATTTTTTGGTGATATTTTTATATCTGCTTTAAAAAGAAAAGTTAATTTAAAAGATAGTGGAACTTTACTTTTAGGTCATGGTGGAATACTAGATAGGGTTGATAGTTTAATTTTTACAGCTCCTATTATCCTATTTATTTTTAAATATTCTTGACAAAATTTGTAAATTTAATTATAATGAATTATAGTAAATTATATTAAAATAATAAACAATATTAAGGAGGATAAAAAATGGTTACAGGTGATATGAATATAATGGAAGCGGTTGAAAAATACCCAGTAATAGTTGAAGTTTTACAAAGAAATGGTTTAGGATGCGTAGGTTGTATGATCGCTTCTGGAGAAACTTTAGCAGAAGGAATTGAAGCTCACGGATTAGATACTAAAGCTATCCTTGATGAAATCAATTCTTTAATAAAAGAATAATTAAAAAAATTAAATAATTATTTAAAGAAAACTATTATAAATAATGATTAATTCATTATCTATAATAGTTTTTTACTTTACATTTTATAAAAAAGTAAAAAATAGTTCGTTACTGAGTAAATTTTTTAATGATAAAAAATCAAGAATCTGCATCATAAGAAGCTCTAAGCAATAAATTGCTAAGT
>ERZ772974.943-NODE-943-length-19874-cov-12.678692_pt1 | contig 19874 bp, 22 predicted proteins | sample MGYA00580671_ERZ772974 | MGnify/ENA primary metagenome ERZ772974 (study PRJEB29015, sample SAMEA2738065) | human oral metagenome | biome: human oral; feature: human-associated habitat; material: saliva | place: China | collected 2218 ... | reverse complement strand
TCAATGGCATTGAAGAGGTCATGAGTTCGAGTCTCATATGCTCCACCAAATATTTCGTATGAAGACAGCCGTGAGGTTGTTTTTTGTTTATTCTTTAGAGATTAAAAATTCCCGCTAGTTCTGGATATTGTGATTTGATTATATTTTTCCATGCTTGTGATTCATTATTGGTAGATATATCGTTCTTGGAATAAACAAGTAGTACTTTTACGATTTTTATTTCGTCGTCCAAAAATAAGATACACCTGTTTCCAGAGGATTTAGGAGATACTTTTAGTCCAAAAATCGCAAAATCCAATTTTACTAAACGGCTATTTTCGGCTACGGATATTAGGTCGGCGCGTTTAGTAAGAAGCATATTTTCAATATGTTCGCACACAAATATAATATCATCTTGAGTTTTATTCCATTTAGACTTATATTTCTTTTCGAAATTTTTGATAAAATGTCGCTTGGTATATTCCTCAAAAACAACGTTATATTTGTGCTGGGCCATATATTTTCTCCGGTTCTTCCTGGAAGATTAAACTATATGGAATTGCTTCGCCATCTAGGCATATTTGCCAAGGTAATTGTTCGTGTGTAAAATTAACGATATCATCCGTGGATTTTCCCTGCCACGCTTCACTAATTCTTTTAATTAAATCGATTTCATTTTTAGATAATTTGCCAGTAGGAGCCTCGTTTTCCACTAACGAAAACATAAAAGCGTTGCCGCTAGGTTCACGTTTGATCGTTCCGTCTTCTTCCATTTCGTCTAGGGCACGAAAATAGACGTCAGAAACTGGACCACGTGGGAGTTTACGATAGGTCATTCCGGACATTGGTTTCGAATTTTCGTAGTAGCAAATAAAATCTGCTAGATAGACAAGTTTAGCAAGTTTGGTTTTTGTGATTTTGCCATCGCTTTTGTCAGCACCGTATTTTATGGCGTTGAGGATGATTTGTTTATATTTGTCAGTCGAAGTCATTACGTCAGAAAAAACGGAAGAGCCATCGGAGGCGCCAAGTATATCATCGATTCCAATGCGAAGTATGGACGATAACGCCTCTGCTTGACTGATAGTTAGCTCTTTTTTGCCGGCCTCAATGTTGATATAAGTAGGGCGGCTGACGCCAATAGCTTGTGCAACTTGCTCTTGAGAATAGCCTCGAGCTTGTCGTGCTTTGGTGATATTATTCGATATTCGCCCACTCATAACCATGTTCCTTCCTCTTATGTTAAGTATATTTTATTACGAATGGAATAAAAATGCAACTATTTATGTAAAAATATTTACAAATTTGGTATTTATTTTTGACAAAAGTTTATAGATTAAAGATTTTCTAAAAGAAGTAAGTTAATATTATTGCAATACTATGAGCAAAATAAGCATTTGCGTTTTGCGGGAAAATATATTTAGACTATTTACGGAAGAGTTCTATCATATTATAATAATAGATATGGAAGAGATTAACTTGAGAGACTTGTTAATTTACTTTAGAAAGCACCTGGTGTTGTTTTTTGCGATGGTGGTGCTTTGCGTGTCGGCGGGTACGGCGTATACGATTTTAGTGCAGAAGCCAGAATATAAATCGCGCGCGACGATTATTTTGAGCTCGGATAAATCGAAGACCACGGTGCAGAGTGAAATCACGGCGAATAAGAATTTGATTGAGACTTATACAGAGGTGGTGAAATCACATCGAGTGCTCGATCGGGTGATTGAAGAAAATAACTTGGCGGAATCTTTTGAGGCTTTAGGTGCGAAAATTAGTGTTTCTGCTTTGAAAAATACGGAGATTATTAGTATTTCGGTGGTGGATGCGAACGCCTATCGAAGTTATGAGGTTGCGAACTGGGTGGCGGATATTTTTAAGGAGGAAATTTCGCAGATTTACAATGATACGAGCGTGAATATCCTCGATCATGCGGTGGAGCCGAGGGGTCCATATAATGTCGATGTGGTGAAGCAAGAAATTATTTATATGGTGGCTGGCATGGTGCTCGGCGGCGGGATTATTTTGGTGTTGTTTTACTTTGATCGCACGATTAAGACGACGGAGCAAATTGATGAAATCTTTAAGCTGCCGATTTTTGGTCAGGTACATAAATTAGAAACCGATAAGCAGAAGAAGAAACGCAAAAAACTGGAAGCGAAGCTGGCTAAATTAGAGGCGAAACGTCTGAAGAAAGAGGAGAAGGAACAGCGCAAACTTGAGAAGCTGAAGCAAAAAGAGGCAGAAAAAGAAGCTGAACTGAAAGCTGAGGCGGAAAAAATTGCCGCAGAAAAAGCGGCAGAAGAAGCGGCGGCCAAGGCAGCGGAAGAGGCGGAAAAAGCCAAAGGTACGCCTGAGAGACCATTTGTAGAAATTAAGGCGGTGGGGCGCAAGATTATCGCAGAAGAAAAAGCGATTCAAGAGAAGATTGCCTTGGAGCAAGAAAAGGTCGCCGCGGAAAAAGAAGCGGAAATCGCCAATGTGGAAGAGGTGGAAAATGTGGAGGTCAATGAGGATTCCGAATTGGTACTACGCGATAACCCAAAGATGTCGGTAGCGGAAGATTTTCGTACGATTCGTACTAGCTTGTGTTTCTCGCTAAATAACCAGAATTCGAATACGGTGCTGTTTTGTAGTTCGAGGGCTCACGAAGGTAAGAGTTTTATTATTTCGAACCTGGCGGTGGCTTTCGCGAAGACGAATAAGAAGGTGCTTCTCATAGACTGTGATATGCGCCTGGGGCGCCAACATGAAATTTTTGAGTTAAGTAATCAGTTTGGTTTGTCGAATATTTTGGCGGAGGGGGATTTGAAAAAACTACGTCAATATGCACTGAAGACGAATGTGAAAAATCTCGAGGTGATTACGCGTGGCGTGGTGCCACCAAACCCAAGTGAGCTTCTGGAATCGAAGAAGATGGAAATGTTGCTTTCTGAGGTGAAAAAGCACTATGATTATGTACTAATCGATGGTACACCGATTGAAGGAATTTCGGATTCTCTGATTTTGGCGAAGCGAGCGGATCGAGTGATTTTGGTTTGTGCGGCGAATGAGACCACGATTGAAGATTTGCAGAATTCGAAGCGCGCGCTGGAAGCGATTGAGATTAATATGCCTGGGGTGATTTTGAATCAGGTGGTGGATAAGCGCCGTGGTGGGAAGAATAATTATTATAATTACTATAATAATTAGGTCTGACTTGTTTAGATATCTAGATTAGGGCTTGGTGTGGGGTTTCGTTTTTGCTTTGCTATGTAGCGAACTTATTTACGGGTGCGTGCTTTGATTTTGGCGAAAAACTTGATGGTTAAATACGTGATAGTTGCGCCGAAGCTGGCACCGAGGGTATCGATTAAAATATCGCGAAACTGAGCAGAGCGGCCGGGGACGAAGATTTGATGAATCTCATCGGTGCAGGCGTAGAGGAAGCTGAGAGTAATACTCATGGCGAGTGGGTGTTTGATAAGGCCTAGAGGAGTGTTTTTTAGATTAAGGAAAAAGAGGCTGCCCAGGATGGCATATTCGGTGAAGTGGGCGGTTTTTCGCACGAGAAAAATCAGGGTGCTGAGACTGATTAAATTATTCTCTAAACCGTGACGGACGTGCGGGAAATTTTGGGCAATAAAATCAACGAAGAGATTGCTTTGGGCATCGGAGGAAGTGTGGCCGAAGGAAGACATGGTGAAGATGAAGAGCATCTGAAAGATTAGAAGGGTGGGCAAGAAAAATTTGTGGGTGCGAATAGTCATTAGCTTATTGTAGCACTTTACGGGCGCCACTAAAAGCTCGGGGTCGTGCGAGAGTGTGGATGAATATGAACCCTTGGTTTGGTTTTTGAGCTATTTATGGAGCTTGACCTTTGGCACAAGTTTCTTTATTCGGCGAGATATTCTTGAAGCTTAGCCTTGGCACGGTTGACGGTGTCTTGATAGGGGTGCCAGACGAAATGTTTAGGTTCTGGGTAAGTATAGGTGGAGGTGATATCGGCCTTACCATCGACGTCAATGGATTCGATTTGCCAATTAGAAAAATTCGTCAATTGTTTCTGGACGAGGTATTTCAGATCGTCAGGAGTGAAATTGGTTTGAATATTTTTGGCGATAGAATTGAAAATCTGATCGAGGCGAGTGAGATTGGTTTTGTCGGACTGAAGTTTTTGAATTAAAGCAGTGAGAATTTTTTCCTGATTACGGCCGCGCTCACGGTCGCCACCAGCCCAACTAATCGAGACGCGTTCACGCGCAAAATCGAGCGCTTCATCACCATTCAAATGATAATTCCCTGGCTCGTAGTGACGGTGGCCGTGATAAGTATTGACGACGTATGGAATATGAATGTCGACACCGCCGAGCTGATCGATGATAGTGGAGGTGGCATCGAAATTAATACGGGCGTAATAATTAAATTTAATATTATAGAATTTTTCTAAAGTATGAATGGATTCATTGACGCCATAAAGTCCGGCGTGGGTAAGCTTGTCGAGTTTGCCATTCATGGCGAGAGGGACATAAAAATCGCGCGGAGTATTCAGGAGAAGAATCTTGTGCTTGGCGGGGTTGACGGCGAGGATGAGATTGACATCGGAGCGGGCGGCAAAAGGCAGAGTGTGATCGCGATTATCGATGCCACTGAGATAAATAGTAAAGGGGGAGTCGAGCGAAGCGTGCGAGGTGGTTTCGACATGCTTCGGGGTAACTTTGATTTCGACATCGGCGAGGATTTGGAGTTGATTATAAATAGTCTCATTATTGTCCTTCAACGCGTCGAGATAGGTGTGGCCAAGGAAGATGGTTTGGAGCTTGTCGTTGGCGGATTTAGGGGTTGTGAGCGTCGTGGTGAGGGCGAGGAGATTGTCGTAGGTCTTGAGATTAGTTTCCTCGAGAGGGGTTTTGAGAAGGTCTGGACGAGATTGGGTTTGGTCGGAAGATTTGTTGTTAGAGTTTTTCTGATCGGTGTTATCTCGGTCTGCGTTATTTTGGCCGGCGTTAGTGAGATATTGCTTTACAGTATCAAAATATGGGTCGCTAGTGAGGAGGCCGAGTGGAGCGATGGTTTTAGTGTTATTTTTCGCGAGATCAGAATCCTTGAGGGTGACGAGGCTGTATTTTTCGTAGTAGGTTTCGTTAGAGCTGATTTTGGAAAAGTAATCGTTATATTTGAAGAGGAGGAAGGAGAGGATGAGATTGATGAAAATAATAATATCTAAGATGATGACAGCAATTTTATGTCGGTGACTAAAAAAGATAAGGGTGGCAATAATTGAAAAAACCACGATAGCTAAAAGAGTAAAAAGGTAAAGTGGTAGAATTTTTGTTTGATATAAAAAATAAAAAACAGTATAGGTGGACAAAAATGTAAGAAAAAGAACGATTAGGCGGGTTGATTGGATTTTTTTTGTAGAGATAAGTGTATTCATGGTATATCTTTTTATATTTTCTTATATATTATCACTTGATTAACTTTTGGAGATGAAATTTTTTAGGAATGTTATATTCATTAGTAAATATAATGATGTAAATAAAATACAAATAAGAATTAATTTGGTAATGCCTTGAATTTGTAGTGTATTTACGATTAACATACTAAATATTGCGGATGCCATCGATTTGATTATGGTGATAGCTATTAATAGAAAGACTTTTTTGTAGTTTATTTCTTTTCTTGTTGCTATAACCTGATAAAGCATTACTGAAAACTCTGCGGCAACTGTTCCAATGCATGCGCCTATTGCTCCAAATTTTTTAATAAATATTAAATTCAGTATTAAATTGACTACTGCACCAAGAATTGTTGAGGATACATAGACCCCATCCTTTTCGTTTGGAATAAGATAGTTTGTGCGAATTACATTAGCTAGAGTAGCAAATAAAATTGTTGATGATAGAATCATTAAAATATCCCCACTTTTTTCAAAACCTGGTCCGAAATAGATTGAAGTGAAATCTTTAGCAATAATAAAAAGCATGCACGCTATTGGTATCATGATAATAAAGCATACTTGAAACATACGGTATAAAACAGTATTATGTTCAAAATCGTGACTACCATGTTCACCCTTTAACTGTTTTGACATGAAAGGTAACATAACTGTTCCTATTGCCGTTAGAATCCCTATTGGAATATTTATAATTTTTTCTGCATTTTCATAATATCCAAGTTCGGTTGTAGATACAATTCCGCCAATCATGGTTTTGTCCATAACTCGATATATGCTATAAGCGATAACGGGAATAAATAAGACTAAACATTTTATAAAATGACTCTTAAATGAGTCCAAGATGTTTAGTTGATGAAATTTAATATACTTATGTAGTATTGTGACTAAGTATAATTGACTAATCAATGTGCTTCCTGCCATGATTAATGTATACGTAAAAATTGACTCCGGAGTTTTCACTAGTAGAAAAATTAACATTGTGGTGGAAATTTTTATAATTGCGTTTCTTGTAACGGTGATGCTAAACTTTTCGATTCCAAAGAAAAACCAATTAATATCTACGATTGCGGAAATAAGAAATAAATTGTGTATCAATGATAAGATATAGTGTTCCCTTATAAATAAAAAGGACACTAAATTATATATAGCCAATGATATAAGCCCGAGTGTTAATTGTAGTCCATATATAGATGAGAAAGTTTTTCCGAGTTCTTGTTTATTTTGTTTGGTTTTTGATATTGCTCTGACACCGTAATTATTTATACCTAATAATGTGAGCATCATAAAATAATATACGATTGAATAGGTATAGGAATATTCTCCAATCTGCGTTGCGCCAAGAGTGCGCGAAAGGTATGGAGTTAGAATAAATGGTATAGCATATAGCAATACTTGATAGATGATATTATATATTAGATTCTTACTTAAATTTTTCATTTTAATTTATTTAATTTTCGATAGGCTGCTCTCAAGAAACTTTAAAGATTTTTCTTTTTCGATTTTTAAGGCTTTTTCGAAATCAGAATAATCTGGTTCTCTTAAGTAATCAAACTCTTTGTTGAATTTATATTCAATGAGATGTTTATTCAGCTTTAGTTTATCAACGAGTGTAATTACGCGATCATCAGTTCCGTACATTCCGCCATTTTTGAGGACAAAGAATTTTTTACGATAAAGGCTGGAAAAGATTGTGCCATGGAAGGACGTGGTAAATACTAGTGTAGCATTTTTAATTAATGTCAGATATGTGGATGGATCTTCGTAGTCTGGTAATTCAAATCCATACCTTTGGACTCCTTTCACGTAGTATGGTTTTGCGCTCCATGTAATCACTGGGAGGTTATATTTTTTACTAACTTTCTTGACAAAATCACAAATATCTAGATCGAATCCGGGACTATAGAAGAAAATATACTGCTCAGGAAGATTTATGTCGGTACGCTCTAATTTATTATATTCTTCAATCGGAAGTAGTAAGGTGGGATCAAGTACAACTTCAGCATCTCTTCCGCTAATTTCTTTGATCCATTTTTGACCATTGTTTTCTCTTATAGATAGAAAATCAAAATCTTGTAAGAACTTTTTATAAGTCTTGATTCTTTTTGAATCATATTTAGATGGATTTTTAGCTCCAAAACTTGGAGCATAGGCAATTTTTAGTGTATTTTTTACCCATGGTAAAAAATAAACATCATTATAATCTTCAATTGTTACGTTCCAGATTTGATCACTTCCAGCGATAAAGGCACTGTAGTTTAGTTCTTTAATTTGTTCTTCTGTCTGGATTTTGTTTGAACTTAAACTCATATATTTTTGTTTAAATTCTTGATATTTTTTATTGTTTGTATCTAATTTGCTTTTATGCGGCAGGAGGACAATATTTTTTATAATATTTTTTAGACTATTCCATGGAAACAGTGATTTGTAGAGCTGCAATTGTCCTTTTGAACTATAATTGATTATTTCTGAATTATAGCCAATTGAATTTACGATTTTATTCATAGCAAAAGATTCTAACATCGATCCACAGTTGTTTGAATTGTGGAACGTAATAATTCCTACTTTGTTATTTTTCATAATTCAATAAACCTTTCTCCTTTGTTTCTTATTTTTCCGATTGATGTTCTAAATTTTGTAATTATAAAAAGTGTTAAATAATGCTTATTTAACATTAAGCTTAGAATTATTTTTTGTATTATATTTAAATATTGATATTTTGGTCTATAGAAGTTAATGTCAATATTTTGATATTGGGTCTTTGCTTTATTAAAATTATCTATGAAAGAGATTCTTGTAATTAATGATAGTATAGCTTTGGTTTTTTCGCAATCTATTAGTTGGTCATAAAATTTCTGGTTATTTTTTTGAGTTTCAAATAATTTAGCTAAGTGTCTATAGAAATTTTTATCCGATTCAATTAGCTTTGGATTAAAAGTTTTTGTGGCTGAAGTATTATTTTGTCTATAAAGATAGTATTTTATATCTTCATATTCGATTTTTCTACTTTTAAGTATGACTGATAGGTTAAATAATAGATCTTCTCCAATGATTACTCTGGAATCAAATAAAATTTGTTCTTGTTCTAAGAATTTAGTTGAATACAGTTTAAGAAAAGGTGCGGCAAGAAAATTTTCTGTAGAGAGAGTTTTTTTAATTAATTCTTCTTTAGTCAGAAGTAGTTTATTTTGTTTGTTTAGTATAACGAGTGATGTCTCTTCGCATATTTGTAATTTACATACATCAATAAAACCTTCAGTCACCTTATCGTCCGCATCTATAAAAGTAATCCAGTTTCCTTTTGCTAGCTTGATCCCGTAATTGCGTGCAGCGGAAACTCCTTGATTTTTTGTAGTATAAATATGAATGTTTTTGTATTCTTTATACTTTTCAAGTTTCTCTAGAGTATAATCAGTAGAACCATCATTGATTATGATGATTTCGGTTTGACTAAGCGAATTTTGACTATTTCTTAAAATAGAATCAATACATTCATTGATGTATTTTTCTGCGTTATATGCTGGAATGATAATAGATAGTTTAGGCATGTTTTAGTCCTTTTAGTAGATTTCGAGTTATTTTATATAAGACGAAACAGGCGTATGGTATTTTTGTGATCAATGTAAAATATATTTTCCAAAATAATTTAGTGTTTTTGCCTTGTATTTCTCTTTGAAATAGCAATAAAATATCTTTGTTGTTTTTTAGATTAGTAAAATCAATGCGTTTTTGAATTTTTGATATTTGATTTTCATAGATTTTAAATTTGTATGACTGTACTTTATTTTGATTGACATCTTGGTTATTGAATCTTAATAAGAAAACTTGTTCAGCATCTAAAATATTTCTCACTGCATTTCCTGAGCTATTTGATGCTGAATCTTGATTATTATTGTATAGATAAGGCGCTTGGTTTGTTTCTAGGCACTGTATTTCGTTTGTCTTTTTTAGATATTCAATTAAAAACAATGAATCTTCCATGAAGTGGATTTTTTCATTAAATTGTATATATTTTACGATATCTTTTTTATAGAAGTATGAAAAAATAAAAGCCGGTATTTCTCCATAGTTTATTTTTAATAAAAGCTGTTGAATGGAAGCAGCTTTAATTTTATTAATAGGACTTGTATTCTCGTTGGTTAAAATTTTTGTTTTTAGTAATATATTGTCTTTTAGTTTATTAATATGTTCATCAATAAAACCTTCAGTTACCTTATCATCCGCATCTATAAAAGTAATCCGGTTTCCTTTTGCTAGCTTGATCCCGTAATTGCGTGCAGCGGAAACTCCTTGATTTTTTGTAGTATAAATATGAATGTTTTTGTATTCTTTATACTTTTCAAGTTTCTCTAGAGTATAATCAGTAGAACCATCATTGATTATGATGATTTCGGTTTGACTAAGCGAATTTTGACTATTTCTTAAAATAGAATCAATACATTCATTGATGTATTTTTCTGCGTTATATGCTGGAATGATAATAGATAGTTTAGGCATGTTTCACCTCTAGTTTGCAAAAGGGGTATAGAATGAAGATATTGCATATAATATTTGTGAGTGAGTTTTCAAACAAGCCATACACTAGTATTGATAGTGATATTAATAGTAGTTCCGTATCATTATTGTGAAGTATCTCTAAAAAGTTTTTCTTATATAAAATATAGCTTATCACAAGTATGGTTATACCGTATCCGACTAAAATGTATATGTATGAATTATCTAACACGACATTACTAGTTAGGTGTTTTCCTAGCATGGTATAGCCTTTTTCTTGAACTATTTTTTCCTGATAATATATTCGGTTACTCATGATATTTACATCAATATCGTTTATAAATTCTGACTGTCTATAATATATGATTGATAGCAGGCTAATTATGGTGAAGAGAATAAATATTAGGTTTTTTCCATATATAAAATTATTTATTTTGTTTTGATTTGCATTGACTTTAATGATCGACAACAAGTTAAATATAACAATTACATAGATTGCTGATCGTGAGTTTGGCACAATTGAAATGAAGCAAATAAAAGGTATTGCAAGTAAGATTTTCTTGATAATTTTCTTATTAAAATATAAATACGAAACTTCGAAATAAATGATTGCTATAATTAACCCCAATGTGTTTGGATGACTAAAACCCCATGAGTTTCTTAATATACCGTCTCGATATGATGTAAAACTTGAAGAAATGTATCCTGAAAAATACAGGAATACAACTAAGAAGAAGACCGTAATCTTAATTAGTAAATCGGCGTGAATAATTTTTTTAAAATTAATATTTTTTACTGAAATAATCAGCAATCCAGTTTTTAAAACTAATGGATTTTTCGCAAAATACCAACTAATTATGCCAAGTGTAATTATTGATATGGTTTTGATAAAATCATTTTTGTTTTTCGATGTGTTTACAGTTATTATAAAAACATTTATAAACAGCATTAAAATAATTGATAGGTCTAATACCGATGAGTAATTTTGAATTAATGGTAAATTTGTGGCAAAAAATCTAATTTCTAATAAAAATAAACTTAAAAAGAATATAAATTCAGTAATTGCTATATTATGGTATTTAGATTTTAACATATTAATTGTACAATCTTGAGATACTATTACTAAAATCGACTGTATTGTTTAATTTTTTATCCAATACAGACAGCTTATTTTTATAGTGTTTTCTAACTTCTTCGCTGTTAAGAATTTTTAATATTATTTCTACAAAATCTTGATCAGTTTTGCATAGATATTTCCTATCAATTATATCTAGAAGTCCATCTACTGGAGTAGATACAACTGGAATATTACAAGCTATTGCTTCTAGAGCGTTCATTGGCATCCCTTCATATTTTGAAGTAATTACTAAAATCTTAGAATTCAAGAGTATTTTATATGGATTAATTTGATTGCCAAATAATACAATATTCTTATTAAGCGAAAGCTTGTCTATTTCCTCTTCTACTTGACTACGCAATGAACCATCTCCGACCATGGCTACTTTTATCTCTTGATGTTGTTTTATCTTCTCTATCAGCTTCACGAAACGTAGTGGGTCTTTTACATCTTCTAATCTGCCGAGAAAAATAATATCAAAGTCATAGTTGTTTTTGTCAGTTTTAGCAATGGATTTTAGTTGATTGCCGTCTACTACATTTTGAATGACGTATGATGGTAATGTTTTTGGTATATTTTTTGCAAAAACATATTCGTCTTTTGCTGAATTTGATACCCAAATTATTCCTGTAATATGTTTTTCGATATAAAAATGATAGATTAGAGATTTTAGGGTTATTTTTCTCATGTATCGATGATTTGAATGTATGTGCGAAATGATGTTCTGTTTTTTGTTGGTAAGAACTGCGGCAATAGTTGCTTTTGGGTCGTGGGCATGGATAATGTTTGGCTTAAAAGATGAATAGGCTTTTTTGATAGATTTTAGATTAAATCTATCTAATTCTGTGGTGTTAATGCCCCTACATTTCAAAGCTTCTTCATTTTTGCCAATTACAGTACAATACGTCATGATGTATTCTTGATTGTTTTTGAATAGATTAATGATTTGGCATGCTACATTTTCAGCTCCCGAAAATACATCGGTACTAATTAAGTGCATTACACGCAATGGCTGTTGATAAAATTTTTCTAATATATTAACATTTGAACCAATTTGGAAGTGCTTTGAAAATTTAATGTTATTACGATTTTTTACTCTGTTTGCTATAGCTTGTTCTAGCGTCTGAAGATAGGAATAAATATTTTTTATTGAAGCATAATATGTGTTATTGGCTGCGTCTGCTTCGATAGTAACTTTGTCTGAATAGACGCATGGTAGTCCCGCTGCTTGTGCTTCAATACCTGCTACCGGTAGACCTTCATATAGACTTGGCAAACAGAAAATATCCATTACGGAGTAAAGTTTGTTTGTGTCGTTACGTTGGCCTAAAAATAATACCGAATCCTCGAGGTTAAGTTTTTTTACTTGGGCCTTGATTTTTTCTTCAAGTGGACCAGTACCGATAAGGAGAAGCTTAGTGTTTGGATTTTTATTATGGTATTTTTTGAACGCGTAGACAAGAAAATGATGATTTTTAGTTTGAACGAAGCGTCCCACATGGCCGATGGCAATAGTTTCATCATCGATGCCTAGTTCTTTGCGGAGCTTCTTACGGGCAACGGGGTCGAACTTGAATTTATCAAGGTCAATGGCATTATGAATAATTTTGACTTCGCCGCGATCGAAAGTTTTGTCGCCAAAAAGATAGCGGCCAGCTAGTTCGGAACAAGCAAAATAATCTGTAGCGTATCTTTTGCTAAATGGGCGCAAAATATTTTTGATAATATTACGCTTCCATTCGCGGGCATTACTGGTGGAGTGACTATGCGAAATGCGAACCGGCACACCAGCTTTTTTTGCGGCATAAAGTGGAAAAACCGAGAGAGTATTTACGTTGGAATGTACTATACGGTAGTGATTTTTGCGAAATAATTCTTCAAGAGCTTTGAGATATTTAGGTAGTTTTTGATATTTTGGCACAAGAAAGACGCGGCCACCGAGTTTTTTGATTTCGTCATACGGAATACGTGTAGAATCTTCGTCACAGATAAAATCAAACTGCACCTTGGTGTGATCAAGATGGCGATAGTAATTCATGATGACAGATTCAACACCGCCGCCAATCCACTTGCCCATAATTTGGGCAACAATAACTGGTTTCTTGGATTTTTCTGTTTGGCTCATCTTGTGAGTCTCGATTTTCCTCTATTTATAAAACCACAATCTCAACCTTGTAGTTTTTATTATTAATTACTTAATATTCTATAACTTTTTCTAGATAGAGTCAATTTAATAACAGATAGAAAATACATTAAAAACAAATGAGGCTTTCGGTTCGAAGCTTTGGAAGGATGCGAGGTTGTTATCTTATGAAATTTTCGTGCATAAAAAAAGAACCGAAGAAGACTCCGGCTCTTAGGATATTTTAAGTTGGGTGATTAGTCAGTTTTTATGATGAGTTTTTCATTGGTTGTAAAATTTTGCGGCATAATTCCCCTCCTAAAAATTAAATTTGCGCGGCTTCTTGTATGGCTCTAAATCACCGCTTTTGGAACGAATTTTTTCATCTAATTTTTTTAATTTAGTTCTCTGAGTTTGAATTTCTCTATAAGCGCGACTTTTCTTGCGTTTAAGATTATCAATTTCCTGATTCACGGCACCTTGTTCTTTAAGTAGATCATCCAGTTCGCGATTCAGTGTCTCGATAAGGCTTCTCTGGGGTCTGGATTTAAGATTTTCAGAGGCAAGCTGAATCCGAAGCCTCTCAATTGGCCCATAGAAAGCACTGTGTCGCTTAATGGTAGCTTCGTACTCGACACGAATTAAATCGTGTTTAGCTTCGGCCTTTTTAATACTACGATTGGTTTCACGGTAATTAGCTTTCAAAACGGCAATTTCGGAATTTTCTGACATAAACACCCTCCTTGTCAATGTGCACGCCAAAAAATATAGGCGCAAATACGATACACTTATATTATACAAGATTTAGCTAAAAACGCAAACTTGACCCTGAGTTAACATCTCAAAGTGTTGCACTTGAGGGATTAGAGTAGGGGGTATGGTATTTTAGGCTCACGCTGGTAAAAAATATAGTTCCGGAATTAGGTGCGGTTTTTCGAATTAAAATAGACTGTGAAAGTAGTGCGGTTGTTTTGATTACTGCATCTAATAGTCCAGCCGTTCTGACTGCAGAGGGTTTTGGCGATGGCGAGACCGAGGCCGGAACCTTCCTTAGATTTATCGGTTTGATAGAAACGATCGAAGATTTTTTCGAGGTCCGCGGTTTTGACCTTGATGGCGTCGTTTGAAATAGAAAGGGAGATCTTAGCGAGATGGATTTCCAGGGTTCGACCACCATGTTTAATAGCGTTATCGAGGAGAATGTCGAGAATCTGGAGAATATCTTGTTTGGGTAGTTGATGGATGAAGGATCCGGGGAGGCTAGTGAGTTAGCGAGGGTAGTGGCAATTTCAGTTGGATGTCTGGCTTATATAAACTCGCAGCAAAATAATAATCCTAATAATAGTGGTATGCTACCAACACAACAAATGTAAAATAGCATGTCTGGCGGAATAAACTGTCAAGGTGACCCCGGCAGCCAAAGCGATCAGCAAGGTGGACTTAATGGCCAAAATAGTGGCCATGGTGGTCCTTCCGGGAACCACGGTACTCCACCAAACTTTCAAAACGGTGGCGAGAACGGCGGTCCATCTAATCAAGGTGGCCAACGTTAATCCATTAGTCTCAATTCCCTCTTAGACTCTGTAATTTAAGATTCTACTTAACTAAAGATAAAAATGGGAGCCTGCTGGCTCCCGTTTTTGTTGGGCGATAATATAGTTACTTAAATTTAAAAATCTAATAAAATAATCAGTTTTGTGATTAAAAATTAGGTATTATTTCGAAGTTTTTCCTCAATAAAGTCTATTTCAGAATTGCGCATTTTTACTACTTCCATGTGAGCGCAGGCTTGATCTATTTCTTGCTGAGAGCGAAGTCTTTGTAGTGAGTTTTGAGTGACAATGTTTTTTTGGTAATCGGCGGCTGCATTATGTATCTGATTAATGTAGCTAGAAAGATGTATGTCTCTAGATCTCTTGGAAAAATCCAATGATTTTTTGTAGGCCGCAGTAGTTTCTTTAGTGAAGTGTCCGTCTTCGTTGTAAAATTCCATAGCGGGTATCATTACCGGTCTATATCGTAAAGAGCTAGTCATAAAAATGACCTCCTATTCTGTTGAATGCCCAACAATATTTATATTATACATTTTTTTGGGTATTTTGGCAAGCGGAATTAGTGTTCGGTGCTTTCGCGGTAGATATATCGAATAGTTTTTGAGGCTAGGCGAAGCAATTATTTATTATTCTTTTTATCTTGGCGTTTGTCGAGGCGTTTGGAGGTGCGGCTACTGGAGAAAACGACCGCCTTACTAAGAGTGTAGTTCACGATAATGACAATAATATTACAGATAACTTTCCAAATAAGCTTATTTTGGCCGCAAATATCGACGGAGAGCCACATGATAAAGACCTCAATGCCAAGTGTAACTAGGCGGGCAATGAAAAAAAGTATTGCTTCGCGGAGGATAGCGGTGTGAGTTTTGGCGGTACTTTCGAAAACATAGAGACGATTGGTAATAAAAGCAAAAGCTACGGCAACAACCCAGGCCCAAATGGTAGATGGAATGGTTTCAATCTGGAGAATTTCGGCAAAGATATAGAAGCTAATAAGGTTGACGACGGTAGTAAGGACGCCGAAAATAAAATACAATACAATATGCTTATTGTAATTAATAAAACGTTTGAGATAAGATGGTGATTTCAGGGCTTTAATCAGGTTTTTGAGATTGATTTGATAAAGCACTGCGGATTCATTAGTTTCTGCCATGGTTATATTATAGCGGATTTTGATAATTTTTGATTGATTTTTGGTTGATTTCGCTTATGTTAGACGGATTTGTTGATTCTTGATTTGATTTTGTTTATGGTGGATGGAATTTTTTGTTTTTTGTTCGATTTCGCTTATGTTGGGTTATAATGATAAAGATTGCTTATGTTAAACAATAGAACCTAGAATGGGGGTATTTTTATGCGCAAAGAAATGTTAAAATTTTTTGAGAAATTCAATAATCAACATTCAAAGACTGCCGGCATCGAATTAAATCTGAGTAAAGAATTAGGTTGGAGCTATTTTACCATCAAATACACTCAGGGTAAGCTGCCGGACGAGGTGGAATTTAGGTTACTAGAGGATTCTCTTGGCACATGTACTGGGTCAGAACTAACTTTTCTCTCGCACTACAAAGATTTTTTGGAAACAAAAACCATTGTGGTACGCATTTCGCAGACTTATAGGCATCTAGTGACCTGCTGGATTCGGGATTTTAGCAAGTTTCTTCGGGAAAATTACAAACTTGAAGCCATGTCTGCCTAGCCCGTGATTCACGGGCTTTTTCTTTGGCTATTTCTGCTGAGGTGGTTCTGTTTTTGTACTAGGAGTTATGTTAGCTAGAGATGATGATGAGGGCTTTTGTTCTTAGTTTTAACATAAAAAATACTCCCCGGAAGAGGAGTATTTTCTTTTGATTAACGCTTGGAGAATTGTTCGCGTTTGCGAGCAGAACGTAAACCGTATTTTTTGCGTTCTTTTTCGCGTGGGTCGCGCTTGATGAGACCAGCTTTTTTCAAGACTGGACGTAGATCTGGGAATTCCAAGGTGAGAGCCTTAGAGATAGCCAATTTGATCGCGTCGACTTGACCAGCTAGACCACCGCCGGAAACCAGGATGGTAACATCAAATTCTTTTTGCTTGTTAACGAGAGCTAAAGGATCAGTCACTTCAGCAAGCAAGCTTTTGTTTAGAGAAAGATACTCTAGAGCTGGCTTGTTATTGATGGTGATTTCACCTTTACCCTTAAATAGACGTGCGCGAGCAGTAGCTGCTTTGCGACGACCAAGTCCGTAGGAATATTTGGTTGCCATTATTTAATCTCCTTTGGATTTTGAGCGGAATGAGTGTGCTCAGCGCCATTGAAGACACGGAGACGAGCTAAACGGTCGTCAGCGAGTTTGTTCTTTGGAAGCATGCCTTTGACAGCTTCTTTGATGGCGTAAGCTGGATTCTTCTCGATGATTTCTTCAAGCTTGAGCTCGGTGAGACCACCTGGGAAGCCACTGTGGCGGTAGTACATTTTATCAACCATCTTGTTGCCAGTAACTTGGATGTTCTTAGCGTTCAAGACGATGACATAGTCACCATTGTCAATGTGTGGAGTGTAAGTAACTTTAGACTTACCCATGAGTTTGTCAGCGATGACGACAGCTAATTTACCAAGTGGCAAAGAAGCGGCATCGATAACATACCATTCGCGCTTGATTTCAGCGGTTTTTTGGCTAAAAGTCTTCATTATTTAGCCTCCTTAGTTAGGTTGATAGAATCGACAAATGAGATAGTACCCATTTCAGCGTGGTCACCCTTGCGGAAGCCAGCGCGTTCAATTCTGAGGTAACCAGAATCACGTTCGATTTGAGGAGCGATAACATCCATCAAGAGGTCTGCAACTTCAAGGTCATCCAATCTTGCGATGAGGAGACGACGATTAGCGAGACCACCCTTTTTAGCGATGGTGATAAGCTTCTCGGTGTAGCGGCGCATTTCTTTGGCGCGAGCTAGAGTCACGGTGATCGACTGGTATTTGATCAGAGAGCACATCAGCCCACGTAGTAGTGCCCTTCTCTGGTCGGTTTCACGGCCGAACTTGCGGCCTTTATATCCGTGGCGATGCATTAGATATTTAACTCCTTAAGTTTATTTTTGACTTCATCAAGAGCCTTTTGACCGAAGCCTTTGAGGTCCTTGAGGTCGGTTTCAGATAAGACAACGAGGTCTCTGATAGTGTGAATTGCGTTGTTCACAAGAGCGTTGGCAGTACGAGCTGAAAGACCTAATTCTTCGATTGGAAGCATTAGACCAGCATCTTCCTGTTCGTTCTTGGAGCCTGGAGCTGGAGCGGTGTCAGCGACAGTTTTTCCAGCAAGAGCCTGATATTGATTCACGAGAATCGCAGCGGCTTCTTCGAAGGCTTCGCGTGGAGTGATGGTACCATCGGTTTCGACGGTGATAGTCAATTGTTGAAGATTGATATCTTGACCAACACGAGTGTTTTCAGCATTGAAACGAACGCGAATTACAGGGGTGAAGACAGCATCAAGGGCGATCATATCGCTGTGGATGCGTTCTTCGGCTGAGCGCTCAATAGTGAGATAACCACGACCAGATTCGACGATGAAGCGCATCTTCAAGGTGTAATTTGGATCATCAATGTGACAAATTACCTGGTTTGGGTTAGCGATTTCAACTTCGTTAGTGAGTTTAATATCGCCGGCGACGACACGTGCGTCACCATCTTTTTTGGATTGTTCGCTACCTTTGATTTCAAGAGTAAGCTCGACTGGAGCGTCGGAGTGGCTCTTAAAACGAATGTTTTTAAGGTTGAGCATGATGTCGACGACATCTTCACGAATACCTTCGATTGCAGTGAATTCGTGAGTAGTACCTTCGATACTGAAGGAAGTAATTGCAGCACCCTTAATACTTGAGAGTAAGACGCGGCGGAGAGAGTTACCTAAAGTGTTACCATAGCCATAGTAAAGTGGCTTGATTACAAATGAGGCACAGTTCTCGGATACGTCGATGACTTCTGCAAGATTTGCTTCGTGAATTACTTTTGTTGTCATTGTTCTCCTTAGCGTGAGTAATACTCAACGATTAGTTGTTCGTTAATGCCTGCTTCGGCTTCTTCGCGTTTTGGCTTGCCAGTAATTTCGATAGTCATTTTCTTAGCATCAGACTTCATCCAGCTGAGTGGAGTAACACCACTGGCAGCGACGATGTTGTCGAGATTCTTGAAGTATTCAGACTTTTGAGACTTAGCGCGTACTTCGAGTTTGTCACCAGCCTTCAAGCGGATTGAAGGGATGTCAACACGGCGACCGTTAAGAGTGAAGTGTCCGTGAGAGACAAGTTGGCGTGCTTGGCGACGAGTAGAAGCGAAACCAGCGCGGAAAACAACATTATCTGCGCGGCGTTCTAGATATTCTAGAAGGATTTCACCGGTTAGACCTTCGGCTTTTTGGGCTTCTTTCATCAATTTAGCAAATTGTTTTTCGAGAAGACCATAGAGTCTACGAACTTTTTGCTTTTCGCGAAGTTGGGTAAGATACAAACTACCACCGCGAACTCGCATATCACCGTGCTGACCTGGAATACCAGATTTTTTAGCCATGATTTTGTGAGCTTTTGGTGCTAGGGCAAAGCCCTCGCGACGACTTTGTTTGACAATTGGAGATTTATCTCGTGCCATTACGGTTTCCTCTCTCCTTTAGGACGTACACCACCATGAGCGATAGGTGTTTGGTCGGTTATACTATCAATTTTGATGCCAAGACCTGAGATAGCACGGATGGCGCTATCACGACCGAGACCGATACCCTTGACGTAAACGTCGACGGAGTTCAGACCGTGATCTTTTTTGGCGATTTCACCAGCTTTTTCAGCGGCGATTTGAGCAGCGTAAGCTGTACCCTTCTTGGAACCTCTAAAACCGTTAGCACCAGCAGATGACTGAGCGAGGACTTGGCCTTTCTTGTCGGAAATGCTAATGATGGTGTTGTTAAAGGTGGCCTTGACGTGGACCTGACCAGAAGTGACAATACGCTTGCCTTTCTTGGTTTTGACTTTGACTTCTTCAGTTCTAACTTCTTCTGTCATAATTTACTCCACTAACTAGGTTTTACTTGCTGCTTTTGGTTGTGTTCCACCGACCGCGATCGCCTTACCCTTACGTGTACGTGCGTTCGTACGAGTACGCTGGCCGTTGACTGGAAGTCCAGCCTTGTGGCGGACACCTT
>ERZ772974.941-NODE-941-length-19891-cov-6.363380_pt1 | contig 19891 bp, 24 predicted proteins | sample MGYA00580671_ERZ772974 | MGnify/ENA primary metagenome ERZ772974 (study PRJEB29015, sample SAMEA2738065) | human oral metagenome | biome: human oral; feature: human-associated habitat; material: saliva | place: China | collected 2218 ... | reverse complement strand
GCTCCCGACTGCAATACAATCGACAGCGACCTCTACATCAATATCGGCGAGTAAGACAAACAAGGGGGCGGGATAGTCCGCCCCCGCTAAGACAATACTACTATGAGAGAGAAAAAGAATAGGACAGTGTACCTCGCTAGGGTAGCATTCATGTGCGGAGGTGATAAAATGCCATATATGCAAACCCTAACAATAAGATACTCATATGTTGCTCCTCTTGACGCATGGACGCTATATATCAATGAAGAGAATTATAAGGGATATCTCGAGGGTGTTGATGATGCTTGTTTTGAAGGCTGGGGCAAGGAGATGAATCAAGATGAGGGAAATGCACTTATAAGCGGGCTACTTAATAGCGGATGGCATACCGTACAGAGTGGAGATTACGGTGATTGGAATAACGTTGCTTGCCTCTATGCACAGCGTGCTGAAAATGCAGAAATACTGCTAAATGACATGCTAAGTAAGTTGAGAAATTAATAGGAACTATGGATAACAGATTTAGGCTCTCGATTATCGACACTACTCCTGCATATGTAGAGGAGCTCGGTGAGTACGAAGATTGTATAGAGGATATTGTACGCTTCTGCGATTATGAGCCTCTCGATGCATTTAGAAACGCTAAAATAATGACCGCTCTTGCGACGAAAGGAGAGGTAAGGCTAGAAATTACAATTGTAGAGACGGAAGAGACATACTACATCGATCTTAACACAGAGCTCGGCTGGGGGTGTTATGATAAAGGCGACTGGACGCTCTACAGGGCTGCAAAGCATCAATGCTTTGACATGTTTGATAATTAAAAGGGTATGACAACAAAAGAATTTGGTGCGATACTGCGTACGCTGCGTGAGGAGAGCGGTATCACGCAGTATCGACTCATCAAGGATAAGGTGGTGACGAGTACAACTCAGCTGCAGGATGTCGAGGAGGCGCGTCGGGATGTGCGTCTCTCAACCGTCTTGAGGATGCTCGATGCCTATGGTAAGGATATACAAATCATCGACAAGGGTGCTACAAATACGGCAAAATGATTACCTTTGCGTTGTCAGCAATGACGTCGCACCTTTGGGTGCGTGAGTTGAAACGATTACAACACTATCGTTTTCGATTTTCGATCGTTGGGGAGGCTCTCGGGTCTCCCCTTTTTTATCTCTTGATTTTTGCTTTTACGGAGCCTAGGAGGTCGAGAGACTGCAGGCGATGGTCTACTGCCTTGCGCCATTTGCTGCGCGTATGACGCGTAACGCCGGCAAACTGTCGCTTAGGTATGCGGATGGTAAGCTGCGTCCGCTTAGTGATGGCAAGCGCCTTGTATTTAGGGTCTTTTGTGCTTTTATACATCGCCCAAAAATATTTGCGCATCTTGGTGGTTACGGGGACTTGTACAACCCCTCCCTCATTGTGTATATGAGCATAGAGAGTGCTGCTGTTGATAACTACCTGGTTGCCGTCCGCCTCGACCGTGATACTCCGCCTCAGAGCCCCGCTGCGTAACATAAGAGAGCCGATCCCATCCTCGTGCTTCCGTGGAGGCCACGCTTTACCGTCCCACTCCTTACGCACAAATGCCTCAGCGGTCTCCTCCTGCATGATGACGAGTAGGTCATTCGCTAACAAGCGCTCAAGGTCTTGCTTATCTAGTTCCATGATTTGTTTATTCCGATTTTATTATTATCTTTGTGGTGAGGATTAACCGGGTAATGCCGCTATTCTTCGTCCGCGGGGGCTAATACTTAGTTCATAAGTGTTAGCCTTCCGTCTTTTTATAGATAATCATAACATTTTCGGTTTCACCCTCTTGTATCCAAACTTCGTCTATTTTGTCGCCGTTTCTACATCGATTGGCAATTACCTTTTTTACAAAGTAATCTGTCCAATCGGGGTGACGTTGTATTATGACTCGAGGAGATTGCTCTAATCCCCTATTGAGCATGTTTTTTATTGCACGTTTACCGTCTGTGTTGTCACTGTATCCTTTGACCTCTCTATATACGCTTACTCCATCTTTTGTACAACGCAAATCGGGACATTTGCCCTCGTACTCAGTCCCGATTAAGTCTGCATATATAGTCTTGTAATCAAAATCTCTTGCCCCATGTTGCACGTTTGGCAAGATCTCGACGTCCTCCCCATTTTTAGCAAAATAGCGTGCAGACGCAAGTATCTGTTTGTAGTCTGATTTTGTTGTATCTACATTGTCGTATAGCTCAATAGTATGCCCTTTTTCTGTTTTCTCGATGATTTTTTTTGTCGGTGTGTATTTATCGAGATTTTTTATAATTGCCTCACTCTCCTTGTTGCCTTCCTTGCCATAGTAGGGATGACGAGGCGGGATAAGTTTTTTCTCCTTGCCGGGATTAAACCTAAAAATCTCCTGCTTCCCGGGCGTCATCTCCTCTAGGAGGTCGACGACCTCCTTGCTCTCTGAGCGAGGGTGTGTCCCCGGGATTACCTGTATCACATCGCACCGACACCCCCAGCCATTAGGGGGGAAACAGGTGTCCCACGCGGGGTCGCTAAAGGGGAGACACATACCATTGAGGCGAGCATGGTCGGCGCGTACTTTTTCGTCGCCTGCGGTCTTATATAAGAGGTCGTACGCGTCGCCAAACTCCGCAAAGCGCTCCCATTTTGCAGCCATTTGCGCGGAGGCTTGTACAAAGGCATACTCTGCTTTGAGCCAGGTTTTGTTGTACTTGTCGTCAATCTTAACGGTGTCGGCAACAAACTCTTGCCAGCTTTTTAGGGTGCCGTCGGCGTTGCGCGACCGGCCGGCCACCTCCTGCAGGTGGTGGTACGTCTTAAAACCGGCAAAGGTGTGCAGGTCTTGCCTTAGTGCACGCTGCGTCGAGTTAGAGAGGTCTCGGATGATGGGGTCTACCTTGGCAGTGTACCCTCGAGCGCTCACCTCGATAGCCTTGCGGATGGGCTTATCGCGTAGCATGTTGGGGGTCATCTTGCCCCCCTGCTCAAGTACAAACTTTTTTGCACGATTAAAGGCCTTGCGGAGACGTCCTCCCTTGTCGGGGTCGTCGTCTCCCTTGAGCTCGATGCGGATAGGGGTGTATAGCCCCTCGAGGATAGAGGTTAATCGCTCATACCTCGAGGGGGTTACCCGAAAAAAGGATCGGAGGCGGTGAGTTGGTTAGCCTCTCCGAGGGTGGCACGCTTACCGGTCACGGCCACCCCGAATTTGTTTTCGATCCATTTTTCGTCGACCTCATAATAGGGGAGGATGTCCTTTGTGCGCTGCCATAGTGCGTTTTTGTCCTCCTCTTCCGGATACTCAAAGCGGAGGCCTGAGGGGATATGTCCGAGAGTGCTGAGGGCAGGCAGGATAGTAGAGTTCATCGATTTTTCGACAAGGCTCCTGTCCTTGGCGCATTTAGCGTCGAGGAGCTTAAGCGAGGACTCCTCTTTGCTGTAGTTACCGTTAGCGGTATCCTCTCCGATGACACACCCGAGGATCTTAATCGAGATATCCTGCTTACACGCCCATATAAGGCGCTCAAAGATATCTCCATTGCCCGCGACACCGGTTGCAAACGACATCTCCTCGTTGCTGTCGATAATTGCCCAGTTAGCGCGTCCCATCCGTGTCATCATCTCCTCAGCCCGCGCGAGGGCCTCTTGGTCGTCTGTGTCGATTTTGAGGGTGCGAGGCGGGATGCCGAAGGTCTCCGCAAATTCGCTCCAGGCACTTAGTGCGTAACGCTTAAAAATGGTATTAGGACAACAATCAAAGAGGATACCGAGGTCGCTCGGAGAGCCTATCTCGAGGATGGAGGTGCCGTACCGGCTGTCTGCACGGTAGTCGATCCCCTTTGTATCGGCTACATCCGGGAGGATGAGCCCCAACCCCGGCACAACATGGCGACGAGGGAGCAACGATACGGTAAAGAGGTCCGTCGATGAGGGGGTAAGCTCAAGGAGCGAGTGCCCCCAGTAAGGGGTCTCAAATAGGATAGTAAGGAGCTCATTAAAAGCGATGGAGTCGCTAAGGAGCTTAGTTACCTCGTCGTTTGTTGTGCCCTTACTGTCAAGGATGGCAAAGGGCTTGTTAAGTGATCGGTCCCTTCTGAGCTCCATCTTGGAGGCGAGGTAGAGGTCGTGCAGCATATCGTCGATAATATCGACAAGACGCGTGCGACGTGGAAAATCGGGCTTGGTAGCCTCTCTCTTGGCATCGCGCCAGGAGCGCATGTCGCGCGAGGTTTGCGAGGCTTGCTTTTGGATGATTTTTTCGAGGAGCGATTCGGTGGCTTTGTGTAGTGCCATGGTAGTGTGCTAGATTAGATAAGATTAATACTCAAAATCGACTTTAGGGCGCGAGCCCATCGTGAGGTGGGATACGATCCGCCCGTCCTCGGTCTTGCGGGGTGGGAGTCCTACGATACCAAGCGTCCCGGTCGCTATGCCCTTGAGGTACTCCTGGTGCAGTTTGTAGGCCTCCACAACGCGCTCAAAGGCGATATCTACATTGTGTCGACGCATGATATAGTAGAGGGCTATATCCTTGATCATCTCCTTGATATCGGCAAGGCAAGGGGCGTCAGAGGGCATGGCTTGTATCGCAGCGATGTCGTACTTAGCGGATAGGTAACTAAGCACCCGCGCCTCGGAGGCACGGAGGCAGGTGAGGGTGATCTCGGGGGTGTTGTCGGTCATCTCCTCGAGCTTGTAGGCATCGACGACGGTTAGCATCTCTTGTTGTTGTACGAGCATAATCGGTATTAGTTAAGTGGTGGTTAATGGAAGGTTAAACGGCGGTTAATAGTGTCGGTCGGGACGCTTGGAGGTCATATAGTGACGCTGGTCTGACCCTACTTTGTTGAGCATCCAAATGGCGGACTCGAGGGCATCGGGGGCGTCATCGTGGAGACGGCTCCCCTTTTCGGTCGCTAGCAACTGGTCGATGAGGATTTTTAGTCCCTCACTATCGCGCTCCTCCTCATTAAACATGACAAACCCGCGCTCAAAAAGAGGCTGCATGGTCTCAATACGCGAGTACTTATCCGGCTTTTTGCGTTTATCGGGGGTGATGGGGATTTGTCGCCCTCCTCTAGCAATACCCTCATCCTTAAACTCCTTGAGCAGGAGGTCTTGGATAAAGTTTGCCTCCATGTAGTAGCGGGGCGGTTTGCGCCCTTTTTTGCGCGCTATCCACATTTCGATGTCATAATGCCACGCCACCATCTCAGCGACAGTGCATTGTCCTGCGTACGCCTTGAGGACATGGTAATACCCCTCTTTTGTTTTACCGACGAGCATCGTTGCTTTGTAGTCATTTGCCTTTGTGCTCTTAAATGAGGGGTCGGTGTAGGCTATGATCTTGACGTACTCCTTAAGGGGCAGAATCTTGGTATACCGCATCCACTCCGGCTTAAAGACGGCGCCCTCCTCAATCGGATTGTTAAGGTACTCACGGGCAAAGCTGATCTCGCCCTGCTCATCGCGCATCGCTTGTATATCCTCACGTGAGTAATACCCCCACGAGGGATTGCCCTTGCTGTCTATGATATTGACACGGGTATGGTATATGTCTTTGATATTGGCAAAGTGCGCGAGGATCATATTTTTGGCAAAGCGGTTACCTACCATGATAAGACGGCCGCGCCCCCCGGCCATGGTGCCGTATAGTGGCCCCATCACCCAGTTATAAGCCTTGCGGACGCGACTCTCGTTATTGCTGAGTTGGTCTTCGTCGATATCGTCGATAAGGATATAGTCAGGGCGCTGCCCGTTTTTTTTGAGTCCGCGGGGACTTTGTCCACGACCGAGAGCCACAAACGTGGTGCCATCGGCCAGGGAAAACTTGCCCGAGGTCCACTCGGTACCCTTGTCCGCCTTGATACCAAAGTCTTGGATATAGGCCTCGTTGTTGGCAAGCTCTGCTTGGAGGTCGGCTAGCAGCCCTTTGGCGTTGTCGTTACTGCTGGAGACCAGCACAATAAACCGAAATAGATTTTCGCCCCTCGCGAGGATCCACAAAGGGATAAGGCAGCCCATGTGGGTAGACTTTGCGTGGCCGCGAGCCCACTCGAAGAGGGCGCGTGCCCTCGGGTGCCCTGCAATGTATTTGGCCGCGTCGAGGTGAAATTTAGCGGAGTCACAGGGTGCAATGTGCGAAAAATAGGTACGAACGAAGTAGTTGTAGTCCTCCTTGGCACGCCGTACGCGCTCCTCCTTGGTCTCCTCACACTCCCCTAGGTCAAAGGTTGTGCGGGTGATGAGCGACACCCGCTCATCCCATCGCTTGAGCAGCTCTGCCGATACTTGTCTTTGAGGTCGCTTAATCATCTGCTTGCTGTGTTAGTAGGTTGTCGCGCTCGATGAGTTGATGGATATAGATGTCCTGCAGGCGCGTAAGCTCCTGCACAAACTCGCGACTTGTCTTGAGCCGCTTACCCTCTGCCACGAGCCAATCTCCGAAGCCCGTGAGGGCAAGGATTACGTCGTCGACGGTCGCCTCCTTTTGTAGGCTCTTAATCTGCTTACATACCTTGCTGATTGCGTCTGCTGTTGCAAGGGGCTCCCCTTGCTCAATAAGGGCGTCGAGCTGCTTGAGGAGCTTATTATAGAGGGTCTTGGGTGAGAGGAGGGACGCATTGCGGCTCTCTTGCCACGCCCCCTCTTTTTTCCACTTTGTGAGGGTCTGCGGGGTAATACCGAGACGCTCTGCAATCTCGCGGAGGGGTACCTTGTCGAGGTACAACCGCTTGGCATGGTCATACTTAGCGGGGTCTTTCGGCGCAAAGGGCTTCTTTGTATTCATTTTGTTTATTAACTTTGCGGTGTGTATTGATTTTATCTATATGAAGCACGAAAACTATCTTAGGCACGTTGAGATGGTGCAGCAACTAGTACGTGAGTACTACGAGCCGGGGCGGCAGGACCGCTGTCTTGCCGAGGTGTGGCGTAGGTGGGTCTATCCGGTCTATCCGATGTGCTACGAGACACTCCGCCGTATCATGGCTATTAACCTTAAGGAGGAGCAGACGCAGATGCGTACTGCCCAGTCTCGCCCCGTGCAGGCGTCGCTTTTTGGCGATCTTGATTTTTAACCTTCCGCCCACTCTTCGCGGGCTAGCTGTATCCTCGTCTCCTGCAAGCTCTCTACCCTTGCGCCTATCTTATATCCCTCTAGTCTCCATCCCTCCTTTTTGGCTGTCTTGATAACCTCGTCGATGAGGGCGAGGTAGTGGGCATAACTCTCGAGATGTCGATCGGGGGCAGCACTCGAGGCAATAAGGGGGAGGTTAACGTAGAGACGGAGGGTAAGGTCAGCACGGTATCGATCCCACTCCTTATCCTCGTTGCATCGCTCCTCACCCTCCGGGGCAATAAGGAGCGCCGGGGTCTTGATGGGTGGGTGCTTAAGCTCATCGAGGTACTCGTCACACTGCCCTTGATCAAGAGCGATATAGGCAAGGGATTTTGTCTCTTGTAGGGCTCTTATGAGAGCCTTGATGCTGTCAATTGTAATAATCATAGTATTAGCTTAGCTTACGTATAGTACCCTCCTTAGAGAGGATGCCGACGAGCTCGCGCCCGCGGATCTTAAACTCGACTTGCCCTCCGCCTCCCGCGCTCATCGGTTGTATCAGCGAGCGCAACTTATCAAGGGGGGCAATAACCTCGGGGTTGCTGCTTGCTCCTGCATACTCGCCCGTCAGGGAGAGCGTGGGACCGTACACAATCCCCCCGTCCGCAAAGGCGTTGACTTTGGGGATGGAGGTGAGGGAGGCGATGATGCTTGCAATGCTCACCGCTGCCATAATGGGGCCCACAACGGGAATCCCGGCTTGCGATTTACCTGCCTCCGAGGCAGATACGGCCACGTTAGCGTTAAAGAGCGATAGGAGGTTGGGGAGGGCGTCCTTGATGACGCTTGCCACGTTAGCCCCCCACTCGAGCCACGCTCCCGCAGCTTGCAGCATGGAGCTCTCTGTCATATCCCCCAGGTTGCCAATGATCCCTCCCATAGTTCCGGCGAGATTGGCAATGTTGCCCACGGATTTTTGCACTCCAGCTACATAGCGATCCCACTCTTTGCGCGCTCTGTCGAGGCTCTTTTTTGTTGTGTTGTATAGGGTCTCAGGGGCTTTGTTGACCGCCCCGGAGACTAGCTCCTTGGCATCCCATTTTTTTGCGTCCTCCTGCTGCTGCTTTTTATCGCGGCCAAAGAGGTCGCTTTTACTTGCGACTTTGCCCGCTTTGTCAAGGGTCTCTCCGATGCCGACACGCTTACTCGCTCTACTCTCAATCGCAATAATCTCCTTTAGCTTGTCGAGTATCTGTTGATACTCGTTGATTTTCTTCTGCAGCTGTATGGCATCCTCTTTATTGCTCTTATTGAGCTGCTCCTGCAGCTTAGAGATGTTGTTCGTAAGGCCCTCAATCGTCGTAAGGTTGTAGATTTTCTTTTCCTCCCCCTTATCCTTTTTTGTGGATGGTAGGGATAGAGAGTGGGTAGGTGTCTCGACCTTAGTCGGTGCCTCTTTTTTGTCATCTCCCCAGGATCCGCCAGCTCCTCCTAGGCTCTGTACACCTCGCGCCTGGTTGTTGTCCCGGATAGCGCGGGTTTGGTCATCGATGGCGCGTGTGGTAGCCTCGATTTTGTCAGTTGGAGGGTCGGTAGCAAAGAGGTCGCCTATCCAGTCGATGAGGTCAGCCACAAGTCCGATTGCCACCTCGAGGGGCTTAATCACAAAATTCTCGATCCACCACCCCCAAAGCTCAAAGATGGGTCCGAGGCTCTCGATGAGCTTGCCCAGCTTATCGAGGACGGGGATAAGGAGGCGGATAATAAGGTCCACAAGAGGCATGAGTGCCTCGATGATCTTAACAATCGGAGGGATGAGACGGGCAAACAGCTCTATAATGGTGCGGATAATCGGCATTAGGGAGCGGAGGGCAGAGGCTAATAGGCCCCCTAGGTTCGAGATGAGCTGCGTCACGGAGGGCATAAGGTCACGCACCGCCCCGATGAGCGCATCAAAGGCCGGCTTAAGTCGCTCCATCATCTCGCCCGCAGTCTCCTGTACGGCCTGCCATAGCTCTTGGCAGGCCGCGCGGAACGTCTCGCTGTTTTCGTATGCGATGTAGATAGCGCCTGCAATAGCAGCAAAAATAAGGGCGTATTTGCCGAGAGGAGAGCCAATCAATACCTTATTGATACCGCTAAACGCCCCCTTAAGATTGGTAAGTAAGGGGGTAAGCTGCGCAAGCGGTACCAGCTGCTCTCCTAGGCCTGCCATCCAGGGCAGCATCCCCCCTGTTGCCTCGTTGATGGATATCTTCAGCTCGTCCATCCGGGCGCGCATCACCTCGAGTCGGTGTGCCCAGGTACTATTACGGATATTGGCCTGCTCGATGGCCGCATTTGACCCCGTCACCTCCTTAGTCATGGCTCTAACGCCCGCCGCGTTTTTTAGCAAAAACTGAGCGGCCACGATGTTCTCTCGGCCAAAGGTCTTGGCCAAAAACGTCGCTTTTTCGGTCTCTGAGCTCATCCCGTCGAGGTGCTTTTGGATGATCTGCAGCCCCCCTGCAAAGCCCGTCTTTGTGATGTCAATCTTGAGCCGGGTCTGCATAGCGATAAGCATATTACGCATCGCCGTACCTGCCTCAGCCCCCTTGGTGTTATTTTGGGCTAGGATTTCCAGCGCTGCGGCCGTCTCCTCGACGGACACGCCGGCGGAACTTGCGGCCGCCCCGGCAACCTTAAAGGACTCGGCGAGGTCGACAACCTCCGAGCCTCCGGCTCTTGACCCTGCAGCTAGTACGTTGACGATCCTTGCCGCCTCCGACGCCTCGAGCCCAAACTGGTTGATCGTCCCCGCAAGGGCATTACTTGCCTCCTCAAGCGGGAGAGCCCCTGCTTGAGCAAGCAGGATGGTCTGCTCCTGCAACACCTTGAGCTGCTCGATTGGCACGTCAATTTGCCCCGCTAGGATGGCAAAGGCGCGGGCGGACTCCGACGCTCCCAATCCGCTCTCCACTCCGACCCGTCGTGCGGTCTTGGAGAGGTCCTCGAGCTCCTCTCCGACTGACCCCGTGATGGCCGAGAGGTCAGCCATCGACTGCTCAAAGTTGATGGCGGGGGCGGCTAGATCTCCGAGGGCTGAGGCTATCCCCTGTACCTGGCTGATAATGGCCGACAGCTCAATAGTCTGTATCGCTGCGGATAGCCGGTTGGCAGCCCGCTCACCGTGCTCCCCAAATTGGTCGAGAGCATCTCGGCTCTCGTTGGTCTGCTTGGTAAAGCGCCCCTTGGCGTCTCGGGCCCGCTCGCTTGCCTGTGTTGTTTTGGTTGCGGCCGCTTCGGCGGCTTGTGTCGCCTGCTCCTCCGCGCTATTGACCTTAGACTGCAGCTCCGAGACCTCACGAGCGAGGTCGTCGGTCGCTGTGAGGGCTTGGGATATGTCAACGTTGATAGTGGCAGTATGGATAGATTGGCTCATAGTATTAGGGTTGGTGTGTTGGGTCTTATCGGTATCGCTCCTCGATGGTGCGGAGCTCCTCGGGGGTCATGATGTCGGGAGGGGCCTCCTCTCTTTGGGTGTCCCAGGGAAGCGGAAAAACCTCGTGCGCGGAGATGGGAGAGGAGAGATGAGGGACAACAGAGGCGTACATAATACTCCGCGCTTGCTCCCAGGTGGTGTGCGCCTCCTGCTCCTCTCGCTTGAGTTGCATCGTAGCGATTGCGTGCCACTCCTCCGTGGTGAGGCGGGCAAAGTCGGTGGGACTCAGTCCGCAATGGGTCACGGCAAAGGCGAGGTCGTCATAGATCATAGCGCGTAGCATCTAAGGGTGAGGGGGCATCGGATAGAGTGAGCTCGCTTGTCCCTAGTCTCGCATCGTACCGAGAGCCCATGAGGCGGTAGGTGTGATGAGGTCGGTTACGGAGCCTAAACAGCGTCCCCACAGGGTAGGGAGTGGGGGTGGCTGTTGTGAGACTCAGGGTGTCGTGCGGCTTAGCCATTGTGGCAAAATAGGAGGCAGCGACCCACTCGGGGATGGTACGCCCCCCGATATCCTCGAGGGGTTTACCATCCTTGTCGGTAAGTTGCCCCTTGAGCGATGGGGGGAGAGCTACCCCCGTTATCCGGGTGGTGTAGGTTAAGTCTATGGGCTCTCCTTTGCGGAGGTAGGCCTTGCCCATATCGGCCACGACAAAGCGGTCGTACTCACCCTCATGGGCATACTCGTACGTGATGTAGATACGTCCTACCATCACTGTACTTGGGGTAATCTCTGTCGCCTCGAGCCCATCTCGCACGGCGTAAAAACGCAGGGGTATGTAGACGGCAAGGGTCGTAAGGTCGACCTTGTAGCTAATGCCCCTATCTCGTTTGCGTTGCTCGTGTATCTCGATTGTCTGAGGGTAGACGAGGTCGGAGACAAAGCCAAATTTTGCCATTTTGCCCCCCTCGAGCTCGGAGCGAGAGACCTTAGCATACGGCAGGTGGTTGCGTAGGTAGTCATTGATGGAGGTCTTGTAGTACGCTTGGTACTGCATCTTGTCTTTGGGGGTCACCGACCAGACAGACCTAAAGGTATTCGCCCCCTCCTTGCCCATCCCCAAGCAAAATAGGCGCTGCCCTATTAGTGAGTTGTCGCGCACCTCGGTGGCGGTCTGCGGGAGGCGCTGAAACTTTGTCGGGTCCTTGCGATCGGTCGCTGTGTAGCAGACGCCCCCTCGAGCACTCATAAATTCCGGCTCCCTGCTATTGCCGGCTTTGATCTCAGCGACGGCGAGTAGGTCGCCGTCCCAATCCTCTAGCCCCTCAAATCCGAGCTCGATATCGATCTTTATACCCGTCGCCTCTCGCGGCGGATTGTAGGGGATACTGAGAGCGACCGCCTCCTTAGCGACGTAGGGGATACGTACCTGCATCCCTCGTGCTTGCTCTCGCGCTGAGGGGCGTGTTGCCCTTTTTGCGATGCCACTCGAGGCGGATAGCATAAACAATGGCGGATTATTTACATAAAAGTAGTCCTCTGAGTATGAGCAAGTTCGTAAGGGAAACGTTGTAGGCATAAGCCGGTAAACATTTTGGCTCCTCTCCTCAGGGAGGTTGATGCGGATGGAGCCCATGGCTGCCTCCGTCTCGAGGCTGGGCGTCCCCTCTAGGTAGTGCTCTGAGGTTTCGAGGATTACGGGTGTCGATGTCGCAAGGTGGGAGACTCGCTCGATGCGCCATGTGCTGCCTGTATGGTAGCACACAAGCCCTAGAGAGGATAGTATCCCCTCTAGCACCTCTCCGGCCGTCTCGGATGATATAAGTCCGTCCTCGTCTGTTCGGTAGATTTCTGCGTTAATATGTGCTGCAGTGAGCCAGGGCGCAACGTCCCCGGCCGCCTCTACCTCACTCTGACCGGTAAGCCTAAGACAGCCCTTAATCACCTCCCACAAGGAGGTAACTTGCCGCTCAGTGCGCGGTAGGGCATCGATGTCAAGACGGTAGTCGTCGAGCCGCTTGATACCGCAGCTCGCGGTCAGTATACACTCGTAAGGTGTCGAGTCGTACTGCTCCTCGTACAACCCGCGCTCTACTCGCCCCTTAAATATGAGGGTAGTACCGGTCTTGACCTCCATCCACCACTCGCGCTCATCGAGCACAATGTGCTCGTAAGCATAGTGCGTCTCAGAGACAAGATGCAGCTCTGTACGTGTCCCCCATCGTGCGTCCATCGTACGTCTCGCATCCCGCTCGACAACAAGGGGGCTCTCCCCCCATAGCTTGATGTTGCGCGCAGGGGCGGTACTTGATGCCCCCTCTCGATAGAGAGAGACTGAGTAGCGATTATTAGCGTATGTATAGCGGTCGTAGCTCATCTTGATAGATCGGTGTAAAGCCAAATTTTTTCTTCGTTAATGCAGATAAACTCTCCGATATGCCCGGCAGGGATAAGAGCCCCATCGCTCCCAATATTACCTCCCGTACTGTCAGAGGTGTTGTAGAGAGACTCTCCTAGCTCTGTGCGTACACGTACATCCCCGACCCACTTATTCGCCCATACCCTGATTACGATCCCGACGCGTCCTGTGGGCAAGACGGCGTTCCTTTTTTTCCCGGATAGGTGCTGCAGCGGGGCGTAACTTAGCATCTCATCTTGACTCTTATTGCTGTAGTGAGATTGGGGGACAATCTGCGTACAATCTGCTTGTATCGAGGCGGCAAAATCGTAGTAGTTGACAAAAATCCAGTGGTCGTTGGATCGCTCTAGCTTGATGCTAAGGAGAGACTCTGCACACTGCTCGCTATCGTAGTAGACCTTAATCTCTCCTCCCTTTTTGCAAAGTTTCTCGGCACTTGTAGTATAGATGGGCTCCCAGCTCTTAACAATAAAAAAGTATCCTCTCTCATCGTGATTATTAGGGTTGGTGCAACTCCCGATCGGCTGTCGTATACTCACTTGGAGGCTGATAGCAGCCCCATCCTCAACCTCAGGCTCAAAGAGAGCAAAGGCAGGCACATTAATGAGATATTTACCCCCATTTTGTGAGAGGATATCTTGTTGCATAGTACGTGACGATAGACGCTTGATAAGCTCAGTTGTGTCGGGTTGTACCAGCTCGCGGAGCTTGTCAGATAGGATGGGTGTCTTTATTATATTAGACGCTGTTGCGCTTGCAATCTGATTTTGCCAGTCGGCCGTATTGATAGTGTCTGCGACCTCTTGAGCCGTTACGCTCTTTCCGTCCTTGCCGGGTGCTCCCGCTGCTCCGGGCTTGCCTTGTACACCCTGTGCACCTCGCTCTCCCTTCTCGCCCCTGGTGGCTGCGACAAAGGTTGCATCTCCCTTAAGTGCATCGCGGATCGAGCCGCGGAAGGAGTCGGTATTGATTGCCGATACCACCTCTTGAGCCGTTACACTCTTGCCGTCTTTGCCGGGTGCCCCCGCTGCTCCGGGCTTGCCTTGTACACCCTGTACGCCTCGCTCCCCCTTCTCGCCCCTGGTGGCTGCGACAAAAGTTGCATCTCCCTTAAGTGCATCGCGGATCGAGCCGCGGAAGGAGTCAGTATTGATTGCCGATACCACCTCTTGAGCCGTTACGCTCTTTCCGTCCTTGCCGGGTGCCCCCGCTGCTCCGGGCTTGCCTTGTGGTCCCTGTGCCCCCTTTACGAGCTCCCGAAAATGGACATCGTTAACAAGGCTATCGTGCAGTGCCTCTACAGATGGTATGCGATTGTAAATAGAGGAGCTGCTTGTTATCTTGACCTCTTGCTGCACCATAATCCCCGCGAGTGTTTTTTTTGTCTCCGCGTCGATTGTGAGACCAAGAGCAGTCATTATATCAAGCTGTGAGACTCGTACGCGCAAGAGGCGCAAAAAGCGAGAGTTGTCATTGACAAGATACGACCACCCCCTCCCGACCTCTGTCCATGTCTCATTATGCTCCTCCCAGTAGAGAGAGAGGGCGGTTAGATGCTCCGTGAGCTCACGCCCATCCGCGTCAAAGAGATGAGCAGTAAGGCGTGTCTCCTTGATGTCGTCAAGTACAGTACCATTGCTTGCCTCAATCACAAGACTAAACTGCGCCTTCTGCACACCGACAAACTCATAGATCCTGTCGATGTAGCTAGGATCTGTGATGCGAGGAGGTGTGGCGGGGGCGTTTGAGATGCCGAGGGAGGGGTGTAAGTAGATCATTAGATATTAAGCAATACGGATAGCAGAGACCTGATCGGGTGTGAGGTGGCTTGCAAATTCGACCACGTCCGCAAACGGAAACTCTATACCCTCTGCCATTGAGGCAGCTTTGGCGACGCAATAGATAATCTGCATAGTGTCCTCGAGCGAGGGGGTTGTTACTTCGTTCATCTCGCGCCCTGTGATGCGCTTATAGAGCAGGAGGGCTCCCATCGTCACATAGCAAGGGTAGCTTACGCCCTTAATTGTAATAGTAGTCTGAGTAGTCGTTGATTGTTTTTTGTCCATGATTAATCGATAGTTAAATAGTGGTTAAACCTTAATTCGGAGGCAAAATTAAAGCCGATAGGATATAGATAAAAATAATTGCAACACGGCGTAGTATTGATTTTGTCTATAGCAAAAAGAGGGGCAACTTTGCCCCCGAATTAAGCCCAACCACACCAAGATGGACCTGATAATCAATGATGAATCAATAACCAATGACAGAGGCTGGCGCCTATCCAATCGAGGGTGCGACCTTACTCGCTACACTGCTAACCCTATCGTACTCTATCAGCACGATACCGAGCGCATTGTGGGTAAGGCATCTAACATCCGTATTGAGGGGAGTAAGCTCATAGCAAGTGTCGAGTTTGACACCGAAGATCCCCTCGCCAAAGAGGTGCAGCGCAAGGCGGAGAAGGGATTTCTCCGAGGTGTGTCCCCCGGATTTTTTATATCCGAGATGACCTATCATGAGGACTATGACTCTGTAACCGCGTGGGAGCTCCTCGAGGTCTCCATTGTCTCTATCCCCTCTAATCGAGGGGCTGTCAAACTATACAGCCGAGAGGGAGTCCCCCTCGACCAGGAAGAAGAAGTTAAATACCTAGAACAACTAAAAGCAACTATGCCAAAACCCAATCCAACCCCCGTCCATGAGACTGTCCTACTCCATGCCGAGGCGTATCAAGCCCTTGCTCTTGACGCATCTGCGTCTGCGGATGAGATGTCACAGGCAATCCTTGCCCTGTCCGCCGAATTTGCAAAGCTCCAAGGGAAGCTGTCCGACCTCCGTACTTCCGAGCGTAATGCTCTGATTACAGCAGCCGTCCAGGATGGACGCATTAAGGAGTCTGATAGAGCAACGTATGAGCAGCTCTATGCCCAGGATGAGCAGCTCTGTAAGAGAGTTCTTTCGTCTATGTCCAAACCTCAATCACTCGGCTCTATGCTCCAGTCCACCCCTCCCGCTGAGACGCGATTCTCCGGATCCTGGGACGAGCTCGACAAGCGAGGCGAGCTTGCAGCCCTCCGTGCCGAAGACCCCGAACTTTTCAAGCAAAAGTACGAGGCGAGATTCGGCAAGCACTAACACACAACCTTAACTATTAACCTTAATTTCTAATACTAATATGTCGAAAATTCTAGTAGAATTGTGGGTAGATACCCTTGTCGGTAATCTGTTCTCCACCGACTCAATCCTCTCTAAGGCTATCGATTTTTCCCAGTTTATTAAGGGGACAAAGGTGCATGTACCTAATGCGGGAGCCCATGCCACAATCACTAAAAACCCCTCTTCTTTCCCTGTCTCTGTAAGTGAGAGACAAGATGTGGATGTTGAATTTGATCTTGATACGTTTGCAATTATGCCTATCCGAGTCGGACGTACCGAAGAGCTTGAGACGTCTTACAGTAAGCGGGAAAGTGTATGTGCTGAGTCGAGACTTGCCCTGAAGGAAGAGGTCGCTCAAGACGTTATCAAAAACTGGTGCAAGAAGGCCACCAAAATTCGGAAAAAGGAGGCCGGAGAATCCGTGAAGAAGTGGATTGTTGCGGCTGCAGAGCAGTTCGCTACCGATAAGGTGCTCTCGACAGATCGTTATGTGATGCTCTCCCCTGCTAGCTACTACGCTCTCCTTGATTCAATGACCGATAACGAGGCACTTGCGTTCTCCCATGCCGGCAATGTAGCAGAGGGAGTCCTTGGCAAGCTCCTAGGCTTCTCTGTTGTACAAGATTACTTCCTCCCTTCTGGGGTCGATATGCTCGCGTGGCAGAAAAATTGTGTGGGAGTGGCTAAAGACGAACCTGAGCTCTTCGTCGATGAGGGCAGTGCCACGATGTATGGCGACGTGATCTCGGGGCAAGAGCGCGCCGGTGGTACGGTGATCCGTCATGATGCTAAGGGCGTCTACCTTGTTAATGCGACCGGTACCGCTTATACTGAGTAATAACCTTAATCTTTTACCGTCTAGGGCTCTGCAGGGGCGAGCAATCGCCCTGCACCCCTAGCATCATAACCCTATGATCAAACGTAACAACCCGGGTAACCTCCGCCCTACAGCACAAAAGTGGCAGGGAGAGATCACACGACAAGGCGATAAGTATTGCGAGTTTGCCACCCTTGAGTGGGGCTGCAGGGCCATGCTCAAGCTCCTCTCTACCTACCGCACTAAGCATAAGCTAACAACTGTACAGGGGATTATCACAAGATGGGCACCACCTTCGGATGGTAACGACACTCCAGGATATATCCGATATGTCAGCAAGCGTCTCGGAGTAGCTGCCGGAGCTCACCTGTCCTCCGCACAGGATGTCGCCCTCGCCCGTGCAATGACCAAAGTAGAGACAGGACAAGAGGTCCCCATCGACGTGTGGGAGCGAGCACAAGCCATGATCTAACCCTTAACCTATTACAACTATGCAGATTCTTATCAACCTTATAGCCTTTATTGCCGGAGTTGGAGTGGGCTACCTGTATGGGTATTATATCCGATCTCGACGCGCTATTAGGCACCTTAATGAGAGTATTGAGCGTACTCGCCGTGAGCAGGAGCAGCTACGCACTCAATATGCCGAGATGCGTACCCAGTATGCGGCTATCAGCAACAAGCTAACTGAGATTAAGCAGCAGCGTATGCGTGCCTCTCTCGCACGTCCTAGATATAGTAAGTACCTACGATGAGTCTTATTGTCGATGTCATTATAGCCCTCGTCGGCGGAGGGCTTGTTGGAACGATTGTTAACGTCGTAACATCTCGACGAAGCCGCAAGGCTGAGGGCATCAAAAGCTATCAGGATACAATCAACATGCTAATGGAGAGCAACTCCGTGCTGGTTGAGGAGCGCACGCGCCTTATGAGAGCCCTCTCTGATATTCAAGCCCAAATTGATAATGATAATGAGTAGATCCGCCCTCCTCCTTGTTGCTCTCCTCACCCTTGCAGGGTGCAAGGCTCGTATCGTCCCCGTTGACGTGCACCACTACCATCGCGATAGTGTCGCAACAATACAACGCGATACGATCTTACAAGTAGATAGTGTGATTATTAAGCAGGTAGGGGATACGATCTACATACGCGAGACCTCTGACCGAGTGAGAGCAACGAGTGAGAGCAAGAGTAACCATCGAGTAGACTCTGTCCCTCCTCCAAGTGTCACGACACTTAAGCGTATTATAGAGGACTCTCCTCCTCAAAAGGGGGGCAATATCCTCCTTTTACTCGGCCTTGGAGCTGCTATACCCATCGCTCTATATGTCACATATAGATTAGCCAAAAACAAAAGATAAAACACTAAACCCAAAAGATTATGCCTAACCCTCCCTCATCATCCACAACCGAAACAAAATACATAAATGGTAGTGACATTGTCCTCGCCGTCGGAGATAAAGTGATGCTTGGAGCCAAAACGCACAAGCGTCAAACCAAGACTACCACTACTGTAGTTACCGATAAGGACGTCGAAGACTCTCTCTACGATAAAAAGGTTGTAAAAAAAGTAGAGATTACAATCACTTGTGATGGATTTTGCAAGACTGGCGATACTTCCCTCGAGGATCTTGAGGAAGCTATCACACAAGGCAAGACAGTAAAACTCAAATACGGATACAAGCAGGGCAAAAATGGCGGTAAGAGTTTTACAGAGGGTGATTTTATCGTCTCCTCTTTTGACAGGACTGACCCTGCAAGTGACAATTCTACCTACTCCGCGACCTTTGTCAATGATGGCAAGCCTAGCAAAGTAACCGCCAAAGAGTAAACGTACAGAGGGGCATAAAAAGCCCCTCGCCTTTCTGCCCTTTTGTCGCCAAACTCCAAGGGCAAAAATAAAGGTGCTAGCACACCCAGCGAGGGGATATGGATCCCGTCAGTGTGCTAGCACCTATTCTAATTTTTGAGTTTGGCACTACAAAGGTAGTGCATTTATCGATACCAAAACCATGATACAATACACTACAGCCCCTTTACCATTTGCAGGGCAAAAACGCAGGTGGCTAAAGCAGCTCGAGCCTATTATCCGCTCGCTGCCCTCTAACACGATCTTTGTTGATGTTTTCGGTGGTTCGGGTCTCGTATCCCGCCTCTGCAAGGATGTACATCCTACTGCACGAGTTATATACAACGATTACGATAACTACTCCGAGCGGCTTCATCATATTGCAGAGACCGAGCAGCTAAGACAAGAGATTGTTTCTATTCTTGCCCCACTCAAGCATAATTCCCGCGTTCCAGAAGAGTACAAAGCTCTTGTTCTACGAGCTGTACAAGCCCACGAAAAAAGGTGTCAATACGTCGACTGGGTAACCTTATCAGGATGGCTGTTGTTTACCAATAACTTCGCCTATTCTCTCGAGGATTTAGCATCCCGAGGCCTCTATGCCCACCCGAGCCGTACGGCTCTCTCCGATGCTGACGCATCCGAGAGATATTTGCGGGGGCTGGAGATTGTATCTGTCGATTATAGAGAGTTGCTATCAGCACACAAGGACGCCTCTAATACGATACTAATCCTTGATCCTCCCTATCTCTCGACTAAGTGTTATGGATACAAAGGTGACTCGTGGTCGTGTGATGATTACCTAGATCTCCTCACCATGATGCCAACCACAAACTACCTCTACTTCTCTTCGGCTAAGTTCGACTTCGTCCCATTCCTATATCGCACCTCAGCGACATGGGGTTACAAGCACCCATTTATCGGGGCTCAAGTGTTGCGCCGATCTAGTGTGTTTAAAGGAGTCGGTGGCAACAATGAGGCACTCTATTATAAGTTAAGTAACGATTAAGTGCTGCTTAAGTGCTAATTAATCATATCGATAGTATCCTCGATATGATGTAAAAAAGGAGGTGGCGTGTATTTTTCGCCCCTCCTTTGTACTTTTCGTTTTGCTGTTTCGGATTGTTAATTCTGTACTTTTCGTTCTGCAGCTTTGTACTTTTCGTTTTTCCGGTCTTAC
>ERZ772974.940-NODE-940-length-19903-cov-22.396564_pt1 | contig 19903 bp, 13 predicted proteins | sample MGYA00580671_ERZ772974 | MGnify/ENA primary metagenome ERZ772974 (study PRJEB29015, sample SAMEA2738065) | human oral metagenome | biome: human oral; feature: human-associated habitat; material: saliva | place: China | collected 2218 ... | reverse complement strand
CATATCCAAGTGTTTTGAGAACTTTGTTTCTCAGGCACTTGGAGTTCTCACAAGAGTTTATGCTGCGGAATTAAGGTAAGGTAAACCATATATGAACCATCATTTTATCAACTCTATACTTCAATGGCTGCTCATTGCTATTGTCTTGACAGCAATCGGAGCATTGGTCTTAGGGGTCGTTGCCGATAGCGGTAAGGGGCCGACAGTGATAGGTCTGCTCATCGGCGGGGCGCTCATCTGGGCAGAGCATTACACCAAGAAGCGGACCGAGAAGCGTGACGTGCTGGAGATGGAGACGTCGGCAGATAAGGCGGAGGACGGCACGGATGCATTGCCAGCGAGCGAGGAAGCACCGACCGAGAGCTATCGCATCGAACGGGAAGACAATTTTTCCACAGCCATAGAGGCACTGACGCATCAGGAGATTGCCGCAGGGCAGAATAGAGTGCTTGCTTTTGAAGACTCGATGGTGTACGCCTATGAGCTGACGGAGGTAGGATTACTCACGGGAAGCGGAGAGCAGATGCGCTTCTCGGTGGTGATTCCGCTGCGTCGCAGCAACTGGCAGACGGAGCAGGAAGAGATAGAGAGAAGGCTCGCAGAGGTATGGAGGTGTCTGTGGCAAGACTATGGTTTTGAGACGGCGCATGCGTTGTCAGAGAGCAGCCTGATGCTCAAGATAGAGGCTTGCGGGCCGGTAGCCCATGCCGTGAAAGCGTTGAAGCCCACGCAAGATATACTTCACGAGATTATCATACGTCGGGATTTGCATCTGTTAGACTCGTATTTGCTCATTCACGGCTATGATTGGCCAGAATATGCCTATCTTAGAGGTGGACAGGTGGTGCACGATTTCAGAGAAGAAGAGGGTGTGGCAAGAAGTGTGTACCATGAAGATGAGGCGATGGCTGTGGCACGACTGTACGACTTCCAAGACTGCCAACGCATCAGCGAGGCGGAGTATTTAGAGGCACTTTCCTCTTACGCCCACCTGCCTTTTGCGTATCATGGTTCTTACATGGCGTATAAAAACAATAAGTTCAAAGGCGTAGTCTTCACCCTGATTGCGGGCAAATTCCACTTGTTTTGCGGTATTGACGAGGCCTACTTTACGACGGATCTGAGCATGTTTGACCTTTGGGAGGAGACACGTCAGTATAACTGTCGAGTGATGGAGGTACGCTTCAGATACGACCATCTGCCCATGATGCGCCTGCTGACAGGAGAGATATTATATATCGATGTGGTGCCGGACAAGTGTGGGCCATTATATTATCTTGTTTCAAGCTCGTATGGCAGCAGAGATTATGCTCACATCAAGGCCGATTATGATGCCGCGAAGGTGGCAGAGATAGGGGTGAAGATAAAACTTTAATATAGTATAGCCTCAAATCCGCAACTAAGCCTTTCAACGTCCTTCTTGCGTGTACACATCCTCTCATTACTGAATTTGCAGATAATTTGAACTTGAAGCACCCACTTTTGCCTACAATATCCCCTTACCCCACAATGTGACTTGAGGCAATACGCAATATCATTCCCATAAGTTGGGCTCTTCAGCAATAGGGAGTGATAATCTGAATCTATTACACAATAAGCCAGACTGAATTACAAAAGAACTATTTCCTCTTTACCTTCCTCAATACTATTCTCAACGAATCAGTGAGTACCCTTTTGTCATTACACATAATGAAGTCTGAGGGCAAAACAAATAAGGCTAATGAATCTTTGTCGCCTACACCTTGGCGTTCATAACGTAATTGAACTGAGATGATTCTATTCTTTACGTGCGTATTGTTGTTCTTATATGTATTGGTCTCAGAAAACGGAAAAGACCTCCCCACGTTTATATTCTTATCACAAAAGTCCAACCGTAAGGAATCGGGATTCAATACATATTCTCCCTTTAACCCCAATCAGTCATTAGAGCCTAAACATATTTTGTTTTATTATCGAGCAGATTGTTTGGCTTTGTAACGCAGGCGTAGCGGGCTACGTCAAGTTACAAAGACACACAAGATGCCGATAAGAAAATAAAAGATGTTAGGAAACAATACCATAGTAATAAGAATTATACATATTGAGGTCTAATGACCGATTGGGGTTATAATTAAAGAGAAGGTAATACCAGCCACCGAAGTACATACTGCTGACCTTCACCATACGATTCTCTGATAAATGAATATCGTGGCTAAACTTATTGTTATCTAACGGAAGAGTAAATCCAATATCACAAGATTGAAGAGATAACAAGAAGAAAATACAAAGCCCAAGCCATTTGATGCGCCGACAGCTAACGATCATTTTCGACAAAATCTTCATAATGCAACTTGAATAAACCATTACAGGTCAAAGTGATAAACTATAAAATCTTATTCTCAAAACAATTCCTTATTTTGTACATGCCGATGTCATACTTATATCTGCCAAAAAGTATTTGTGGGTTTACACCATACTTTTCAGCTTCAGCCTTTATATAAGGAGCAATCTTATAAGGTACGACGTCGCGAGTTCTTGCTAAAAATTTCTTCCAATCAGAGGCTGGGATAACTGCATTCAAAGCAAATTCGTCAGCCTCCGTTTCCTCCGAAGTTTTCTTATCATCAGGAATATTTATCATTGTCTGTCCATCCTTTTCAAGATGATTGTAAACATGACCAACCTCATGTAAAATTGTAAAAGCAAAATTATCAATAGAGGGTATGCGTTCAGTAACAACGATGGTAGGGTTATCGCCCGACCAAAATGACATACCATCCACTGGGACCTGACCAATTTTCGCGACATGTAAGAAGCGAATACCAAACTGATTCAGAAGTCTTGCTGTCTTGTTGATAGTATCCTTGTTCTCTTTAAACACAGCATTCAGCCCTTTTGTCAATTGACCTGCAGCATTCTTGTCGAAATTGCCCAAAGAAGACTTATCATGTTGTGAAAGATAACGACAGTAGTATTTCCATGAAAAAATATCTATCGGATTTGTTGTTACCTTTTCTGACTTACGATAATAGTAAGACAATTCTATTTCCTTCGCTTTAAGTTCCAAGAAGCAATCTAAATTGTCGACAGAAAATACATCAAAGATCCTTTTGACATCCTCGATGACATTACCATTTATGATACCAACTTTCTTAAAAAATAGTATGTTTATTTGTTCTTTGAGAACATTCCATACTTCCAACATTTTTGTCTGCAACACAACTCTTTCGCTCAGTTTTGCACTGTCCAATTCGTATTGTGTCTGAATCTGCATGAGAAATGCTGCAGAAATATTGAGCGCTTTTTCCAATAATAATGCCATTTCAGGCGTTAGAGAACGCTTGCCTTTTATGACATCATTCAGAATTGGTCTCTGTATGCCAGTGAGTCCAGACAATTCACTCTGCTTCATGTTGCGAGCAGAGAGCTCGTCCTTAATCACTTCTCCCACATGAGTTGCCTCAAAGGGAACAGCCTGATTAAAGCTAAACTTAGTCATAATGATGTGAAATTTCTAATAGTTCAATGTTTGTAATAATGACGCTTCCATCAATAGGAGAACTTCGGAATATCAACCGCCAAGCACCATTGCAACGTACTGATTCTTGTCCTTTCCGTTTACCTTTCAGCGCTTCGTAGTTAAGTCCTTTCAAAGGAAAGAGGTCTTCTATACGCCGAGCAGCTTTCATGTAGTCTACGGCTTTCTTAAACCCAAATCGGTCATTAGACCACAATATAAATGATTTATATTACTATGGTAATGTTTTCTAACATCTTTTATTTTCTTATCTGCATCTTGTCTGTCTTTGTAACTTGACGTAGCCCGCTACGCCTGCGTTCCAAAGTCAAACAATCTGCTCGATAATAAAACAAAATATGTTTAGCCTCTAATGACTGATTTGGGTTTAACCCCTTTATCACTTGGGGCGGCAAACTCCTATATCTTTTATCTGATGTCTTGCCATTTGTATATAATTCGAGGAGAGCTTCGTCTTCTGAGGTTATATTCATAAGCTTCAGGTATATGTAGATGATGCAAAGATAACAACTTTGTTTTAATTATCAAAATAGATAATTAATTATCTTCATTAAAATAACTATTTTTATATAATTAAACTGTTTTATAGACAATATATCCACACTTTATTACGTAAAAGTTACTTTATTTGATAATCGAGTATATAAATATAAGCATAGAAAAACAACATCTTTTTGAGGGTCATAGATTCTGTCCACTTCTATTCAACAGGAAATCAAAAATATTCAGAATGAGTATACCATCATCATTACAGAAAGTGGGCTACATACCTCCTACAATGACAACTTTCAAAAAACGGTCTTTAATCTGTTTGAGTTATCGTAGTTATTTATGCGTAAAGACGCTGTCTTTGCCCGCAAAAGATTCAAGAATATTGTATCTCTCAGATAATCAACAAAATAAAAATGGATAAAGAGTAAATGGGGCACAAAATGGAAACGAGCAAGTTTCTTTCCCTTTCTTTATTCTGCATTGTCTCAAAGAACACTTAATCTTATAAATCAAAGACTAACATTTTCCGATGAAATACAATTCTAAAACAAGAATTTTATACGGAAAAAACAATTACTTTTAAATATGTTTGGAGAAACAACCTTAAGAATGTATCTTTGTACTTACGCATTCTGCAATATACAATGATAAATCAACAGAAAAAGGCGATAAATAGGATTAAAGCTGTTTTGGCAGAAAAACAATTGTCTGACAAATGGCTGGCGAATGAAATAGGTCGTACAGAGAATACCGTTTCACGGTGGTATTCCAATAAAGTGCAGCCGTTCCTTGAGAACCTTCTTGAAATCGCCAAGGTGCTAAAGGTTGATGTGAGAGATTTACTTAGGTCAACCGAAGAATAACCTTATATGCTAAACAAATAATAACTAAAGAATAATAAATATGCCAGTACAAAGTGAAGCGGCCCTTGAGAACGGACTTATTGCTACTCTTCAGCAAATGAACTATGAATATGTACAGATTGAAGAAGAGAAAAATCTACGGACAAATTTCAAAAGTCAACTTGAGAAACATAACAGGAAGAGACTGGAAGAGATTGGACGCACGGAGTTTACTGAAGCCGAATTTGAGAAAATCTTGATTTATCTTGAAGGTGGCACACGTTTTGAAAAGGCAAAGAAACTTCGTGACCTCTTTCCACTTGAACTGGATAATGGAGAACGCCTGTGGGTGGAATTTCTGAACCGCACCCACTGGTGTCAGAACGAGTTTCAGGTTTCCCATCAGATTACCGTTGAAGGAAGAAAGAAGTGTCGTTATGACGTGACGATACTGATAAATGGTTTACCTTTGGTTCAGATAGAGCTAAAGCGCAGAGGGGTAGAGCTGAAACAGGCTTACAACCAGATACAACGTTATCATAAGACCTCGTTCCATGGACTGTTTGACTATGTGCAGCTGTTTGTTATCTCCAACGGAGTGAACACGCGTTATTTTGCCAACAATCCGAATAGTGGCTACAAATTCACGTTTAATTGGACAGATGCGGATAATGTACCTTTCAATGAATTGGAAAAGTTTGCCACCAGCTTCTTTGATAAATGCACGTTAGGCAAGATAATAGGCAAGTATATCGTACTGCACGAAGGAGATAAATGCCTAATGGTGTTGCGTCCTTACCAGTTCTATGCCGTCGAGAAGATACTTGACCGTGTGAAAAATTCCAATAACAATGGCTATATATGGCATACAACTGGTGCGGGAAAAACGCTGACTTCATTTAAGGCTGCCCAGCTTGTAGCTGAATTAGACGATGTGGACAAGGTTATGTTTGTTGTTGACAGGCACGACCTTGACACACAGACGCAGTCCGAATATGAGGCATTTGAGCCAGGTGCTGTTGACAGTACCGATAACACAGATGAACTTGTGAAGCGCCTTCATGGTAATTCCAAAATTATCATCACCACCATCCAGAAGCTGAATGCTGCTGTAAGTAAGCAGTGGTATAGCAGGCGGATTGAAGAAATCCGTCATGCTCGTATCGTGATGATTTTTGATGAGTGTCATCGCAGTCATTTCGGAGATTGCCATAAGAATATCGTCAGGTTTTTCGACAATACACAGATATTCGGATTTACAGGTACACCTATCTTCGTTGAGAATGCTGTGGATGGTCATACAACAAAGGAAATCTTCGGCAATTGCCTCCACAAGTATCTGATAAAGGATGCTATCGCTGATGAAAATGTACTTGGTTTCCTCGTAGAATATTATCATGGCAATGCCGATGTAGATAATGCTAACCAAAACCGTATGACGGAAATTGCCAAATTTATCCTTAATAATTTCAATAAATCAACATTTGATGGCGAGTTTGATGCTTTGTTTGCCGTGCAGTCTGTGTCAACGCTTATTCGATATTATAAAATATTCAAGAGTCTTAATCCCAAAATAAGAATAGGAGCCGTGTTTACATACGCATCTAACAGCAGTCAGGACGACGCCCTTACAGGTATGAATACTGGTAGCTATGTGAGTGAAAGTACGGGCGAAGCAGATGAGTTACAGGCTATTATGGATGATTATAATGATATGTTCGGTACAAGTTTCACTACAGAAAACTTCCGTGCATATTATGACGACATCAATCTTCGTATGAAGAAAAAGAAAACAGACATGAAGCCACTTGACCTCTGTCTGGTAGTCGGCATGTTCCTAACGGGCTTTGACAGCAAGAAACTCAATACACTCTATGTGGATAAGAATATGGACTATCATGGATTATTACAAGCATTCAGTCGTACAAACCGTGTTTTGAATGAAAAGAAACGTTTTGGCAAGATTGTTTGCTTCCGTGATTTGAAAAGCAATGTGGATGCTTCTATCAAGCTTTTCAGTAACAGCAATAATCTTGAAGATATTGTCCGTCCGCCTTTTAATGAAGTCAAGAAGAATTATCAGGAACTTACGACAAACTTCTTAGAACAATACCCAACTCCCAGCAGCATAGATTTGTTGCAGAGCGAGAAAGATAAGAAGCAGTTTATCCTTGCATTTCGTGATGTCATTAAGAAACATGCAGAGATTCAGGTTTACGATGAATTTGAAGAAGATGCTGCAGATCTTGGTATGACAGAGCAGCAATTTATGGACTTCCGAAGCAAATACCTTGATATTTACGATACATTTGCCGGTGGCTGTAAGCCTTCAGAAGAAAATCAAACGCCTGACGAAGATACAGAGTCCACGGAAACCTCAACAGAGTCAGGTATTGATGATATTGATTTCTGTTTAGAATTGTTGCATAGTGATATTATCAATGTAACTTACATACTTGAACTGATTGCTGATCTTAATCCTTACAGCGCAGATTATAAGGAAAAACGTACGTATATTATTGATACGATGATTAAAGATGCTGAGTTACGTAACAAGGCAAAACTGATTGATGGCTTTATACAGCAGAACGTCGATGATGACCGAGATAACTTTATGGCACGCAAACAGAAGTTTGACGGTACAAGCGACCTTGAAGAACGATTGAACAATTACATCACGACTGAGCGGAACAACGCAGTAGATAAACTTGCAAAAGAAGAGGGTTTGGATGTATCTGTTCTCAATCATTACTTGTCTGAATATGACTACTTGCAAAAGGAACAACCAGAAATTATACAAGAGGCGTTGAAAGAAAAGCATTTAGGATTAATAAAAAAACGCAAAACATTGACAAGGATTCTCGACCGCTTGAAGTCTATCATACGAACATTCAGTTGGGAATAATATATTCAACAATGATAAAGATAATAAGAGGTTTAGATATAACAGCTTTGGGAGTCTGTGTGTATAACCGTAAGTGGCAATCTGTCCATCTACAACAAGGAGATATGGATGGAGCTTGCGCCGTTTATTCAATGATGATGAATCTTATAGTACTAAAGGTCTTCACTCGTAATCAAGTTACAAACTTAAATACATCGTTTAAAGGCAACACTGCCAAGGGAAGGCTTTTCAAGGAGTTTTTTGTAAAGGAAGGGTTGTGTCGTGATGGCTTCTATTTCTCAGAAATCAAAGAAAAGTTGTCTCATTCTTTTGCAAAAGAGGTTATGTCGTCAGCTCGGCAATATATGATTTCTCAATCAGCCCAAGCTTCGTATGTAGAGGAACTTAAAAAAGGAATAGACGACAACTTACCTTTGGTTACTGCAATTACATTTAAAGGTGGTGCTCATGCAATACTTGCCATTGGTTATGAAGAGGAAGAAGGTGTTATTAGGAAAATATTTTGTTTAGACCCTGGGCATGCAATAAGTCAAACCGCCTTATGGAATAGCGTTATAATTCTAAATGAGGGGAAAGGTATGTATTGCCATCAGTATATAACAGATAAAGACGATGAAAACGTCTTTGTTAGTGAAACGTTGAAAATAGAAAGGAAAAAATAATATGAGCGAAGAATTACAACAGAAACTCCGTGACCAGCTTTGGGAAGTCGCAAACAAGTTGCGTGGCAATATGTCGGCAAGCGACTTCATGTATTTCACCCTTGGCTTTATCTTCTACAAGTATTTGTCGGAGAAGATAGAGAAACACGCCAATGACGCCTTAGTGGATGACGATGTTACCTTCAAGGAATTATGGTCAATGGAAAAAGATACCGATATCGAAGAGCTACAAGAGAGCGTAAAGACCGAATGTATCGAAAATATTGGCTATTTCATAGAACCTAACTTCTTGTTCTCATCCGTTATTGAGAGTATTAAAAAGAAAGAAAATATCCTGCCGATACTTGAGCGTTCTTTGAAGCGTATTGAAGATAGTACTCTGGGGCAAGACAGTGAAGAGGACTTTGGCGGTTTGTTCTCAGACATAGACCTCGCCTCGCCTAAATTGGGAAAGACAGCCGATGATAAAAATACATTGGTCAGTAATGTACTTCTTGCCCTCGATGACATAGATTTTGGCGTAGAGGCTTCACAAGAGATAGATATTCTTGGCGATGCTTATGAGTATATGATTAGCCAGTTTGCCGCCGGTGCAGGAAAGAAAGCCGGTGAGTTTTACACTCCGCAGGAAGTAAGCCGTATCTTGGCTGAAATTGTAACCCTCGGCCATGCACGCCTTCGCAATGTTTATGATCCAACCTGCGGTAGCGGCTCTTTACTGCTCCGTGCAGCAAGTATAGGACATGCTAATGAGATATTCGGACAGGAGAAGAATCCCACAACCTACAATCTTGCTCGCATGAATATGCTCCTTCATGGCATCAAATTCAGCAACTTTCGTATAGAGAATGGCGACACACTCGAAGCCGATGCCTTTGGTGACACTCAGTTTGATGCCGTTGTTGCCAATCCTCCGTTCTCTGCTGAGTGGAGTGCCGCCGATAAGTTCAACAATGATGACCGTTTCAGCAAGGCAGGACGGCTTGCTCCACGCAAGACAGCTGATTATGCGTTCATCCTCCACATGCTTTATCACTTAAACGAGGGTGGAACTATGGCTTGCGTTGCTCCTCATGGTGTTCTCTTCCGTGGAAATGCTGAGGGGGTAATCCGCCGCTTCCTCATTGAGAAGAAAAACTATGTGGATGCTATCATCGGTCTACCTGCTAACATCTTCTATGGCACAAGCATCCCTACCTGTATTCTGGTGTTTAAGAAATGCCGTAAGGAAGACGACAGTATTCTCTTCATTGATGCCAGCAAGGATTTTGAGAAGATAAAGACACAGAACAAGCTCCGCCCACAGCATATTCAGAAGATTGTTGACACCTACCGTGATCGCAAGGAGATTGAGAAATACAGCCACCTTGCCACCTTGGAGGAGATAGCCGAAAACGATTACAACCTCAACATTCCTCGTTATGTTGATACTTTCGAGGAGGAAGAACCTATTGACATCCATGCCGTAATGAAGGAAATCAAGGATCTGGAAGCCAAGCGTGCCGACCTTGACAAAGAAATTGAAGGTTATTTGAAAGAATTGGGATTGGTTGAATAAAAACGAAAGGAACTAAGTATGAAAGGTTATGCAAAACCATTATATGAATTTATAGAAGGCAATAAAATCCAATTTGTAATTCCTGTCTATCAGCGTAATTACGATTGGTTGATAGACAATTGCGATCAGCTGCTTAGCGACTTGGTAAAGCTAAGTCGCTTAAACAGATATTCTCATTTCTTTGGTTCTATCGTCACATCGTCTGCCGATAATAATAGCTACAATAGGTTGGTAATAGATGGACAGCAACGTTTGACCACCATTTCACTTCTTCTTTTGGCTGGAATAAAGGCAGTGAAAGATGATGCTATAGAAATAAGTGATAAGAAGAGAGTTGAAGAAGCTTATGAGGTTTTCTTGAATGCTAAGTTCTGTAACGCCGAACGTAAAATTAAATTAGTACCTATTGAGAATGACCGAATTGCCTACGACAAGATTTTTAATGGTGAGGGTTCCTTTAATGAAGAGTCTAAGATTACTCGCAATTATCACCATTTCTATGAGAAGTTGACGAGAAGACCACAATTATTGTCATTTGACCAATTGCTTGATGCCATCGAACGCTTGCAAATCATTTCAATAGAATTGGACAAAGATGATGATGCACAGCTCATTTTTGAAAGTCTTAACTCTACTGGATTGGCTCTTACAGAGGCAGACAAGATACGCAATTATCTTCTGATGTCCTTGACACCAGAAGAGCAACTGGAGTGTTTCAAGAACTATTGGCAAAAGATAGAACTTGCAACAGAAAGCCAACCAACAAGATTTTTGCGCGATTATCTCACCATCAAGCAACAGCTGCAACGCCCTGTTCGTTTGTCTAATATTTATTACGAATGGAAGAAGTACATGGAAGGGCATGACCGTAAAGAAGAATTGATTGAAATGTTGGACTATGCACATTACTATCAGCAAGTGGTGGAGGCAAAACTCTTCACCGCCAAGCTTTCTGAGAAAATGCGTCATATCTGCAATATCGAAACAGACGTGGCCAATGTATTCTTCATTCAATTTTTGAAGTATGCCTCTACTAATGAACTTTCAGAAGCAGAAATGTACAAAGTGATTGACTTGGTGGAAAACTATTTGGCAAGACGTATTGTATGCAATATGCCTGGCAATGCACTTACACAGGTGTTCTGTGCTTTGCATAAGGATGTACTGAAAAGTCTTGAAGAATATGCCTCTGCTAATATTGAACTTGATTATTCTTATTCAGATATATTGACTTTTCACATTATGCGTCGTGAGGGCAACTATCAGTTGCCAAGAGATGTACAGTTTGTGGAATCAATAAAGACCCGAGATGCCTATCACATGCTTAAGCCGTTCCAAATTTTCCTCTTTGAAAGGTTGGAGAATTCTGTGCATGGTGAATACAATGACGTAGCTATTGACATGAAAAAGAAGGATGCCACTATTGAACATATTATGCCGCAAACACTCAGTGGAGAGTGGAAAGCAATGCTTGGTGATAATTTTGAAGAGATACAAGAGAAATACCTTCACACATTTGCCAACCTGACATTGACAGGCATCAATAGCGAACTTAGCAACAAGCCTTTTGCTATAAAGCGTGATGGCAAGGCAATCGGAAATGAAATATATCCAGGTTACAGAAATTCCAAGTATCGCTTGACTAAAAATGTCACTTTGTGCGAGAAGTGGACTGAAACTGAATTGCAAAATCGCAGCAATGAAATTGTGACAATATTTTTGCGTCTCTATCCATTGCCACAAACCACATTCAAGCCATTGCCTAAGCCTGTTGATGAAGTGTCTCTGGAAGAGGAATCTTTCACTCCGACAAACAGGCAGCTAAAAGGCTTCCGTCTTTTTGGCAACGAATATACCGAGACAACATGGAAGGAAATGTTATTACGAGTGGTTAAGATGGTTGAACAACAATATACAGACATTGTAGATACACTCTATGATGCTGAAGGCTTCTTTTGGTCAGCCCAACAAGCTGATACAAGATATTGCACACAGATTGCTCCACAAAAATACTTGTGGACATCTATGGACAACAGAAGCAAGCTCCGCTGTTTACGATTCCTTTTTGAAAAGTGTGACATTGCCGAGTCTGAATTAGTAATGTTGCTTGAACCTATAAGAGAATAAAGTCATATGGAATATATAGATTTCAAGAAATTGATTGATGCTCTGACAGCCAAGCCAAAAGAAACAGAGTGGTTAGAGTTTAAGCACAATTTTCATTCTAAAGAAGAGATAGGGGAAAGAATCTCAGCCTTGTCGAATAGTTCCTATTTGTGTAATATGCCATTTGGCTATATTGTATTCGGTGTTGATGATAAAAGTCATGATGTTGTTGGCACCGACTTGTACGGCAAACAAATAATGGTTGGCAACGAAGAACTTGAATCTTGGCTATCAACTCGCTTGAATCCTCGTATAGACTTCGAGATTATTGACGATTTCAATTATGAGGATAAAGGTCATGTCTGTATCTTCAAAATTCCAGCAACAATCAATCGCCCTGTAAGTTTCCTACATGAAGCATACGTTAGAGTCGGCACAATAACACGCAAGTTGAAGGACTTTCCTGCAAAGGAAGCTAAGATTTGGAAAGGCGATCGTAAATCTTTGGAAAAGATTGTCTTGAAAAAAGGATTATCTGGTCAAGACGTTTTCTCCTACCTTAGTGCAGAAACTTATTTTGACATGATGCACTTACCTCTTCCACAAGATACAAATGGTATTTTGGATAGGTTTTTAGCTGAAAATTTGATAACGAAAGATGAGATTGGCTACAGTATTACTGAACTTGGGGCCATTCTGTTTGCCAAGCACCTATCTGATTTCGATGGTCTGAAGCGAAAAATGGTTAGAGTCATTGTCTATAAAGGCAAAAATAAGATTGAGACCATTCGTGAACAGACTTTCGATAAAGGCTATGCCATAGGCTTTGAAGAAATGGTTGCATGGATAAACAGCCAGCTGCCTGCCAATGAGGAGATAGGCATGGCTTTAAGAAAGGATGCCCGTATGTACCCGGAAATATCCATTCGAGAATTGGCGGCAAACATGATTATTCATCAAGATTTTGCTGTACAGGGCTTTCCGATGATTGAAATCTATTCTGATCGTATTGAATTTTCCAACCCAGGGCAACCCCTTATCAGTGTGGAGCGTTTCATAGATGAATATCAGTCAAGAAACGATACTCTTGCAGACATCATGCGCAGAATGGGCATTTGTGAGGAAAAAGGTAGTGGTATGGATAAGACCATATTCTATGTGGAACTGTATCAGTTACCACCAGTACGTTTCCAGCTCTATGAAAGCCGAACCACTGCAACGGTATTCTCTTATCGGAAATTTGCAGATTTGGATAAGTCCGAGAGAGTGAGGGCTTGTTATCAACACGCCTGTCTCAAATATGTCTCCAATGAAAAGATGAACAATCAATCTCTTCGCACACGCCTGGGAATAGAGGATAAGAATTATCCAATGGCATCAAGGATAATCAAGGATGCTTTGGAAGCGAAACTGATAAAAGAGGAAAATGCAGAGGGAGGTAATAGGCATAACTATATCCCATATTGGGCATAGGCCATGTAACTACCATGTAACTGAAGGTTCAAATAAGTGCCAAATTTAGCCCCAAACCCTCATATAATGGGGTATGGAGCATATACCGACCATGTAACTGGCATGTAACTGAGATATGATTGGCAACTAAAATTAAGGATTCAAAATGACAACAACGATAGATAACGAACAAAAGACACTCAATGTCCCAAATCTGAGATTTCCGGAGTTTGAGGGGGAGTGGGAGGAAAATTATGTCAATGAAATTTGTAACGAATTTAAAAGTGGAAAAGCAATAAAAGCAGATTTAATATTAGATGTAGGGACATATCCAGTATTTGGAGGAAATGGACTTAGAGGATATACATCCACTTATAATCATGATGGACTCTTTGTTCTTATTGGTAGACAAGGGGCTTTATGTGGAAATGTACGCTCTGTCATAGGTAAAACTTATATAACAGAACATGCAATCGCAGTTAACGGAAATAATAAGAGCGATACAAACTTTTTACATTATCTATTTCTACAAATGGATTTGGGTAGATTTTCTGATCAATCTGCTCAACCTGGATTGGCAGTTAATAAACTATTAAAGTTAAAAGTAATTACTCCAAGAATAGACGAACAAAGAAAAATCGCAAATTTGTTACGTCTTCTTGACGAGCGTATCGCTACCCAAAACAAAATCATTGAGGATTTGAAAAAGCTAAAGTCTACGATTATTGACTATGCGATAGGTTCACTTGATACCAATTTTATGAAATTTGGCTCTGTATATGAAACTGCAAGAGAGGGCGGAACACCTACAACTTCAAATACCAGTTTCTACAACAACGGTAAAATCCCATTTATCAAGATTGGCGACTTGAAACAAAAGTATTTAATTGAAAACAAAGACTTTATCACAGAACTTGGGTTACAAAAGTCGTCGGCTTGGCTTGTGCCTACACATTCCATTTTATTTTCAAATGGCGCTACCATTGGAGAAATAACAATAACTACATACCCTGTTTGTACAAAACAAGGAATATTGGGCATTGTACCAAAGGCAAACATTGATGTGGAGTTCTTGTATTATTTCATGTCGTCATCTTATTTCAAAAAGGCTGTTAGTCGCATTATTACAGAAGGGACAATGAAAACAGCCTATTTGAGAAATATAGACAATATACTTTGTCCAATTCCAACAAAAGAAAAACAACTGAAGATAGCCAAAGTACCATCTGCTCTAAACTTAAAAATTGACTCTGAACAAAGTATATTGAGACTACTCTATGCACAGAAACGATACTTATTGCATCAGATGTTTAGATGAACATTTGGCAAAGTAAATATTGTTTTTCTCTCGAATACATATCACAAGTTCTCTGATGTACCAATAAGCAACTATCCAATGTTTGAAATATCTTGGATAGTTGTTTTTGCATTTCTATATCTGGCATTTTTATTTTTATCGAAGCCATTATGTTATTCATTAATTTAGGGTTAGCCAAATTAAAGGAAACATATTTTTGAGTAGCCTGTTGGAGAACAAGTGAAACAAAATAGCAATCATATTTAGGCTGTATCTTTAATGTGCCACAAACATTGGTACAATTGAACTTTCCTTTTCTGTAAAAGACTGTTCCTGCATTTGCACCATCCGTAGTCCAAGTAATATACTCGCCATCAAACATATAGTCATCCAAATAGCCCATAATTCCATCATTGGAAGTTTGAGAAGAATAAACAGGATATAGAGGATGTTTCTGTCTTTCTATTTCTACTGAACTAATAACACGCCCTCTTCCGATTTTAGCTATGTCTTGGATTTTATGAGTAGTCCACCTGTCATTGTCCAATAGTTTCTTACTAATCGTAGACCTACAAACTTCCAAATCCTTAATTAAGGGACTAAACAATCATTTGTATCAGCAATATGGAAATGAGATAGAAACCTCTTTCGCTGATTTAGGTGTCTCATATTCTGGGCTGTCAGGAAAAACTGCCACTGATTTTGGAAGTGGGAAACCTTTCATTACTTACTTGAACGTGTATTCAAATAATGTAATCGAAGAAACATCATACCAGTATGTACGAATGGGCGAAAATGAGAAACAGAATATTGTTCGATATGGCGATGTCTTGTTTACTCTTTCTTCAGAAACACCAGAAGAAGTTGGTATTGGTTCCGTGTATCTTGGAAATCAAGAGGTTTACTTGAATAGCTTTTGCTTTGGCGTTCATATTACTAATATCCAAAAGGTGTTCTCATCATATCTGTCTTACTACATCTCAACGACACAATTCCGCAAGTTCATATATCCGTTTGCGCAAGGAAGTACAAGATTCAATTTGTGCAAAGCCGATTTTGAAAAATCAAAATTTAAATTACCTTCATTAGAGAATCAAAAGAGGATTTACGAATCATTGAAATGTCTATCTGGTAAGGTGGCAGCGGAAGACGCTATCTTGAAACAGTATCATTCTCAGAAGCAGTATCTGCTCCGCCAAATGTTCATATAAACATCTGGCGGAGCAAGTATTGCTTTTGTGAATTGTAAGTTTTTATAAGTAAATTAGCATTCTCTAATTGAGATTTCAATAAAGAGATAACATGACCTATTTCTTGTTGCTTATTAAGTGAGGGTATTTTGAATACTAACTGTTCAAAAGCTTCATAATTTAAATTTCTTCTAACAGTACTTGCCCCTTGTTCAGATACCAGCATGTAGTTGTATAAGGCATGATGCGTCTTTAGTAAAGCAGCAACATATTTTTTGTCAAAACCATCTGCTATCGAAAAGACCTTATAGGAGGGTGAAACAATTCCTATATCGAATTTGTCATTGAAATTGATATTTCCCATCCATAAATTTTGGGGGCTAAGTACTATATCATGGAGATGAACAATCTTGTACCCTACATTATTATCACTTGCTATATCTTTAGAGAAATAGTCTCGTTGTGAAAATATTCCATTCACAGTAGAACTTAAAATCTCATATTGATTATTTTTCTTTGTTCTTTCCGAGCGTTCTATTAACATCTCTTCAATCCGAATAGACATACTATTATCAGCATAGAGTAGTCTATTACTTATTCCCTTAATTAAGGACTCTAATTTTTCAATGATTTTGCTTTGGGTCGCAATGCGCTCGTCAAGAAGAGCAAAGAGTCGCCCTATTTTCTCTTGTTCTTGGATTGAAGGACGATAGTTGGGTAATAGTTCAAATGAAGATTTTGAAATGATGGGGACTGCTTGCACTGCTATTGATGACAAGTATTTAGGAAAAGCACTTTGAACAGCATAGTAAACGAATTCATTATTATTTGATTTATTAACAACAATAGCGTTTATCTGCTGATTAGTCGATGTTTCTCTTGTAGTCATTCCCATCTTTCCTATTGTGGATCCAATACAAGTAACAAGAACGCTTCCTGCTGGTAGCGCTCTCGTTTTATCAAATCCTTTCTTTGACAATTTAGTCTTTGTCTCAGTTATAGACTTCAAAAGTCCTAAGTCCGCAGGGGAAACCCACAAATATTGACCATTCTCATAATTTTCAATATCTTTTGTTGGCGGAGTATTGCCTGTTATTATTTTCCCGAAATCCCCGACCTTACATATCTCCCACTCCCCCTCAAACTCAGGGAATCTCAGATTTGGGACATTAGTTAATACGTTTCTCTAATTATTATGTACCTTTTCTATATTAAGGATTAAATATGAAAACAAAAAGTATTAGAGAAATTTCGTTGGCTTGGAAAAGAGACAAGCAACGCTACGTAAAGCAGTCCACATACGCTGCTTATGTGTTAGTTCTGGAAAATCACATACTTTCATCGTTTGGTGATTGTGATAGTCTTAGTGAAAAACTTGTACAAGAATTTGTGCTACAAAAACTTAATGCTGGTCTCAGCATTAAAACGGTGAAGGACATTCTCATTGTGTTGAAAATGGTGATGAAGTTCGGAGTAAAGAACGGTTGGATGAACTATTGCGAATGGGACATCAAGTATCCAACTACAGTAATCAATAAAGAAATGGAGGTGCTGACAGTGACACATCACAAAAAGATTCTCGAATTCATCAAGCAGAACTTTACATTTCGCAACCTTGGCATCTACATTAGTCTAACCACAGGCTTGCGGATTGGTGAGGTATGCGGCTTGAAATGGTCGGACATCAATACGGACAGCGGTATAATCACCGTAAACCGTACCATTGAGCGTATCTACGTCGTAGAAGGTGAGCACAGGCACACAGAATTAGTCATCAACAGCCCAAAGACCAAGAACTCTTGCCGTGAGATACCAATGAACAAAGAACTCTTGGCTATGGTGAAACCACTGAAAAAGGTAGTAAATATTAATTTCTATGTGCTGACCAACGAAGAAAAACCTACTGAGCCACGAACTTATCGAAACTATTATCATCGGTTAATGAAACATTTGAACATTCCTCGGCTGAAATATCACGGGCTGCGCCACAGTTTCGCCACACGCTGCATCGAAAGTAACTGTGACTATAAGACGGTTAGCGTGTTGCTCGGGCATGCGAACATCACTACAACTCTCAACCTCTATGTTCATCCCAATATGGAACAGAAGAAGCGGTGTATTACGCAGATGCTTAAATACCTCAGGAAGTAATTCTATTCTACATTTTTGGAATAGTCTATTGTCAAACTCACCGTCAGCTCTTAAAAGACGGTGAGTTCTTTTGTCAGACGTATTAGTTCACGCAACAACACCTTTACGCTTTTATCAGCCGTATAAACTCAAATCGGTCATTAGACCACAATGTTTCAGAAATTCTTTTTTGGGACTTCAGAATTATGGAGTGATAAGGTTTGCCACTTAAGGTTAGCTTTCTGACGAAATGTCACACAGAGAAACGGAGGGATGGAGGGTTATTAAAACAATGCAGCGAAAGTCACGGAGGCACCGTCGGTGCGTGGAGCAAAGAAGCTTGATTGCCAAATTTGTTAGCAATTTATATACAAAGCATTTACCCCAAAATAGTTATCAAGAATCTGTACGCTATATCTCCGTCACTCTTTGTGCCATCGCACCTCCGTAATATTGCGTTTACCTCCGTTCCTTCCGTTTCTCTGTGTGTCATCGGCACCTCAGTAACATTGCGTTTACCTCCGTCCACTCCGTGACTCTGTGTGCCACATTTTATAAGAGCTTTAGTTTATCATTCTAAATTTTGGAAGCCCCCTCACCTTACTAACGCTCCGCACATATGGTGCGAAGGCTTAGCACCATATGTGCGGAGGACCTATAACATTACAAGAATAGGAAAAACCTCAGCAAGCGTATGATGAATGGTGCGACATATAGGGAGCGAAAACTGAATGTAAAGCATTCGTAAGGGTCGACAAAATAGGAACATATTTGGCACTTATAGATTAAATAGGTGGAAACGAACTGTCGAAAGTTCTGCTATAAATCAAAAATACGCTGCTTGGCGAGCATAAAGCGACAAAAAGGGAATATTTTTTAAAGACGCAATAAAACAGCATAACTCACTGATTATCATCACAAGTACGAATATTGATAAAAGTAAAGTGCGACAAAAAAGTGACAAGTTTTTGTACTTTTCTAACGTAAAAAAGAAAGGAAATAACCATAACTTCCTTAATATTAATGCTTTATAGCATAAATAGAGTAGGGGAGTATCAAAAATAGCTTCCCTATTTGTCTCCACTATCTTTAAGCGATAAAACAGCGTTTCGCGAATGATTAAGAACGAAAAAGGGCTTAAGTGCGACAAAAAAGGAGGAAAAACTCTCATACCAAAACCTATAAAAAGTATGTCGACAAAGTCATGAAAAGGAGAAAACTCAATGCGAATAACCTTCCTAAAATGTGAACATAAAAACCGAAAAGTTTGAACAATGAAAAAAAGAAATAATCCTTCTAAATTCGATACGAATACCGACAAGCTGATGACAAAGAAAAACATACAAACGTCCTGGCACATCTCCGCCCTTTAATCATTGAACACGAGGAAGTAAAGAATAGCCTTTAGATAATTAAAAGTCGATAATATACTGATACACAAATATATAAAAACATATTTGAAGATAATAAGAATCTTGTGTAACCGCCTAAAAAACAACCGAATAAAGCAAAGATCAACGGAAATAAAAATAAGAAAACGAAACAAAACCTACTGCCAAACCGACATGAATCTCACCAAAATTTCCTACCCGAAACTGCCGACTAAAAACCCACAAAACCATGAAACGGAAATGAAAACCCGACTCAAAACGCTCGTCCTACAAGCCTACAGCAAAACAGAAAACGCCTGCAACGCTCCTAAAACGTATGTGCGACAAAAAGGGAGGTTGCGCCCAAAACCTTTGTTTAAAG
>ERZ772974.934-NODE-934-length-20002-cov-12.406928_pt1 | contig 20002 bp, 8 predicted proteins | sample MGYA00580671_ERZ772974 | MGnify/ENA primary metagenome ERZ772974 (study PRJEB29015, sample SAMEA2738065) | human oral metagenome | biome: human oral; feature: human-associated habitat; material: saliva | place: China | collected 2218 ... | reverse complement strand
AACCTCATTAACAAGAAAAACGTATGAAGCAATATCCAAAATATAAAGACTCGGGAGTAAGCTGGATTGGAGAAATACCAGAAGGGTGGAAGTGTACCCAAATCAGAAGGTATCTTAGCTGTGTTTGTACTGGTGCTACACCTCCTGGTACAGCAGAAAAATACTATTCCAACATAGGTACTCCATGGTTTACTCCTGGGGATTTCAAGGACTTTAATGTGCTTAAAGACTCTTCAAAATATCTTTCTGAAGAAGGAAATGACATAATGAAGAAATATCCAGCCAATACTATCCTTATGATAGGAATAGGAGGAACTATGGGGAAGGTGGCTTTAAGCCCGATGGAATGTTCTTTTAATCAACAAATTAATGCGCTTTTGACAAAAGGAGAAATAGATAATAAGTTTGTTGTGTATTATCTTAAAATTGAAAGAGACAATATCTTCAATACAGCCAAATTCACAACTCTCCCCATACTAAACCAATCAGAAACAAAAAGGATCCCCATCGTTGTACCCTCCCTCTCCGAGCAGCACGCCGTAGTATCTTACCTCGACAAGAAGACCGCTCAGATAGATCGTTTCATCACCGAGGCGGAGCGAGAGATAGAGAAGCTAAACGAACTGAAGCAGGCACAGATAGCCCACTTGGTGATGCACGGCACCAATCCCGATGCACCCATGAAGGATAGCAACATCGTATGGATAGGACAGGTACCAGAGCATTGGGAGGTAAGGAAAATGAAATTTCTTTTTGACGAGCGCACAGAGAAAAACCATCCCGAAGAACCAATACTTTGTGCCACTCAAGCTCATGGTGTGATCCCTCAATCAATGTATGACAATCGAGTGGTTGTGGTGAATACGGGCTTCCAGAACTTAAAGTTTGTGGAGGTTGGTGATTTCGTTATAAGTTTGCGTTCGTTTCAAGGAGGCATAGAGTATGCACATTATCAAGGCATCATCAGTGCTGCTTATACTATCTTACGTTCAAAGGGTGATTTAACCAATGATTATACAAGATACTTGTTCAAGTCATTTCCTTTTATACAGCTCCTTAAGACCTGTGTGAAGGGTATTCGAGAAGGGCAAAATATCAACTATGATATGCTAAAGAATAATTATCTATTTGTTCCTCCAAAACAAGAGCAGACCGCCATTGTCTCTGCCATCAACAGTCTAAATAAAAGGATTGATATGCTTACCTCACAGCTTGTCGATCAGATAAACCACCTGAAGGAGCTGAAGCAGCGCATCATCAGCGATGCAGTAACAGGCAAAATTGACGTGAGGGAAGTAAACAATTAAAGGCAAAATAAAATGACTACAGATACATCAGAGAAAGGTTTGGAGGAAACGATAGAAAGCGTTCTCCTCAACAGCGGGTACGAAAAGCGCACAAGCAAGGATTTTAATACCGATTACGCCATTGACGAGGGTATGCTGCGCACCTTCCTTGAGAGCACCCAACGCGACAAGGTACAGCGTGCTCGCATCTACGACAGTGAGGTGAACACCCGTAAGTTTTACGAGCGGCTGCGGGGGCAGATTACCCAGCGTGGCATCGTGGATGTGCTGCGCCAGGGCGTGGAGCACAATGCCACCAAGTTTATTTTGTACTTTCCCACGCCGCTCGATGCCAACTTGCAGGCAAAGGCGTTGTACGAGAACAACCACTTCTGCTGTGTGCGCCAGTTGCACTACTCCAAGCTTCACCCCGAACTGAGTATCGACATGGTGCTGATGCTCAACGGTCTGCCCATCATCACCATGGAGCTGAAGAACGACCTCAGCTGTCAGACCGTGGCCGATGCCATACACCAGTATCGCACCGACCGTGACCCCAAAGAACTGCTGCTGCAGAAAAAGCGATGTGCCGTACACTTTGCCGTGGACGACAACGAGGTGATGATGTGTACAGCCCTCAATGGCGAAGCATCGTGGTTTCTGCCCTTCAACAAAGGAGTAGATGACGGTGCTGGCAATCCCGTGAACCCCAACGGGCTGAAGACTGCCTATCTGTGGGAAGAAATTCTGCAGAAGGCGAGCCTGAGCGACATACTGGAGAACTTTGCACAGGTGGTGAAAGAGAAAGACGAGGACACGGGCAAGACGAAGGAGAACGTGATCTGGCCCCGCTATCACCAGTTGGAGTGTACACGTGCCCTGCTTGCCGACACCCGTGTAAGCGAGAGCGGTCGCCGCTACCTCATACAGCACTCCGCAGGGTCGGGCAAGAGCAACACCATCACCTGGACAGCCAAGCAGCTGGTAGACCTGAAAGAGGCTGACGGCATCACGCCCCACTTTGAGAGTGTGCTGGTCATTACCGACCGCGTGGTGCTCGACAAGCAGATACGCGATAACCTGCGCTCGTTTATCACCAAGAAAGACATCGTGACGTGGGCCGACGACAGCGAAGCACTGAAAGAGGCGCTGAACAAGGGCAAGAAGGTCATCGTGAGCACGGTGTGCAAGTTCCCGTTCATCTTGCAGACTATCGGCACCGAACTGAGGAACAAGCGTTTTGCCGTCATCATCGACGAGGCACACAGCAGTCAGAGCGGCGACATGGCAAGTGCCCTCAACAAGGTGCTCAGCGGACACGAACTGAAAGGCGTGAGCATGGAAGACAATGAGGAGGGGCTCAACACACTGATGGAACACGTGGTGGAAGGCCGACTGATGGCAAAGAATGCCAACTTCTATGCCTTCACTGCCACGCCCAAGAACAAGACGTTACAGATGTTTGGCGACGAATACATCAAGCCTGATGGAGAGAAAGGGCATCGTCCCTTCCACCTCTACAGCATGAAACAGGCCATAGAGGAAGGGTTTATCCTTGACGTTACGAAGAATTACACCACTTACGACAGCTTCTACAAGATACTGAAGAATACCGAGGCAAACCCCATGTTTGACAAGGATCAGGCTGCCAAGAAGCTCCGTGCATGGGTGGAGAGCCGTCCCGAAACGGTAAAGAAGAAGGCACGCATCATGGTGGAACACTTCCACGAGAGCGTGTGCCACAAGATAGGCGGTGAGGCACGGTGCATGGTGGTATGCAATGGTATAGAGCGTGCCATCGATTACTTCTTTGCCATCAAGCGACTGCTGGCTGAGCGCAACAGCCCCTACAAGGCAATCATTGCCTTCTCGGGCACGAAGGAATATGGTGGCAAGAGCTACGACGAGGCACAACTCAACCAGTTTCCCTCGTCGAAGATAGAAAAGACATTCAACACCGATGGCTACCGCTTCCTCGTCGTGGCCGACAAGTTTCAGACAGGTTACGACAACAAGCTGCTCCACACCATGTATGTGGATAAGACGCTGAGCGACATCAAGGCGGTACAGACACTCTCGCGCCTGAACCGTGTGCACCCGCTGAAGAAGGATACCTATGTGCTCGACTTCGTGAACTCGGCAGAGGATATAGAGAAGTCGTTCCAGAAGTATTACAAGCAGACATCGCTGAGCCATGAGACCGACATCAACAAGGCTAGCGACCTGCTCGACATCTGCGACCAGAGCCTGGTCTATGAACAAGAAGAAGTAGAGGACTTCAACCAGAAGTACTGGTGCGGTGCCGATCGCACAGAGCTTGATCCGATACTCGACACATGCCGAGAACGCTTCGTACAGATAGGCGAGGAAGACGGCGAAGACCGCCAAGCAGAGATCAAGGGAGCCATGAAGTCGTTTGTGCGTTTGTATGAGTTCATCGCCGCCCTGCTGCCCGAAGGTGTACCAGAGTGGGAAAAGAAAAACACCTTCTTCCACTTCCTGCTGCGCAAACTTCCGAAGCTGAAACGCGAAGACTGGGCAGAAGGACTGTTGGAGCTGGTTGACTTTGACAAGTATCGCGTGACGAAGAAGACCGACGAGGAGATACGCCTGAAGAATGAGAATGCTGAGGTGGAGCCTATCCCGGTAGGACAGCCGGGCGGTGGGCAGCCCGACCCTAACATGGAGACGCTCGACAAGATAGTGGACGACTTCAACACCTTCCTCGGTGGCATAGAATGGAAGGATACCGACACGGTGAAGCAGCAGTACACCCAGGCTGCCAGCTCGCTCCAGGTAAACGACGAGGTGCGTGATGCATTGCTCAACAATGATGAAGACACCAAGATGCAGGTAATACACGACAACATGTCAGACATCATCGGCATTCTCACTGCAAATGCCAGCGAACTCCAACTACGGTATGCCACTGACCCGAATGTGCGCCAGATTATTGACGCTTCATTGCTCCAGCATTTGGAAGAACAGTTTAATCCTTCTTACAACGAGCAGCGGCTGAAAGAAAAGCTCAACGAGGCTTATGCTAGTGATTTCGCGGAGTTGTGCGGTGTGCGCTATCGTGCATTAACAGAGGTAATCGACTGGTATTTCAGCGTGTTGGAAGCTACGACAACCTCTAAGTTGGATGGTATCAAGTCGATCCGCCGTATCCTCAACCTAGCCTATCGCACAATAGGACGTGACGAGGATATGGAAGAGTGGCTGAAGTTGTTGTTGAGTGGTTTTGAACCCTACATGAAGAAGATATACTATCTCTGTAAAGGTAACGAACTGTCGCGTACAGACGGAGGCTTTGTCCAGTTCCTCGACGCAGCCAAGGCTGTCGGGGTAAACAAGTTGCATTACGATGTAGAGGATTATCTCAACCAGATGAAAACCTATTACGAATTTGTACACCAGCAGCGTAATGATACCACCCATCAAGCACCAGTCATCGAGCCACGCGACCTGAAGCCCGGCATACACATGACCGTGGCCATGTATCTCTATGCCACCATGATCAATATCACCGATATGGAGATGGGTGGAATGATTGATAGACCAACGAATAATAAGTCTCACTCTCATCCAGATTCCGCTCAACGAGGATACGAGCTGATTGATGATAGTAAGCAAGGATACTTCATAGCAGCGGAGCCTGGGCCAGGAGAGAAATAATTTCAAAGACATCTGGCACGCTCTTTAAGATATGCCAAAATAGAAAATCAAAAATTTAGAGGATTCATGGAATATACGACTCTTGCTCAAATTATGGTAAGGAATGGAGGGAAGATTAAATTTCCTCTATGGAAACTTCATGTACAAGAACAAGAATATCTTGACTTGAAAGACACACTAAGTGCCGCATATATTAGAGGTAATCTTGAAATGTATACCAGGGAAGCTGCTATTTTTTACGCAGAATGGTGGCGTCGAGAATATAACGGAGGGACTCCAAGTAAAGAGAGAGTTGCCCGTGCTGCTGGTATAGACGATCCTGAATTACTATTTAAGCAGGCAAAGCAAGCAATGCATGGATGGAAGTGCAAGGTGTATGGTGTTAATCGTCACATGTACTTCTATTCATTGTTGCTGCAAGGCGGTTTACCTATGAAGCAAATACAAAGCTCATGGGGAAACTACACGAACTTCTTAGAGCGTGCCATGATGGAATTGATAACTCGGGGTGTTTCCAATTGGGAAGACACGTCTATTTTTGAGACCTTGGATTGTGTTAAATACTTACCGAAGTCATTCCAAAATGAGTGTATCTATAATGTAAGTATGCAGGTAGTAAGGTCTATTGTCGAAGACAAATCTGATATTCTCCCGTATGATATAAAAGAAGAGCGATTTAAGAAACTGAATACCAGTTTACAAAAGATATATTCTCATCGTAGGAAAGCAAATCCAATGGCTTTTTCTTGGTCCTTGAAAATATCTAATGAAAAAGCCCATCTCCTCTACAGCTTGAATGCACAAAATAGCTTACGTTCCGATGTGTTGTCCATAGCACCTTCGGTCTATAGGTTTGAAATACATGTTTCCGGAAAATTTGTGGCACGGTATGCAAGAGTTGAGCATAATGAAGATTATTCGCTATACACCTGCGTAAGCAAAGATAGTGTTGTCATTGAATGGTTGGGAGAGCAGCTTGTTCCCGTAAAATTATTACTGGATAATGGAGAAGAAAGGCTAATTACGGTTAGTAATTGTTATGCACCAGACTTTTCAACCCCACAGACATTCATAAAGAATGGTGATGATTATGTACAGCATGGTACATCCGATACAGATAACATTATCATTTTTGATGACAACTGGAGTATAATTGATGGCCAAACAAAAAGGCGCATCACTTTGTTAGATAAAGAATACTTCTATGTCGTCTTCAATGATACGATACGTTTGCAGAATATGCAAGGAGAAATCATGACCTATGATAATGTATTTTCTACCTATCATGCAGAATATCGTTACAATATAGCATCTTGGTGTCTGAATAGCACAGAGAATTTCCTCACATCAGTTCCTTTAATCAACGTTTTTAATGAAAATGGCGAGAATTGTACTCATAATGTCGAAAAATGTTATAGGACAAGAGGCACTGGATGTGGATGGCAACCCCTGAAAGAACTTGAAGGGAGCATTCCTCAAAGTATACAAATTCGAGTAAAATATCCTGACGGAAAGGAAGATATCCGTTCTTTCTTCTATTTGGGTGATGTAAAGTATATTACATCAGATGCTACTCTTTACGATGCCGATATTAAATGGGAAAATAGCAACAATATCAGAATCTCTTGTTTAGATTTGGAAGGAGTTGATGTAACATCTAATGGGAACAATTCTTTTCACCTACATCGAACAGAAGACAATAATGTTTTCCCTTCTGTTTGTACTTTCGTCATCTTTGCCCCTGCTTGTTCTCCAACAAAATTGGTAATTTCTTCACCTTTTAAAGGATTGGCAGTCCTCGATAGTGAGGGAAAAGAAGTTGCTAATGGTGCAATGCTTTGTACCCAAAACTTATATAATTATAAAGTTTTTGCACAAGGTATTGGGGATATAACTATCAAACTAAGCTACATTAGCGATGATATAGAAGATACAAAATCATTAGAAATTCATCGTCCTTCAAATGGAATCATGTCTTTGAGCGACATAAACGATCTACTTGACAGATTGTTTATGCTATATGAAAGACGTGCCTTTAATCGAAGTTCGTTTGTAATGGTAACTATAAAAGGCTCTTATGGAAGTTATAAGAAATCATTTAGAGTTCGTCATTATTCATTGGATACGAAAATGTTATGCCCAGACTCATGTGTGGTAATGGATATAGATGATAATCCTGACGATGAAATATTTACACGTCCACAGAATTATTCTGGGCGACTGTTGGCTTGTATTGTCGGGCAACGATCAAACGCTTGGGAAGTATTACCTTTGCGTGAAACAACAGATTCTACGAAGTTTGAATTTCCCGACCCTGACATAGCCAATCAATTCATAGTGTTCTCTGACAAGAATGACAGAGATAGAGTAATTCCCCGATATTACAACTTAGAAATTCCAGATCTTACCGTGGCACAACGAATTGCCACCAGAAGAGCCCGACTAAAAGAATATGAGAATATATTGGAGTCCGCTTCTTTATCCAGTGAAAAATGGGACGAAGTGTTTCAATGCTACAAAGTCGTCACTGAAAACAATCTCGTCTTTTCAACATTTGATTGCTTCATTAGTATTGCTAAAAGTCCTAAACTCATTGCCAAATTTGTTCTTGGCCTTTGCTATAATGGGTATAGCGACAACAGTATCTCTGATTTTAACCGATACGCAGGCGAACTTGCGTTCGCTTTGCATTGGATCCGGCCTGAGATATGGAAAGGTGTTCTTCAATTTATCAACACACTTGGTGAATTGGAGCAAAAATATCTGAGGAATGATGTTTTTAAGTTTATGACAGATGTTTTTAAGACAGAATTGTATCAAGGGCAAGCAAATGAGTTTTCATTATTCCTTATGTCGAATAAAATAAAAGCACGAGGAACATTTTACCTTTCAGATTTGCGTGAGTATAAGGCAAGTATTCATGGGGTATCTGATACAGGTCAGGATCTGCCAACAACAAAAATTGTTTTGAGCAAATATATTTTTCCGGAATTCTCTAAAGATACGCTGCCATGGCAAAAGGTTGCTATGTTATGTCCTGTAAAGATAGCAGAACTTCTGACAGAGAACATTGATGATGTCAATTTCTGGGGAGATGAGAATGAAGAGTTAAGACGGGTTATTAATTTTTATCGTATTTATGCTACAAAGACGTATTCACGGATTCTAATTAAGGCACTCTCAATATATATAAATTTATAACGATATGGAGTATTCTAAGTTTTATAGGGATGCTAACCGCATCATGGTTAATACTTTACTGTCCATTTGGTTCAAAGGGAAAGGCAAGGAGCAAATTTATTTGCGTGAAATCTTGACAAAACGTGAGTCTTTGATGTCGGAGCCCATCTTCCAAACGGTATTTCCATGGGAGCAGTCAACTGAAAGTTTTTCTGACCATGCGTCAAAGTTGAAGATATTAGACGAAAAATTCGTAAAAGCAATTTCTGACGAATGTCTGACCGGTGAGGAACAGAACTTTCCTGCAGAGCGTCGCCCTTATCTCCATCAAACGAAGGGCTGGGATTGTATGCTTAACAAACACAAGACTATTGTGGTTACAACTGGCACTGGCTCAGGAAAGACAGAGTGCTTTATGATTCCAGTTCTTCAAGACTTATATCGGCAGCGGATTAAGAATCCACTTGATAGTGGGGTTCAGGCAATCTTTATATACCCGTTAAATGCTTTGATGAAAAGCCAGCAAAAACGTATTAATGCGTGGTGTAAAGCCCTTGATCCAAACATCACCTATGCCATTTACAATGGTGATACAAATAATCTTGAGAAGAAAGAACCAAATATCAAAGAAAACGAGCGTATAAAGAAAGCTCTACCGGAATTGGTGTACCGCCAGCAAATCAGAAGTACACCTCCACAAATCATGTTTACGAATCCAACAATGTTGAATTATATGTTAGTTCGCCAAGAGGACCAGCCAATAATTCAAAAATCTCGTGGTAAACTCCGTTGGATTTTACTTGACGAAGCCCATTCATATTCAGGCTCTGCCGCTTCAGAATTAGCTCTTCAAATTCGGCGAATAATAGATGCGTTCGGCGAAACTGTTGATGATGTGAATTTCGCCGTAACATCTGCAACAATTGGTGATACATCTGATCCAGCAATTAAGTTGAAGTTGAAAACCTTTGTTCATAGACTTACTGGAAAGCCTATTGATACAATAGAGGTAATTGATGGTAAAAGAATTATTCCTGAATTAAATAAAGAACAGGCTGATAGAGACATAGAAGATGTTAATAATATGATTGGGGATAGTAGTCTCAATTTGAAAACTGTAGAACATTTGCGTCGGAAAATAAACGAATCAAATGGGCTCACAACGTCTCAGTTGACATATTTTATGCCTCCATCAGCAACCATAGATGAACGCTTGAAGGTTATAGATAAACTTAGCGAGGCTATGATTCCTACTCGTGCTCACTTCTTTATACGGTCAATTAATGGTGTTTACGTTTGTACTAATCCAGACTGCAACCGTGACAAGGCCATACGCCCTTCATTGGGCAGTATGACAACTTACCAAAGTAATGTTTGTCCTGATAAAGATTGTAGGCAACCTATGCTTGAGGTAGCTACTTGTCCACAATGTGGGCAAGTACTTGTTGTTGGCGAAGAAAATGTTGTGACAGGAAAAGATGACTATGGGAAAATCCGTATGAAGACTATCGACAAATCTTTGGAGCAAAATATTTTCGGTCAAGATATAGAAGATGATAATCTGGACGATTATGGAACAGATACCATAAGTACTACACCAGATGTGTACGAAGGTTTTGTCTTAGCAAAAGTCGATGATAATATCTATGTGGATCCAGAACATGTACAATTCACTACCTTAAAAAATGGAAGGCTAAAGGTTGATGACAAACAAACAGAAGATTCCTTTTCTTTTGTTAGGGAGTCAGGTGGATACCGTTGCCCACATTGTGGGAAAGGGGTTTCCAACGGAGTATCTTTACGGGCGAGCTCGTCTTTTCTGAGTCGAATTCTGGCTTCTACACTTCTAAACGCAACAGACCCAGCGAAAGATAATCATGATACAGAAGTAACCTACGGTGGGCGCAAATACTTGTCATTCATGGATAATCGTCAAGGATCTGCTAAGGTTGCTATGTCTATTAATCAGGATGTTGAGCGTAACTGGATAAGAACAGCTATTTATCATACTCTCCTTAATATGTCTGCACCCAAACAACCTACAGATGATGTTCGAGACATGATTAAGGATATAGAGCATAAGTTATCTGTAGGAGAGAAAGTACCAGGATATTTGATGAACATGTACAAGGATGCCGTAGCATCGTCGGTGGTGAAATATAAGTCGTTCGGATGGGGCGAGGTCAAGCGAAGCCCGACACTTCAAGATTCTCAGCTTAGATTATTATTCTCACACCTGATGAACCTAAGCAAAAGGAATTTCAATAATAAGGGGAATTACATCGATGCTATGTTCTTAGACCAATTTGGCTGGATTCCAAAATATGGAAACTCCTTGGAAAATATGGGACTGGTAAGGCTAGTTTACCCTACTATCTCAAATGCTCATGTCCCACCATGCGTAGGCGATAAGTTTACGGATAAAGACTGGCAAGACTTCTTGGTCATTTGTGTTGATTATTTTATTAGAGCGGGCAGGCACTATTTCATACCCGCAGAACTTAGCCATTATCTCACTCAGCAGATTAGAGCAAACGCAGTTTACCCTTCGGATTGTACTTTGACATATAAAAGTAAACAGGGTAATGTTGTTGATGTCAAAAAATGGATACCAGGAGTAAAACTAGTCGGTGAAAAAGGAAAAAAGCAGCATCGAATAATACTCCTACTCTGTGCTGCATTAGGTTATTCTGGTGAATTAAATCAAGAGCAAGAGAATACGATCAATCAACTTTTGAAAGAGGCTTGGAAATTCTTGACAGAATATGTGCTGGAAAAGGTTGATAGTGAAAATGATGGATATGTCATCAATCTCATGGACGAGAATAAGGTTCGGCTTCAACTTATAAAGCAAGCATGGGTATGCCCTATAGATAATGTTCCTGTTACAACAATTTTGAAAGGATATAGTCCTCGTATAACAGGTATATTGGCAAACTCTACTTTTGCGCATTATAAAGTAAAAGATGATGCCCAGATCACAATGCCTTATTTTCCTTTTGCTTGTCACAGAAAAACAGAAGGAGATAGGACTACTGACGTTTCTGACGAGGAAATAATTGCTTGGGTTAATAACAATTTAAATAATATTGAAGAAAAAGGGTTGCTTTCCAATCTACATGAGTCCATCTTCTTATATCGACCGATATTTATGGCAGCTGAACATTCTGCACAAATAGACCATTCAACATTAAGTAAATATGAGCAGGCATTCAATGCTGGGCATATTAATATACTTTCGTGTTCGACTACGATGGAAATGGGTGTTGACATAGGGGGTATTGGTGAAGTCGTGATGAACAATGTTCCGCCCAAGCCATCAAATTATCAACAAAGAGCTGGCCGCGCAGGAAGAAGAAATGAGACAAAGTCAATGGCAGTAACATTCTGTGCTCCTACCCCTATAGGTACATCAACATGGAATGCTCCCATGTCGATGTTATCCCATGATAATGAACTGCCAACATTAAAGTTTGAAAGTCAGCAACTTGTACAGCGGCATGTAAACTCATTGTTGCTTACAGATTTTGTGCAACAGAATATTAGGACTAGTGTTAATGTTACCACGAAATTAAGAGAATTCTTTGATAACACCCCTAGTAGATATGATGCTTTTTCAGATTATCTGTATCGTATAGCTAATGGTATGGATAATAAGATGAATGATTCATATATAGCATTAACTCGTGGTACGGTTTTTGAAAATAAAACTGAGTTAAAAGATGCTGCCGTAAATGCGCTTTTCAAACTTCAATACATAAAGAAAATTTATGAAAATAGATTAAGTGCCTATGAAATGCAGTTAAAAGATGCGAGCGGACGTCAACAAAAGGCTATAGAAAATGCATTAGGCAATTATAAGGATAGCTTTCTGCTTGGTTATCTAGCAGAAAATGGCTTTATTCCAAGTGCTGGAATGCCAACAGGATTAGTTCCTTTTACGAAGGATGTTTATTCAATGCACAATGATTGGTACAAAGACAGTGGGAGCCATAGAGATATTACTCAGCATCTCAGCCAAGCTATTTCAATGTATTCCCCAGGACGACAAGTTGTTATAAATGAATTAGCATATCGGTCTGAAGGAATATATCTTAAAACGGATTATAATAAGGCTGGGAGATTTGCATTACAAAGATGTAGCCATTGTGGTTTTGCCACAATAGCCCCTACATCTGTTGGAGATGAATGTCCCGTATGCCATCACCATGAAATGCATGGATTAAAAGATGTATATGGCAAGTTATCTCCATTTACAGAGGTAATAGAGCCTGCGGGATTTACGGTTGCATTTACATCGGCACCCAAAAGAAAAATAGAAGATGCAGGAGCAGCCATTACCCAGCCTTTGCTATTAGAAATGCAGCCATGGAGAAATGAAGGAACTAATAATGCCAAGGTACTGATGAGAAAAGGGTCAGAGAAGTCCAAAATTCTATTCTACAATTATGGGGCAGGAACGGGCTTCGCACTTTGTAGCCACTGTGGTAGGATGGTAACAGAAGACCCTACAAATGACCATCCTTTATCAAACCATATTAGCCTTTTAGATAATACAAGATGTGTTGGAAATGAGCGTGACAATATAAGACGTCATGTCCTATTAACAGCAGAATATCCAACTGATATAGTAGAGATGAAGTTTTATGATGATGAAAAGCAAGAGATTAAAGACATCTCCACTTTGTATTCACTGGGTACGGTTATAACACAAGAACTATCAAAATACCTTGGTGTTCGTGATGATGAAATATCTTTCGGATATAATCAGGACTACAACTCCATTTTTATCTTTGACACTGCACTTGGCGGTTCAGGCTATTCAGTGCATCTGCCTGAATATAAGAATATCATATTTGAGAATGCATTAACAGCACTAGAATCATGCAATTGTGAAAGAGCATGTCTGAAATGCCTTATAAATAGGCGTACTCAATGGTATTCTAACTATTTAGATCGCCATAAGGCTATTGAATGGTTGAAGATGGAAAGAAAGAGCCGCACTGCGCCAAAAGAAATAAAAGCTATTTTTGATGATGCAGTAACAATGACTGGCGACTTCGTTTCTGAAATCAGCCGTCTTGATTCTGATGACAATATCGAGTCTGTAACAGTTTTTGTTGATCCTAACGTTGATGAATGGGAAGATGACGAATTTCCCCTATCAGCTTCACTGTTTAACAGGCATTTCACCACAAATTTGGTTTCTAATAAGACGATGTTAGATGCTCTAAGAGTAAGCCCTAACAAGATAGCCTTGTTGGGAACAATCTATAAAAGGGGCATTAAGACAACCGACATGATAGCACAACCATATAAGCCATTGATGATAGTAAAACTCATGGATGGCTCTTTACGGTTATATTTCACGTTAGAAGGCTCAATTGCTTATAATGAACATTGGGGAGAATGCGAAAATATATATTATACCTCACATGACATTATTTTCAATACGTTCGACATCGAACTTGATACAATTCTCTCACAAGGGGATGATATTACAAGTCTTATTCGGCTGAAAGATGACGCATGTCAAATTAGTGATTTACTTAGTCTATTGACTAAACAATATGAGGAAAAATGGTCTGCAATAAAATCCTTTATTGAAGGGAAAAATGTGGACGTTTCCTATAATGAGAAATATTTAAACACGCCATTAGGCTGCATGATTCTAGCAAATATGGTTAAGGCTATCCCTAATGTGCTTAGAGTAAGGCTTGGCTCTGTTAAATGTTATTTCCCAAAGCGGCTCAATAATTCCAATAACTGGGGAAACAAACTTATGGATAACTTCTATGATGCTGCAGAAAGAAATGATTATCTTACTGCATGTATTGACCAATTAGTTAATAAAAATGTCCAGATTACTATGTTAGAAAAACAGCCACATTTTCGTTGGATAGATCTGAAAGGTCCAGATTTTACACTTTCAATTTATCCCGATGGCGGTATTGCTAATGGTTGGAAGTTACGCTATAATGACAGTCAAAAGAAATATGACGACGTAAATTATCATGAGAACTTAATGCTTTTCAATGTGAACACACATGTGGGCATCCAATATATTATTGACTTCCACAAGTCTAATGATATTGGTTAAAAACTTTCAACAATGCTGGATTGCTGCGTTATTGCACAATAACTTTGCATCGAATATTAAATTATAGTGGATTATGGCAACCAATAAGAATGCACAGATAAGATACCAGGCACTGGACAGATGTTTGGGCAACTGGAGTCGTCGGTACTATATTGACGACTTGGTAGATGCTTGCAATGAAGCGCTTTACCTTTACAATGGCGAAGGGAAGAAAGGGGATGGCGTTAGGAAACGCCAGGTACAGGAGGACTTGAAATTCATGCAAAGCGAAGAAGGTTACGGAATGATGATTGACGCCATACGTGACGGCCATAAGATGTACTATCGCTACCATCATCGTAATGACTCTATCAGTGAGCGACCTTTTAACCAAGAAGAACAGAACATCGTATCAGATGCTCTGATGTTGCTTAAACGTTTTGAGGGGGTACCCCAGTTCGAATGGCTGATGGATGTTGACAAGAAATTGTATTCTACCAGTCAACTGGGAAAAGATGTGCGTTCGGTAGTTAGTTTCCAACACAATCCTTATCTGAAAGGTATGGATAAGGACTATTACAAGCAGATTTTCGATGCCATTGTCAACAGACAGGCTCTGGAGATTTGCTACCATCCTTTCGGTAAGGAGGCTTCGGAGCTTGTGGTGAGTCCGTACCATCTGAAGCAATATAATAATAGGTGGTTCCTTATCGGTAAGCAAAGCGACTTTGTTGGACTGACCAACTATGCCATTGACAGGATAGACGGTATTAAGGAAATGGGCCGCAAGAAGTTTGAACCACTGGACGAAGACTTCAACTTCGATGAGTATTTTGAGGATGTCATTGGTGTATCAGTTGAAGATGTGCCAGTTGAGGACGTTGTAATATATGCCAACGATAAGGCTTTCAACTATATCTATACCAAACCTCTCCATGAATCACAGGTAGCCAGAGGTGAACGAACTGAGGATGGAAGAAGAATCATAACTCTGAAAGTGAAAGACAACTATGAACTGCGGGCATTGTTGCGTTCTTTTGGGAGCCAAATAGAGGTGATAAAGCCAGCCTCACTACGTGAAAAGATGAAGAAAGAGGCTGATACCCTATCTAAAATGTACTCTGACGAATAAAAATCCGCAATAACGCAGAATGTCTGCACAGTTAGTGATTACCTTTGCATTGTAATTTTTAATAAGTTTGTTTATGAGCGAGATTAAATGTCCAAAGTGCGGTGCTATTTTCACCGTTGACGAAGCTGATTATGCAGCTATCCTTAATCAAGTTAAGAATGATGCTTTTGAGGCAGAGATAAATCAAAGACTTGCTGAACTTCATAAGCAGCAGGAGGCAGAGCAAGCTACAGTTATCTTAAAAACCGAGCAAGGGTACAAGGATAAGTTGTCGGCAAAGGATACAGTCATTGCCGGCAAAGATACTGAGATAGCAAAGCTAAACGAGCGCCTGAACAGTATTGCCCAGACAAAACAGCTCGAAATGAAAGAGCAGATATCTGACAAAGATACCGAAATTACCCGCTTGGAAGAGAAAATCGCAAGTCTGCAGAGTAGTAAGCAGATGGAGATTGATAACAAGGTGGCAGAGAAGGACAAGCGTATACTTGAACTTGAAGCATCATTGCAGCAGAAGGCTAAAGACCAGGAACTTGCTGTGATACAGGAGAAGACCGCCCAACAGGACACCATACAGCAGAAGCAACAGCGCATCACGGAGCTGGAGGCAAAACTCACCGAGAATGAGGCAAAAGCTGCGCTCAACGAAAAAAACATGAAAGACTATTACGAGCGCAGCCTGAAGGACAAAGACGAAGAGATAGAACGCTATAAGGACTTCAAGACTCGTCAATCAACCAAGATGATTGGCGAGGATTTGGAGATACATTGTCACAATGAATTTGATAATGCACGGTCGCTCGGACTATATCCAAATGCCTATTTTGAGAAGGACAATGATGCCAGCAATGGGAGCAAGGGTGACTTTATCTTCCGGGACTATGACGGTGATACGGAATATATCTCCATTATGTTTGAGATGAAGAATGAGGCAGACACGACTTCCACTAAGCATAAGAATGAGGACTTCTTTTCCAAACTTGACAAGGATCGTACTGCCAAGGGATGTGAATATGCCGTACTCGTAAGTATGCTGGAGCCAGAGAGTGACCTATATAATAATGGTATAGTGGACGTGAGCCACCGTTACCCTAAGATGTTCGTCATACGTCCACAGTATTTCATGCCCATCATTTCGCTTTTAGCCAAGGCGTCGAGAAATGCTGTGGATTATAAGCGGCAGTTGGCTATCGTCCGTAACCAGTCGGTTGATGTAACCAACTTTGAGACAAAGCTCAATGAGTTCCGCAACGGCTTCAGTCGTAACTATGAATTGGCCAGCAAGAAGTTCAATACAGCCATCGCCCAGATTGACGAGTCTATCAAGCATCTACAGAAGGTGCGTGAAGCCTTAGTCGGTTCTGAAGACAACCTTCGCTTAGCGAATAAGAAGGCTGACGAGCTGACTATTAAGAAGCTTACCTACAACAATCCTACAATGAAGGAAAAGTTTGAAGAAGCAAGAGGACTTGAGTCTGAAAGTCAAGAGGTGTAAATAGAAATAGGTATCCTCGTTTATTTGAGGATACCCAATACCAATAAGAATATGATTTACGACGGATGGCTAAAGATACAAGACTGGTTCCATGAACGAAGTCTTATCTATGACAAATATTCCAAATCGATTCCAAAGAAACCTGATGTGATAAACGTCGATTTCCAGAATTTACGATATGGATGGCTGGAAATGGTTTTTAGAATCAATGGTCAAAAGCAGCTGATGATACCTTTAAGCGATTTATACGATCCGCTACAGGATATAGTACAATGGCTGGAAGCAATCATAGATTTGGGTAATGGAAATCCATACTATGAGCATACGTTGCATATAGACAGCGAAGGCACCCATATCTTTATGCACTATGAGTTAGTTGAACTTCCTGAATTTGGTAGCGTAGAAGACCAAAGAGGATTGTTTGTTGTATATTGTTCGACTTTAGAAGATAAAGAACAAACGGTCTCTGCTATTTGTTCACCCGTTAATTTAATAAAAAGCATCTATTTGGCACTCCTAAACTTCTTTGCTTTTCATAACAATGGACAATACGATGAAGAATATCTTATTGAGAATTGGTCGATGCCGCACGGAGAAGTTTCCACCTCCCTCGAACTTTACAATAATGTTAAGTCTACCAAATTAGAGTGGTATACAGCCCAAAAGGACTATGATGCTTGGTTTGACAAGAGCTTCGTAAAGCCAACTATTAAGAAAATCATATTGTTCTGTTCAGATGATGGAGGCTCATTTTGGAATCGTGATGGATCCCGTTTGACTGATGAAGCGGAATTAGGGATGGATGAGCAAATGCCAAATGATGTTTCAATATCAACCCAGACAAAAAATATTCTTGCACCACAAAGGGAAGGGTCTAAGTCTGAGTTTGGGGTTGACATAAAATTCCTCATAAAACTGCGTATGAGCTTGAAAGATGATGTCGATTTGTTTTTTGGTAGTAGGCCTATCAATGGACATTTGGCAAAGTTTGAGTTGCTGCCAAACTATCGACTGTGGCAAAAAGGAGAGCATTCTGGGCTGAGGTATAGAAAAATAAAAAAACAGATAATGCAGTATAGATTTAAAGACGTTGAAATTGGAGTAGATTCTCCTTTTAAGGAGGACAAGTTAGGACGAGAAAAGTATGCCAATATATTGACAAACATTATTGCTCATGACCATGAGGGCTGTGTAATAAGTCTTAGTGGCGCATGGGGGGCTGGCAAAACCACATTTGTAAAGATGTGGAAACAAATGCTGAAGAACAAGGGGTATAAGACCATCTATTATAATGCTTGGGAATCAGATTTTGTTGAAGATCCTTTAGTTGCAATGATCGCAGAAGTTGGCGAATTAAGCCAAGAAGAAAAATTCAAAGATTTGTTTGCATCTGTAATAGCTAATGCTGGCAAAATAACTTTGGCAGCAACACCCAAAATAGTGAAGCATATTGTGGAAAAACATATAGGAAGTGATGCAGCTGATTGTATATCCGATATGCTTGAGGAAGGTGCATCTACTCTTAAAGAGCAAATAGATAAATACTATGAAAAAAGGAAGAGTCTTACTTCTTTTCGAGCACAATTAATAGGTTTGGTAGACCAATTAACAGAGCAACCATTAATCTTTTTTGTAGATGAATTAGATAGATGTAACCCACATCATGCTGTAAAAGTACTGGAACGAGTAAAGCATCTTTTCTCTATTCCTAATATTATATTTATCCTTTCTGTGGATAAGCAACAGTTAAGTAATTCTATTAGAGGGTATTTTGGAAGTGACCGAATTGACGCAGAAGAGTACTTACGTCGCTTTATAGATATAGAATACTTCTTACCAGAACCCAACTATGATTACTACATTAGGTATCTGTGTGATGATCTTAATTTCAAAGGCTTCTTTTTTGGTAATAATTCTGATATGCCAAGTTCGGCTTATTCATTCTTTGAAGAGTTTGTTAGATCTCTTGCTAGTTGTAAAAAGCTAACGCTTAGACAGATGCAGAAATTGCTGGTATCTGTTCGATTAGTATATTGTTCACTCAATACGAATAGAGAGGAGCTGCCTGGGTTGATTCTGTTACTTTTATATATTAGAAGTTACCATTTGGGATTATATGAAGACATCGTTAATCATCAACTTACCTGTCAAAAACTAGTTAGCGAGTTAGATAGGATATTGCCTAATTCACTTTTTGTACGAAAAAAATACTCAGAATATGATGTTCCAATTATTCTCTTCCCTTTCTGTGATTTATTAGTTTATTATATGACTACAGATAGCTATAGTACAGAATCTAAGCTATGGAAAGTTGATGAGTCTGATACTAGTAAGTTGAATGTGTTCTTTACCTCTGAGCATTTTACGCCTGAAGATATTGCCCGATATGCAAAATCACTTAGACGGGGTAGTTCATCGAGACTGTCTTATGTTACCAACTTTATTGAATTGTCGGAAGAATTGAGATTAGAAGACTAGACTCAATAACATAAAAAGCACCAAGTGCAAGGGGTAGTACGCGTAGCACAAATACTTCGCATACTGCCCTTTTATAAATCCCCATTTGCCCATTATAGCAAAGGATAACCGCCAAGCCCAGCCAAAGTCCGATTACACCGTATTGATACATGAACAGTGTGGTTAAAAAGCTTTTTGTTACATTATCTGGCTTAAAGATATGGAACGCACATATTAGCAGGATGCCAGAATAGTCATAATCGACGTGCAGCCAAATGGCGTTGCCGCAAGTTCTCTCGCGTTAAGTCCTTTGTGGTTTTTATTTGGCCAAATCTCTTGATAGCTTCCAATGTGCAGATTTTATGTTTGCGAGTATCCTCACGTATGTTTTCTTGCTTAATGGATTATTCCATATACAGCAAGAAATTCACCGAACCTTTACTTTTGGCAAATGGATTGTCTTCTGTTTCGTAATAATAGGAGTCAAACTTCTCAACGGATAACTTATCGTCAAGAACACTCATTGCAGCCAGTATCTGCTCACATCTTTTCTTGATTGCAAGCATCTTGGGAGTATTTGTAAAACCCTCCAGTTCATCAGGAGCGACATCTCCAAGAGAAATATATTTTCTCTCAGTCCTACTTGAGTTCGGGATAAGTTTAGCATGAAAAAAGTTCCAACTGCCTTGTTTTTT
>ERZ772974.933-NODE-933-length-20008-cov-19.041698_pt1 | contig 20008 bp, 18 predicted proteins | sample MGYA00580671_ERZ772974 | MGnify/ENA primary metagenome ERZ772974 (study PRJEB29015, sample SAMEA2738065) | human oral metagenome | biome: human oral; feature: human-associated habitat; material: saliva | place: China | collected 2218 ... | reverse complement strand
TGAACTTGTTCATTTAGAGTTTCTTACAGATGTCGAATTTACAGCGAATTCTTGAGTTTTTTATCGTTAAGAAATCTACTTAGTAACGAAATATTTTTCAGTGAATATGTGGAGGTATTATGTCTTTAGGAGCTTTATATGTTGTTTCTGGTCCTAGCGGAGCAGGAAAATCAACAGTTTGTAAATTAGTAAGAGAAAGGCTTGGAATAAATTTATCTATATCTGCCACAAGTAGAAAGCCTAGAAATGGTGAACAAGAAGGAGTTGACTATTTCTTTATAACAGCTGAAGAGTTTGAAAGAAAAATAAAAAATGATGATTTCCTTGAATATGCAAATGTACATGGAAACTATTATGGAACTTTAAAATCTGAAGTTGAAGAAAGGCTTCAAAGAGGAGAAAAAGTATTACTAGAAATAGATGTTCAAGGAGGAGTACAAGTAAAGGAAAAATTCCCTGAAGCTAATTTAGTATTCTTTAAAACTCCAACAAAAGAAGAATTAGAAAAAAGATTAAGAGGAAGAAACACAGATAGTGAAGAGGTTATACAAGCGAGACTTAAAAACTCATTAAAAGAACTTGAATATGAAGATAAATATGACACTGTCATAATAAATAATGAAATTGAACAAGCTTGTAATGATTTAATAAGTATAATTGAAAATGGAGTGAGATAAATGAAAAAAGAAATCACTTATGATGAATTATTAAGTAAAATACCAAATAAATATATTCTTACAATAGTTTGTGGAGAAAGAGCTAGAGAAAGAGCAAAAGAAAGAATGGAAAGAAATGGAGAACCTTTACCACTTACAAAATATGACAAGAAAGATACTGAAATGAAAAAAGTATTTAAAGAAATATTAGCTGGAAAGGTTGGCTATGGTAAAGACGAATAAATTTATAGCTTTTATTTTGGTTTTCTTGAGTATATTTTTAATTTCTTGTGGTAAAAAAGTAGAAAAAATAGAAGAATCTAAATTTTTATTTGGAACATACATAAAAATAGTAGTGTATAGTGATAATAAAGAAAAAGCTATGAATTCTATAGAAAAAGCTTTTAATGAAATTCAAAGGATAGATGAAAAATACAATAGTAAAATGGAAGGTAGTTTGATATATAAACTGAATACTAGTGATAATAAAAGTATTAAATTAGATGCAGAAGGTTTAGAATTATTTAAAGGTGTAAAAAAAGCCTATGAACTATCAGAACATAAGTATGATGTTACTATAGCACCCCTTTTAGAATTATGGGGCTTCACAGAAGAAGCTATGGAACTTCCAAATTTAAAACTTCCAACAAAGGAAGAGATTGAGTATACTAAAACTTTTGTAGATTTTTCTAAAGTTCATATTTCTGAAGATGGAACTCTAACTTTAGAAAGTCCAGTAAAAGAAATAGATACAGGTTCTTTCTTAAAAGGTTATGCTATTTATAGGGCAAAAGAAGTTCTAAAAGCTGAGGGCATAGATAGTGCCTTTATAACTTCAATTTCAAGTATGGATTTAATAGGAACAAAACCAGAAGGAAAACCTTGGAAAATAGGTTTACAAAATCCTGAAAATCCTAGTGAAATATTAGGAATTGTATCTTTAAAGAATAAAGCTATGGGAGTTTCTGGAGATTATCAAACTTATGTTGAAATAGATGGAAAGATGTATCACCATATCTTAGACAAGGATACAGGTTATCCAGTAGAAGATAAAAAAATGGTAGTGGTATTATGTGATAATGCTTTTGAGGCAGATTTACTATCAACGACTTTCTTTTTAATGCCTATAGATAAGGCAATAAACTATGTAAATAGCAGAGATGACTTGGAAATTTTAATAGTTGACAAGGACATGAATATCATCACAAGTAAAAATTTTGAGTATGAAGAAGTAAAAAAATAAAATAAAAACTTGTAAATATGTCAAAATTAAAATATAATATTAAGGTATTAAATAAAAATAATGGAGGGAAAAGAAATGGATTTATTAACACAAGTTATGTATCTTGGTTTAGTTGCTGGGATATTGTCTTTACTTGCAGCATTCTATTATGCAAAAAAAGTAGAACACTATCAAATAAACATACCAAAGGTAGAAGAAATAACATCAGCAATAAGAGAAGGGGCTATGGCATTTTTGTCAGCTGAATATAAAATTCTTATTGTTTTCGTAGTCGTAGTAGCAGCTGCTTTAGGAATCTTTATAAGTGGACCTACAGCAGGAGCATTCGTATTAGGAGCTATAACATCAGCTATAGCTGGTAATGCAGGAATGAGAATTGCTACTAAAGCAAACGGAAGAACAGCAATAGCTGCTAAAGAAGGAGGACTTGCAAAAGCACTTGACGTTGCATTCTCTGGAGGAGCAGTTATGGGACTTACAGTTGTTGGATTAGGAATGTTTATGCTTTCTTTAATTCTATTAATTTCAAAAACAGTTGGAATCAACGTTAATGATGTTACTGGATTTGGAATGGGAGCTTCTTCAATAGCATTATTTGCAAGAGTTGGAGGAGGAATCTATACTAAAGCAGCAGACGTTGGAGCAGACTTAGTTGGTAAAGTTGAAGCAGGAATTCCAGAAGATGACCCTAGAAACCCAGCTACAATAGCTGATAACGTTGGAGATAACGTTGGGGACGTTGCAGGAATGGGAGCAGACTTATTTGAATCTTATGTTGGTTCAATAATAGCTACTATAACTTTAGCTTACTTATTACCAGTTGCAGATAAAACTCCTTATGTTGCAGCACCTTTATTAATATCAGCTTTTGGTATTGTGGCTTCAATAATAGCTACTTTAACTGTTAAAACTGATGATGGAAGTAAAGTGCATGCAAAACTTGAAATGGGAACAAGAATAGCAGGATTATTAACTATAATAGCTTCTTTTGGAATTATCAAATATCTTGGATTAGATATGGGAATATTCTATGCAATAGTTGCAGGATTAGCTGCAGGACTTATTATAGCTTACTTCACAGGAATCTATACTGACACTGGAAGAAGAGCAGTAAACAGAGTATCTGATGCAGCAGGAACAGGAGCAGCTACAGCAATAATTGAAGGTTTAGCAATAGGAATGGAATCAACAGTTGCACCTTTAATAGTTATAGCAATAGCAATCATAGTTTCTTTCAAAACAGGTGGACTATATGGAATTTCAATAGCAGCAGTTGGAATGCTTGCAACAACAGGAATGGTTGTAGCAGTTGACGCTTACGGACCAGTTGCAGACAACGCTGGAGGAATTGCTGAAATGTCTGAATTACCTCATGAAGTAAGAGAAACTACTGATAAACTAGATGCAGTTGGAAACTCAACAGCAGCAGTTGGTAAAGGATTTGCAATAGGATCAGCAGCTTTAACAGCTCTATCTCTATTCGCAGCATATAAAGAAGCAGTAGATAAGTTAACTACTGAACCATTAGTAATAGATGTAACTGACCCAGAAGTTATAGCTGGATTATTTATAGGAGGAATGTTAACATTCTTATTCTCAGCTTTAACTATGACAGCAGTTGGTAAAGCAGCTATAGAAATGGTTGAAGAAGTTAGAAGACAATTCAGAGAATTCCCAGGAATCATGGATAGAACTCAAAAACCTGACTATAAGAGATGTGTTGAAATATCAACTCATTCATCATTAAAACAAATGATTTTACCAGGAGTTTTAGCTATAATAGTTCCAGTTGCTATTGGATTATGGTCTGTAAAAGCTCTTGGAGGATTACTTGCTGGAGCTCTTGTAACAGGAGTTTTAATGGCTATAATGATGGCAAATGCTGGTGGAGCTTGGGATAATGGTAAGAAACAAATCGAAGCTGGATACAAAGGAGATAAGAAAGGTTCTGACAGACATAAGGCAGCAGTTGTTGGAGATACAGTAGGAGATCCATTCAAAGATACTTCTGGACCTTCATTAAATATCTTAATTAAATTAATGTCTATAGTATCACTTGTATTAGTTCCATTATTTGTAAGATAATAGAAATATTACAGATATAAATAACAAGGGATTGTTAAAATATTAGACTTCTAACAATCCCTTTTTACTTGAAAAAATTTTTAAAAATTTAAAAAAAATGTTTCTCAAAATGAAAAATATATTATATAATTATGACTTGAGGTAATATAACAATCCTTAGTTATGGAGAAGAAAAAATGAACGAATTAAAAAAGAGGAGTATAGGAATAGACATATTAAAGGCTATTTCTCTAATTTCAGTTATAATCTATCACTTTTATGAATACAAGGGAACTTACATTGGAGTTATCTTGTTTTTTGTCATTAGCGGATATTTGATAACAGAAGTTTTATACGAAAGAGATGATAGTTATTTTAGTTTCATCAAAAGAAGATATAACAAAATTTTTCCACCTCTGATTGCAGTTCTAACTTTTACATACTTAGCTTTTTATTATTTTTATGATTATATAAGTTCAAAATTAATTTATAGTTCTCTCTCAAGTTTATTTGGAGTGAGCAATCTCTATCAGATATCCACAGGAATGTCTTATTTTGAAAGAAGTGGAGATTTATTTCCACTCTTACATACTTGGAGTTTATCGATAGAAATACAGTTCTATATTTTATTTCCCTTTCTTATATACTTATTTAAAAAATTAAAGTTAGACACAAAAATCATAATTGCTATAATTATGTTGTTATCTTTTATATCAGCAGGACTGATGTTCTATAAAGAATATATTAACTATGATATAAGTGCCATATACTATGGTACAGATACAAGAATTTTTTCAGTTTTTATGGGATCTGCTTTCTACTTCCTATTTAAAGATAGAGATTTAGAGAATGAAAAGCAAAAGCTAAATACTATTTCCTATGTGTGTTTAGGGGTAATAGTAGTAATAGTATTATCAGTAGATTATTTATCGAAATCTAATTACTATGGTTTCTTATTTTTAATAAGTATTTTAGGTTCATTTATGACAGTGACAAGTTTAAAAACAGGCTTTTTAGATTTTGAAAATCCAGTTGCAAATACTTTAGCTAAATTAGGTGAACATAGCTATGTTTATTATTTATGGCAGTATCCACTTATGATATTTTCATTAGAATTTTTTAAATGGTCTGACATAGACTATAATTATACAGTTGGAATACAGGTAATAATTTTAATAATTTTATCAGAAATTTCATATGAATTTTTGATAAAGAGAAGACAGGAGTCGATAGTTTTGAGAAGAATATTTTTAGTTTTATATGTGGCACTTTTAGCATTTTTACCTATAAGCTCAGAAACAAATTCAGAAGAAGTTAAAAACAGAGCAAATGAAATTGATAAGATGGCAGTAGTAGAAACTACTGAAAATACTTCAAAAGTAGAAGATAAAAATCAAGTTGAAGAAGAAACATTAGCTACTAAAGTAAGTGCAACTGGACATAAAGAATTAAAAACAGATAGTAATAAATCTTCTGCTAAGACAAATATAAAGCCAGAAGAAAATAAAACAGTAGTTAAAAATACAGATACTATAGAAGCTAAGGATTATACTTTTATAGGGGACTCTGTTATGAAAATGGGAGAACCATATATCAAAGAAATCTTTAAAGATGCCAATGTTGATGCAAAGGTATCAAGACAATTTACAGATTTACCTAAGATTTTAGAAGAATTAAAAGGAAGTAAAAAATTAAGAAATACAGTGGTTATACACTTAGGAACTAATGGAGTTATAAATAAGGAAGCTTTTGAAAGTTCAATGAGAATGTTGAAAGGTAAAAAAGTTTATATTATGAATACGGTTGTTCCTAAACCTTGGGAAAAATCAGTTAATAAAAGCTTAGCTGAATGGTCTCAAGAATATGACAATATAACTATAATAGATTGGCATAAATATGCTAAGGGAGAAAAGCAATTATTCTATAAAGATGCAACTCACCCTAAACCAGAAGGTGCAAAAAAATATGCTGAATTTATCTTTAAAAATATAAAAAGATAATAATGTAAAAAGCTGTTGAAATTTAACTTGCAACAGCTTTTTTATTTGTTATATATTAAAAAAAGTTTACAGTGTTAAATCCAATTGGAAGATTAAACATCAACCAGATACCAAAGAAAATGATACTAGTTATTAAAATTATAATAGCATGAGGCATCATGTATGCAATTAAATCTCCAAAACCAAATTTTTTATTATATTTATTACAATATATTAAAACAAGTGGGAAGAAGCTCATAAGTGGAGAAATTATATTTGTAGCAGAATCTCCAAGTCTATAAGCTAGTTGAGATAATTCTGGAGAAACACCCATCTTGTATAACATAGGTAAAAATATTGGTGCAATCAATACATATTTACTACTCATAGAACCTATAAATAAATTTATGAAAGAGCAAAATAGTATAAATACTATCATAAGAGGTATTCTAGTTAACCCAATTTCAGAAAGAAATTGTCCGCCTTTGGCGGCTATTATTATTCCTAATTGAGAATAAGAGAACCAAGATATAAAAATAGACGAGAAGAAGCATAAAACTATGAATGCTCCAAAACCATCTAATGATTTAAATAGGTAAGTCATTAAGTCTTTATCACTTTTTATTTTCTTTGTAGCAATTCCATAAAATATTCCAGGAATAAAGAAAATAAGACATATAACAGGAATTATAGCAGATAAAAGAGGACTCCAACCTAAAAGTAAAAGACCAGTTTTAGGATTTCTAAGAGGTGCTCCACTAGGAAGAGATAATAAAAGAATTATTCCTATAGAAACTAAAAATCCAATACCAGCATACTTTAAACCTTTATTTTCATCAGCAGTTAATTCAGTAAAGTTTTCCTCAATTTCATTGGTTTCAGTTATTTCTTCTGGAAAATATTGATTAACTTTAGGTTCAATAATCTTATCATTGATATATGCAATGATAAAAGTTATAAAAAATGTATAGAAAAACATAAAAATTGAATTAGCTAAAGGAGTTACTACATAGTTTGGATTGACAATACTCATTGCAGAAGTTGAAAGTCCTCCAAGAAGAGCATCAATAGAAACTAAACAAGCAGCAAAACCTGCAGAAGTTGAAGAGAATCCTAGTAAAATACCAGCTATAGGATTTCTTTTAAGTTGTTTATATAGAATACCAGCAATTGGTATTACAAGGACATAACCTATATCTCCAGCAAAAGAAGAGTTTACCCCTAAGAAAGCTATGAATAAAGATACATATTTTCCTTTAATTTTTTGCATAGATTTCTTTAGAAAACTTGGAAATAATCCAACTTCATTTAAAAAATTAAAGAAAAGTGAGAAGAATAAAACAACACCTAAAGGAGCAAAGCCTATAAAGTTTGGTACAGCTTCTTCAAAAATCCATCTAATACCATCAGCATCAAATAAGCTTTTTACTGTATAAGTTTGAAGTTCAACTTGTTTAGTAGAACGATTGATAGCTTCAATCTCGACAGAAACTCCCATTTTTGAAAAAATTACAGATAAAATTCCCACAATGATAGAAAAAATAATAAAAATAGTAACAGGATGTGGCAAATGATTTGATACAGCTATTACTTTTCCAATAAAACCTTTTCTTTCACTCATAATAGACCTCCTTTAAAGATATTAATAAATAACTATATATTTATATTATACACCTTTTTTTTATTTTTAATACATTTTTTATATAAACATTTAAAAAAGCTGTTACAACTTTATTTGTGCAACAGCTTCTTATTTTATTAATTAACTATAATTAAAACATTGTATTTATAACTAGCATTACTGCAGAGAAAACTCCAATAATTCCCATCAGAGGTAAGATATATTTCAACCACTTATCAAATGTTGTTCCTGCCATTTCTAATGTAACTAGAATTAATCCAGTTGGTGTGATGAAAGACATCCAACCTTGTCCCCAGTTATATGCATTGATAACAACTTCTCTTGATAGACCAACTGTATCTGCAAGTGGAGCCATGATAGGCATAGAAAGTACAGCAAGTCCAGAAGATGAAGGTATAAAGAAACCTAAAACAGAGAAGATTAGTAGTTGTGCAATAGCAAAAGTTCCCTTACCCATACCAGCTACAAATTCAGTTGAATAGTATAGTAAAGTATCAGAGATAAAACCATTATCCATTACTATATTGATAGAACGAGCTAGTCCTATTGTTAGAACAACTCCAACTAAATCTCCTGCTCCAGCAATGAAAGTATTGACAGCATCTTTTTCTGATAGACCAGAAAAGAACATAAGTAAAAGAGCTACACCTAAGAATAGTGCTGACATTTCTTCAAACCACCATCCACCACGAGAAACGCCCCAAATTAAAACAGGGAATGCAGTAGCAAATATAAGTAAACAAAGTCTTCTTCTCCAAGTAAATTCTTTTTCAGAGTTAGAATCGTATTCTCCTAAAAATCTTTTGTGTATTTCTTCTTTATCAGCATAAACATATGATTTTGTAGCATCTTTATTAACTTTTTTAGCATACCAATACATATATGCTAAAGTGATAATTGAAGCTAAAACTAAAGTTACTATTCTAAATGTTAATCCTTCTGTGAATGAAATACCTGCAGCATTAGATGCAATAACAGTAGCAAAAGGGTTGATAGTTGAGAACATTGTTCCTATAGATGAACCCATATAGATTGCAGCAATACAAGTTAGTACATCAAAGCCACTTAATAGGAAGATAGGCATAAGTATTGGATAGAAGGCAATAGTTTCTTCTGCCAAACCAAAAGTTGTTCCTCCTAAAGTTGTTAGAACAAAAACAAGGGTTACCAATAAAAATTCTTTTCCCTTAGTTCTCTTTGAAAGAGCTGCCATTCCAGCATCAAAGGCCCCTATTTTATTAATAATTCCTATAATTCCTCCAAGAATAAAAACGAAAAGCATGATATCAGCAGTATCTAAAGCACCAGTGATAGGAGCTTTAAGAACATCTAAAAATCCTTGTGGCTTTTGCTCAATTCTTTGATAAGTTCCAGGAATAGCAATAGGTTTTTTGATTACACCTTCAGTAAATTTATCCAAACTTAATTGAATTTGAAGTCTATCTAAAACTTCTTGAGTTGCAGGCTCTGTTGTTACATTGTTCTCATGATCTGTGATGACAAATTCATTTGTACTATCATCATAAGTTAATCTTGAGAACTGACCTGATGGAACGATGTAAGTTAAAACTGCAGCTAAAACTAAAATAATAGCCAATACCGTAAATGCAGTTGGGAAACTTCTTTTTTTCTTTTGTTTTTCAGACATTTTAATAGGAGTTATTGCAATTTTTATTTGCAAAGACTCCTTCACCTCCTTATACTTTATATCTAAAGTCATTATATATATTTTAATGCTAAAAATCAACTAAAATTTTATCAATATAACTATTTATTCTATTTTAAATCACTTGTATTGTTCAAAAAAATATAATAACTGTATAAAAAAAATTTGTGATATTAGAATTAATGCATTATGTATTAAGCTGAAAATATTACTTTATAATATATTGATATTTGTTATGGTAACTATAATATATATGTATTTTACAAATAATAAATAAGTTATAGAATTTAGTTAAGGCAATTAAATAGTTAGGAGGTATGCATATGTCAAAAGAAAAAGTTAAACCGTCGCTTTTTGTAGCTTTACTACCGTTTATTTTTCTAATAATTTTTATGTTATTAGGGACTTTAGTTTATTCTTCTCCTGCTCAAATTCCATTAATTCTAGGAATTGCTATAACTTGTATCATAGGACATTTTTTAGGTTATTCCTATGAAGAAATAGAAGATTCTATGATAGAAACAAATAAGATGGGCTTACAAGCTAATTTTATTATGTTAATTGTAGGTTGTTTGATTGGTTCTTGGATAGTAGGTGGAGTTGTTCCAGGTATGATATATTATGGCTTAAAATTATTTACACCTAGAATATTTTTAATTATCTTACCTATAATGTGTGCAATAATAAGTGTATCGACAGGTAGTGCATGGACAACAGCAGGGACAATGGGAACTGCAGCTATGGGAATTGGAGTAGGAATGGGTATTCCCGCACCATTAGTTGCAGGTGCAGTTGTTAGCGGAGCCTCTTTTGGAGATAAATTATCACCTCTTTCTGACAGTACAAACCTTGCAGCTGCTACGGCTGAAGCAGGATTATTTGATCACGTAAGACATATGTTAAAGACTACTATTCCAAGTTTTTTAATAGCACTATTAATATTTGCTTTTTTAGGTAGAAATTTTGGAAGTGCTAATATAGATAACAATGCAATAGATAGTATTACTAATACAATAGCTAATAATTTTAAAATTACACCTTTAATTTTTATTCCACCAATTATAATAATAGTTGTAATATTTTTAAAAGTTCCTCCTGTTCCAGGAATGTTAATTGGGACTCTTGCAGGTGTAGGAATGTGTTTTTACCAAGGTGAAAACTTGACTACAATAATTGCAGCACTATATGAAGGACCTAGTATAGAAACAGGAAATGCTATTGTTGATAAATTATTAAATAGAGGTGGTTTACTTTTCATGATGGAAACTATCTCATTAGTTATGTGTGCCTTAGCATTTGGAGGTGCTATTAAAGCAATAGGTTGTATAGACACAATAATAGAAACAGTTCTAAAGCATTTAAGAAGAAGAGGTTCTATAATCACTTCAAATGTTGTTATGTGTATTTTATGTAATTTTGCTGCTGCAGATCAATATATGTCAATAGTTATTCCAGGACAAATGTATAAAAAGGTCTATAAAAAATTAAATTTAGCACCTGAAAATTTATCAAGAACTCTTGAAGATGCGGGAACATTAACATCAGGATTAGTTCCTTGGTCAACTTGTGGAGCTGTTTATTTAGCAACTTTAGGAGTAAGTGCTTTTCAATATGGAAGATACCATATTTTAGGTTTAGTAAACCCAATAGTAGCTATAGTTTATGCATATTTGCTAATTTTCTTAAACCCACTTGATAAATCAAAACCTATAAAAGATAGATTGACAGATGAGGATTTAAAAGACTTATAAAAATATTTAATATCTCCAAGAGAATAATGAATAAATATAGATAATTGTAGTAAATAAAAAGACACTAAATTATAAAAAATTATTTTTAGTGTCTTTTTTTTTTGAAAATTAACTATTTAATTTTAAATTTATTCTTCAGTTTTCTTTCTCTTTTTTAATTGAGCCATTACTATTGGTGATAATAATGAGAAAAGAGTTAAGAATAATAGAACTTTTGAAACTGTACTTTGGAATAGTATAGAATAATTATTATGGTTTAAGATAAGTGATCTTCTAAGTCCTGATTCACCTATTGGTCCTAATATTAAAGCTAAAACTATTGAAGCAGAGTTAAGTTCAAATTTTTGAACGAAGTATCCGATTATACCAAAGACAAACATTACCCATACGTCAGCCATTTGGTTGTTGATAGCATAAGAACCTATTACACTTAGTGCAAATATAAGAGGTATTAAGTAACTATCTGAAACTCTTGATACTTTTGCAAATAATTTAGAACCGAAAAGTCCTAAGATAAGCATGAATATATTAACTATAACAAATCCTGCGAAGAAAGTATAAGTTATTTTCCCATGAACAGTAAATAGGTCTGGACCTGGTTGAAGCCCTTGTATCATAAGTCCTCCAAGTAAAACAGCAGTAACACTTTCACCAGGGATTCCTATTGTGATATTAGAATTAATGTATTATGTATTAACGAGAAAAATATAAATAAAAAACTGTATCTTTAATCTAAAATTTTAAATTAAAAATACAGTTATTAAAAATTTTATTAAATAGTTCTCACTATACGAAAACCTATCTCTTTAGAAGAGTAAATAGAATTATAACAAAAACGGGGTAAAATAGAACACCAGCTAGCTTCACTAAACCATGAACCACCTTTGATTATTCTATATACAGTTTTATTATTTTTTTTAGTACTTTTATCCATATCAAAGCACCATTCTGAAATGTTACCACTACAATCATAAAGTTCTAACTGATTTGGCTTTTTTGTTCCCACATTTTGAGTTTCAGCATTTGAAATTTTATCATACCAAGCCACTTCATCAATATTATCACTTCCAGAATATTTATAATCAAATGTTCCTTTATCAATAGCTACTTGTCCACCTCTAGCAAACCAATTCCATTCAACTTCTGTTGGTAATCTAAAACCTTCTGTCTTTTTAAAATCTGCTATATCAGGACTAGTTTTTTCTCCATCTAATTGATTTATTAACAATGTTCCTTTTTTACTTAAATCATAGACAGGTTCTAAATTATACTTCTCACTTAATTTATTACAAAACTCCAAGGCTTCCCACCAAGTAACACTGTCAACAGGCTTATATATCCCATCAAATTTTGAAGGATTATAGTCCATAACTTCTAGCCACATTTTTTGAGTTGTTAGATATCTACATACTTCTAAATCAAAAACTTTTTTTTCATCATCTGTAAAACAAGGTGTGTATTTCCCACCTTTTACAAATATCATATCTTTAAATTTACTTCTCATTAATTTTATTTCCTTTTTATTTTTTATTTATAAAAATAGCACCTATTGACTAGGTACTATTTTAATTTTATTCTTCAGTTTTCTTTCTCTTTTTTAATTGAGCCATTACTATTGGTGATAATAATGAGAAAAGAGTTAAGAATAATAGAACTTTTGAAACTGTACTTTGGAATAGTATAGAATAATTATTATGGTTTAAGATAAGTGATCTTCTAAGTCCTGATTCACCTATTGGTCCTAATATTAAAGCTAAAACTATTGAAGCAGAGTTAAGTTCAAATTTTTGAACGAAGTATCCGATTATACCAAAGACAAACATTACCCATACGTCAGCCATTTGGTTGTTGATAGCATAAGAACCTATTACACTTAGTGCAAATATAAGAGGTATTAAGTAACTATCTGAAACTCTTGATACTTTTGCAAATAATTTAGAACCGAAAAGTCCTAAGATAAGCATGAATATATTAACTATAACAAATCCTGCGAAGAAAGTATAAGTTATTTTCCCATGAACAGTAAATAGGTCTGGACCTGGTTGAAGCCCTTGTATCATAAGTCCTCCAAGTAAAACAGCAGTAACACTTTCACCAGGTATTCCTAATGTGAATGTTGGTATAAGTGAACCTCCTGTAACAGCGTTGTTAGCTGCTTCAGCTCCTGCTATTCCTTCTATACTTCCATGACCAAATAATTCTTTTTTCTTTGAGAATCTTTTTGCTTCGTTATATCCTAAGAAAGCAGCAATACTTGCTCCAGCTCCTGGTAATATTCCTATAATACTTCCAATAACTGTTGATCTTAAAGATGTAGGTAATATCTCTAAGATTTGTTCCTTAGATAATAGAACTTTGTTATCAAAATCTACCATATTTCCTGCTTTTTTAATTTTCTTTTCAGCTAACATCAACACTTGTGACATTGAGAAAAGTCCTATAAGAGCAGCAGTAAAAGGTATTCCTGAAAGTAATGCAGGAACTCCAAATGTGAAACGAGCATTTCCTAGCATAGGATCCATTCCAACAGTTGATAACATTAATCCTAAAGCTCCTGAAATTAATCCTTTTACTATTGATTTTGTACTTGCACCAGCAATGATAGTTAAACCAAATATAGATAACCAGAAATATTCAGCTGGTCCAAAAAGTAATGCAAGTTTTGCTAGTCTTGGAGCAAATAGATAAAGTGGAATAGCACTTAAAATTCCTCCTATGAATGAAGCAGTGATTGCAGTACCTAATGCAGTACCTGCTTTTCCTTGTTTTGTTAATTCATAACCATCTATAGCAGTTGCAGCTGCAGCTGGAGTACCTGGTGTACGAATTAAGATAGCTGAAATTGAACCACCAAATATAGCTCCACAATAAACTCCTGCAAGAGTAATTAATCCTGTTGAAGGATCCATTCCAAATGTAATAGGAATTAATAAAGCAACTCCCATTGCAGCAGAAAGTCCTGGTAAAGCTCCAATAGTTATTCCGATAGCCACACTAATTATAGCAGCAACTAAATTTATTGGTGTTAAGGCTGCTGCATATCCAAATAAAACATCTGACATAATTATTTCTCCTCTCCTAACTTATAGTAAAAATCCTCTTGGTACAGGGACTTTTAAGAATGATACAAATATTAAATATAAAAATATTGGGAAAAGTATACTCACAACAATACTCCATTTAATACTGCTCTTTAATGCTACCATAGTTACAAAAAGGTAAATTGCAGTTGTAACAAAGAAACCAATTATATCAATTAAAACTATATATACAGCAGATAATGCAATAATAAGGAAGAATTGACGATATAAAATACCTTTAAATTGATCATCTTCTTTTTCTGCCTCATTTTTAGGTTTAATAATAAAAGTATTTATAGCTAAAAGTAAAGTTAAAAATACCATTAAACCTAGTACAAAAAGAGGATATCTTGCTGCTTTTTCTGGAAGTTGTTTTATTAAAAAGAAATAAAATGCTTCCAAAATAAATAAACCTATTGTTAAAAATTTATCATATTTTCTCATATTATTTATAACCTTTCATTCATTGTAAAATAAAAGGGCATTGCAAATATAACTATTGAAAAACCTCGTTGTACTTGCAACAGCCCCATTTTAAATTAATATTTTCCTAAATATAATTATTTTATTCCTAAAGTAGGAACAGTTTCTATAATATATGTTTCTTGATCTTTAATATATTGAGCTAATTCTTCAGGTGACATATATAGTAAAGGTAGACTAGCATTTTTAGATTTTTCAATATTATCTGGAGATTCTAAAGCTGCTTTTAAAACATCATGTAATTTTTGGATGATTTCTTTTGGAGTTCCTTTAGGAGCAACAATAGCACGAGCTGAACCAAATATTACAGGATATCCACTTTCAGTTAAAGTAGGAACATCTTCAAAACCTTCTAATCTTTTATCTGTGAAAGAAGCTAATAATCTTAATTCACCAGATTTAACTAAACTTGCAACTTCACTGATTTTTGCAACTGTTGCATTAACATGTCCACCACGTAAAGCAGAGATCATATCTGTACTTCCACCGAATGGAACGTGAGTTACTTGAATTCCAGCTTCTTTTGCAAAGTGAGCAGCACCAATGTGGTTAGAAGCTCCTGCACCATTGTTAGAAATAGTTAATTCATCTGGATGAGCTTTTGCATATTCAACGAAATCAGCTAAAGTTTTGAATGGGCTATCAGCTTTAACAACTAATACACCTGGATCATAAACGTGGTTCATGATAGGTTCTACATCATCAATTTTGTACTTTGTTTGTCTTTCATGAGGAAGACTTACGAAAGTTGGTAAGTTAATAAATCCAATTGTATATCCGTCTGGAGCAGCTTTTGCTAATTCTGTATATCCAATTTCTCCATCCGCACCTGGTTTATTTACGATAACAAATGTTTGAGGGAAGTTCTTTTGAGCTTCTGCCATTAATATACGAGCACCAACGTCAGTTCCTCCACCTGCTTTGTAAGCGATAATTACGTTTACAGGCTTTTCAGGATAAGCGTCTGGGTTAGCCTCTGCCGCTTTCTTTTCTCCACCACAAGCTACTAAAAGTAGAGAAAGTAATAAAGTTAATACTGCTAAAAATTTCTTTTTCATTTAAAATGACCTCCTAATAAATTCTAATTTAAATTGTACACTATTATATAAATTTTTTCAATATAATTAATAAAATTAATAATTATATAAATTTTCTTGTAACAAATGTTACTGAAATTATATAGACAATAGCATATAATAATGAACATAAACTGAGGGGTATAAAAATTTAGGAGGAAAAAAATGAAAAAATTATTGATAGGATTATTTTTAGTGAGTTCAGTATTAGCTTTTTCACAAAGAGTTGTAAAAGGAAGTCAAGCTTATGATGAAAAAGGAGTAGTCTATATTCAAGGAGAAAAAACTCCTTATACAGGTGTACTTCAAAATATTAATGAAAAAGGTATTTTAGAAAGTGAAGCTGAATATAAAGATGGTAAAATGAATGGTTTTTCAAAGTTGTACTATCCAAATGGAAAATTAGGAAGTGAAGCAACATTTAAAGATAATGTACAAGATGGATTACAAAAAGATTACTTTGAAGATGGTAAAGTAAAATTAGAAATTCCATATAAAAATGGTAAAGTAGAAGGTACTGCAAAAGAATTTTATCCAAATGGAAAGGTTTTTGTAGAAGCTACTTATAAAAATGCAATAAAAGATGGTTATGAAAAAAGTTACTATGAAACAGGAGTTTTACAATCAGAAAAAATTGTAAAAAATGGTAAAATGGATGGATTCTCAAAATTATATTATCCAAATGGAAAATTAGGAAGTGAAGCAACATTTAAAGCTGATGTACAAGTAGGAGTACAAAAAGATTATTATGAAAGTGGAAAATTAAAAGCAGAAGTTCCATATAAAAATGGAAAAGCAGATGGTGTAGCTAAGGCATATGATGAAACTGGTAAGGTAATTGAACAAGTAACATTTAAAAATGGAGTACAAGTAAAATAATAGAAAAAATAGCACCTATTGGGTGCTATTTTTATATTAAAATATTATTATTCAGCTAAGTTAAACTCTTTAGCATCATATGTTTTTGCTATACTACCATCTTCATTGTATTCTGTAACTACCCCTGAGAAATTTCCATCTACAAGAGTTGCTTTTACAATTAGTTTACCATTTTCATCATACCCTTTAAATTCTCCATGAGGGATACCATTTTTTAGAGGGTGAGTACTTTGTAATTTTCCATTATCATAGTAAAATTCTCTAGTTCCATTTAAATTTTTGATATCAAAATTTGTAACAACTAGAGGTCCTGTTGTTTTATCTTCTATTCTAATTTTATTAGTCTTGTGATTAATTATATAATTTTGATAACCTTTAGTATTAGTATCAAGATAGTTAATTTCTGATTTTATACTATTTATACTCTTTATAAGATTTTCAACTTCAGAATTAAAAGGAACTTTTCCATGGAAATAGGCAAGAAATAATTCTGTTTTAAATATATTTATTGGCTTATTCAAGTCATATTCACTTCTTATAAGTAGTTGATTATCATTGTTACGAATTTCATAGACTGGTTTTAATTTACCATTTTTTTCAGAAATTGTTGATTTAACTTGAAGTAAACTAATCATATCAGGTTGTTTATCCAAAGGAGTAATTGCACAAAGTACTCCTTCATCACTGTAGCCTTCTAAAGTGTTATTAGTTTGATTTAACTTGGTAGTAAAAGTAATTGTTTTATCTCTATCTAATTTTTGTCTGATATACTTATTGACTTCAGCCTCATTTACACTGTTAGCTCCATAAGTAAAAATACTAAATAGACTAAATAATAATATTATTAAAAATCTCTTCATTTATGCCTCCTTCAATATATTGATTATTTAAATTTTCTCATCTTTTGATATATTTGTCAATTTATATTGGTCTAAAAATAACATTTATATCTGAGAAGTGATAAAAAATACCATTATAGCAAGGTGCAAAAAAATTATTTGACAAACGAAAAAAGTGGTATACAATAGGGGCGAGGGAATAACAAATAAGGAGTGATTCAAAATGGCAACAAACAAAATTTTAGGAAGTAAAAATGTATTAAAGAAGGCATTTGTATTCTTGGTTTTATCAGCAAGTTTTTTATCTTTAAATTCCCAAGATGCATTTGCAGAAGTAGCAGGTGACCAAAGTAAAATTACAAGTAAACTTGTTAAAAACGTAAAAGAAGTTGAGTACGATAGATATTATAAAGGAGATTTTTATTCAGATGTTGGAGCTTATCCAGAAGGAATGTTCCTTGTAGTAGAAAAACTTATAGAAAACTACATAGCATTTGCTCATATGGGAGATGCATCATATCTTGCACCAGTAGGTCAACGTTTTGAAGAAAAAATAGAAGGTCAAACTATAAAACGTTATATCGCAGTAAGTCAAAAGAAAAAAGAAGGTTATTACTGTATAGATATTTATAATAACGTAAATGATCAACCTATAGCAACTCTTACAGCAGGACTTAAGATAGAAAAGAAGAAAAACGGATATTTAATAAGTCCTAAAAATGATTTAAAAATAGTATATAAAGGAAAAACATATAAAAATCAATCTGCTTTAAATTTCTTAGGATTTTAATTAAGACATTAAAAGGCACTATACATTTTAGTGCCTTTTTTATTTTTTTAATATTGAAAACTAGATAAAATTGAACTATAATAATTTAAACTATAAATATAAAGTGAGATGAGATTATGAGAAGAAAAGATAGAGAAGTTTTAGATGAAACAAAGATTGATGAATTTATAAGAAATTGTGATTGTTGTAGAATAGGATTCTATGATAAAGAAAATGATGAAGTCTATATTGTTCCATTAAATTTTGGATACTCTAATGTGAATAATAAAAGAGTTTTCTATTTTCATGGAGCAAAGGTGGGAAGAAAAATAGACTTAATTTCAAAGAGTAGCAAAGTTACATTTGAAATGGACAGTAATCATGAGCTTATAGTGGGAAAGATGGCTTGTAATTATTCTGAAAGATTTCAATGTGTTATGGGGACAGGTTTAATTTCATTTGTAAAAGATAATGAAGAAAAAGCACTGGCTTTAAATGAGATTATGTTTCAAAATATGGGAAAAAAAGATTGGGATTTTCCAGAAGCTATGCTTAATGGAGTCGCAGTTTTTAAAATTGAAGTTACAAGTCTAAGTTGTAAAGAACATTTATAAAGATAAAAATAGCACCTACTAGGTGCTATTTTATTATTTACTTTCTATTTTAGTTATGATAACTCCTCTATCTAAACTTTTTAAATTTAAAGCTTTCAAATCTACATTGTCATAAGAACCTTGAACAATATTAGATTTTGAATATTTTGACCATATTATTTTAGCTATTTTATCATATTCTTGTAATATTTTCTTTTGTTTTTTAGCATCATTTGTATTCATGTAAGCCTTATCTAAAGCTATAATTTGTTTTATATAATTTTGAAAAGCTTCATCATCATTATTTGGAATGTTGTAGTCACTGTCTAGCTTAGGTAAATTAACCTTTGGGTTTTCCATATCAATATCAGATTTTTTAAAGTTGTAAACTTCTATTGGCTTTCCTTTAGTATAATCAGGTTCTTTAAGCTCAGAAGGACTATATATTTTAGTGAAAACATGGATATCCACATCAGGATGAAGTTTTTTTGGCATACTTTCATAAGTAACCTCTTCAAAAATATCATATTCCCAAGCTATATAGTTTTTATCCATTATAAAGTCATTATATGTAGGAAGAACAGTATCTTCAGGCTCTCGCCAATCAACACTTATTCTTGGACTTTGGTAACGAAAATAATTTATAGTATAAGTTGCTCCACTTGGATTAATAATACCTCCCTTAGAGTTAGCAAAAATCTTAAAATATACCTTTGTTCCATCTGATAGTTCTGCAATATGTTCTCCCATTTTTAAGTTTAAAACTTCATAAGTCTTTGGTTTCAATTTATATAACTTGCTATCTAAGGTTATCTCTATATTTTTATTAGTTGGATTATCTAAATAAAAAATATGTTTATTATCAGTATCAGAATAGATAACATAAGAAATAAAGAATATAGGTAACAATAATAATAAAAATTTTTTCATAGTATTCCTCCTAAGCTTATTTTACTATATTATATCATTGTAAAAAGAAAAATAAAATGCTATAAATAGGATATCAATATTCATTTAGGAGGGATTTATAATGGAAGAAAAATTATTGAAAGAGGCTTATGAAAAGTCAAAAGATTATCTATATGAGGATAGCTCAAGATTTAATTTATTAAGTATTATTGAAAAAGATAGAGATGAAGCTCATATACATTCAAAAGTTATCTATAGTTTACTTAGTCAAAATTGGGGGAAAAAAGATAAGGAGACATTTTTAACTTTATTTTTTAAAGAAATAGGTATTGAAGATGAAAATATTTATGATAAAAATTGGGAAGTTACAAGAGAGAAA
>ERZ772974.926-NODE-926-length-20095-cov-4.627046_pt1 | contig 20095 bp, 13 predicted proteins | sample MGYA00580671_ERZ772974 | MGnify/ENA primary metagenome ERZ772974 (study PRJEB29015, sample SAMEA2738065) | human oral metagenome | biome: human oral; feature: human-associated habitat; material: saliva | place: China | collected 2218 ... | reverse complement strand
GTAAAAGACCTAAACCAGACCCTACTTATGATAACTCATGATGAAAATATAGCAAAGCAGGCAGATAGGCTTATTACCATAAGTGATGGGAAAATAATAAGTGATGAAAGAAATGTATAATTCTAGAAAGCCTCAAGAGGAACTAATTAAGCTTAAAAACAAGGAGAATACTATGGAATTTATTATTGCAGAGGAGGGTCTACCAATAAATATAGGATATCAAGGGGCAAGTATTGCCTACTATGGTAGCGAAATAGAGCTTAGCTATGAAACAGTACCACCTCATGGGGACGAAATATTTTCTGCAAGTCTACCATTATTGGGTATTAAACTTCCATTTTGGATGTATGGGAGGAATCTTATATTTTTAGATGCCTACTATTTGCTTGCAGAAACAGTAAAGACTGGTAGCTGGAATCCTATTACAAGTATGCTTATCAATATTCATACGGGTGAATATGCTAGCTTGGGAGATTGGTATAATAGTATATTGGTTAAGGACGAGGGAATCGAACTAGTAAATACTTTTGATAGGAAGTCTATGGTCCTAAAGGATATTAATGATCTTGACTGGATATAGTAATAATAAAGTTATTGCATAGGGGGAATAAGCAATGTCTGATTCAACTAAAAAAATCAAGCAAGATATTGAATCTGAAAGAGTGAGTCGTAGTAAGCTTGGCAGGAAAGATCTAGAGAAGCTATACCTTGATTTAGAAAAAGAGGATTTTCCTTCAGATAAGAGGATTAAATTTATAGGCGATTTGGCTGGAAGTGATGAGATAGGATACCACTACGAACTTATTTGTGAAGATTGGGATAGGGAATCAAACCTAAATTTTGAGATGGGCTTTGAAAAACATGATAGACAAGGAATTGAATTTTTATTTGAAGAGTTAAACAGGTCATGTGACGAAAAAAAGAAAGTATACACAGCTTATCTTATAGGGCAGACCCTATCCAAATTAAAGCATAGGGATTTTTACATGATATTTAAAGAACAGCTTTCAAGCATTATTGTTTCACTTTTAGAAACAGATGAGGATATTTTACGACGAAAGCTATTAATATCCCTAGGATGGGTAGCTTCCTCTAAGGAAATTGACCTACTGGGTCGTCATATGATAAGTGATAAAGATGCCCTATCTAGGGCATGGTCTGCAACGAGCCTTATGCAAATGCTATACAATGGGGTGGATCAAGAAGAACTACAAGAAAAAACTAAACCAGTTTTCGCAAAAAGTCTTGCAGAAGAAAAAGACATATATGCTTCTGGACTTATAGTGGAGGCAGGACAAATAATATTTGGGAAAAAATGGATAACTTCAGCTTCAGTAGAGAACAAGGACCCAGCAAAAATTGAGAAAGCAATTAAGTCGGCCCTGCGCTTTTTTAAAAAATGAAGAGAATGGTGGGAACTTATTAATTATTTTAAAGGATTTAATCACCCAACTTATATAAGTTGGGTGATTTGACTTACAATGTAAAATATTGTATAATAGTACTAATACCTAATTGATTAGTGTGTATTATTTTTATACCTAATTTGAATATCTAATGCATACATCTAAATTGTATATCTAAATTGTATATAATAGGGTCTTTCACTAAAGTGTATACAGGATATGTTTTTAATATGTATTTTTAATATCAATAAAGAATGATTAGCTTATTTATATTAGGGTAAGTATATAATAATAAAATAATACAGTATTAAGGAGGAATGTTATGATTTGGTCATTGATTGTTGGAGGTTTTATAGGATTCATTGCAGGAGCTATTACCAAAAAAGGTGGAGCAATGGGAATAATCGCTAATATTGTAGCCGGCTTAATAGGTTCTTCCGTTGGTCAATCATTATTTGGCACATGGGGTCCAAGCTTAGCTGGAATGGCATTGATTCCTTCTATAATAGGTGCAGTAATTGTAGTTGCAGTGGTATCGTTTTTCTTTGGTAAAAGGGAATAAGTACTATTTAGTTGCAATGTATAGTTAGGTATGGTTGATAAATAAGCTTATGTAATATTGGAAGATTAATAGAATACTAATCACATTGAAAGCAAGTAGAAAATCAACCTATAATAAAATAATAAAGGAGATGTTATTATGACAACAGAAGAAAAGATCAATAAAGCAAAAGGTGCAGTAAAAGAAGGCCTAGGAAAACTAGTAGGTGATAAGCAACTGGAAAAAGAGGGTGCTACAGAGAAAACAGCTGCAAAACTTAAGGATGTTGTAGAAGATGTTAAGGGTGCTGTAGAGGGTACAATTGATGGTATCAAAAATGTTGTAAACAAAGAAAAATAATAGACGTAAAAACTTAGTGATTAAGCATTAATCAAGGAGGAGTTTATGTTTGAACAAGTAAAATTGGATTACAATTATTATGATCTGGAGCCCTATATTGATACCCTAACAATGGAAACTCATTATGGAAAGCATCATGCATCATATACTAAAAATTTTAATGAAGCAGTGGAAAAGGCTGGACTCTTCGGTAAGACAGTCGAAGAGATACTTTCCACACTTAATAACATACCTGATGTAGATTTAAGAACTTCTTTACAGAATAATGGTGGTGGTTATTATAACCATAACCTATATTTTTCTATTATGGGTCCTAAAAAGGATACAAAAGCAAGTTCAATATTAGAAGAAGCTATTAAAAGAGATTTTGGATCTTTTGAAAATTTGATAGAAACTTTGCAGAGCTTGGCTCTGGGACAGTTTGGGTCAGGATGGGCATTCCTTTCAGTGGATAAGAATGGAAAGCTATACGCTACTAAGTCTCCAAATCAGGATAATCCATTTATGGAAGAAGGAGCTCATACACCTATCTTATGTATAGATGTATGGGAGCATGCATATTATCTTCAATATAAGAATTTAAGAGGAGATTATATAAAGAATTTTTTAAGCATTTTGGATTGGGAAAAAGTAAGTGAAAATTATAAAAATGTAATTGACTCCAAATAGTATATATTTAATTTAAAATATTCTTAATGAAAGTGTAGTTGCAAAGCTGGACATCTGCTCGAGTTTTAAAGCTACACTTTTTTACTTTAATAATAAATATAGTCTATTTTACCTAGTAAATAGATTTATGTAGTAAATAGGAGAAATTGAATGGTAAAACGAATTTTTAATATAGCATTGGCCTATGTGGGGGTTGTTATTGGTGCAGGGCTATCCTCAGGTCAGGATTTAATGCAATACTTTGTAGGTTTTGGTAAATAGGGCATTATTGGTACTATTGTTCTTGGTATAGTAAGTGTTATAATAGTTGATGCGCAAGATATTAAGAGTGATATTAAAGAATTGCTTAAAGATGAGTTATCTGAAAATAATAAATGACAGGCATGCTAAATAAGGTAGGTGTAAAAATGGAATTAGATACTTTACAAGATGAACCAAGACTTATCTTGACATATCCTCATAAGTTAAAATTTAATAGAGTAGCCTTTGTTTCCATGATATTGTTAACTCTAATTGTTTTATGGATACTAATACAGCTTACGACCTATAATACTGGTTTTTCAGGTAAAGTCATAGTGACGATAGTGCTGATTGTACTACCATTACTTATGTGGTTTATTGCTTATTACAACTACTTAAATGGTGTAAAATTGGAACTTTATGGTAATAATTTGATTAAATATTACACCTATGGAAGCAGGGGCAATAGTCTATTACATTTTAAATTTCAAGCCGAAGATATAGGAAATATAAAAATTAATAAGTATCCCTTCAATTGTGTGAAGCTGACCATAATAATTAAAAATCCGATTTTTTGTGGTTTACACGAGAAGAAGTCGAATAAGCCAAGCAGGGTGACCATTATCGTAGCTAGAGAAAAAGCAGACTTATTTATGCAAGAGATGAAGGGGCTAAACTTAATGTTCAAGGACCAAAATCAGATGTAACTGATTTACCTAAGAAGTAATTTATAAAAATTTTATAAAAGTATATCTTAGAGTACAAGTCCAACTTAATATAATTGAAAATATTGATATTAGAAACAGTAAATCAAAAAGGTTTGCTGTTTTTTTGTAGAAATGAAAACCCCCAGTTAGACTGGGGGTTCCGTTTTCTACTAAACTTAAAAATAAAAGCGTCTATAAATATAAAAAAATGTCAGACAAAAGGATTCATGAGAAAATAAAATGGACATCAAAACCAATATATAGCTAGCTCCAAATGTAGTTTTGCCGAAAGATAGGTTTAAGCACCAGAGAAAAATAATTCAAGCAAAATTATGATATAATATAATCAGGAAAGTTAAACTATTTTCACCAATATATAGGTTAGGGAGACCGGTTATGACACTAGATAAAAAAGACTTCAAAATGAACATGAGTAGAGATAAATTTAATATACTAGCGACTTTTACAGGGGACAAGTTCCTCTTCTGCCAAAGCTCTTTGGCCCAGGCTGTTTTGATAGATAGGCTGAGGTCAAATTTTTGTGGTGCCTACCACGAAAGAATAAATATAACAAGTGTTCAGGCCTACATAGTTAACCAGGTCAACCTATTTTGGCCACTTATTGGTGAGGGGGTTAAGCCAAATACCCTGTCGCGTTTAGCTAGTATCTTTTTATTAAATAAAATAATAGGTGACAGGAGGTATTTTGATGGATATTTTCAGGGCTTAAACTCAAATAATTTAAATATTGCCAACCAAATTTACGGGGCTATGATTGAGGCCAGTATGAGGTCTATACCTCAAGAGGCCATAGCCCATAGAATTTCAAGGTTCAAGACATCAAAGTCCAATGTCCATATCTTTGATGATATGAAGAATGTAATAGTTGAATACAGGTCAATAATGGATAGGTTGTGCCTATATGATTTACCGGCCTTAGTGGATAAGTATTATAGGGAATTAGCAGTAAATGATAGGTATATAGACCTTACATTAAGTAATAAACTTGCAAACCTAGAGGACTTACTTGGTGGAGTTGAAAAGGCCCAAAACCTGGTCAAGCCAGGTGGGAAAAAAGAAGACATCCATTTTGATACCTACTATGATATGTATATAGGTCTTATAAACACACTAGAAGATATTGTCAACCAGGATAAGATAAGTCCTGGTAGAATAGGAGTTATAGTACCTAATAAGAGGCTTTTAACGGATACAGATTTGGATAAGATAGGTAGTGCCTTGGGGCATAGGGTAAGGTATGTACCAGAGAGTGAGACTATTACGAGGACTCGAATAGGAAATCTTGTCTTTAGTGCCCTGGCTATCTATAGAGACTTGGAATTTATTTTAAGCCAGGAGGACAAGCTGGAATTATTAAGAGTTTTTAATCCAGGCAAAACGTATATATATCTAGCGAGAAATATAGAAAAACTTATGGTGGATATCCGAAAGGCCCTGTCTATCGATACATATGGCCAGGTACCTGACCAGGAGTTTGTGAAAAAATTCTTTAAAGACTACCTAATGGAGGCTGGTGTAGATGACCATGATATGCTGGTAGTAAGTGGTTTCTGCGACCATTTAAAGGACCTAAATATACTGACAGAGGCTTGTGACAAGGTAGAATTTATATCTATTAGTGATGAGGCAAGGTTAGGATTTTTGAAGGAATATTCAAGTATTTTTCCAGGAAATATGACTAAAATGGAGCTTGCCTTTATGGATAATATCTTAGTCATGACCTTGGATGAATATAAATTTTTAGCAGAGGATAGGGACCACCTATTGGTCTTTGATGCAGACTCAAAGGCCTATATCAGAGGGGTGGAAAGTAACCTTGATACAGATCTGGCCTATATGGAGGATAGCCTTTTAACCAATATTGACGACACTAACCTAGACCAGATTTACAGGGACTTGGAAGTAGACAAGAACAAGACCTATATGAAGGACTTATGGTCAACTAGGGAATTTTTGGGTGAGGGGTCTTTGGAAGACCTGAATATTTACCTACTATATTCAGACCTGGCTATAAATGGATATGATCACTTGGGAGACAGGAGGCTACTATGGACATAGTTTTTAGGAAAGACCAAAAGGAAATTATGAAATATAAGTCTGGTAGCATGGGAATTCAGGCGGTTCCGGGTGCGGGCAAGACCTTTATAATTACCAACTTAGTTGCCAAGCTCCTGACAAAGATGAAGGATGGAGACCAGGATGGCAAAATCTTGGTCCTAACGTATATGAATAGTGCCGCCAATAACTTTAAGTCGAGGATAAGGGCTATTTTGGAAGAAGAGGGCCTAGACAAGGCAAGTTTTGAGGTAATGACTATCCACTCCCTGGCTATGAAGATTATTAGGGAGAATACCGATATTGCCATGTTAAGTGAGGAAAGTCAGATAATAGATGACTATAAGAAGGGCATCCTAATCCAAATGGCCATAGATGAATATGAGTCTTTACCGGCCAATGAAACAAGAATCAGGTCCTTCTTAAAAAAGGAATTGAGGGACGACCAGGCCCAGGTAGACAAGTGGTATAGGGAGTTTACAAATATCACCCTAAATACTATTAAATTGATGAAATACGCCGATATTAGTGTAGATAGGCTGGAGGCTTATCTAGATGGTGGACAGGCCACAATTATGAAGATAATAGGACCTATCTATAAGAATTACCAGGCAATACTGGACCAGGAGGGTTACTTTGACTATGATGATATTTTGATAAGGGCCTATAGGATCCTGGTAGAAAATGAGTCGGTAGCAGAAAAGTACCAGGCCAGGTATGCCTATGTATTCGAAGACGAATGTCAGGATTCAAATGAAATCCAGGGCAAGATTATAGATATTATCTCATACGAGAAATCCAGCCGTAAAAAGTCAAAGAGGAACCTGGTTAGAGTTGGGGATGTAAACCAAAGTATAACAGGTACCTTTGCTGGGTCAGACCCAAAGTACTTCAAGGAATTTTGCTCACAGGCTGACCACTATTATGAGATGAATATGGCAGGTAGGTCATCTAGGGATATATTGGACTTAGCTAATTTTCTAGTAGACCAGACAAGAGACCACTTGGAGGGCATACATATTGAGCCAGTGGAGAGTGGCCAGACCTACAAGGGAAATCCAAAAACAGACAAGTATATGGTGGCTGCCAGGTCACTAAAGAACCAAGAAGAGGAAAGGGACCTTGTTGCCAAGACAATAGGCTACTACCAAAAGTCATTCCCAAACTTTAGTATAGGGGTATTATCTTTTTCAAACTATGATATAGATGATCTAGGAGACTTCCTAGATGCTAGGGATATAAAGTATGACAAACTAGGGGCGGATTCTAAGGTTAGGAAGAAGCTAATAGGGGACCTAAAGTTGGCCCTGGACTTCCTGCTAGAGCCAAGTAGGGAAATCTTTGTAGACCTAGTCATGGATGCCTTTGTAGCAAGATTTGACCTTGACCTAAGCCAGGAAGAAATAGAATATATAGCCACTAGCCTGACAAAAGAAGACCATGAGGCCCTACTTTATGATAGTCCATATAGAGAGGATTGGATATCCAAGACTAGGGTGAGGCTTGATGATAGTATCAGGATGAGTTTTTCCAAGAAGATTGACCAGGCAATAGGATCAATTAGGTCTATTTGTGACCATAACCAGGCAGACAAGTTAGGCTTGGTTTCTTATATCTTGACTAGGCTAAGCTTGACTAGTAATGAACTTCTATTGTCCAAGTATATAGTATTTTACCTTGGAAATTTACTTTCTTATGAGGGGGCAGACCTATCAAGACTTGCCCTAAGTTTGGACAAGAGGTATAGCAGGGTGTTTGACGGGGCAATAGAGTCTATATACGATATGGGTGAGACAGACCCCCTAGGGGGGAGCGTGACCCTGGCTACAATTCACAAGTCTAAGGGTATGGAGTGGGATGCAGTAATTATTACAGGCATAAACAAGTCAGACTTCCCATCTAGCCTGGATGACTACTTTAGGGTTGATAGGAAGTATCTTAGGTCAGACTTTAAGTATCCAGAGGCCTTTGTAAATATGGACATAGATAATATTCTGGGCGAAAATCAGGGCAAGACAAGGGCCTCATATGAGGACGACCTCAAGCTAGGCCTGATTGGAGAGAGGGTAAGACTACTATATGTAGGGATTACCAGAGCTAAGTCCAGCCTCCTATTATTGAACTCAAAGAATAAATTTATAGAAAGTCTTAATAGGAATATGTTTAGAAAGGATTCTAGCTACCTTGAGCTATTGACAAGTTACATAGAGGAAAGAAAGAATCAGTGGAATGGTATAGAAAAATAGGTGGTATTGATGATTGATAAAGAAGCTTTAGAATTCAGACTTGAAAGACTGGTATATAGTCAAAATATGTTGAGTGCCTGGAAGAGAAGTAAAAAAGAATTTATAGACAAGTATATAAGGCGTATTTTTTGGTCAGATGATAGCCAGCTTGATAGGGAATATGAGGAGAATATGTCCTATGGTAGGGACTTTCACCTTATGTGCCAAAGGATATTCCTAGGGATAGACCCTATTAGGTCTAAGAGTGAATTTGATAGGGAACTAGATAGGGTAAGGAAGATTTACAGGCTATATAGGGAAAGGTATGGTCATGACCTAAGCTTCCTGCCAGAGTATACCATAGAGCTAAAGGATAGGATCCAGGTTACATATGACCTCCTGGTAAAGATTTATGAGGGAGGTAAATTGACTAGGTTGGATATATGGGACTGGAAGACAGAACGAAAAAAGATAGAAAAAAGCAATGCAGAAATGAAGATGCAGACTAGGTTATATATGTATGTCTGCAAGGAGTCAATTGGTGTTGACCTAGAATGTGAGAATATAAGAATGTACTACTACCAGCCTGCAATTGATTGGCAGGTAATGGTTGATTACACTGAGGATAAACATCTTTCCAATAGGAATATGATTTATTCAACTATAGGGGAAATTAGGAAAATCAAGCTAGAAGACTTAAGAGAAGAGGTATAGGATGGGTGTAGGATTTATAAAAGGAAGGATTGGTTCAGATAGGAGCCAGGCCCTCTTGGACCTATGTTTCAAGGAGGCCAGGTCAGGCTCTAGGGGACCGATATTTATACTAGTACCAGAAAAGTATACATTTGAAATGGAAAAAAAGCTGAGTCTTAGGCTCTTAAAGGATAGGGACCCAGACCTTAGGATAAGGGTAGTAAGTATGTCTACCCTTGCTAATATGGTATTTACCAAGGTTGGTGGCCTAAAGGAAAAGAAGCTGACTTCTTCTGCCAGGGGTATGATGACCTACAGGGCAATAGAGGCTGTATCGAAAGACCTAAAGACACTTAGGATGCCCCAGGATTCAACCGGCTTGATTGATATAGTAAAGGATGCCCTTATTGAGTTAAAGCAGAACAAGATAGGACTTGAAGACCTGGAAGAGATGGCTCTTAGGACTGATGACCATGCTCTTAAGGCAAAGTTAGAAGATATAGGTCTGATTTATTCATCTTATGAAAAATTGATGGAAGAAGACTATATTGATACAGAAGACTGGATACAATTATTATCTAAAAAGTTGGCTACTTATGAGGAAATCAAGGAAGCAACTATTTTTATAGATGAATTTACAGGATTTACACCAGTTCAATACGACCTGATAGAGGGACTTATTGCCCTATCAAAAAACACCTATATATCCCTACTTTTAGACTTAAAATCTAGGATAGAGGTTAAGACTGTTTTTTCTAAGACCCATATTACCTACCAAAGGCTAATAGATATATGTAATAGGCATAATTTAAAGAGGCTAGAGGATATAGAGGTTTCCAGTCAGGACTATTATTCAAGTCCAGACCTAGCCTATCTAGAAAAGAATATAAATTTCTATAGGGCCAAGCCCTTCGACGGAGAGTCAAATAGCATTGAACTTATAGAGTTTGAAAATATATATAAGGAAGTTGAGTACGTAGCGGCCAAGATCGTCGAGCTAGTAAACGACAAGGGCTATAGGTATAGGGAGATTACAGTGGCTACTAGGGACCTAGATACCTATGCCTACCTGGTTAGGGCCATTTTTAAGGATTACAAGCTAAACTACTTCCTAGACCAAAAACTAGAAGCCAAGACCAACCCTATTCTTGTGCTCTTGACCTCTATTTTGAATATGAAGAAGGAAAACTACTCATATAATTCAGTATTTAACTACCTTAAGAGTGGTCTTGTTGGTATAGACCATGAAGAGGTTAGTCTTCTTGAAAATTACGTTATAGCTAATGGTATAAGGGGGTCTAAGTGGTTTGAGGACTGGGACATGCCCCTAATCCACAATATAGAGGACGATTCAGAACCGGATAATACCTATATCAATGATATTAGGGTTAGGGTAATGGAGCCAATAGAAAACCTACATAAGAAGCTTAAAGGCAAAAATAGGCTTAGGGAGATATCTGCCTATCTCTACCAGTTTGCCCTAGAGATAGGTCTACCTGATAGGATTAATGACCTAATAGAAGACTTTAAGGCCCAAGAAAACCACTACAAGGCCAAGGAGTATTCACAGGTTTGGAATATATTTGTCGATGTTTTGGATGAGATGGTAGAGTTTTTGGGTGATGAAAGTATCGGTCTGGAGAGGTATATTAGGCTTATGGAGGCAGAACTGTCAGGTTTTGAGCTTGGTATTATACCACCTTCAAGTGACCAGGTCTTTGTTACAAGTGTAGACAGGATGAAAAACCCAGATACCAAGGTCCTAATCCTAATGGGGGTAAATGAGGGTGTATTTCCTAAGACAATAGGTGACCAGACCCTTATTAGCGATAGGGAAAAAGAAAAATTAGGACAAATGGGTATAAGATTTGATTCAGATGTCAAGTCAAAAACCTATGATGAAGTCTTTCTAGTTTATAGGGCCATGGGAATAGCTAGGGAGAGGTTAATAATAAGTCACCCTATATCTAGCTTTAAGGAAGATAGTCTTAAGATGTCATCCCTTATCAAGAAAATTATGAAGATCTTCCCAAGTCTTAAGATGGTTAATTTTTTAGACTCAGACCTAGACCCTAGTCATATTTATGACCAGCTGGTTGGGCTTGAAGAAAAGAAGAAGGCAGAAAATATGCTGGCGTCCAGCCAAAATTACGACAATAGGGTTCCTAACCTAAGTTTAGACCAGGCAAGGGTCCTATATGGCAAGGGGGTCTTTAGTGTTTCAAAGCTTGAAAGCTATGCAGCCTGCCCATTTTCATATTTTATGAATTATGGATTGGCTGCCAAGGAGAGACCTATAAATGAGTTTTCTCCAATGGACTCAGGCATATATTCCCATAAGATATTAGATGAATTTTCCAAGTCTTTAGTAAAAAAAGGCCTAACTTGGAAGGATTTAGACAAGGAATATATAGACTTATCGGTAAATCAAATTTCTGAAGGACTTGTTAGGTCAAGGGCAGGTTATATATTGGATAGTTCAGACAAGTACAGGTACTTATATAGCCGCTTGAATAAGTCCCTAGTAGATTCCATAGATAATATGTCCAAGCAGGTCAAAAAGGGTAATTTCAAGCCAAGTGGCTTTGAACTAAGTTTTGGATTTAACTCTACCTACCCACCTCTGAACCTAGACCTTGATGGGTCAAGAAATGTCAATATTATTGGTAAGATTGATAGGGTGGATACTTGTATAGATGGGGAAAGAGAATTTGTTAGGGTAATCGACTATAAGTCGTCTGGGAAGGAAATAGACCTAACTAGCCTTTATGGTGGTCTCCAGCTCCAACTATTTATGTACATGAATGCAGTCCTTAATGCTGACAAGACTGGTAGGATGGAACCTGCTGCAGTACTTTATTCTAGCTTTTCTAATAAGGACCTGGATATGTCTGGTCTTGCAGATGGGCTGGGTCTATCTGAGGAAGACCTGGATAAAAGACTATTAAAGGAAAATAAGTTTAGCGGTCTAATCGTCAATGACCAGGATATAATAAGCCATATGGATAATGACCTAGAAGCAGGTAGGTCTTCAGATATACTAAAGCTTGAATTGAAGAAAGATGGAACTATATATGAAAGCCGTACAACTAGTATGTCTCCAGGAGAATTTGATACTGTAAGAACTTTTGTAATGAACAAGTCTAGAGAGATTTGTCAGGAAATATACGATGGAAAGATAGATATTAGTCCATATAGGAAGGGGGCCTCAACTGCCTGCACCTATTGTGATTATAGGTCAGTTTGCCAGTTTGACCCGAGTATAAAGACGAATAGCTACAGGGATATAGAGTTACCACTTGCAGATAAGCCTAAGGCAGGCAAGGAGGATAGTGATGAAAAGAATAAGCCTAAAAAGGATAAGGCAGGTCGCTATAGCGACATAGTAGAGGTACTGGCTAAAAGGAACAAGGAGGGGGGAGTAACCAGTGGCAACTAAGTGGACAAAAGACCAGGCGAGCGTAATAGACCATAGGGGGTCAAACCTCCTAGTTGCAGCAGCAGCTGGATCAGGTAAGACAGCAGTCTTAATAGAAAGAATAATAAGCCTAGTTACTGACAAGGAAAAATCCATAGACATAGATAAGCTCTTGGTAGTTACCTTTACAAAGGCTGCTGCCAATGAAATGAGAGAAAGGGTAGGCCTAGCCCTAGAGGATATCCTGGATAAGGACCCTGAAAATGACCACCTACAGAGGCAGGTACTACTATTAAATAGGGCAGATATTACCACTATAGACTCATTTTGTGGCCGTGTAGTCAGGGAAAATTTTCACGCTACAGACCTTGATCCTAATGTAAGGACCGGCGACCCTGCCGAGGTTGAAATGATAAAGAAGGATGTAATAGAAGACCTCTTTGAAGATCTGTATAATAAAAAGGATGAGGAATTTTTAGGTCTTGTAGACCTATATTCTGCTAGAAACAATGATAAGCCCCTTATGGAATTGATATTAAAGCTCAATACCTTTGTAGACTCATCTGCCTATCCAGAGGACTGGCTAGATGCTAGTGCTGAAAAATTTAATACAGAGGGCAAGGATGACAAGGAGATTATTTCTTCATATTTAGGACCCTACTTATTGAATGAAGTAGGTATATTGGCTTCATATGTCAATAGGCTTGAAGGCATAGTAGATAAATTTGAAGCCTATGAAGACCTGCTGAAGTATTGTGATTACTTAAATTACCATATAGCTTATATTAGAGATATTTTAGGGACTATATCACCAGACCTAGGTCAGGAAAATGCTAGTCTTAAGTCTGATATGGACTTGAATTTACATGAACTTGACCTTGAACTTTTAAAGGCGGATATAGATAGGTATAGGTCAGAAAAAGGGAACATTAAGAAGTTTAAGATTAGCCGTAATGCCGATCCAAGTGCAAAGGATGAATATAACCAAGTCAAAGACCAAGTCACGAAGAAGATAATAAAGGGGGTCAAGGAATGCCTGGGAAGGCTCTATATAAGCTTAGACGATGTAAGGCTGGAGCTAGATATGGCCTATCCATATATGAGGGCGATTTCTAATATAGCCAAGGCCTTTAGAAAGGCTTATAGGCAAAAGCTGAAGGGTCTGGGCCTGGTTGACTTTCCGTATATTACACATACAGCCCTAGATATTTTGATAGATAAGTCAAGTGGAAGGCCTGAGCCTAGTAAGATTGCCCTGGCCTATAGGGACCTGTATGAAGAGGTTTTTATAGATGAGTACCAGGACAGCAACATGGTTCAGGAGTTGATTCTTTCGACTATTTCCAGGACAAGTCCAGGTAATAGGTTTATGGTTGGTGATGTCAAGCAGAGTATCTATAGGTTTAGGCAGGCTATGCCAGAAATATTTTTAAAAAAATATAAGGACTATAATATTAGTCAGGGTCCAATAGAGGATGGACGTAAGATTCTCCTATACAACAATTTTAGGAGTAGGTCTCAGGTACTAGAGGCCTGTAACCATGTATTTATGTCAATTATGAGAGAGGCTACAGGAGAGTTAGACTATACGGATAAAGAGAGACTAAACCCAAGTGCCATCTTTAAGGAGCTTGATTTAGAGTGCATAAATGAAAGTGTATACAGGGACGGATTCAACAACGAAAAGACTGGTATCAAGCCAGACATAAGTATTGAAGACTATAATGTAGGTGGGCCTGTAGAGGTAAGGCTGGTTGACAAGGACTATAATGAAGAAGACCTAGACCTTGAAGGGGGAGATTTAGATGATTTCAAGTCCATATCAAGCTTTAGGTCACAATGCCAGGCAATAGGTGCCTATATAGACCAGGTGGTAAATAATAATAAGAGGCCATATTTGGTTTTTGATAGGAAACTAGACAAGTACAGGAAGATAGAGTACAGGGATATAGTTGTCCTATTTAGGTCCTTAAAGTCAAGGGTTGAGGATATTGAAGAAGTATTTGGTCAGCTTGGAATACCTGTATATTCAGACTTAGGTGGAGATTATTTCTCTACACTTGAGGTAAGCATATTTGAAAACCTGCTAAGGGTGATAGATAATCCTAGGCAGGATATATGTCTTCTATCGGTTATGAGGTCACCTATATATAAGTTTAAGCCAAGTGACTTTGCCCTATTGAGGCTACTTGATAAGGATTTAGACATATATGGACTTTTATTAAAGTTATATGAAATGGACCAGGAAGAAGTGGATGGCTTAGGCAATGACTACCAGGACCTAAGGACCAGGCTTGTTCACTTTATGGACCAGATTGAAGTCTATAGGGAGATGTCTAGGCTTATGCCTTTGGATGAATTTATATGGTTCCTACTAAAGGATACGGGATATTATGCCTATGTGGGTGGCCTAGAAATGGGTCAGCATAGACAAAATAACCTACTTTTATTTTTTGAAAGGGCTAGGTCCTTTGAAAAAACATCCTTTAAGGGTCTATTTAACTTTGTAAATTATATAGACAGGGTCAAGACCAGGGGGTCTGACATGGGAGAGGCCAAGGAACTTTCTGAAGATGCGAATGTTGTTAGGCTAATGACAATCCACAAGAGCAAGGGCTTGGAATTCCCCCTAGTTATACTAGCCAAGGCAGATGGGAAATTCAACTTTAGGAGTAGTGACCACAGGCTGTCACTCCACCAGGACCTGGGTTATGGACCAAAGATTATAGATAAGTCTAAGAGGATAAATTTCCCAAGCATGGCAAAACTTTATATTGATAAGAAGATTGAATTAGAGCAAGAGGCTGAGGAAATGAGGTTACTTTATGTTGCCATGACCAGGGCCAAGGAAAAATTGGTATTTTTTGCCAATACAGATGACTATAATAAACAGATGGAAGAATGGAAGGCGACTTCAAGAGACAATAATGGTGAGATAGAAGACTATGAAATATTAAATTCAAGGACCTACCTGGATTGGATAATGATGTCAATAGCCAACCTGGATGATAGGGGAAAGGCTCTTGATTCAAGGGGGCAGGAATACAAGTACAGGGGCTATAAGGATACTAAATGGATAATTGATGTAGAGGACAGGTTAGAAGTATTTAAGAGGACTAAGGATATAGAAAAGAGGCTTGAGACTCAAATTGAAAAGCCGTTTGTGGAAGAAATAGTAGAAAAACCAGCTAATAGGCCAATACTTGTCAGGCCATACGACTATCAGACAAGTGCCTTAAAGCCAGCCTCTATATCAGTATCAGAGGTCAAAAAGATAATAGAGGCAGAGGACCAGACCCAGTATGAGAATATGTATATGAGCAGATCTATACCAGACCTAAAGACACCAGCCTTTATGCATGGGTCTGATTCCAACTTGTCCTTTAGTCCAGGAGAGAAGGGTACAATTTTCCACCTTGTAATGGAGCTATTGGACTTTGAGGGTCTATACGGGCTAAGGGATGACAAGAAGGCCTTAAATGACAAGATAGAGGATTACCTACAAGGTCTGATTGCTAAAAACATACTTAGACCGGAAGAAGTTGCTACGGTAAATAGGAAGTGGATAGGAGACTTTGTAAGCAAGCCGATTTTTGCCAGGTTGAGCCAGGCTGTTAGCCAGGGGCTCTTACATAGGGAGACTGCCATTGACTATAATATTGGACTTTCCGAGATATACAAGGATGAGCCTATAGATGAATCCGAAAGAATGATGCTGGTAGGTATAGTGGATGTATTTTTTGAAGACCAGGATGGTGACCTGGTCCTAGTTGACTACAAGACCGACTATGTGAGTAAGGACAGGTACGAGGACATTGTTGCAAGGTACAAGCCACAGCTTGACTTATATGCCAGGGCCTTAGAGGATATTTCAGGCAAGAGGGTAAAGGAGAAATATATATACCTATTTAGTGTAGGTGACTTAGTTAGTTATGATTAGGAGGTTTTTATGAGGATACTTCATACGTCGGATTGGCACCTGGGCAAGACCCTAGAGGGCCATGATAGGCATGATGAACAGGTTAGGTTTTGTGACAATTTAATAGACCTTGTAGAAGAAAATAATGTAGACCTAGTCCTAGTAGCAGGGGATATATATGATAGCTACAACCCTCCGTCAAGTGCTGAGTCTCTGTTTTATAGGACTATAGAAAGGCTAGCCAAGGGAGGAGGTAGACCAGTATTTATAATTGCTGGCAACCATGATAACCCGGATAGGCTAGAATCGGTCAGGCCCCTAGTAGAGGGCCTGGGTATTACAATTTTGGGATATCCTAGGAGTCAGGCTATGAAGGGAACCTATATGGGTTTTTCGATTGAAGAGGCCCAAGCAGGCTTTACTAAAATTGTCAAAGGAGACCAGAAAATTAATATAATCAGTCTGCCTTATCCAAGTGAGAGAAGACTTAATGAGGCCTATGACCAGACTGATGACCTAAATGAAATGCAGGAGACCTATACCAAGAAGGTAGGTAGGATATTTAAGGATTTAGAAGCCGGTTACAAGGATGATGAGATAAATATAGCTGTCAGCCATATTTTTGTGGTTGGGTCAGCCATAACTGATTCAGAGCGTAGGATAGAGCTTGGAGGTAGCTTGCTGGTTGAAAAAGCAGACTTACCTGCTAGGTCCCAGTACACTGCCCTTGGTCATATTCACAAGCCACAGAGGATATCAAAGGAGTATAGGGCCTACTACTCAGGTTCACCAATCCAATACAGTAAAAATGAGAGGTCTTCGTCTAAGTCTGTATACATAGTTGACCTAGACCCAGGCCAGGAAGCCAAGGTAAGCCAAGTATTACTTGATAACTATAGGCCAATCTGTCTATTTAAGGCAGAAAGCCTAGACCAGGCCATGAATATATGTGAGGAGAGGTCAGGTCAGGATATATTTGCATATTTTGAGATAGAAACCGATGATAGTATAGACCTTGAGAGCATTAGGAAGATGAAAAGGCTGATGAAAAATATCATTGAGATAAAGCCTGTGATTAAGGGGAGTCAGGACTTAGTTAAGAAGGATATAGTAGATATTAGTAAAACTAGCATTAGTCAATATTTTGTGGACTTCTATAAAGAAGAAAATGAGGGGATGGAGCCAAGACAGGACCTGGTAGACTTATTCAATAAATTAATCAGTAAGGAGGACATAGACCATGAAACCAATTAGGCTAGAAATTGATGGAATAAATAGCTATGCCTCTAAACAGGTTATAGAGTTCGATAGACTGACATCAAGGGGTATTTTTGGTATATTCGGCAAGACGGGGTCTGGTAAGTCTACCATACTAGATGCAATGACCCTAGCCCTTTATGGTAATATAGCTAGGGGGAGCAAGGAGTTTATCAATTCAAATAGGGATAAGGCAAGCATATCCTATACCTTTGAACTAGGCCTAGGCAAAGATAGGGTCAGGTATATGGTGACAAGGAGGTTTAAAAAAAATAAAAAGTCAGAAAAGACTTCAGCTACTAGTGACTATGTGAGATTTATGTCTATGGGGCCAGATGGTGACTACCAGGTAATAGGAGATAAGATTGGCGAGGTTAATAACCAGATAAAAGCCATACTTGGCCTAGAAGAGAGTGACTTTTTAAAATCAGTAGTCCTACCCCAAGGCAGGTTTGGTGAATTCTTGTCCCTAACAGGTAGAGACAGGAGAAATATGCTTGAAAGGATATTTAATCTTGAAGAATATGGGACAGATTTAAATATGTCACTTGCAAGACAGAAGAAGGCAGTGGGTGACCAAATCAATATTGTAGAGGCCAAGTTGGCTGAGTACCCTAATGTCACTCTAGAAGCCCATAAGGAGCTAGAATTAGAAATTAAAAGGCTAGAAAAAGAACTTAAGTCTAGTAAGAAGATTCTAGAAGAAGAGGAAAAGATATACCAGGAATACATGGAGGTCCACAGCCTTAGAGAGAAAAAGGCCAAGCTGGAAGTCTTGGAAAAGGACCTAAGAGACCAGAAGGACCTGATGGAAGACCTAAGAACAAGCTTGGAGACTACAAGGACCTACTTTGGTCTGTCTGAAGATATAAAAAGGCTAGAGGATATAGACCTTGACCTTAAGAAACTTAAAAAAGACCTAGATTTAGCTACAAAAAGCTATCAGCTTGTAAATGAGAGTATAGTTAAAGAAAATGAAGCCTTGCTAGGTCTTCAAGAAGACTTAAAGTTCAATACGCAGGAAACATACTATAAGAATAAAATAAGAGAGGCCTACCAGCTCGCAAATTCAAAGGAAGAATTAGAAATTGACAGGGTCAGACAGGCTGGCCTTGTTGAAGCAGATTTGGACCAGATAAGCAAGATTGATAAGGCTTTAGAAACTAAAGAGGGAGACTTAAACAAGCTCGAAGACCAAATAGGGCACCTTATAGATGCAATAATTGAAGAGGAAAAAATCCAAATACCCAGTGATGACCAGCTGATGGATATGAATTCGAACCTACATGATTTAGGGGTAAGTATATCTAAGTACGAGGAACATGAAGTTAGGCACGAGCAATTAAAAGGCAGAAACCGAGAGTGTCAGGACCACTTAAGTCATCTAAGGGAATCCTTGAAAGAAAAAGAGAAGGAAATAGGGTACAAAAAGGCTAGGCTTGATAGCCTTGTAAAAGAAAATGATGAACTTAGACTGCAAGACCTGGTCGAGGACTTAAAAAAAATACTTAGGGAAGGTGACTACATAGGTCATGCCTGTCCTGTTTGTGGATCAAAAATTGAAAGTATAGACAAGAACCCAGCTAGTAATATAGATATAGATAGCTACAAGACGAACATAGAAAAAGCCCAGCTAGACCTAGAGAGACTAGTAGAGGAAAGGGATGCTAGGAGATTAGACCTAGGTAGGTTAGAAGTACAATTGAGTATAGAAAAAGAAGAACTAGATGGACTCAAGATGGACTTGGATAAGACGGATATTGAGGTCTTAAAAGCCAAATACAGGGCCCAAAAGGACCAACTAGAAAGAGATAAGACCCTAAAAGTTTTAAAAGAAGAGGAAATAGCTAGGCTAAACAAGGAAAAGGACAGGGTCAATAGGGCCAAGTCCTCCATAGAAAAGGAACTAAGAGACCTCCTAGTAGACCTAGAATCAAAAAAAACGAGATTGGACTTGTATAAGGCAAATATAGACAAGCTAGAAGAATCCATAAAGACTTTTGAGGATAAGCTTGATTACCTCAAGAATAACCTAGGCCTTGATAATATACGGGAAGCATATGAAGAAATGCAAAGAAAGGAAGAGGCCTTTGATAGACTTGACAAGGATATACGTGGTCAAGAGGAAAAAATAGAGGGGCTTAGGCATGAAGAGACAAGGCTAGTCGACCACTGCAAGGACCTCACGGGCCAAATAGACCTGGCAAGGGTGAAGAAGGAGACTATCCTATCAAGAGAGGAACTTAAGGACATTGATAGGCTAAGGAAGGAAGCCCTAAGCAAGGATGAATATGAGAGGTCCCTAGTTAGACTTGATGACTACGATAAAAATATACTAGAAGTGGGTCATTCCATAAGGTTGGTTATAGAGAGTATAGGAGGTAGGACCTTGGAAGAGGGGGCCATGCTGAGACAAGAAGACCTGTGTAAGGACTTAGAAGAAAGGATAGACCTGTTAAAGGATAAGCTTTCAACCCTTAGCTACCAGCACAAAAAGATGGGAGAAGACCTTGAACTGGTTGCTAGCTTCTTGAAAGACCTGGCCAATTACCAGGCAAGTATGGACTCTATACTAGAACTTGAA
>ERZ772974.921-NODE-921-length-20138-cov-3.478016_pt1 | contig 20138 bp, 16 predicted proteins | sample MGYA00580671_ERZ772974 | MGnify/ENA primary metagenome ERZ772974 (study PRJEB29015, sample SAMEA2738065) | human oral metagenome | biome: human oral; feature: human-associated habitat; material: saliva | place: China | collected 2218 ... | reverse complement strand
TATATAAGGTATTTCTACCATATATAACTCATCTACTACTTTTACCTTCATCTTTAATAATGCTCTCTACTATTTTCCCAATATTACTTGTTAACCTGCCTTTGCAGCATTCTATATCCTGATTAATTGATTTTTCCTGTTTTATCGCTATAGAAATATTATCTGCTAATTTTCCAATTTCAGGATTTTTCTTGGAATTCATCCCCGTTTTCTCAAACAGTTTCCTATATGCGTATCCCCTACTATTTAGATTTTCCTCTTTCAAAAACTCTTTCTCAAATCCCAATATATCAGTTTCTAAAGCACCTTCAAAATGTAACAATAGGAAAAATTCAAATGATGGATTTGTTACACCTAATATATTATTCGTTTCTTTACCTTTCTTAAGTATTTCATCATAACGATCTGATTTAAATTCAAAAATATCTGCATCAAAGATTACAATCATCTTATCATGCTTTTTATCAAAATTTATGTCTCGCTTTGATTTCAACTTGTTTGCATACTCGATTAGGTGGAGAGGATATGATATATCACCATCTTCATGATCTTTCTCCAAAAGTCGTATATCAATAACAGGTTTAATCCCAAGAGTCTTCTTTATATCAATTAGGTGTTTAAAATAATACTGTTCAGTATTAACCCCTTCACATATGAAAAAATATTTTTTGTATGGTTCCTTTTGGGCTTCTTTATCCGTAGTCCTTTTGTTCCAATTGGTATATGTTCTGATTGCCATAATCCAAATCACCTACCTGAATTGAAATGAAGTAAATACCGGAATAGCACCATATCTACCATCCAGATAGGCTTTACTTAACTTTTTATCGTATCTTTCCTTAAAATTATCTAAAGAATACAACTCACTTGAATTTAAACTATTCCTTTCTACAAACCAAATTTCATCTCTTCTAAACAAATCTATATCCATGATAGTATCTTCATGTGTCGAAAAAAGTAACTGTACTTTTCTATCAGAATGCTTTTCCATAAACAATTTTAAAAAATGAGCAGTAAGCTTTGGGTGTAAACTTCTTTCAAGTTCATCCACTACATATAAAACATCCTCCCGGTTAGATAAAATCATATCAATAAGTCCAAAGATACGCCTTGTTCCATCCGATTCATCTTCAAAATCAAAATCATAAAATGATTTTCCATGTTTTAGGCAGATAGTAGATATTTCCGGTTCTTCATTTTCTCTTGCAATTATATTAAAAAAATTATCATTAACTCGCATTGACATGCGAACTTTTCCTTTTTGTCTTAAATGTTTTTCTATTTCTTCTTTAAAATCTCCATAAATTTCTTTTGGAATTTTTTGAGAAAATTCATCAGAGTCAATTTTTTTAATGTTTATTTCACTTATACCAGTGTCAAAAGTGGACAATAATCTATTAATTTCTTGTAAAGACTCATCATCATAATAATACTCAAAATTTGTCAAATTTCTATTTGGTGTTAAAACAATAATATTATTTGTAAGCCATTCAAAAACTTCCTTGAAAAAGAACAATTTTGAATCATCCTCTATTTTCTTATTACTGTTCATTTCAGATAAAAATAGTCGATTCTCATTGTTTACAAAATCTTCTTTATAAACATTAAATCTATTTTTCTCAGATTCAGTCATTCCTTTTTCTTCAACTTCTATACTGCAGTCTTCAAACCTTTCAAAAAGTTTATTAGCACCTCCGTTCTGCTTCAACTCAAATAGCCATTCAGAGATAATCTTTCGTTCAGAAAGTATTGCCTTATATCCATAGGCATAAAATTTATCATTTACGGTGAATGTTAGTTCAAATTCCGTTTCTTTAAATTTATTTTCCTCTTTATTTCGACAAAATAAATTTGATGCATCAAGAGGCATACCGTTACGCAATGTCCAAATAAAAAAATCAAAAAATCCCACCAGATTTGATTTTCCTGCTGCATTAGCGCCATATATAACACCATTTTTCAATATTGAAGTCTGTTTAATTTTAATCTTATGATCTTTATGAGAACGAATCTTACTGGATGAAATCATATTTATTTCTGCTAAATCATCAAATGATTTGAAATTTTTTATAGCTGCTTTAATTAACATAACATAAACCTCCTTGATATTATTATGCTATCAAGTGAAGTTAATGTCAAGGGAAAAATGATTATTTAGAGATTTTTTCTCTAAATAATCATTTTTTATTCATTCTACCCTGCAATCAAGTTCAAAATCTCCTTAGCAAAGGTTATGATAATTCCTCCTGCCAAGGTTAAGAACCCGTTTGCCCTTTGCGACGGGTCATGAGACTTTAAGGAAAGTCCTACCTGAACAATTCCAAATCCAAGAAGTATCATTCCGATTGCACGAATAAGACCGAAGATGAAATTGGATAAGTTGTTTACCACCTTGATAGGATCGCCTGCAGCAAATGCGGGCACGGCTCCTGCAAATATAAATAGCATACCTACCGCATATAAGATAAATAACTTCCTTCTATTTTTATTTGATAAAAGGCTGAATTTTTTCTCTTCTTCCTTTTTTCTACTAATGTCATTTTCCATAAAATATATCTCCTTTCCATTTCTTAAAATCATCATTCCATAAGTTCTGCTATACTTTCTTCAGAATATAAGTCATAGGAAGTTTTAACCGGTGTAAGCTTAACTGCATCTTCAGGTATTTCTCTTTGGAAATAAATATCCATTACCGCACTTCTTGCCTCTCCATGCCTATATGCTTTTTCTCCACCATCCACTGTATCTTTAATATTGGGATGTTTTAAAAGGTCATACTTTAAATCCATGACAGGTCTTTCTCCACGAATAAAAAGAAGTACGTAGCGGTTATCAAGCATACGCACCTCATCAGGCATAAGAAGCTCTCTTCCTGAAATCTGATAATTTGTAGAGTAGTTCCCATTTCTTCCTAAACTTTTCCCGTAGGTGTTTGTGTCAATCGTTTCCTTGCCAAGAAGCTCTGAAACATATTTATGAGTACTCTGCTCGTTTCCACCAAGATATAAAAACTCGTCGCAGTTTCCCACAATGCTTTCCCACTGTTTTTCAAATAAGGCTTTAAGCTGTGCAAGATTTTGAAGTATGATGCTTACCGATACGCCCCTTGAACGCATTACAGACAGGATCTTATCAAAATCATCCGGTAGAGATACATTGCTGAATTCATCCATCAGAAAATGACAGTGAACGGGGAGGCTCCCTCCATACTTATGGTCCGCAATATAAAAAAGCTGCTGAAAAAGCTGAGTATACAAAATAGATACAAGGAAGTTAAAACTTGTATCGTTATCCGGAATTAGAGCAAAGAGTGCAACCTTCTTTTCACCAAGCTCCGGCAAGCTAAGTTCATCAGTCATAGTTAGTCCTGCAAGACTTTCAAGATTAAATTTTTCAAGCCTTGAAGCAAGGGTAATCTGTATGCTTTTTAGAGTTTTTCCGGAGCCTGAATGATACGCCTGATAATACTTAAGGGCTATGTGCTCAGGATTTACCGTCTCAAGTCTGTCAAAGAGTTCATCAAGAGGGCTTACATAAGTGTCATCTTCCTCCCTTACATCACCTGCCCTTAATAGTTCCATTACCATTGCAAAGTTTTGTTCCTCCGGCGGAGCCTCATACTTTAGGTAAAATATGAGGGCAAGAAGGAGCATACTTGCAGCAGTGTCCCAAAATGGATCTTGACTTTGGCTGCCCTTTGGCGTGGTGGACTTAAAAAGATTTGTAACCAGTCTTTGCACATCATTATCATCTCTAAGATAAACAAAGGGGTTGTAGCAGTGACTTTTTTCCATATTGATAAGGTCAAGTACCCTCACTTCTTAATTTTTCTTTTCAAGTAAGCTTCCTACATCCCGGAGTATCTCTCCTTTAGGATCAAGCACAACAAAGGAAGTGTTGCACTGCATAGCATTCGGCTTACAATAGAATCTTGTTTTCCCTGCACCACTTCCTCCGCATACTAAAATATTTAAATTTCTCCTATGTTTTCGTCCGTTAAGACCAATGCCTACTTGCATAGTTAAAAGCTTGTTGTTTTCTTCTTCTTTATCCCTATATTTCCTATTTATTTTTTTAGGCTCTCCCCATTTTGCAGAACCATGTTCTTCTCTTCTCCTGTAATTTCTTTTTGAAGAAACATATATCCCTATTCCAAGTGCATAGGAGAAAATAAAGAAAAAGACAGCCTTGAGACTGTCTTCGCATAGTGAAATCTGCCGCGGATTTTCAAGGGCTTTCGGTAGATATTCGGCTATCATGGGAAGTCCCCCTGAAATATATGGGGCAATAAGAAGAGAAAACCAAAGGACAGGGATAAGCCCTAAAGCAAAAAAGATAAGCTCTGAAGCCCTTTCATTATCTTTCCTCATCACTTCTACTCCCCAGTGCTTTGTGTTTTTTCAAAGGAGCTTCAGAAATGCGGATAATCAGCTCATTGATTGGATCTACCGGTCGCTCTTCTTTCAATCCTTTTGTACGAAGCTCATTTAGAGCATTAAGAAGTATGTTTTTATCATATCTATCCATCTCAAGGTAAAATCTATCTTCCTTCATAAATTCCCTCCTTATCTTTCCTGCTCTCTATTTTTTACGGTTTTGTTTTTCTCAAAATTTCTATACATTTCCGTTTGAATTTCTCCAAGCACATCTCTTATGCTTCCAAGCTCGCTTTTCAGCGTTTGAGAATCCAAATTTTTAAAAACATCAGCGCTTTTATCAAAATTGAAGTCACTCGTATCAATGCCATATTTAGAGGCAATTATAAAGGCTACGCAGTATGATTTGAAACTTGAAGCTTCTCTGCTTTCATTGAATTTCACATGATAAATAGCAGCAGAAATTTCTTTTGTTACTGCCTTAAAAAGTTCTTCCTCTAAAAGTCCTGTTTTCACAAATATTGTCTGATTTTCTCCATCATAAATTGCAGGAACATTGAGATCATCAGTAGGCTGAAAAGCAGCAGGGCTTGCATCAATTAAGGCTGAAAGAAGCTGCCTCATGCCATATGGTTTTTCCTGACGGATTTTATCTTTTGCAGAAGTATCGGAAATGTCATACATAACCTTTGCGTTATATGAAACGGCTCTTTTCCCGTCATCTCTGACATATTCCTTTCCCGGCTCCAGTATGATAATCTTATTTGCCCCTTTATTTACAAATACACGCTCTGCCTTCCACTTTTTGTATTCCTTAATCTTTTCAGCATTCGGCATTTGCGCTGACACTAAAATTGCGTTTGTTACGGAATAACGGTCAAATCTTCCTTGAACAATTAGATAGTCTTTAAATGCTTCACCGCCTGCCAATATTTTTTCACAAGTTGTTTCAACCAGTTCATATGCCTTTTCTCTTTGCTGCTGTTTTTGCTTAATCCATTCCTCCTTGTTAAATCCGGCATTTTCTTCTTTATTGGTATTATCATCAAACACATCGTATATATTCATTTTCTACCTCACTTTCTGTTTTGCTTTTTTCTGTTTTACTTCCGGTCTTTTATGAACCGTTTTACTTACACTTCCTTTTTCCGTTCTGTTACTTTCCTTCCTGTTTTCCTTGATTTCTTCAAGCTGCTTTTTTACAGAAGGCTTTGTAAGCCCTTTAGAAACTCCCTCTTCTATATTTCTTTGCTTCTTTAAGGTAGGCTCGGACAGAGGGGACTTTTCCGTCTTCGCCAAAGAGGGGTTTAGTGATTGTTCCTCCTTCTTTGCTCCCTTTCCAAGAAGTGCATCCATTAACTTGTCTTTTTCTCTATCCTTTGGCATTGAAATTTCAGGAGATGGAATACCGCTTTCTCTCTTCTCCTTTCCCGCCTCTGTAACGATAGAAGCAGCATCAACTGAAGCCAGATTAAAACGTTCCACAATTCTGTTGATCTTTGCGGCATCTTCCGCCCTTGCAATCACATCAATTTCTGCATGTGGGTTTGTGTTTTTCTTATCTGCAAGCACGCAGTACAAAACCCCATATTTCTTTGCCTCCTGGGTAAACTTCTTTAAATCCTCCCTTCTGACTGTAAAGACTTTCAGTTCTTTTCCCGATCTCAGCATAGAAGAAAGCCTTGCCTTTCCCATGGTCTTTCTTTCCTCTTTTAAGATGGAGTATAGAAGTACCGCTATATTCTTCGATCCTGCCCCTGTAATTTTCGCTGCTACTTCAACGCCTTCCAGACTCATTCGAACGATTTGTTCCGCTGCGTCTCCGCCTGTGTTCATCTTTTGTATTCTCCTTTCCTCTGTTTTCTTCCCGCATAGTATCTAAATTATTTTTTATGACTTCGCTGCGGGCTGCGATGCCATCACAAAATCTCACCTCCTTTCTGATTTTCTTAAGACGCTCTTTAATAAAAGTGAGCCTATCTTTATCCGAAGTATTTTCTTTTCTATGTTTTTCATAGATTTCTTTTCGCTCCCTGATTAAAAGCTCCTTTTCATTTATGAGCTTTTCTTTATATGAAAAAAGCTGCTCCTTAGTATCTATCCGGTACCGGCAAAGCAGCCTTGTTTCATCTGTGATGACATCCATTTTTAAAAGGTCATCTTTCAAAAGATAATGGAGCCTCGCATAATTTACTTTCCTGTTCTGTGGTAAAATGCCAAGACAAAAGCAGTAGTGAATATATAGCCCTCTTAACCCTTTCAGTTTTTTAGTTTGACCTTTTTTTCCTTTTACAAATCCCTTTTTCCTTTCTTCTGCTATTTTTGAAAATTTCACCTTGTAGCTGTTTTCTTTGATTCTCTCCAAAATTCTTTCATTCGTATATTCCTCACCCAACCGATACAGTCTTTTAGGACGCTTCCAGCTTTTTCCCTGCACTGTCCAATATTTTCTGTTTTGGTCAAAACGGCATTCATATCCCATCTCAGATAAAAGTCTGTGAAAATCTTTAAGGGTATAGGACAATCTGATAGCTTCATCAATTGCCTGTCTTGCAACCGTATCCCTTGTGGGAAGTCCGTTTTTCTCTGCCATGTACATTGCATAGGGTTTCTTCCTGCTTTGAGGATGTTCTATAACAGAAAGGGAGTAGTCTCTACAAAGTTCATCAGAAATATCCCTTAACCTTTTAAGATTTTTCTTGTTATCATGATAATGTTTTCCGTCCTTAAAGGATATTGAATTGACTACAAAGTGATTATGAAGACACTTTGTATTAAGATGGGTAGCAACAACAACTTGAAATCTTTCGCCCCACATTTTTTCTGCAAGCTTAATCCCTATTTCATGTGCAATTTCCGGCATAAGCTCCCCATCTTTAAAACTTTGATAACCGTGATAGCAAACAATTTTGCTTTCGTCCATGAACTGTTTTTTGACAAGGCTCATCTCCTCCCTTGCACTTGATATATCACAGTTAATTCCTGAAACAAAAAACTGTTTTTCAGTTTTATCTTCGTTCGCCGCATACCTTATAACATCAGAAAGTGCCTGTAATTCTTCCTTTGTATGCTCTACATTAGTATTCTTTGTTTTTTCAGGATTTATAGCATAATCTATTGGATGGTCAAGTCTTCCTTTAATATCCCATATTTCACAAACAGCCATCAGATTTTCCTTTTACCGGAAGTAAAAACCTTCTTTTTATCTCAAGCTGAAATTCTCTCCATTTTTTAACCTCTTCCATAAGCATAGGAGTATCAATAAAGTTAAGGGCATTGGCTTTTATGGCAATCTGATTTGCTCTGCTTCCTATGGCGGAAAGCTCTCTCATCTTTTTATAGAATTCATCATCCGGTTTTTCAGAAAGCCTGTATCCTAAAATCATAGCTCTAAGAAACGCCTCTCTTGAGTATCCTGTTTTTTCTACAAGCCTGTTGAGCCTTTCCGCTTCTTCTTCATTTAGCCTAAACAATATTTGAATGTTTCGCTTTCGCATAGAAATCTCTCCTTTCTTCATCTTGGGGTTTCAGGGGAGTACTCCCCTGACAAGAGAATTTGGAAAATCCCTTGGATAACCAAATTCAGTGCTTGGTAAGACCATACCTTCTCCCATTTAACTTCGTCTTGATTTTTTTGATTTATGACATCCTCCTTTATCCTCCGAAAAAGGAACCTCATTTGCACACACTTCATCATAAAAGCAACTCCCATTTTCACTATATTTTTCTGTGATTTCTGCTTCTCCTGTAACAAAGTTTTCATTTCCAAAGGTAACTGCGTTGGTATCAAAGAGAAGCATTTCGATTTTTTCTCTTGCTTCATCTTCATTATCTGCATAGACAAATAACTTTTTCTCATATTCTGCTCGTAAAACGACATCGTATTTTTTCATTGTGTTTCCTCTCTTTCTATATTCTGTAATATATTTTCTTGTATTAGCGTTCTCCGAAAGCTTTTTTCATATCAAAATTTCTTTTCTTGTCAAGATAAAACATTAAAAAATCGTTGACATCTTTTCCTACCGGAGGCTTCATATCAACGATTTTTGCTTTTTCTTTTAATATATTCTGAAGTGCTTTCGTACATACCTTGCCTGTTTTATCATTATCAAGATGAAGATATATGGTCTTTACTTCAGGATGTTTTTCTAAAAACAGGCTTAAAGCTATGGGCACTTTACTTTTTTCTATCTCCTTTTTCGGCTGGTATACCCCTGCAAGTGATAGTAAGTTTTCCCTCGTATATCCCTCTCCCGTATGCTTCATATATGTTGCATAGGAAAGAAGGTCAATAGCAGATTCAAATATATGAAGGCTGCTGCAAGGATATTCTGCCATCAAACGAAAAGAATACCGCTTATCGCTTCCATAGGCTTCCCCCTTAAAATCTCCATAAGTTCCTCGTATATTTGCATATCTTGCATTTCCTTTTTCATCTTTTCCTATAAAGACGGCACTATGATGCGGCAGGCTTTCATAAAGGCTTCCATCATTTATGCATGAATTTATGATTTCTTCATCCATCCCCCTTCCCATAAGATATGCCTTTACTATATCTAAATTGCCATTTTTCTTTGGAAGCAGAAGCTCTTTTTCTCTACTTTCTACCTCTTTTTTATCTGCATTTGCTTTAACCTCGCCGGTATTTTCATTAAGAAGCATATTTGCTGCCTCTAAAAATGAATATCCCTTTACCTTGATAAGATAATCAAGGGCTGATGCTCCTCCTATTCCCCTTGACCACCAGTACCATTTTCCGTTTGAAATTTTCAAACTGTCGTGCTCTCTTGTGCAGTAGACATCTCTTGAAATGCGAACAAGATTTGTAGGATCACTTCTTTTTAGATAACTCAATAGGTCAATTGAGCGAAGTTCAAGCAGCTTATCCGGATGAATATATGACATACTTATTCCTACCTTTCCATCTGTCTTTCCTGTTTCTGCCTTTCAATTATGGTGTTTGCTCTGCCCTTTACCGTTTCCCAAATGTCTTCCATGTGATCCGTTTCTTTCTTTTCCCAGTCCTTAAAGACATCCGAAAGCACATCTTTTGATTTTAATAGGGCTTTTGCCTGCTCATCCGAAAGGTCATTGTATTCAAGAGATAGTAAAATATCTTCCCTTGAAGTGTACTCATAGGCGCGATTTAAGATTTCCTCCGGTGTTTTCTCAAGTAGCCACTTTCTAAATTCCTCCTGCTCTGAAAATACTTTTTCATAGACTTTAGTGTTAAGTTTTTCATTATCCATTTTTTTCTCCTCCTTTTCTGCAATAGAAAAAGCCGAAGGGCTTTCGTAATTGAAAACCTTCCGGCTATGTAAATAATAAAGTCCACTATCATTTTTCATCTAGGTGAAGATGTGTATTCTTCTATAAAGTCGGTATAACACAATTTGTTCACTTTTAGAATATTATGCACTTTATCAACTTTGTCCCAATTATCTATTTGGTTTATTTCTCTGACCATATTTTGTATTTGCTTTTTTAATTTATTTAATTTGGTATCATTTATTACTCTCATTTTTTCCACAGGGGTTGCCTTATTATCAACCTGAATGCTCGGGTGAATCATTATAGGTATGCAATTAAAATTATTATCATAAATATTATTAAACCAACGGACTGATCCTCCTAATTGATTACAATATTCTTTTGAAATAGTATTTGTTGTTGCACCACTTTTACATTCAATCACAAGATATTTCTTATCACTTATCATCCATAAATTATCTGGTCCCTCTCCATTAGTTTCCTCATCTGGCATTGATGAAGAAAACCCCAAGATTTTACCAAGTTCTTTTAAATTTTTTTCAAATGCTTTTGCATCTGAAGAAAATTTAAGCTCATCTAAAATAGCATCAACATGAATGATTCTATTATTAAAATTATCACCAATACCTTTCATATATTTAATAATAGATTTTTCTTGTTCTCCATCATATATTAATTTATCATATGTTATACCTCCCAATGTTCTAGTTACTCCACTGTTAAATTTTCTAGCTGATTTTAAAATTTGTTGCGCTTGTGATGCATCGATAAAATGCATATATTCAGCTTTTATTTGCATTAAATATCCTTTAGTTTTATTCTCATCAATCTTATTGATAAGAGCATCCAACTCATCAATTGCCTCCGTAAAGTTTTCTATCTCTGCAAATTCAAAAGCCTTTCTTAAACTTATCGATAACTCATTAATATTGGGACTTGATTCATATTGTACATCTGAAAGTTCTTCTTTACTTCTTTGTATCCACTCCTTCTTTCGCTTAAGAGAATAATCTGCTAATTCAAATATTTCACTAACACTTGGCGTTGCATATTCATCTTTTAATAATTCCCATAATTCTTTAGACAAAAGATATTGAGCCTTGGTTGCTTTACTAAAATAATCAACTCCGTTATTTCTTAATAATATATCTGCTAACTGATTTCCCATTAATACTATACAACAAGAGTCATTATTTGATCGAACTCCTCTCCCCATGCCTTGTTCTATTCTTTGGATTTGCTCTTGCAAAACAATTTTCATATTAGGGTTTATGCTCTGAACATATTTTTCATACTCTGTCCTTAACGGAGGTAATCCATCAATCACTAACATTCTGCACGCATCATCTGGAAGATCAATCCCATCGTATCGATTAACTAAAATTCTCAATCCTACATGACCCTCTTTCAGTGCTTTAATATGTCGATGAATATCATCTTTTTTACAAATTTTCTCTTCTGTATCATCCCAAAATTTTGCGCGTGAAAATGACGGTACAATTACTACAACATTATATTTCTCTGAGATTTCTATTACTTTCTCTTTGATTTCATCGTCAGAAAGAGCACTATTTAAATGTTTTGGAAATAAAATCAATCTATCACCAATATCATTTGCATTTGTTGGTGTAATTATATTGTTTATTTCATTTTCTTTTAAGCCTATTATTGAAGAAAAAACACTATCATCAGCCAGTGTAGCACTTAAAAAAATCCTTCTTTTTGCTTCTTCAAAGCTTGTAATTTTTGTTATTGAAATACCTTTAGGCATTATTTCTATATAACCTTCCGTTACAATGCAGTTGCAAAATTTTAAAACATCTTTTATTAACGGAAATTTGAAAAATATATAGTCGTTGTTTTCATTGTCATATTCACTTATCGCCCTATAAATATTATCAATTTCTTTTTCCCAAATCCAAAATGGTATAAGAAATCTTTTGGTAGGATTTTTCATTTCAACTATATCTGTATACGAATCTTTATTATACCTAATCCATGATTTATCAAATATTTCAACTATTTTTTCATAAAGACTTTTTTTATCTGCACACATTTGTTCACGAGGAATCTTTACAGAAAACTGTGTCATTAAGGTATCTAAACATGCATGGACATCATCTAATAATACACTCCCAATAGGATAATTGTTGGATGATCTCATACCAAAAATACTTTTACCATTAATTAATTTATGAATTGTTATAACTAATATTGCTTTATTTTCTGTATACGAATAATCATTTTCATCCATTGTCACTTCTATGCCTAATGCCTTTGCTTCTTTGCAGACTTGCGAACAAAGATATTTATCGGGAACAACATAAATAGCTGGGCCAATACCCTCGTTGAGACAACTTTGCAAAATTGTAAGTGCTACAACGGTCTTGCCACTTCCTGTGTTCATTTTTATAATATTATTTTTTATTGTACGTTGCTCATACCATTTTTCCCAAACATCTGATTGGACATCCCTGGGATAATCATATTTTTTATCTTTATCCGGTAAAGTCATGAAAATTTCACGAGGATTTGTTACTTTAGGCTTTGATGGTTTATTTAATTTTGATAATAAATTTGTCATTTTTTCTCCTTTTAATAATCCATTGTAGTTGTTTTTTAGTATTTATTTTTCATAACATATAACTTGATATGAAAAAAACTTTTCTAACTCATCATAAACAATATATTCTAAGTGATATTCACTTAAATTTCTTAATACAAATTTATTTCTCTCTGTAGAAGGATATATAACAAATATATTTCTTCCATAAAGATTGATCTCCATCTGCATTTCATTATAGATTGCTTTCAAATAGTCTGTAGCAAATTGTAAAAATATGCTTCCTTCAATACTAAGGACAATCGGGAACGGAAAGAAAAAAACAACATTTTCATCAGGCTTATCTTTTAAAACTGCATTTTTCATTATTTTATATAGCTTTGTATCAGTAATATTATAAGTATTGTTTCGAATAGCCATAATATCAAATGCAGATGCTTCTTCTCTCATATCATCAATCCACTCCATAACCTTCGGATTATGTTTTTTTCCATCGGTCAGCAATTTTATTTGTTCTGGTAAGAAAGGTAATTTTGCATCGTATTTTTCTCTTGTATTTTTTTCTATAAAATCACATTCTCCATGCGATTGCTCCTGCACAATTTCATATGTCCCCGGAAATACAGTTTTAGATTTTTGCATTAAACTAAATACAAATTGCTCATATTTCCTATTTTGAAACAGTTCTATGAAATTTTTAGACACCGTCATTTCATTACTTATTATCATATTATTTTTCTATATGTTCTCCTAAATTATCTTAATATACTATAGTTGTATAATCTTACTTCTCAGATTCCAAAATCATCTTGCATTTCCATGCTGCCATTGGATGTCTTTTCACTCTATTGCTCTCATCACAATCTCCAAAAATTAACTCTGGAAGAAACTTCCCGTTCTTAAAATTTGTCCAAAACTCTTTCTCTTTTACATCTGGTAACATAAAGCTCGATAATGATTTTATTACAAATTCCTGCGTTTCTTCTAAATTAAAACGATCATTATTACGCAAGACCGGATATAAACTTGTTTTAATTTGCCTTAGGGAAATATCTTTTATTGCTTCAAATCTAAAATCATCAGATACAGTTTCCGAGCTGATTGCATTATAGAGAACGCAGCATTTACGCAACATCTCTCGCTGACTGTCGTCAAAAATTCCATACCTAATCATATTAGAAATATCATATAAATCTCTTGGAGCTGCACGATTGAGGAGTGCAACAATTTTAGAAGCAAATATTTCTATAGGATTAACGCAAAGTACTTTAAGCTCTGAATCAATCCATTGAATTTTTACCTTTCTATATTCTTCCTCAAATACATGACAGCGAAGCATATAATTTATTTCAATTTTAATATTATCCTTCATTCCGCCCGCATTTTGATATTCATAGACAAATGAGTCTAACGCATGATAGTTCTTTGATTTTCCACTCAATACATATCCTGAAGCAATCATATATTTTGATATGCGTTCTGTTATCACTGCTCTTTCTTCCAACATCGTATCCCTTGATACCATCCTTAAATAATCCAAATCAATATCAACAGATAATCTTGGTAAATCAAAAATTGTAAGGTTTATTGCTGTACCACCTTTTAATGCGAGCGTTTTAGAAAGAAGCTCATCTTCAGACATAAATTGTAAAACATCTACAAGTCTACATACTTTTTCAAAAGTATCTCTAACAAATCCAAGCTCCTTTGCTTTTCTTCCAAGTATTATTCGATCAAACTGCATCATAATCTGCAGCTCCTTTATTTACAAGACTCATTAGTGAATATGGTACATATAGTTTCCATTTTGAATTATATACAAGATTGCTTTTAGACTTTACCAAATATCTCTTACTATTAGATATATGCTTTTGACATTCCACAAAGAACTGTTCAGGTAATCTTAGAGAAGAATTTAATTCTTCAAAAATATATCCACATTTTTGATACAAAAATATGTTATTTGCTTCAGTAAGAGCCTGTAATATCTTTTTAGCATCAAGAGATGGAACTAATAGCAAACACCTTATTACTTCTTCCATACCTGATATTTTCTCAAAATCCTGTATACTATCCACTATTGTTTGTTCCAGCTCGGTTACACGCATACCTCCGGTCATTGTGATATACGCACTATTTTTGGGTATCACACGGTGATAAAGGGTTCCGTTATAAACGAAGTCAGAAAACCTATGAGATGAAGCTACATATATTTCATAAAACACTTGATTTGCATAACCATAAACCTCTAAAGCACTATGATGTGTAAGGTATGCATCAGGAAATAGATATGAGCCTATTTGGTAGCGAGATAATATGGGCTGTCTTGTTTCCAAACTTATTGTCGTATATGTGTCATGGCGAACTCTCTCTATATAATTCTTTTTTAAATACTCATATATGAGTGATGATGCTGCTGAATCTGAACCGGATATATTTACCAAATCCTGTCTCGAAAAGCAGCCAAGTTCTACAAGTTTTTCATAGTATTTCATAACAGACCCTCCTTTCGTTTTAATTCTAGCACAAAACAATTCTTTTTCCAATTGTTTTGTGCAATTTTTACTACAAGAGGGATTGTTCTTTACAGACCTTACATACTACCAAAAATCTTTTTTCAATTAATTATGCGTTCGTGCTTACGAAAAACTGTATTCCAAGTGCGAATGCAACAAAGCATTTGTTTAGACTATCTATTATTAGCTCGTCGGAAAAACTATGCACTTTTCCCGACAAATATTCTTATCAGAGCCTTTATCCTTTTCGCACCAATACATAAAAGCTATGTAAGAGGCAGCTATTTAAGCCGCCTCTTATCTTTCGTATTCAACATTCCTTGTTTCTTTAACTGCATCTTCTTCCGGCTCAACATCTATCAGACTTTTATCTTTTTGATCCATATTAAGAAGAATATTAAGCTCTTTTAGTCTTTCTGTTTTTTCCTTTAATTCCTCTTCCTTTGTAAAAGGAGCCTCCATTTCTGTTTTTGCATTATCAAGCTGAACTCTCGTTTCTGAAAGTTCAGTCTTTACTTTATCAAGTCTTTCGGCGAAGCTATCAATCACATTATCCATCCGGGTTATATTCCCATATACATCTGAACCAAGAACTGCAGTATGAGATAAAGCCCCCTTAATGTTCATCCTATACTCATTGGAAAAACTTTCGTAAGAAAGAGTAAGTGAAAACCCTCTATACTCACCTGATAAAGAGGATTCATCTCTTGTAAGTCTTATGCAAAGCTCAAGTATTTCCTTTCCGGCTTTCTCTTTATCTACATATCTTTTTCCATTTAAGGTCATTCCTGCAAAGCCTTCTTTCGGTTTTGGGTTATTTTCTGCAGTTAAAATATCTTTTTCATAACCCAAAATACGTTCTAACAATCTTTTTATCGCTTCCGGATAACGCCTTAAGACAAGTTCTTCCATTGCGTATTTTTGATTTAAGAAGTTTGCCTTTAACATATTTAGCTTGCCCACTTCCATATCAAGATTACACTTTTCTATAATCAAAGGATTTCCAGTAGCAAGTGCCTTTATTTCCGCAAAGCTCAGTGCCGTTTCGTCCACATCCTCCATAGCTCTGACAGGAGTTCTCCCAGTCATCACCTGTGATATAAACTTCTGCTTGTTTTCCACAAGCTGGTACAGATATGCGTCGAAAGTTCCTTCTGTAACATAACGATAGATTTCAACCTCATCATTTTCATTTCCCTGTCTTACAATTCTTCCAAGTCTTTGGGCAAGATCTGACGGTCTCCAGGGGCAATCTAAATCATGAAGCCCTACGAGTTTGTCTTGCACATTGGTTCCGGCTCCCATTTTCTGAGTGCTTCCCATAAGAACTCTTACCTGACCTGTTCTAACTTTTGCAAATAGTTCTTTTTTCTTTACCTCAGTATTTGCTGTATGAATATATGCAATTTCTTCTTGCGGAACGCCTTTAGCTATGAGTTTTTTCTTAATATCATCATATACATTGAAGTTTCCATCATTTTTTGGAGTAGAAAGATCGCAAAAAACAAGCTGTGTGCTTCTACTATCTTTCGCATCTTCCCAAATGCGGTGAATATTACCTGCACATGTTGCGACTTTTCCGGTTTCATCATCTCCTGCAAGGGGGTTTATAAGGCGCATATCAAGAGCAAGTTTTCTTCCGTCATTCGTTATTTTAAGCATGTTATCTACACTTGGATCAACATTTCCGCTGCGAATTTCTTCTGCTCTTTTTGCAAGTCCTGCAATCATCTCCTTTTGCATTTCAGATGGAGAAATCACCTCAGTATGAAAATTTGTCTTTGGAACAGGGAGTTTTAACATATCAGCAGTCTGAATATCTGCAACCTGTTTGAAGATGGACATCAGTTCCGGCAGGTTATAGAATTTTGCAAACCTTGTTTTTGCACGATAACCTGTGCCTTCAGGAGAAAGCTCTATTGCAGTAATGGTTTCCCCAAAGTTACTTGCCCAGTCATCAAAATGAAGCATATTCATATCTTTAAGTGTTTCGTACTGAAGATACCTTTGTATGGTATATAGTTCCACCATACTGTTTGAAATAGGTGTGCCTGTTGCAAAGATTACGCCATGCCCACCTGTTAGTTCATCCATATACTGACACTTCATAAATAAATCAGATGACTTTTGTGCTTCGGTCTGAGCAATTCCTCCCACATTTCGCATTTTTGTTGCTGTGAAAAGATTTTTGAAATAATGGCTTTCGTCTACAAAGATGCGGTCAACGCCAAGTTCTTCAAAGGTTACAAGGTCATCTTTTCTGCTTTGGTCATTTAATTTTGCAAGTTTCACTTCTAAAGATTTCCTTGTTTTTTCAAGCTGTTTTACCGTATACCGCTCGGCTTTTGCGTTTTTCGCCTCTTCTATCCCCATCATTATTTCATCAATCTGATTTTGAATTATATGAATTTGCCTTTCTGCCGACATTGGAATTTTCTCAAATTGACTATGCCCTATGATGACCGCATCATAGTCACCTGTTGATATTCTGCCGCAAAATTTCTTCCTGTTTCTTTTTTCAAAATCTTTCTTTGTCGCAACCAAAATGTTTGCAGACGGATAAAGCTGCAGCCATTCAGATGCCCACTGCTCTGTAATGTGATTGGGTACGACGATAAGGGACTTTGTGCATAGTCCAAGTCTTTTCATCTCCATAGCAGCTGCTACCATCTCAAAGGTTTTTCCTGCACCAACTTCATGGGCAAGAAGCGTATTCCCCCCATACATGATGTGAGCAATCGCATTTACTTGATGCTTTCTAAGGGTTATTTCCGGATTCATTCCTATAAAGTTGATATGCTCTCCGTTATATTCTCTTGGTCTGATGGAATTAAAGGTTTCATTGTATATTCTGCAAAGCCGCTCTCTTCTGTCTATGTCTTTCCATATCCACTCGGAAAATTTGGTTTTAATAAGCTCCTGCCTATCTTGTGCAATTGCGGTTTCCTTTTTATTAAGTACCGCCTTTTTATTTCCGTTTTCATCTTCTATATAATCAAAAACCCTGACATCTTTTTGATTCAGGGTCTGTTCAAATATATGATAGGCATCCATTCGCTTTGTGCCGTATGTTGTAAATGCCTTTACATTACTTCTATCTGCTCGTTTTTCTGCTATGTTCCACTGCCTGCTGCAAGAAGGACAAAGGATTTTCATTCGTCTCCTTGCATAGCTATTTGTTCCAAGAAGTTCAAAGATAAATTCTTCATAGATTTCTATCGGTACCCAGTTTGCTCCGATTCGTACGCCTATTTCCCCAGCGGTAAGCTCTGCCGGCTGAACTTTTGTAAGAGCATCAATATTAGCTGTTACTATTTTTTTCTTTTCGGGCGGTAAGGCTTCTTTTAGAGCCTGTGCCATGCGAAGCTTTCTTCGCACATTGCCCGACAGGTATTCATCTGCTGTTACAAAAGGAAAACGGCTAAAATCAAAAAAAGAAGCAGGTATGTCTTCTGCTTTTTCACTACAATCTATATCTCTAAATATTACACCGGAAAGTTCCTTTTCAAGCTCTTCCTCACTCTTTCCTGACAGAGCTTTCATATACTCCATATCCACTCTCGCTTTTTCTGAGATGGATACTGCTAAAGCTTCACTTGCGGTGTCAACCTGTGATACTGCCTGGTGCGAGCGGATGGTACGCTTAGTAAACATATCCGCTTTCCGTTTAAGATTTCCTTCCTCATCCAATATTTCAAGCGAACAAAGAAGACAGTAGCTTGAATCCTCCGAAAATGCAAGACTGTTCCCACGACTTGAAAGAAGTCCATATTTTTTCGTGTAGTTATCATATAAAGTGTTTAGAAGTTCCTGTTCTTTTTTAATATCCTCTTCCGGATAATCTTCACTTTGATATGAAATGAGCCTTCTTACGCAGTCTCTAATTTGAATCATTCCTCTGACTCTGTTTTCCGCAGTAACAGAAAACTCCATAGGGTGCATCCTTGAATTTTCACGGAAATATATCTTGCCCTCTTTTATGCAGTAGCTGAAATTTCTTACCTCCGGATCTGCCGGAATTGAAAGGTCTTCTTCCTCCGTTTCCAAAGCTTCGTATGATGTTATCTCCCCATGAAGATTTTGTAATGCTTCTGATAAAAGTTCTGTTAGCTCTGCATCCTCATAAGCTTTGCATGTGCTTTCCATACCGAATCTTCCGGACTTCATAACCATCTCGCCAAGCACCATATCAGGATTGCTTACAAAATATGCGTTTTGTCTTATGCCGTTTTCATCGGTATCAAGATATACCCAATCAGGTTCAATATTGGCAATCGCTTCTCTTTTTTGAAGAAATATAATATCACTGGTAACTTCCGTACCGGCATTTTTGTAAAATGCATTATCAGGAAGTCTGATTGCACCAATTAAGTCCGCTCTTTGTGCAATATATTTTCTCACGGAAGAGTTTTCCTTATCCATCGTGCCTTTACTTGTGATAAAGGCAATAATTCCTCCGGGGCGAACCTTATCTAAAGTTTTTCCGAAGAAAAAGTCATGGATAAGGAAGTTATGCTTATCATATTTTTTGTCTGCTACCTTAAAATCTCCAAAAGGGACATTTCCGACAGCAACATCAAAGAAACTGTCAGGAAGATTTGCATTTTCATACCCGGCTATTAAAATACTGCTGTTTTGATAAAGCTGCTGCGCAATGCGGCCGCTTATGGAATCTATTTCAATGCCGTATACCCTGCTTCCTTTCATATCAGCAGGAAGCATGCCGATAAAGTTCCCAATTCCGCAAGATGGCTCAAGGATATTCCCTTTATGAAAGCCCATCTGCGCCAGTCCTTTATATATAGCTTCGATAATTTCAGGAGCCGTGTAAAAAGAGGTAAGGGAGCTTGCCCTTGCAGAAGCATACTCTTCTTCGGAAAGTAATGCTTTTAATTCAAGATATTTTCCGTTTCTTTCATCAAAATACTCGGATAATCCTCCCCATCCTGTATACTTTGAAAGGATTTTCTGTTCGTCACTATTTGCAAGCCTATCTTCACCTTCGATTCTTTTTAATGTAGAAATAGCCGCTATATTTGCCTGGTATTTTTCACTTTTATTACCATAATACAGTTCATTGGTTTCTATATGAAAGTCGATTCTTTTGTCTTCTGAAATTTCGGGATGGATAGGCTGAAATTCATCTGCCTTTTTTCTCTTTATATGAGCAGGGTTTATCTCCTCTCTCTTTATTTCAGGTTCCGGTTCTTCTTTTTCTTCTAAAAATTCATCTTTAATAAAATTTGCAATATCTAAAGTGCTTTGTTTTTCACCATGCTGCCCGTGTTCTTCTATGCCGCTTTGAATAAGCTCATCTGATACTGCAAATCCCCCATCAAGAAGAAGGTCAAAGACTTCACCAGCAAGGGAAGGTGCTTCTTTTTCTGATTCTTCCTTTTTTATATTTTCTTT
>ERZ772974.919-NODE-919-length-20196-cov-3.892557_pt1 | contig 20196 bp, 17 predicted proteins | sample MGYA00580671_ERZ772974 | MGnify/ENA primary metagenome ERZ772974 (study PRJEB29015, sample SAMEA2738065) | human oral metagenome | biome: human oral; feature: human-associated habitat; material: saliva | place: China | collected 2218 ... | reverse complement strand
AGACAAAGGGGACAATGAAGATCTTCCGCCTCCACAATGACAACTGGTATAAGTTCGCTGACCATCTAGTGCAAAGCCTTGCTACAGATAGTGTCCTTGATATGAGTCAGGGGGATGTATTCATCCATGAGCCTGAATACTGGTATAAAGGTGTCAATGATGTGCTTAGGGGAAAGAAGTATGCCTGCTTTGCATCGGGAGAGCGCCCTAGCTCCCCGAAGGTAGATACAGTAACCTTTGATCAGCTGGAGGCTCTCGGTCAGAAGATGGCTGGGTATGCCGTACAGGTAGGACACGCCTCTCCAAGCTCTGCGCTTGTGCCAAATGAAGGTTATACAGCCTACAAGGTGCGAGTTAAGGGGTACAAGCGTGTTCGCTTCCAGTCTGTACTCTCTGTGGATGCTCGAGGGGCTTCATTCTTTAGCTCTAAAGATAAGCTGGTATCAAGCGTCACCGTGGAGACGGGTGCTAGTAACTTTGCCGATGGGATGTATCTCATCGTTGATATCCCTGATACGGCTGAATGGCTATACTTCTGTGTCTACAATAAGGTGCAGGATACAGATAAGCTCGTGGTGCTCTCGAATAGTCCAAAGATTGAGGATATGGAGCCTCTCTGGGTGCATCACAAGGCTACGCTAGTTGGTGCATTTCGAGGTTCGTTGGTCGGTGGGAAGCTGGGATCAGCAGTGCAGGCTGGTGTAGACAATTCTCCCACTCGAGGGTACTCTATCGATGGGCTTACTCAGTCTTTGGAGACTAGGGGTTTGAAGGTCATGAGCTATGACCAGTATAAGGATATAACCAACCTCTCCTTCCTGATGTATGGCACACGTCTTGTCAAGAAAATTACGGGATCATTTGGAGATGATGGAGATTGGCGACATCTCAATGGCTATCTCATCCGAAGTGGAATACATGATAGTCAGAGGTTGGCTGATGGATCGCAAGGAATCTATGCGATTACGGGCGAAACTAAGACTTGGATTCCAATGCCAAGGCACGCAAAGGTTATGGGATATGAGCGCCTCAATGGGGGATATGCCGAATTCCTTAGAGGTGTTAAGGCTATCGAGTCTACATCAGGCTTAGCCACAGCTTTTGCATCCTATGAGCCCTTAATGATAGATATTGCACATGATGATGGAATACGGTGCCGTATCATATCAGCTCGTATACATGATCAGACCCCTCTGCGACTATCATTCGGGGCATATATGGATATCTTCCCTCTCACGAATCAAGGATATGGTCGTGCAACATCAAGTACTTACTATGGTGATACCACACGTATCTGGGAGGGGGAGAACCGACTAGTTCTACTCGGGGCAAGGTATTATGACAAGGGGATGATCTGGCTAACGACATATGCTGAAAGCAACTCCAATATCACATTCAGGGTCATGTTCGAAGGCAAGATTGAGGAGGTGAGAGATCTGGAGGTATTTAAGGCGTTACCGATAAACTACTAAGCGAATGGAATATAATCTTATCGCAGTACAAGAGGGAACAACAATCCCTCTCCTCGAGCAGTTCAATCCGATCAAGAATCAGTGGTTGCTTCGCTGGGTAACTGCACCTACAGAGTATATCGAGGTACTCCTGGATGCAAAGCCCTCCCTGGATACTATTAGGGACGTTGTCCTCACCTGGTATAACCAAGAGATTGATAAGGAGATCCTCAGTGGCTTCCGCTGGCGTGATATACCTGTGTGGCTCAACAGCGAGAACCAGCTCAACTACAAGGCAACCTTCGACCTTGTGATGCAGTTCCAGGGTGGTCGGGGAACGCTCCCTGTAACCTTCAAGTTCGGGCATGATGGCGAGAGCGTCTACCACGAGTTTGCCACCGTCGATGAGCTGGCGGACTTCTACCTCTCCTCTGTGACCTACGTCAAGGAGGTGCTATCCAAGGGCTGGGCGAAGAAGGACGCTATTGACTGGAGTATCTACGAACAAGCATTAACGCAGTATGAAGGCTAAAGAGAAAGGCTGTGGGGCTATGGATGGGTGGCTCTCGTGGATACGCCCTCCCCATCACGAGTTCTTCAAGACCGCCTGCGTCCTCCACGATGAGCTCTACCTGCTCGGCGGGTCTAAGGCGGACCGACTTAAGGCTGATATACGCCTCTACCAAGATATGGTGCAACACTCCCTGCGCTACTTCCACGGGCGCAATGTCGGCTCTCAGGCGTGGTTCTTGTTCCTAGCCTACCTGTACTACAAGTGTGTCCGATGGTTCGGTAGTAGCCAGTTCAACTACCACTCGTGATAGGTTGGGGCAAAGAAAAGCCCCCATCCTTTCATAAATAGAATCCTACCTCATATTTACAAACTACGCCAAGGCGTGTGGATGGGGGCTTTATAGCTCTCTTCCACGCCTTGGCGTACTTGTCTTTTATGAGGTAGGAGCACAAAGATAACGATTAAACAGCATAACAATGAGACCACCATTGACTTACTACGGAGGGAAGCAGACGATGCTTAAGCATATTCTTCCTCTCGTCCCAAAACATAAACTCTATACGGAAGCGTTCTGCGGAGGTGCGACCTTGCTCTTTGCGAAAGAGCCTGCTGAAGGCGAGGTGATCAATGATATTAACATGCACCTCGTGAACTTCTACAACACGCTACAGCTCGACTATGATGCCCTCAAGGCTAAGATCGATAGCACGCTTCATGCAAGAGACATGCACGCTCATGCAAGCCATATACTGGCTTATCCAGAGTTCTTCTCGCATGTTGATAGGGCTTGGGCTGTTTGGGCATTGTCGAAGATGAGCTTTGCGTCGATGCTTGATGGGACGTTTGGGTACGACTTCTCTGGAGGTGTAGCTAAGAAGGTGCGCAATGCTAAAGAGGAGTTCTGTCAGCACTTGGCGAATCGGCTGGAGCACGTGACCATTGAGAGTCGACACGCATTCGAGGTGATCGAGACCTATGACAGCCCAGAGACTTATCACTTCGTCGATCCACCTTACGTCAATTCAGATTGCGGACATTATGAGGGTGTCTTCGGAAACGATGACCTAGGTCATCTCCTTGACTTGCTGGCGCAAGTCAAGGGAATGTTCATGCTAACTATGTTCCCTCATGAGCAGATTGCAAGCTATGCAGAGAAGCATAACTGGATAATCCATCGTATCGAACGCTTCATATCTGCAAGCAAGACGAGCAGAAGGAAGCAAGAGGAATGGATGGTTTGCAACTATGAAGCGCCGAACAAGGAGCAACTACTATTCTGATAGTATTAGAGCCACATTCGAACGTCATCCGAATGTGGCTCTAAGCTTCCTTGGAGATACGCTTTTTAGGCTCTAAGCATACGCTTCGTTTCTTCTCAGGAGCTTCAGCTTGGTACGCTTCGTTCCTTTCGTGCCTGACGCTTCGTTTTGCCGATTATAAAGAAGCCCCGCAGGCAACGTCGGTTGCTTGCGGGGCTTCTCATTTTTAGGCAATGCAGACTACTATTCGTCGAGCTCTTCGGCCTGAGACTTGAGCTGATTGAGGAAGGTCTTGTCCTCAAAGAGGGGAGCAAAGACTGATTCTGTCTCTGCCTTATAGACTAGGAAGCTCTGGAGCTTCACCGCTGCAAGGAGTGCCTTGCGCGCTTCGTCATAGCGCTTGAGTCGGGTGTAGCAGTAGGCCTTGAGGTACTCGACCTTGCCGTTGGTGTGAAGCTGGTTGAGCACAGCGATAGCTCGCTCGTCCTCGTCCATTCCTGCAAGGGCTAGTGCGCCGTTGTAGTCGGGGTACTTACGCAGGTACTCGAGGGCTCCACGGTAGTCACGTGCTGCTAGACGCTCTAGACCGAGCTTGTACTCTGCAGCGGCTTCGGGCTTCTCGTTGAGTCGGTCGATGAGTCGATCATCGACGAGGTCATTGATCCCAGAGATGATGAAGGAGAGGGTGTCGATCCCACGCTGCATCCAGGTGCTTCGGTCGGTAGCCGTGACACGGGCATCGACGATGAGCTTCATGCGCTTCTTCATCTGCGGGGTGACCTCAATATCGCGGCTATAGAGGTAGGCGAAGTCTTGCCCAGGGGTGATGTCCGCCTCGTGCTGTGCCTCGGCGATCACGGGGAAGTGAATGATGTGACGCTCGTAGCCCTTGAGGTGCTCACGACGGCTTTCATTGCGTGCGATAGCCTTGAAGTCGTAGGTGTGCTTCGCTACTTCTAGGGAGTCCTTCTCCGAGAGGGAGTGGTTACGTAGCGAGTCCATCGTCCAGCCACGGAAGAAGAGTTCCTTGAACTTATGTGGGATATTGGTCGAGTCGATCTTTAGCTCACGCTTGGCTAGGTAAGCTGCTCGACGCTCTGGGGTATAGAGCATATCGAAGCCCTCACGCTGCCCTACGCTGTCTTTCCCTTGTAGCTCTTCGCGGTAGGCATGACGAAGCATCTGTAGAGCTTTCTCGTGATAACGACTGTCGTAGAGGCCTGTATGCTTGGCGTTGTGCTCCCAGTAGCGCTGCTCGGTGATACGGAGCCAACGCTCGTAGGCCAGCTGAAGAGAGAGCTGGCGCTTGTAGTCACGATAGTATACGTTCTGTAGGCCATTCATAAAGCGACGATGACGCTTGTTGTTGAAGAAGGCACTGTCATACTTCGATGTCTCGACGATGCTTTCTTCGAACTTCGTCATGCGCTTTTGTTGCTGATCCTGTACCTTCTTGAACTCTTGACCCTTGAGGACTACTGGGGGAAGGAAGAGTGTCGTGTCGCCTGTCGTTAGCTCGGGAGAGAGGACGACCTGGTAGTGGCTATCGAGGTAGTTCTTTGGTACGGTGATGAGGAAGGTGAGGTTGATCTTCCCTTTACGGAGGGTCGAGATACGCACCTTAGGACGTTCACCACGGACGACGACTTCTTCCATGGCGATGGTCTTCATCCCATCGTTTTTGAGCTTGGCTTCTTCCTGCTTCTTAGCACTCTTGATGGTGTCGGCACGCTGGGTGTAAGTGACGATTTCGGAGAGTGTCCCTGCTCGTCCAGCTTGCTCTTCCTTGTCGGTAGGGAGGTAGGCGTGGGGGCGAGCTGAGGTGAAGAAGAGCTTCTTGGTAAGTGGCTGGGCGCAGGACCCTAGAAGTAGCACGAGCGCAAGGGCGCCGAGCGTCTGGATATAGCGTATATTGGGATAGGTCATGGCGTGGCGAAGACTAGAAGACATAGACGAGTCGGAGAGCTAAGCGAGAGGGTAGGACAAGTAGACGACTCTTGTCAGCTTGCTTAAGAGCGCCATCCTGACCGTGTAGGTCATACTTCGTCCAAGCGCCAGAGATCCCTCCTTCGGCTTCGAGGTTCCAATGTGGGGCAAGCTCATGGGAATAACCCACAGATAGCCCACCTCCGACGAGTAGACCTTGGGAGTAATTGAAGTCCTTGCTATCTGATCCGTAGCGATAGACCATACCTAGACCATGAATACCGAGGAACATACCACGATTATAGACTCCCTTATGCCAGAGACGGAGGGAGGGTGCAAACGAGAAATGCTCGACGTGCTTCACCGTACCCCAGCTCATGCGATTGTTAAAGCCGGTGTGATGTCCGTTATAGATCCAATGGATGATCCCCGTAGGGAGTGGCAAATCAAAACTTCTGGGACGGGCAGAGATCCCTAATTGTAGAGATAGGTTGGAGGAGAGCCGCATCGATGGCTCGATATTGATATTCCCAAGAAGTAGGGAAGGAATATTGGTGCTGATAGCATAGTCCTGTGCCTTCAGGGAAGTACTTAGCCCTAAGAAGGCTAAAAGACCAAGGAGCACCTTAGAATGTAACATTGTAAATAATTGGGATTGCTAGTGAAAATTTTTGCAAAGATACAGCTAATTTGTTACTCTATCTGTATGGCTGTCAGGGGTAAGACCTACTGGACTGCCTCTGAGAATCAGTCCTTCGGGGCCAAAAGGTATAGGTCTTCCGTGAGAAAGCTATACCTCTCCGAGTGTAGAGATATAGCTTTTTTAGTGCAAAGATAGACGTCTAGAAGAGAAGGCTCGAACTATTCCGATGGATTGTTCGAGCCTTCTGTTTATAGACGCCTATGAGCTCTGAGGGAGAGGATTAACTCGTGACCATACGGACGATACGCTCGACCTGGAGAGCCATCATCAGGACGATCGGGATCGTGAACCATAGGGCGTAGCTAAAGTAACCTATGCCGCTGTGGAAGACTTCTTCGGGCGGGCGATGACCTCGGTTGAGCAGGCGAGGGCGTAGGCGTAGGTAGATCTGATAGACGGCATAGCCCACGCTAAGGCCGACTAAGATCCCGACAAGGCAGTCCGAGAGGAAGTGAGCGCCTAGGTACATTCGGCTATAGACGACCCATCCCACGAGTAAGGCTATGATCACCGTGAAGCGACGATCACGGAAGATGAGGCAGAGGAGCGTCGCCACAGCGGTATAGTTCGCCGAATGACCCGAGAAAAAGCCGTAGTACGCCCCCCGATAGCCAAAGACTTGATGAAGTTGCTCCGCCAAGCCGGGGGTATGGGTAGGACGAAAGCGAGCAAAGAAAGGCTTCGCTAGCCACGAACTTAGATTATCGCCGATAGCGATGCACAGCCCGATCATCAGAAGGATCAGTAGAGCCTCCTGCTTAGGTCGCTTCCAGAAGAGGAAGACGAGTAGGGCGAGCGCGGGATAGGCCCAGGCTCCTACATTCGATATGAGGTACATGACCGCATCCCAGTAGGGGCTATGGGCGCCATTGATAGCCTTTAGGAGAGCGATCTCCCCAGGGAGGAAGGGAGGAGTCATAGCTTAGTGGTGTGAGGAAGCAGGGCTGGGGAGGGGAGCGATCGTCTCTAGAGTGCGCTCAGCTATCCAGGCTCGGCGACCATCGGCGAGCTCGACCTGAACAAAGCCTCCCGTCTTCTTCCCCAGTAGCTGGAGACGGGCCCCCTCATGGAGCTTGGTCACGAGGGTAGACTCGGTATTTGGCTCCGCATAGAGCGAGACTTCGGGGAGGACAATGACTGCTCGCTCACTTGCGATCTTAGGTGCCGAGAGCCAGTGGGCGATGAGTGCTCCGGAGAGTAGGCTGAGCCCGAGAGTCACGACTGCTGGGTAGAAGGAGAGACGTCGTAGACGTGGGGTCGCACTGAGCGCAAAGATCACCCAGCCGACCAGCGACCCGATGAAAAGGAGAGGGCATAGGATCAGCCAGGCGGATAGGGGGAGGGCATAGGCTAGGCTATCCCCTAGCTGACGAAGCCATCCGTCAGGAGCGGGGAGCTTGTCTACCGTCTTGCGAGCGAGGAAGGAGCGTACCTCCCGTAGCCCTTGATCCCGAGGATCTAGGAGCTGTGCCCGCTCGTAGGCTAGCATAGCTTGTCCGAGCTGTCCCTGCTGGTAGTAGCTATTGCCGAGGTTGAAGAGCCGAGAGACTGTGCTACCCTCGGCTTGGATCAAGGCTTCGTAGGCCTTGGTGGCGCCGACATAGTCTTTCCGGAGGAAGAGACTATCGGCTTCGGCTGAAGGTCGTGGTGTTGCCCCGAGGAGGGTGATCAGCCCACAGAGGGCGATAAGGAAGAGCGATAAGCGACGCATGGATATGGAGATGCTTAGTCAGGGGTTAGAGACGGTGCCCATCAATGCGCGAGATGACTTCGGCGACTCGATCGTAGTGGAGCTGTAGGTCTCCCTCGTGGGCAGGAGCATAGCGAGCGAACTCAACCTCATCGACGACCTCGGTCAGGAGCGTGATGTCCTCGTCGGGGATGCCCTTGTTTCGGAGATGTTCGCTTACGGAACTTCGGCTAAGCTCGGCCGTCGGTAGACGGAGCTTATCCCCTAGGTAGCCCCAGAGTGCACGTAGGAGCTCTTCATAGAGAGCATCTCGGTCACCTCGGTCAAGGTGTTGCTTCGCCCTACGTAGTCGTCGTGTCACGACCTTCGATGCCTTGCTCGCCTGATAGCCTAGAGTGTCTGCCTTGAGACGTAGATCACGTACATAGTAGAGATAGACGCCGAGGGCTCCGAGCAGGAGCAAGGGGAAGAGGAGGAGGTAGCTCCAGCTCCCTGCCACCGTCCATCCGCTGGGGTAAGTGCGTTCGTCCTCTGGCTGGAGGGTCTTCATCCGCTCCTCGGCACTGCGGAGACTCTTATGCTCATCCCGAGAGATTGCCTTGCCTTGCGCTACCTGAAAGGTAAAGGACTGCGAGCGTAAGGTGATGTAGCGCCCTTGCTGAGGGTCGAAGTAGGAGAAGGTAATCGGGGGGATCGTCACGCTACCCGTGTGCTGAGGGATAGCGAAGTATTCGATGACCTTTTTCCCCTGTACGTTGGAGGCTGTGACGGTGCTCTCGTAGGTCTCCTTCGGATCGTAGACTTCGAAGGTCTCTGGGAAGGAAACCTTAGGGCTAATAGCCGTCTTGAGGTTACCTGCCCCCTGCAGAGTGAGACGTATGGTGACGGACTCGTTTGTGCGAGGAGTCTTGGTGAGTAGCTGTGCTTGGAGAGAGAAGGAACCAACCGCCCCGGAGAAGTCAGCTGGCTTCCCCTCGCTGGGCAGAGGTCGCACGGTGATACTCGTGCTGGGAGAGGCGAAGACCTGCTCGACAGAAGGGGTAAACCCAAAGAGTGCATCGATGTCATCCCCACGTAACTGATTCATCTCGGGGACGAGTACAGAGACCTTGGCCGGTGTAATCGTCAGCGTACCACTACGCTGGGGGAAGAGAACGAGGGTCTGTAGGTCGACGGCGCGGTAGTCCTTCCCCTGATACTTATCGATAAAGAGCTGCTTCTTCCCACCATCGGGGACTTCTTCAGAGACGAATCCGTCTAATTGGGGAGGGTCTAGGGCTTTTAGGTCAAAGTTACTAGACGCATAGAAGCGGAAGCGCACCGGTAAGGCTTGCTGTTCGTAGACGCTACGTGCGCTGGGTAGGGTGACGTAGTGGAACTGAGGAGGAGCGCCAGCACCACGAGCATGTACGGAGTTGCTTCCCTGACCCTGACTATTCGTAGCGGGTGCGACCTGGACACGCCCTCCAGGGATAGTCGTTTGCTTGCCGTCCACCGTAGCGACCGTAGGTGAGATGACATACGTACCCGTCTTCTCTGCGAGGAAGGTATAGGTGATCGTGACCGAAGAGGATGAGCTGGTCTTCCCATTGATGATGGTCATCTGGGAGGATTGGTCTCGTGCAGGGCCATAGATCAGCCTTAGTCCGGCGTGCTTTGGCTCTTGCACCTGCTCTAGATTCCCAGCACCTCGGTAGACATAACTAACGGAGAAGGGCTCTCCTACCTCAGCGAGTGAGGGGATGTCGACCTGGATGCGCTGAGCGAAAGAGGTGCTATAGCTGAAGAGGAGGAAGAGCAGGAGGACGGGACGGAGGAGCTTTACCATCGCTTCTTATTCTTGTGGTTAGATTGTTGCTCTTGACGTTGCTTTTGCTCGACCTTTTGTCTGGTCTTTTCATCATCAGAGCGGAAGGATCGGAGGAGTTGCTCAGCCTGCTCCTTCGTGAGCTGTCCTTGACGCTGCTCTTGAGGTTGGGAGGGCTGATCTTTCTTCTTCTCCTCTTGAGGCTTTTGGTCAGGCTTCTGCTGAGGCTGATCTTGAGGAGGCTGTTGCTTATTTCCTCCTTGGTTGTCCTTGTTTTGCTGTTTGTCTTGTTGCTGCTGTTGCTGTTGTTTCCGCAGTAGCTTCTGTGCAAGGGCGAGGTTGTAGCGTGTCCCTTCGTTCTCAGGGTTCCGGATGAGAGCCTCTTGGTAGGACTCCACGGCACTAGCGTAGTCCTTCTTCTTCATCGCTACATTGCCGAGGTTATGCAGGACATCGGCTTGCTCGCGAGGTGTCAGTCGAGGATCTTGGAGAGCTCGGTCTAGGGATCCCTTCGCTTCGTCGAAGCGACCAGCTTCGTAGGCTGTACCTGCCAGCCCGAAGCGTGCTGCTCCCGAGAGACTATCTCGTAGCAGGACACGATGATACTCCTTGGCAGCTTGGGTGTAGTCCTTCTGAAGGTAGAGCTTACGGGCCTGCCGAAGGGTGCTCTTCGTCCCCTGAGCATGGAGACTCCATGAGCCAGCGAGGAGGAGAGCAAGAGCGAGAGGGGCCTTGCTCTTGAAAATATTATGGCGCATGAGGAACTTATTCTTTCGTCCCATGATGAAGAGCTCTAGAATGAGCAAGAGGAGTGCCCCGACAAGCCATGGAGCGAAGAGCTCTCTCGCTTGGCTATCTCGGGAGCGAGTCAGCGAAGCACGAGGGAGTTCGTCCAGCTGAGAAGCGATCTCCTTAAGAATAGTAGCCTGGGAGGTTGAGGACACAAAGGCGCCACCTCCAGCCTCAGCGATGCGCTGGCACTTCTCAGGATTAAGGCGTGTGATGACCATATTCCCCGTCTCATCTGTTAGCTGACTACCATCTATCGAGATAGGACCTCCTTGCTCGGAGCCAATACCGATGACCTCGATGCGTATGCCGGCCTTAGCTGCTTCCTTAGCAGCCTCTTCAGATCCCTCTTCGAAGTCTTCCCCATCGGTGAGGACGATGATGGCTTTCCCTAGGTCAGTACGATCGGAGAATGATTGACGAGCTAGCTGGATCGCTTGGGCGATAGCTGTCCCTTGGTCGGAGATCATGCTGGGGGTGATATCAGAGAGGAACTCTCGCGCAGTACTTAGATCAGATGTGATCGGGAGCTGAACATATGCACTCCCTGCAAAGATGATCAAGCCTACTCGGTCGGTCTTCATCTGATCAAGTAGACCAGTGATCGTTCGCTTGGCGAAGGAGAGCCGATTAGGAGCAATATCCCCACACAGCATCGAATTCGAGATGTCTAGGCAGATCATTGCCTCGATGCCCTTGCTCTCTTCCTCTCGTCCCGTCGTGCTGGGTAGCTGTGGTCGAGCTAGAGCGATGAGGACGCAGGCTCCAGCTAGGAGTAGGAATAGGTCTCTCAGTAGGTACTTCTTACCTGATGCCAAGGGAGTGAGAGCTTGTCCGAGGTCTTTGTCTGCGAAGCGCTGTAGAAGACGTCTCCTCTGCCAATAGCTCCAGAGAGATAGAGCTAGCAGTGGGATCAAGAGGAGAAGCCCATAGAGGTAATTGGGAGAATAGAACTGCATCGTCGTCAGCTTACGGATTAGTACGCAGGAGGGTCGTGCGGAGGGTAAACTCTAGGAGCAGGAGAAGCAGAGCTAGGAGAGCAAAGAGTGCATATTCCTCGTAGCGGTGCTGGTAGTTTCGGGTCGTGAGCTTGGTCTTCTCTAGCTCATCGATATGCTGGTAGATCTTATTGAGAGACTTATTGTCTGTCGCTCGGAAGTAGCTTCCTCCCGAGACATCTGCGATGAGCTGCATCGTAGGCTCGTCGAGCTCTACAGGCATATTGCGTACGATAGTCCCTAAGGGAGTGGGGATGGGGTAAGGCGCTTCTCCGACATCAGTACCCACGCCGATGGTATAGATGGCGATGTCGAATGTGTGAGCTAGCTCAGCTGCCATCTTCGGCGATATGCTCCCCGCATTATTTACACCATCAGTGAGCAGGATGATGACCTTGCTCTTGGTCTTGCTATCCTTGAGACGACCGACGGCTGTAGCTAGACCTGTCCCGATAGCTGTCTGGTCCTCGATGATACCAGGCGTGAGCTGCTGGAGGCGGTTGATGAGGGAGGCATGGTCCTGAGTCAGTGGGCAGGCTGTGAAGCTCTCCCCAGCGAAGGCCACGAGCCCGATGTTGTCATTGGGACGATTAGCGATGAAGTGCATCGCGACTTCCTTGGCCGCTTCGATACGGTTGGGCTGGAAGTCCATCGCGAGCATACTCGTCGAGATATCCATGGCGAGCATGATGTCGATCCCCTCGACCTGATCCTCAGTCCAGCTAGTTGTGCTCTGTGGGCGAGCTAGGGCGATGATCACGAGGGCAAGTGCTCCGAGACGAAGAGCGATCAGGCTATGCCTAGCCTTCGTACGCCATCCTCCACCAAGCTGGTCGATGAAGCGAAGGGAGGGGAGTCGAAGCGTCGACTGCTGCTTCCTACGCCAAACGATGTAGATAAAGAGTAAGGCTGGAAGAAGTAACAGTAGCCAGAGAAGCTGCGGATGAAGGAACGTCATGCGACCACCTCCTTTCCTGTCTCAGTGCTTTGGGCCAGCTGTGCTTGGTGGCGCTCATATTCATGTCTAGCCAGCTCAAGCGCTGTCTGTCGATGGGATTCCGCTTCCTCTTGGGAGGGGAGACTCTTAGCGAACTTCACCACGTCGGCTAGCTGGAGGATCCCAGCGGTCTTATCTAGGCTCGGGTGGTCTACCCCCTGCTCTGCTAGGGCATGGAGTAGCTCTTCGCTGGTCTTCTCACTGGTCTCGATACCGTAGAGTGAGCCAAAGAAGAGGCGGAGCTCCTCGATCAGCTTCGTATAGTAGACCTTGAAATCACCCTGGCTGTGCAGAGGGTAGCTTTCGAGCTCAGCTAGGTGCTCGGTAAAGATCTCTAGGAGGGTCTTCTCTCGTAGGGGTTGGCTAGGGATAGGCTGGTCTGCCCTGCGTCTACGCCAGCGACGATAGAGGATCCCCAGAGCGAGCAAGATGAGCCCTACAGGGAAGATGAATAGGAAGCGAGCGAGCATCTCCAAGATATCCGCTAGAGTGAGGCGCACTTCCCAAGGAGCTATGATGGGCTCAAACCTCTCTGGATGGCTCATGTCTACCTGCGGAGAGATGACATTGAGCGCTAATGGCTTGGATAGGGCTCTTCCAGAAGGAGTCTCTACGAGGATAGGAGGGAGGGTGATGAGCGTCGAGTCAAAGGACGTGACGATCATCTTTGCCTGGATCTCCTTGAGCCCTCCGCCTAGGTCTACGGTGTCTGTAGCTCCGAAGGCAAGTACTCGGAAGCGCTCGATACCCGTGGAGTCCTCCACGAGGTGAAAGCGTGTGCGAGCTAAGTCATCGGTGCGGATCGTCATCTCCACAGCGGCTTGCTCTCCGATGCGTATCTCGGAGCGATCAAGGCGGGTCTGTATGGAGACACGCTGCCCCCAAGCTAGCTCGGTGAAGAGGAGTAGCAGTAATGGAAGGAGAAGGAAGCGAGAGCGATACGAAGCAGTATGGGACATCGTGATGCTTTATGGTCTACGCCCGAAGAGCTTGCTTAGGGCGGGTACATAGTCTTCGTTGGTAGCGACGGCGATATGATCGACGCCAGCTCGTAGACAAGAGTTGTGGAAGCGAGCCTCCTGCTCGGCGACTTGCTCTGCCCAGGCACGTGCTATACGGCGGGAAGAGGTGTCTACCCATCGCTCTTCCCCTGTCTCTGCATCGAGGAAGTGGGCTAGCCCCAATGAGGGAAGCGTTCGTGCCCCTTCATCAAAGGTGCGGATAGCGATGAGGTCGTGCCGTCGTGCCGAGAGCGATAGAGGCAGGCTATAGTCTACGTCCCACTGGTAGAAGTCGGAGATGAGGAAGGCGGTGCTCCGACGCTTGATGACCTTACTTAGGTAGGTCAGTGGGACACTTAGGTCGGTATGTCGGCTCTGTGGCTCGAAGGAGAGTAGCTCACGCAGGAGATAGAGGATGTGCTTTCTCCCGCTACGAGGGGGGATGAAGCGCTCTACCCGGTCTGTGAAGAGGATCGCACCGACCTTGTCATTGTTTTGGCTCGCTGAGCAGGCCAGTGTGGCTGCTATCTCTGCATTGAGCTCCCGCTTCGTCTGTCCACGGGTGCCGAAGTCTGAGCTCCCACTCATGTCGACGAGGAGCATGACGGTCAGCTCCCGCTCTTCCTCGAAGACCTTGACAAAGGGATGGGCATAGCGAGCGGTGACGTTCCAGTCGAGGTCACGCACATCGTCCCCGACCTGGTAGTTACGTACTTCGCTGAAGGCCATCCCTCGGCCACGGAAGGCCGAGTGGTACTGCCCTGCGAAGACCTGCTCGGAGAGACCTCGAGCCTTGATCTCGATGCGGCGTACCTTGCGGAGCAAGTCTATGGGCTGTTGCTTAGGTCTCATGGATGGCATGGGATGCTAAGGGGATGATAGCTGGGCTTAGCAGAGGCTAAGGCACCTCGACACGGTTGAGGATCTCCTTGATGAGGTCGTCTGCCGTCATCTCGCTGGCTTCAGCTTCGTAGGAGAGGCCGATGCGGTGACGCAGGACATCGTAGCAGATCGCTCGGACATCCTCCGGCAGGACATAGCCACGACCCTGGAGGAAGGCATAGGAGCGGGCAGCTAGGGCGAGGTTGATCGAGGCACGGGGAGAAGCGCCGAAGGTGAAGAACGTCTTATAGTCCTCTAGCCCGTATTGCTCGGGGTAGCGGGTAGCGAAGACGATATCCACGATGTAGCGCTCGATCTTCTCGTCGATATACACCTTGCCAGCCAGCTCACGAAGCTCCAAGAGGTCGTCGATGCTGATGACGGGAGCGATCTTCACGGGCTCGGGGCAGATCTGCTGACGAATGATCAGTGCCTCCTCCTCACGCTTGGGGTAGGAGATGAGCACCTTGAGCATGAAGCGGTCTACCTGTGCTTCGGGAAGGGGGTAAGTCCCCTCCTGCTCGATGGGATTCTGTGTCGCCATGACGAGGAAGGGGTTGGGCAGGCGGAAGGTCTCATCGCCGATCGTGACCTGACGCTCCTGCATGGCCTCTAGGAGGGCACTCTGTACCTTCGCTGGGGCACGGTTGATTTCATCGGCTAGGATGAAGTTCGAGAAGATAGGTCCCTTCTTTACGGAGAAGTCTTCCTGCTTCTGGCTATACATCAATGTCCCGATGACGTCTGCTGGGAGCAGGTCGGGAGTGAACTGGATGCGCTTGTACTCGGCTTGGACGAGCTGGGAGAGTGTCTTGATGGCAAGCGTCTTGGCGAGCCCAGGGAGACCCTCTAGGAGGATATGACCTCCCGATAGTAGGCCGATCAGGAGTGAGTCGATGAGGTGCTCCTGTCCGACGATAGCCTGCTTCATACCTCGGCGGAGGTCTTCGATGAGGTGTCCTCGGCGGAGGATCTCAGCGGTGAGAGTACGGATGTCTACAGATTCCATTGTATGGTGTTTCCTTGAGATGATGCTTGTGATAGGATTACTAGCGTGAGAGGGTGAGCGCTACTTAAGTAGGGAGCGCTGTAGTAACAACGCCTTGTTCACCGAGTTCGTATCCTGCGCATTGATCTGATACTTGCTAGCAGGTGGGAGGGTGATCGTTATCCCGACGGGGATATTGTCGGGGTCGTTGAGCTTACCTCGGTTCTCCTGATAGATGTATACCCAGAAGGCCTTATGCCCATATTTCTTTAGTGCCAGACGGGAGAGACGGTCTCCAGCGTGGAGGCGTACCTGCTCGGCCTGGTTTGCTTGGGGGGAGGGCTGTGGCTCGGCTACAGGAGTTTGGCTGGGGGAGGAGACAAGGGTGTCTAGGGAGACTTGTGGTAGCGTGTCCGAAGAAGCCAGCGAGTCCTGCAGAGCTGGTAATGTTGGGGGAAGGCTATCCGTCACGGGAGGGAGAAGTGGGCGAGCTGCCTTCTCCCCACCCGAACTTTGTCCTAGGAGGAGGAAGAGCAGGACTAGTCCAGCTAGAATGCCTCCGGCGAGGATAATCCAGAAGAGCCTGCGGGGGCGCTCCTCTGGGGTTACTACTGTTGCCTCTTCAGGGGCATCAGTAGTGCCTCTTGAGGGGCAACAGTAGTGCCCCTCTTGGGGCAACAGTAGTGCCTCTTGAGGGCTTTCCGCAGGCGCTGTATTTAAGGGGGCTGGAGTCAGGGGTTGGAGTAGCTCTTGAGCCGGTTCGCTTCCCTCGGTGATAGGGGTGGGGAGAAGCTCTTCTTGCTCGACCAAGCGAGGCGTCTCGGGGGAGGAGGTTTCTTCGAGCGAAGGCTCCTCGAGTAGGGGAGTAGCCTCCACGGAAGGAGCAACGAGGGAGACACGCTGTGCCACGAGCGGATAGAGTTCCTCGAGTGTCGCATGCTCTTCGATGGCTAAGTCTGAGCCGATAGAGTCTTCGCTCACCTCCACGGGGAAGAACATGCTGAAGGGCTTGTTCAGCTGGCCGAGGAAGCTCTCCAGAGGTAGGAAGTCATAGGCGGTACACTTCCCCTCCGAGTCGGTGATCGGAGAGAGGGCACCGAGCTTAGGCCATGTGATGCTCGTCCCCTGCTGGAGTAGCTCACTCGTCAGCGTGCTGATCTGCTCTAGCCATACTCTCACAAGCGTGGGGGTGAGCAGGGTCTGCTGAGTGAGGATCTCTGCTAGGAGTAGGATGGATACGGAGCGGGCAGAGCGCTCACTCTCACTCACTAGACGGAGGGTCAGGCGGGGAGGGATCAGCCAATACTTGCCGTCAGCCGTACGAGCGACGAACTCCCGGTGCTCCTCCAGCTCCCAGGCGCCAAGTCCTGGGAAGTAGAGACTGCTACCGGCGAGCAGGCGCTGCTCGATCTGGGTGCAGAAGGCTCCCCAGAGCGCTATGGAGTTCTCCGGCTGGAGCGTGGTGGCTTCGGCTAGACGGGCGTGCCAGAGTTCCTCTTGTAGCATCATTGCTCGCATCAGTTAGTGCTCAGCGACTTCGCCGTAGAGGTCGAAGGTGTCCGCTGAAGTGATACGTACTGGGGCGAAGTCCCCGATGTGCAGTGCAGGAGCCTTGTCCCGAGAGATGAGTACCTCTTGGTCTACCTCGGGCGAGTCATACTCGGTACGCCCGACGAAGAAGTCTTCCTCCTCGCGGTCGATGAGGGTCTTGAAGGTCTTCCCGATCTTGGCTGTATTCAGCTCTAGGGCGATCTCCTCCTGCGTGGACATGAGACGATCCATGCGCTCCTGCTTCACCGCTAGGGGGATATCATCTTGGTATTCGTTGTGAGCGTAGGTCCCCGTCTCATGGGAGTAGACGAAGGCGCCCATGCGGTCGAAGCGAATGTCTCGGACGAACTGAAGGAGTTCCTCGAAGTCTTGCTCCGTCTCTCCAGGATGTCCTGTCATGAGGGTGGTGCGTAGGTGGATGCCTGGGACTTCCTCTCTCATGTAGCGGAGGAGGTCATAGGTCTCCGCCTTGGTTACACGGCGCCGCATAGCCCGTAGCATAGGATCGCTGATATGCTGGAGGGCAATATCGAGGTAGTTACAGATGTTCTCCCGCTCCCGCATCACACGAAGGATTTCCTTCGGGAAGTCGGCAGGATAGGCATAGTGTAGGCGGAGCCACTCCAGCCCACGAATATCAGATAGGCGCTCGAGAAGATCGGCGAGCCTATTCTTCTTGTAGATGTCTAAGCCATAGAAGGTGAGATCCTGGGCTATGAGCTGTATCTCCTTGACACCACCAGCGACGAGGGACTCTGCCTCAGCGATCAGCTCCTCCATCGGGCGAGACTGATGCTTGCCTGTGATGAGAGGGATGGCGCAGTAGGAGCAGCTACGATTGCACCCCTCCGAGATCTTCATGTAGGCGTAGTGCTTGGGGGTGGTGATGCTTCTATTCCCGCCAAGGGGATCGTGGTGATAGGCCTTGCCCAGGTCTGTCAGTAGGTTCTTCCAATTGAACTTCCCATAGTATCCGTCTACCTCGGGGATCTCCTGCTTCAGTTCGTCCATGAAGCGCTCCGTGAGACAGCCCATGACGTAGACCTGACCGATGCGACGAGCTTTCTTGGCCTCGACGATCTTGAGGATCATGTTGATGGACTCCTCCTGTGCGTCACCGATGAAGCCACAGGTGTTGATGACGACGATCTCGCCACTCACGGAGTCGGAGTTATGCTTGACCTTATAGCCGTTGGCTAGGAACTGGCGGATGAGCTGCTCCGAATCCATCAGATTCTTTGAGCAGCCGAGGGTGATGACGTCTACTTGATTCTTTCTCATTCTCCGAATAGGGAGTCTACAAATTCTTTCTTTCTAAATAGCTGGAGGTCTTCGATGCCTTCACCGAGACCGATGTACTTGACGGGGATCTGGAATTGGTCAGAGATCCCGATGACGACGCCCCCCTTGGCGGTGCCGTCGAGCTTGGTGACTGCCAAGGCATTGACCTCGGTGGCTGCTGTGAATTGCTTAGCTTGCTCGAAGGCATTCTGCCCTGTGCTACCATCGAGTACGAGGAGTACTTCATGGGGGGCATCGGGCACGACCTTCTGCATGACTCGGCGGATCTTCGTCAGCTCGTTCATCAGGCCGACCTTGTTATGGAGTCTACCTGCGGTGTCGATGATCACGACGTCTGAGCCAGCCTTGACTGCTGCGCTCAGCGTGTCGAAGGCCACCGAGGCAGGATCAGCGGACATGTGCTGCTTGATGATCGGTACTCCTACGCGCCCTGCCCAGATGTCTAGCTGTTCAATAGCGGCGGCTCGGAAGGTGTCTCCTGCTCCCAGCATCACGGAGTAGCCCTGTTGCTTGAACTGATAGGCTAGCTTCCCGATCGTCGTGGTCTTCCCCACGCCATTGACTCCTACGACCATGATCACGTAGGGCTTCTTGTCGACAGGGAGCGAGAACTGCTCCCCGTCGCTGGTACCATTCTCCGTAAGGAGGGTGGCGATCTCACTGCGTAGGATGCTCGTGAGCTCCGAGGTGGAGACATACTTGTCACGTGCTACACGCTCCTCGATACGACGGATGATCTTCAGCGTGGTCTCCACGCCGACGTCGCTAGTGATGAGGATATCCTCGAGGTCATCTAGGACGGAGTCGTCTACGGTGCTACGTCCAGCGACGGCACGAGCGATCTTGGAGAAGACATTCTCCTTGGTCTTGGAGAGCCCTTCGTCTAGGCTCTCCTTCTTCTTTTTACTGAAGAAATCAAATAGTCCCATAGGCTAAGGGTATAGGCTAGTCCATGCGTCCCTTATAGTCCTCGTAGTCGTAGGTGCGAAGTACTTCTATCGACCCATCGAGGTGCTTGAGGGCAATGCTGGGGTGAGGGATACCGTTGAACATGGTCGTCTTGACCGTCGTATAGTGGAGCATATCCTCGAAGATGATCTCTTGACCGATCTGTAGTGGTTTATCGAACTCCCAGTAGCCGATGAAGTCACCGCTCAAGCAGCTGTTCCCTCCGAGGCGATAGCTGTGCTTTGTGGCGTCATACTCGCTGACGCTACGGGCTCCACGGACGGCAGGCTGGTAGGGCATCTCTAGGCAGTCAGGCATGTGGCAGGTGAAGGAGACATCCACGATAGCCGTGCGGATGCCATGGTGCTCCACGATGTCTACCACGGAGGAGGTGAGGTAGCCTGTCTGCCAGCCGAAGGCACTGCCGGGCTCGAGGATGAGGTGTAGGTGAGGATGACGAGCCTTGAAGTCCTGGAGGGTCTTGATGAGATGCTCCACGTCGTAGTCCTTGCGTGTCATCAAGTGTCCACCACCCATATTGAGCCATTTGGCCTCTTCGAGTAGGTGAGGGAAGTTCTTCTCGATGATCAGGAGTGTCGCCTCGAGATCCTCAGCCGAACCCTCACAGAGAGCGTGGAAGTGAATCCCTTCGATGCCCTCAGGGAGATGCTGGAGCTCGCTGGCGGTGACACCGAAGCGAGAACCGGCTCCGCAGGGGTTGTAGAGGTCAGTCTCTACGGCGGAGTACTCGGGGTTGATACGCAGGCCAAAGGAGACGCTCCCGTCAGTAGGCATCTGCGGACGTAGGCGCTCGATCTGGCTGAGTGAATTGAAGGTCACATGCGAGCTATACTGCAGGATCAGGGGGAACTCCTCGGGGGTATAGGCGGGGCTGAAGGTGTGTGCCTTCGCACCCATCTCCTCGAAGGCTAGGCGAGCCTCGTGGATGGAGCTCGCCGTGCTGTGAGGGATGTATTCGCGGATGATCGGGAAGGTCTTCCAGAGCGCATAGGCCTTGAAAGCCAGGATGATCTCCACGCCAGCACGCTGGGCTACCTGCTGGATGAGGCGGAGGTTACTCCGTAGGCGCTCCTCCTCGAGCACGTAGCACGGAGAGGGGCAGGGGGCTTGTATCTTCGTCGTCAAAGCTATCTATATATCTATAACTATACTAGTTTACAAAGATAATCAATCCGCTTGGCTTGTGGTTTAGACGAGCGAGGCTTTCCCTTTTCTTCGTTTTTGCCTGCCTTGAGGGAGGTTCTTTTTATTCCAACTAGTAGGCACTACTGTTACCCCTCGGGTGGCACTACTGTTACCCCTCGGGTGGCACTACTGTTGCCTCTGAAGAGGCACTACTGATGCCCCTTTTGAGGCAACACTGTTACCC
>ERZ772974.914-NODE-914-length-20242-cov-3.024124_pt1 | contig 20242 bp, 32 predicted proteins | sample MGYA00580671_ERZ772974 | MGnify/ENA primary metagenome ERZ772974 (study PRJEB29015, sample SAMEA2738065) | human oral metagenome | biome: human oral; feature: human-associated habitat; material: saliva | place: China | collected 2218 ... | reverse complement strand
TGGCGCCCCCCATTCGGAGCATGGCGCCTGCGCCTCCCCCGTACCCGCAGGCGAGGACGGTGGTTTTTCCTTTCTGACGGGTCATGCCGGCAGCTTCGCCGCCCATCGCTTCCGCGGTAGCCACGTAGATGTCGCCGCCCTCCTCGAACGTTCTGATAGGGCCTTCCTCGCCGGCGACCCAGGAGGTGAGGCGCGCTTCGATCGCGGAATAGTCGGCTACCGTGAGCGGCCCGATAATGAGCGGCCGGATCAGTTTGTTCAGGTCCGCTGTCGGGATGCGGATGCGCCCCTGCAGCTTGGTGATGGCCGCCTTCTGCTCATTGTCGTTGCTGAAGTGCGCCCGGGGCATGTTCTGCGGGGAGAAGGTGACCCCTGCCCATCTCATGGTGTTGGCCTTCCCGTAGTTAAGGGTCCCCCGAAGTCGGCCGTCTCGGTTAGTGGCTTTGATAGCGACGTCGAATTTCGAAGCCGCAGCGGCAGACACGCGAGTCTTGATCTCCAACGCCTCGCGGACAGCCGCTGGGAGGTTCTCCTGGTCGAGAAGCTTAGCGATGTGCTCCTTGTCCAGCGAGTCTGTGGTGATGCCCTGGCTGGCGAGCCAGCTTTTCATCTGCGGGCCGGAGTTGGGGTTCGCCAGGCCGGTCAGCTCTTTGAGCCGCCCCAGGTCCGTTGTCTTGTTGGCCTCGAAGCACAGCTTGCCGAGGCGTGCGAGGGGAACGTCCATGCGCATGCCGTAGTCGACGATGCGCCCGTGCTCAATATTGCAGATGCGTTCCCGCTCGGTGGGGAACCCGCGGTGGAGGCGGTAGACGGCGTCGCGCATGGACACGACGTCCTGCTTGTTGTAGTCGACATACGCCTGCCAGTCGGCGGGCTTCTCTTCGGGCAGGGTCCTGCCGCCCTGACGGTTGGGCCTGGAGAATAGGTTGATGAGCCGACCCCCGGCTTGGTCTTTCTGCTCACCGCCGAGCGCCCGGGTGAATCCTTTCAGCGAGCGGGGGAGGCCCCAGCAGGAGGCGAGGGCCATCGTGTCGACGTACTCGGCCGGGTCGATGTACTGGCCGACGGGCAGGCCTTTGAGCCGGCTGAAGTTGACCCGTTCGAAGTCGCTGTTGTGGGCTATTTTGAGCACATTCGGGTCGAACAGCCCGGGGATTTCCCGGATCTGGTCGTGCCCGTAGGCGACATGCACTTCGCCTTGACCGATGGCCCAGGAGCAGATGAGGATCTGCCAATCTTCGACCTCACAGTACTTGTACACGGTGGCTTTGGATAGGTCGACGGATGAGTAGGTTTCGACGTCGAGGTGCAGCTCGGTGCCGTCAAAGATGCTGCCGAACGTCCACTTGAGGCGTGGCTTGAACAGGTCTCCCGTTCTGATGTCCTCGGCTACGGTCATGCGGGCTCCTCCGTTTCCTGGTCGGGTGAGGCTGGCGGCTTCGTTCTTACGAGGTAAGGGTACACCCCCTCGGCCTTGTGAGCCGAGGGGGTGTGTCTGTGAGATTCGCCTCAGAAGGTGATGTCGCTTGCGGCTGACATTACTCCGGGCGTCTCGAACCGGAACCTCTTGAGCTCCAGCCTGTACCGGGTCTCGCCGTCGTCGCCCTCGTAGGGGGACTTGTCGATGTACCCGGTGGCAGTCTTGCCGACCAGGCCTTCTACGACGCGGGCTTTGGTGGTGGGGAAATTAGCGGGCTCGACGAGGGCGTTACGCTCGGCGGTCGTCTCCGGCCAGACGCCGGCTCCCTCGAAGTAGCGGGGGATGTTCCAGTGCGGCTTCTGCCGGCCGGTAGTCCGGTCACGGTATGACAGGACAGTGAAGTCGGAAAAGACCTGGCCGGCGGCCTCGCTGTCGCCCTTGATCTCCCAGGTGGTGACGAGCATTTCGTTGCCGGTTCGGCTGACGCGCCATTCGGCGGCATTCACCTCAATCGGGTACTCGCCGGGCTCGAAGTCGGCCCTATCGAAGCGCGGCCTCGGCTCGAGCGCCTCCATGTTTGCATCGTCAAAAAGTCCCATGTTAGTCATTCCTCTCTGTGAAAAGTTCTGGGTGGTTGCTCAGGAGGTCCGCGATAGCGACCCTCGTGGACCGGAGTTTGTCTTCGTAGGTCTCTGGCGTGCCTCCCGCCTGTCGGTTGGTGTAGCGGTGTATGCGGACTGTATCAAACATGTTGAGGTAGTGTCCGCAACACGCGGGGTCCGTGGTGTGGTGCGAGTACCAGTGCCAGCCTCCGTCTGTGGAGATCATACCTGGCATGCTGTGCGACCCTCGGTACCGCCACCGGTAGGGTGAGTCCGTCTCGTCGTAGGGGAGGCGGAAGGTGTCGACAGCGGTGTGCATGTCGGTGTTGCGGCAGAACCTGCCAATGTTGCCTCCGGGCAGGTCATCGAAGCCGACGCGTTGGCGTTGCACAGTTTCCGTGTGGGGTGCGGGCTCGGGGTCTAGCAGCTTGCCCTGTGCGCGCATGCGGTGCGGGACGGGGGTCCCGTCGGAGGACACGGGCAGGTACATGAGCCTGGCCGGCTGCACTGTGGACGGGTCCCACGACGACGGGCCTCCGAGTAGGGCGATAGCTTTCCGGGCGGTGACCCGATACTCGTCTGGGGTGCATGGCCTTGAGAGGGGGATGAGTACCCGCCTCCGCCTATCCGCAGGAGTGGACGAGGCCGTGTCCCACACGAAGGTCGGATGCGGGTACAGGTCCAGGTAGTCGTCCAGAGTGGTGGCCTGGTCGGCCCAATGGTCGGAGTCGAGGACAATGGCGGTGCGCGTGAGTATGTCTCCCTTCCCTCTGCGGTTGCCGGCGGTGGTGCCGGCGATGAACAGCGGAGCTGCGTCCTTGCCCCCGACAATGGGGTTCTCGCACAGGTCGACCAGGTCGCGGCCGGTCAGCTCGACGGACCGACCGACCGTGTCCCGTACGGACTGGAAGAGAACAGCTCTCACTTGCGGCCCTTGATGGCGTCGGTGATGAAGCCGTGCAACTTGCCGAGGGTCGGGTTACCGATGGCGGCCGGGATGGAAGCGAGCTTTTTTTTGGTAACGATGCCGGGCTGCTGCAGGTAGAGAACTGGCACGTTCTTACCTTTCTCGACCTCGGTCCAGGCGAGATAGCCGACGAAGTCGAACAAGGAGGGAAGGCGCGTCAGCGACTTGCGGCCCTCGAATGTGGGGGAGATAAGGGTGGCACCTGTGACCTGGTCCTGCTCCCTCGTGGCGTGCGTGATCGCGACGACAGACAGGCCCGGGTAGTTGAACAACCTGGCGAGGATCGACACGGGCTGCTCGTAGGCGGCGGCCCATTTCGCGTATCCGTCCCCGCCGTTGGTTTCCCCGTAGTGGCGGACGATGAGCTCCTGCATGAGGTCTACTGTGTCGATAACGACAGTCTTGAAGGGGAAGTCCTTCTTCCTCAGCGCGGGGAGGATGACCTTCTTAGAGACGTTCTCAAAGTCGGTCCAGTCGTTGCAGTGAACAATGGTGATCCGAGACGTGTCACCGTGCTCGACGAGGGGCAGCGTGCCGCCCTCGAAGTCGATGTAGAGGACGGGCGACAGGGCGTCGACCTTGGAGGCGGTGGCGGCGAGCGAAGACTTGCCGGAGCCGGCCATGCCGAACAGCAGGAGGCTGAAGTCGGTCATGGTCTCGGGCTTGACGACGCGTACGCCCGCGTCGGCGAACATCTGGTTGAAATCGGGCATGCGTTCATTTCCTCTCAGTATTTGTGGTCATCCGAACAGGCCAGCGGCGCGGACCCGCTTGAACTTACAGTAGTAGCATTCCGGGTCGCTGTCAAGTGCCGCGAGATCATCCGGGTGCTCGCGCGCCCACTTCAGGAGGCTAGCGGCCCGGTCAAGGGCGGCCGTCGCGACGTCGCGGCTGTAGTCGAACTCAAGCTCGACCATGTTACCCTCGACGGTCTCAGTGGTGGCATCCCTCGGGATGAGGAGCAGCGACAGGTGTCGAACCTCGTAGCCTTGACGTTCCATGCCGAGCCCGTAGATCTGCAGCTGCACCCAGTACTGCTGCAGTGCAGTGGCGTACCGGTTGGGCTTGGTCGCCCCACCGGGGCCGAGGTAGGCGGTCCGGAAGCCATGGATCTTTTTCCTGCCTAGCACTTTCCAGTCGAGGACATGGGCTTCTTCGACGTCGAACCGGTCGACGACGCCGCGAATGTCACCCCACTGGTCGTCCAGCCCTGGGAGGGTAATCCAGTGCTCAACGAGGACCTTGTCGGCCCGGTCAGCGTCGCGCTCCTTCTGCTCAGCGTACGCGTGGAAAGCGGTGCCAAGCAGTGGAGCGATCGGCGTCCCGTCCCGGTTGTCGTCGTGGACGCCCAGCATTTTTTCGGCGAGGCACCGTTGGCAGACTTCGCCGAGGCCAGACGGGCCGGGTCTACTCTTCCTTGGCTTCTCGATCAGGATCCGCTGGGCCTTCGCAGCGGCCGCGGTAGAAATCAAAGGTTTTCGCCTCCTTCACAGCCTCGATGCACTGTTCCCGGGTTTCCCCGTCGCAGGCGATCCGCCCGTTGGCGAGGTCTTCGATCAGCATGATCCTCGGGTCGCCGATGGGTACACGCTCGGTGATTAGGTAGGGGCCTCGTACGGCCTCGGCGACGGCGGCGGTGATGGTGCGGAATGTCCTGTGCTGGTCAGTGCGGCGGTCGTACCAGACGTCATAGCGTGCGCTCACAGGTCCACCTCCTCGCCGAGCTCGAGAGACGCAAGCGACCGGAACTGGTCCTCGTCCTTGTCGTAGCCGAGCGACATGTAGGGGACGGCGACCTTGTGGATGGTAGGAGCCGGGTCAGCTAGGCTACTAACGTGTGCGACCCAGGCGAGGGCCGGTGTGGGGTACACGACGGCGGGCGGGTAGAGGACTTCCCCGGTGTCGGGGGAGTCGAGCGTGTACATGGCGACGTTGCCTTCCGCGTCGTCAGCAAGTCCGTATTCTTGGAGCCGTTGACCGGCGTCCTCGGCGAGGACCGTGTCCCCGTAGAAGCTGGACCGTGCGTTGCCGTAGAGCTGGACGTTGGCGAAGTCGGATGCGTTGCGGACGAGTGCCTGGTCGTAGGCGCGTATGTCGGCCTGCGCGTCCACGTGGACGAAGGCGTTGTCGTAGGCCTCAACGGTACCAACATACCGCGTGGCTAGGTCTGAGGTAACGAGGACGGTGGACAGGTCCACCGCGTACACGGTGGACGGCCTGCTGTAGCCGCGCACCTGGTTCATCTCGACCGTGGCTCGTCCGGTGACAACAACGTTGGCGCCTCCCCGGGCGACGACGAAGGATTCCGCCCCCTCGACGAGGACGTTGGCGTTGGCAGTGAGACCCTTGGAATTGATGTATTCGACGGAGGCGAAGTCGCTTCCGGCGATTACCTGCTCGGTGGCGTCCTCGACGATGAGGTCGACGTCGGCTCGTTGGTGCCGGGGGATGGCGTCCACGCCTGCCTGGCTGTGGACGACGATGGCGTCTCTCATTCTATTGGTGCTCCTTCTGTTGTGGTGGTCTGCCCCTGGTAGTGGGACCCGAGTTCTGGGCTACCATACAGGTGTTCGGGTTCGCTGTCAAGTTGGTGGGCGGCGAGTTGCGCGATGCGTTGGCCGACCCGGGGGTAGATGGCGACTGACGACAGGTTGACGATTTCAAGGGTGATGGTGCCATGGAAGCCAGGGTCGATGAACCCTGCGGTTACGTGCACGAGGAGCCCGCGGCGGGCCCAGGAGGACTTGCCTTCTACCTGCCCAACCAGCGTTGCGGGGATACGGACCGTCTCTTGAGTGGAAGCAAGAATGAGTTCCCCCGGGCGGATGCTGATGGGCGCGCCGCCCTTGTAGTCTTCCGCGGCTTGGTCGGCTCGTCCGATTCTTCGCACCACTCGATTTCCGAGGTGCATCTCGATTGAGGCAGGCTGGACGTTGATCGGTTGGGGCCCATCGACTATCAGCTCCCCCTTATTTATAAGCTGTCGGAGTGTGGCGGATGAGAGGATCATGTTCGTGTCAGTGGATCTCGTAGACGCGGGCGGAGTTGTCGTCCAGGTAGGTGGACAGGAGGAAGGACATGGCCGCGCCCTCGACGTAGGCCCGCTTGCTGTCGTCCTTGCGGGGGAAGTCAAGGTGACGCGTCTTCGTCTTGCCGGTCCGGGAGGAGGTAAGGATGACGAGGCTGCGGCCCCAGAGCTCGTCGAGGGTGGTGTCCTGGTCGACGTCGCGGGCGGGTGTGAGCTTGAGAGTCATGTTGGTGGCCCTTTCGTTTAGTTTCTGATGAGGGTGACGGTGCTGTTGCGGGGCACGTAGGCGCCGTTTCCGTCTGAGTCGAGGAGAGTGTACCCCTGCGACCTGTCGCTACCGAGTGCGGTTGTCTGTATGTTATCCACGATTGCGTGCTCTTTGCCGTCCCCCACGTCGACGAGGTCGCCGGCTCGTACTGTGTGCGGCGGGATGCTGATCCGGCCTGCGCCCGCGTGGGTGAACCGTCTGGCGAACTGTGCCGGCGTGATCTCCCGCCAGGCGCAGCCTTCCTCGTCGGGGCCGAAGACCAGGTCGATAGGCCGGAGCGCTTTGACGTCGGGCGACCAGGCGACTGCTACGTAGTAGGAACCGTCGGCCTGTCGGGCTGCGGGGGCCCACAGGTAGGCGACGTCGCCGCGGTCGTCCAGGTAGTCGCCTACAAGGATCTCGATATAGGTGGCGTGGGCCGGCGGCGGCCATTCGGTCCTGGTGACGTCCCGGTCTGTCATGAGGCGGCTCCGAGGGTGCGGAGGGCCTGCTCGGCGATGGCGTCTGCGGGGGCGTCGCTGTCGGCGATGCGGATGACCCGCTGGCTGGCCGGGTGGATGGCTATGAAGCCAGCTTTCGTGTCTAGGATGCGCCCCTTGTTCTCAATCTCGAGGCTGTTGAGGGTCTCGTTGGTTCCGTCGGGGCGGGGGCTGTTGGTGGTGCGGACTCGGGTGAGGAGGCCGGCCCGGTTGGAGATGTTCCGGGCGATGTCGTGGATTGAGGTTGCCATTGTTCTGGGTCCTTTCAGTGTTGCCCGCGGGTTGGTCGGTCGGTTCAGTGGCTGTTGAGCTGGGCCTGCATGGCGGCCATCTGCTGCTGCATGGCCTGCATCTGGGCGGCCTGCTGGGCCGCGGTCTGGGCCTGGGCCTTGACGCGGGCCTTGGCCTTGTTGGAGGACCGGGTGAGGGCGACGGCCAGGGGGAGTCCGACGACCAGTCCGGCGGCCCCGAGGGTTGAGCCGCTGCCGGCAACGAAGCCGAAGATTGAGACGGCGACCCAGATGTAGCAGATGGTGGCGAGGCGGGCGGTGAACTTTCCGGTGGTCATTTTGATCGGTTCCTTTCGGTCGAAGGTGTTGTTCTGTTGTCATGTCTTAAGTTACTGGGCTGGTGGTGCGCGGTCAAGCCCTAGGCAAGTGCCCTTCGTCACAGTGGGTGTGTGTGTGTGTTTGGCTTGCCGACTGACCGCACTGCACCCCGTAGACAGGCGAGTACCCCCTCCCCGAGTACCAGGTAGGGGGTACTGCTGAAAGGCCCTCAGATGAGCCCAGAGTCTGCGAGAGACCTGTATTTCTCCCGCAGCCTCGGGGCCACCGCCTGCACGTCCACAGTGTCAGGCGCCTCCAACACGTACCGCTGCACACGGCGCGTCTGCCCCTTCCGATGCAGCCGGCCGATCGCCTGCTGGTTCATGATCACGCTGTTGTCCCACGACAGCCACACCTCTGTGTGACACACCTTCTGCAGCCCGTCGACGCCCTCGGCGATGGCGGGGATGACGGCGCACAGGACACGGGGACCGGCGGGGGAGAGGAACTGCTGCCACTGGTCGCACACAGCTCCAGACACCTCGACGGCGCTGACACCGGCCTTCTTCAACCGGGCCAGCAGCGGGGTCATGAACCGCCGACTGTGGCAATAGACAACCACCTTCTCCTCTCCGGGGAGATCCTCAAGAATGTCGATCAGCGCGTCCAGCTTTGAGCTCTTGCAGTCCGCAGCGTAGGTGACCCTCGGCTCGCCGTCCTCTGTCACCTCGACTGTGCACTCCCCGAGGGTGGCCTGGCGGAGACGCATGTCCAGCGTGGCCGGCATATCAACGGCGACAGGGTGGTCGCCCAACCATGCGAGCGCGTCGTCCTTCCATGACTTGTACTGGGCCCACTGCTGTCTGGTGAGCTTGCACTGCACGTGCTCCACGGAGGCGGTGGGAAGCTCCCCGTAGGCCTCCTCGGCGGTGGCGACTGACCAGCAGGGGGCCTCCTCGGCGACACGTCCGGGTTGCTTCTCGCCTAGGTAGATAACGCCCCTGCCCGAGGTCGACCATGGGTTGTACTCGGAGTTGAAGTGCTGGTCGGCAAAGCGACTGAAGGCCGGATACTTGTCGGGCCAGAGGAACCTGAGCACCCCATAAATGTTGACAGGTCTGTTGCCAGCCGGCGTGGCGGACAAGGCGAGGCGCCGGTCAGCGCGCAGCCGGCACAGCACCTGTGAGTTGAGCGTGTGCCAGTTGGCTGCGCGATGGGCCTCGTCTGCAATGACGGCGTCGAAGTGCTTCCCGAAGAACGGCCTAGCAATAGCTTTGTAGACCGCTTTCTTCTTGAAGCCGTCGTACCGCTTCTCCTTATTGAGGGCAACGAGTGCTTCCCAGTTGACCCAGTACCAGCCGGGGTCACCCCCGGAGGCGGCCTCGTAGGCGGCCTTGCCAGCCTTGGTGGACGTGCGGATCACCTGCAGGTCCACGCCGGCCAGCTCCTGCACAGAGCGCTGCCAGCCGGGGAGGGTGCGGAGCGGGGCGACTATCAGCACGCGGTCGTGAGGGCCGTCGAGGGCAGACCAGATGGACGTGTATGTTTTGCCGGTGCCTACGGAATGTGCCAGCAGCCCTGTACCGCCGGCCTCCTTGAGGTGGGCGAGCTCCCGTTTCTGATATGCGGTCGGCTCAGGCATACGCAACCACCCAGACGGCGGCGCCGAGCACCAGCATTGCGAGGCCGGCGACCATGCAGGCGGAGAAGACGAAGCCGGCGACAGCGTCGAACAAGGGCTTGAGAGCCTTCCGCTGGGCGGGGGCAGCATGACGGAAAGTTGAGCGGGCCATGATCGGCTCCTTTCGGAGTGGGTTGTTCTTTTCGGGTATGAGTGTACCCAGGTGGGAGGGGCTTACGTCAACACCCCACCTGGGCCGTCTAGATCACAGCGCGTGGTCTGCCCAGGAGGCCACGTCGTCCACTGTCTGGGGCGAGGCGCCGAACGAGTACACGGTGTAATGGTCGCCCGACACGGTAGTCGCCGAAGACAAGGACACCGTGTACCCAGTCGACGTAGTAGCCGGGCTCCTGCCGGATGGTCGGGTGCTGGTCGAGCAGGTCAATGATCCACTGTGTCACAGGAGCACTCGCCTCCGTGTGGCAGCCCTCAGCGAGGCCGCTTTCGGGTCCTCGTCCACCTTGACGAGCGCGTCCGTGATGAGCCTGCCGAGCGTGTCCCCGTTCCGGTCGATCGGGTAGAGGACGTCGCCCCCGCCGACCAAGCCGAGGCCATTCAGCTCAGCCACCTCCTTGGTGATGTCAATCATTCCAGGGAGGCCTTTCGCGGGGACGGCGAGAATGATGCGAGCCATGTCATGGCGGCCGTCCGGATGAGGGCGCTCAATCGTGAGGAGCGTGTACGACCAGTCGTTGTTCTCAAGTGCAAGCTGAAGGTCAGTCATTGAAGGTCTCTCCAATGTTGTTGAGATAGGAGGCGACGACGTCAGCGGCGGACCACGTCGTCTCGCGGGCTACAAGTTTCTTCCCCTGGGCGTCCATGAAGACGCAGTACGTACCGGTGATGATGGTGTCTATGAGGAGGAAACCGTCGGCGTCGACAATGCAAGTTTCAATGGCCTTGTCGGCGCCCTGGTCCCCGCGGGTGACACGTCCGGCGATCTGCATAAGACTGAGCTCCGGCCACTCCCCGGTAACCATGTCGACGATTTCCTGGGAGGCGACCTCGGGGGACGCGAGTCTCCTGGCAGCCATCACGACTCCTCGGCGATCGTGCGAGCGTAGGACACGTACTCGCGGTACTCCGCACTCAGGGGGAGGCGGAGCTCCCCGTCGGCGGCCTTCCACACGAAGTCGTCACTGTCGAGGGAGACGAGGCTGCTGGTGCCGTCCGAGTGGCGGAGGATGATCGCCGGTGGAACCTCCGGGGTTCCGTGAGAGAGAGCGGCCTTCCCGCAAGCGATTCTCATGGTGGCCTGCAGGTGGGGGAGCAGCCGCAGGAGATAGCGGACCTTGACGATGCGGTCCTGGGCGACGATGGTGTTCTCCATGGTTGAGAGCCTTTCAATGAGTAGGTCGGTTGGTCGGATCAGTAGGGCAAGGCGGAGCGATACAGCAGCGCGTACGAGTCGGCGTCCGCCTCCTCATCCTCGACAGGAACGAAAGCGACCTCGAGGACGGCGTTGGCGCGGTAGGCGTCCCTGGCGAGGCGGGCAAGGCGAGGCCAGATGTAAACGTCGGCCATCGAGTACTCGCAGGAGCCGCCCCACCCATCAGGGACGTCCAACGGCTCAACGGAATCGACATTGCAATCGTCACCCGTCTCATAGAGGGTCCAGGGGTCGCCTGTGCGGGGGGCATGAACCCGGTAGATGACTCCGAATTCAAGGGTCTCAAGGGCGGGGTCGTCAGCACGGCGAATGGCAGTCATTTTCAGGTCTCCTTGTAGTCGGGTAGGTGGGTGCTCAGGCAGTGGCTTCCATGTCGGCAGCGTCGACGGCTCCGACAATCCAGCCGTTCTGGCCCTCCTCGAAGGCGGGCATGTAGAAGTGGGTCCAGGAGGTGATGCGGGACTCGCGGGTGTTGACGTCGCCTCCGTGCACGCGAACGGCGTCGTCCTTGTCGCTGTGGTTCCTCATCCCGCAGCGGGCTCCGCCGTCGGCGCCGTCCTGGCGAGGGCCGACCATGCGGGCATCGCAGACGCGCATCGTGGTGGTGGAGAGGATGCCGGCCTTCGCGGTGATGCTGCCCGTGGTGGCGGCGCCGGCGGCGGGGGCGGCTGCGACCCCGAAGACGATGGCGAGGGCGGCGGCTCCGGTGATGACCTTGGCGGCTCCGTTGGTTCCCATCTGCTCTTTCCTTCCTGGTTGGTTGGGTTGTTGTTCTGTTGTCGGTATAAGAGTGCCCCCGGGGCCTTACTCTAGTCAAGCCCCGGGGGAGTGTCCTCTGTCACATTGTGTGGTTGTGGTGGTTCCACAACAGCCGTGCCGCCAACTGGCCGAGCCGCCAAAGGAGGCCCCGCCCCATGTAGTAGAAAACCACGAACAGTACCCCGCTAACAGGCGACGCCCGGCGCAAGGCCCGCTTCACGAGAGCCCTACGGCTCGATCAAGTCGACGCCGCCCGCCCCGGGGTGCGAGGCCGTAGGGGCCGCGCAGGCGACGCAGGAGTCGACCTGGAACCCATCCAACTCCTTCAACGGCTGGAACGACTCGATGAAAATATTCAACACCCCCCACGGGTCGTAATCCATCAGCGGTCCTCCCAACCGAGTACCCTCTGGAAATACTCATCCAAATCATCCACCCGATAAGAAACGCCATCAGGATCAATCACAAGGTAGTCCACCAAACGCCCATTCTCCCGCACAGGGGTGATCTCACGGGCGCCCATGAAAACGATGCAATTCTCCAGATCAACCTCGAAATCCTCACACGGGTCGGCATAGAACTCGCAGATCTTAACAGTGTTCTCGAAATCCGACTCAGCACTCATCTGTTCTCCCCTCCTTCCTCTTCTTCCGGCCGCAGCCAAACCGCTCGGCGGCAGCAAGCCTAGCCTTCTCGGCTTTGGCCTTAGCCAGGGCCAGCCACTGCTCCGCCGACCGGTACTCGCCCGGCAGCCAATGCCAAATGCCATCATGGTCCTGCGACCACCACTCGCCGTCCAACACGCAACGGCCCAGCCGGCGATGCCGGTCGAAAGCGCCCTGCCCCTGGAATGACCGGTGGCAGCCCGCACAGTGGCAGGTACGCTCACCGTGCGACGGGATACCCCGCCGGCCGCAACCCCCGCACTCGAACTCCTTCTGCGCAGCCACGGTCACCAGCCCGTCACATCAGACACGGACACGCCCCGGTCGCGGATCACGTCCGCCAGGTAGGAGCGTGCGTCGTCGAGATGGTCCTCGTACTCGGTGGTTGACGCGTCCCAGCGGGAGGCCCGCTCAAGGCTGGTGAGGAAGCCGGCAACGTTCGGGTCCCGGGCAGGCGTCTGGTTCAGCAGATGCAGGCGACGTGACAGCTCATACGCGCACGCGGCCGTACCCGGGCCGTGCGTGTACGCGGGCCGCTCGTAGCCGACGACACCGATGGCTGTCCACATGGTCGACTGGCCGGTCTTGGACACGTATGCCCATACGTCAGCAGCACTGGTGTGCCAGTGCAAGATAGTCATAGCCGCGGTGCAGTCGGTAGCGGTGGGTCGGGGCATGTACAGCTGAGCGCTTGACAGCTCCTCCGCGTGGTTCGTAGCGACGGTCATGTTCTTCTTCTCCCCCCTTGTCACTTTGCGGACGCGTGCCAGACGGTCGAGTCCGGGGCGGACCACACGAGGCCGAGCGCGGACGCCCCGACGAGGATGCGCTTAGCCTCCATACCGGTGATGCCCCAGTGAACGGCGAGCGTCTCAGCGGAGGCTGAATCGTGCCAGCGCAGCCACTCGGCGGCGCGGGCGTAAGGTGAGTTGATCGAAGTCATAAGGTTCCCCTCAAGTGCGAGGTCGGATGGTGGTTACTTGCTGGTGCCGTCGCCGGTGAAGGCGACGATCAGGATGACAGCGACGACGAACAGGCCAACGCCGAGCGAGGTCACTTGCGGCGCTTCCCGGACCGGCGGCCGCTGTTGGGGAGTGCCCCCCAGCCGAGCCACAGGGCGACAGCCACGGACCACTCGACCATGACGGTAGTCATCGGCAGCTCGCCGGCTGCAAGGCCGAGCACGGTGGAAGTGAGGGCGGCGAGCGTCGCAATGGAAGCCGTCACCAGCAGCAGAATCTTATAAGCGGTCAGTCGCATGATAGGGTCTCCTTCTCGATGATCAGTGGATGCGGATGGGACGGCGGTCGGTGGTGACCTCGTCAACGTCAGTGTAGTCGAAGTCGTCGGCCAGATCGGCGAGCGTCTCAGCGACGTAGTGGCGGGCGGCCCGGCGGGCACGGTCGGCGAAAGCGTCCCTGGTCTGGTAGGCGGTGGTCGTACGGCTCATGGTTCGGATCCTTTCTGGTGAGCCCTGTTCTGTTTTCAGGTGTGATGATAGCCGGGCGGGCGGGGTTATGCAAGCCGGGCGGTTACGGCCTCTGTCACGGTGGCCGGCCCGGTGAAGATGACGCAGTCACCCCGGTAGGCGTAGACAGTGTCACCGAGCCCGGCCCGGATAACCCTCGACCCCACGTTCTTGTTCCTTTCCTACAAAACTGTTCGGTTCAGAACAGGGTGGTCTCGTTAGCGTCGGCGTCGTCGAATGCCTGCCCCTTCACAGACCGGCGGGCGGCCTCCCAGAAAGCCTCACCCTGGACGACAGTGAACTTGCCCCCGTCCGGCTGAACAACGAAATCGACCATACGGTCCAGGTCGAAGTCGTCGGCGTACGGCTGCAGGGCCGGCTTGATCTCCTGCTCCACAGCGTCCTGAACGGTGGTGTAACGGTACATGGTGGACTTCCTTTCTGAGGTCCTGGACTCATCTGACGTGCCCTAATGTAGGCGACGGCCCCCAGGCCGTCAAGCCCAGGGGCCGTGCACTACGTCACACTATTGGAGTTGTGCGGTCACCACCCCCCACCGCGCGTCACCAGACCGAGCATGCCACGGCCCCAGACGAGCGCCACGCAACCGCTGATGCGTCAGATCAGGGGCATACACGACGCCGCCGCCAGTACCAGGAGGCGTGTCCAACTCGACCACTGTCACAACGACGTCGTCAACCCAACCCTCACGCAGATACCAGGACAGCAGCACAGCCCCGCCAATACACCAGGTAGCGGACGGGTCATACCCGGCCAGCGTGCGCACCATGGGCGGCTCAGACAGCACGGTCCACCCAGGACGGTACGTGCCGGCCGAGGTGACAACCACGTTCCGCCTGCCAGGCAGCGGCCGCCCCAACGTGTCCGCCGTACGCCGGCCCATCACCACAGTCCCACCGCGAGTCAGCTTCTTGAAGTGCCGCAGATCGGCGGGCACGCGCCACGGGATAGACCCATCAACGCAGCCCATCACACGGCCCAGATCCTGCGCCCAAATAGCCCTCATCCCAAACAGGCACCCCCTTCCAATTTTGTAGGTTTCCCACTACCCAGGCGGGTAGGGGTACTGGCTCAGACAGCGACCGGCGCCCGCAACGTCGGCCCATGCACGTAACCCTCCGACGCGTCAATATCCCCCATCGTGTAAGAGAACATATCCGCCGCCCTGCGGAGACGGAGACGGGGGAACTCCATCACCGGCTGACGCAACTGCACATCCACCTGCCCGAAATGGCTATGGTAGATGTGCACGTCGCCGCCCAGCCAGATCAACTCCTTCGCCACATGCCCCGTCTGCTGAGCGAGCATGTGGGTCAGCAGCGCGTAGGAGGCGATGTTGAAGGGCACCCCGAGGAAGAGATCGGCGCTGCGCTGATACACCTGCAAGCTCAGCCACTCGCCCTGCACGTAGCATTGGAAGAACACGTGGCACGGCGGCAACGCCATGTCCTTGATAGCGCCCACGTTCCACGCGGACACAATATGCCGACGAGAGAACGGGTCCACCCCGAGGGACTCGACGAGCCGGCTGATCTGGTCGATCGAACCGCCGTCGTAGTCAGGCCAGGACCGCCACTGCGACCCATACACGGGCCCCAGCTCCCCATCTACGTCGGCCCACCCGTCCCAAATGTGAGCGCCCCGCTCCTGCAAAGGGCGAACGTTAGTTTGTCCTGACAAGAACCACAGCAGCTCCGCCTTCACAGGCTTCATAGCCACGTACTTCGACGTGATCCTGGGGAATCCTTTTGTCAGGTCATACCTGAGCCGTTCACCGAACGTTCCGCGTGTCCCCACGCCCGTCCGATCCTCACGGTCCACGCCGCCATGGCGCACCCGCCTCAGCAGCATCTCATACTGACGGTCAACAGTCACGACGTCTCCTTCCCCCGCCCCATCAGTTCCTTCGCAGCAAGCCGGAGAGCAAGCCGGACCTGCAACGGGACAACAGCATTACCCGCCAGCCGAATCCTAGCCGCCCTTGACAGCCCGGGACAAGGAGGGATCCCCATCATCCACTCGCAGAAGCCCGCGGACAGGCGACCCGCAGAATCCACGGCCGCGCACACCGGCCGCCCCGTCAACACGGCCCACCGGTCAAGCGAACCGCCCACCGCACGATGCATACCCTCGGCAACAGCAGTCTGCAGATTAGGACCCCCGCGCCTCCCGGAGCGGGAAGGACCCGTATGCGCGGAAGCCGTCACAGTGGGCAGAAGACACCGCGGATGAGAAACCCGACGCGCCGGCCGACGGGCCACGTCACGCAACAGACCGCCGCACCGCTCAGCGACCACGAAGACACGTCGACGCAAATGAGGGGCTCCCGCATCCGCGGCCGACACCAGCACCAGCGTAGCGGAGAAGCCACGACGCCGCAGCCACCGAGCAACGTCAGCATAAACCGCACGCCCCCCGGACACGTTCTCAGCCACAACCAGGCTAACCGCGTCAACCGCAACAGCCCGCTCGAGGATAGGCCAGATCAACGCAGACCTGGTCCCCGACCCGGGAACCGCACCCTTACGCAGGCCGGCCCCCGACAAATCCTGACACGGCGCACCCACAACAACAGCATCCGCACGAGACAGATCCTGCGACAACGCGTCCCCGCACACGGCGGCCTCCGGATACCGGGCGGCGAGAACACGACGCGCTACCCCGCTCGTGTCGGACACGGACACCACACGGCCGCCCAACTCGGCGGCGACGGCAGCGGACAAGGACCCGGTCCCCGCGCACACGTCAGCTACACTCAACACAACAGCGTCTCCTTTTGTCAGTTCCCTACAAGTCATCCGACGGGGATAGCCGCCGGCTCACGCAACTCACCCGCAGACTCAGCGGCAGCCTTATGCTTCCGCACGGTACGAGGCGAGTACATAGACCCCGCGGCGGCACGCAGCATAGCGTCAGCAACCTCGGCCATCACCACCGGACCCCGACCGCCCTTCCCCGCGCCCACAGCTGCCGCAGCAGATACTCCTCGTCGTGCTCCCCGGTCTTCGGAACCCACGCGTACCCGACACGGGGATCAGCGTCACCAAACACAATAAGCCTCTCCTTCTGCCGACCCCCGTCAGGGCCGGCTCGTCATGATCGGTCGACGCCCCGCACAATACCACGTGCCAGGGCCGCCGCACAACACGCCCCAGGAAGCGCGCCACACCGACGGGAACGGCCTAACGAGGCGACCCCAGTACCAGAGTAAGGGACCAGCCCGAAAAGCCGCCAGAGCCCGACACAGGACCCCTCAGCAAGGCCCAACCCGGACGGGGCACGGGGGCGCCCGAACAAGGACTCCCACCACCCAGGCAGGAAGGGGGTCAAATCACCGCTCACAGCCGTACTAGAACGAACGAACGGCGGCCGGCAGTACCCTGGTACCACCAGCCGCCGTTCAAGCCGTCAGAGACGCTCACACAGGCTCAGCACGCCACAGCCGCCAACCCTCCACATGGCCGGCCACCACACCGAACGTCAACACCGCCGGCTCCTCCGACTGGCCCGACGCGTTCGCGAACCAGCTAGAACCACTATCCATCGTGGGACACCCCACAACCTCACGGCCATCGCCCACCGTCAAGAACTTCGCATGATGCCAATGCCCATGCACCAGAACCCGAGCATCATGCAAACCCGACCGGTGGCCGAACGCCATCTCAGCGAACCAACGCGGCACGTTCGACTCAGACCCGGCCGTATGCCCATGACAGAAACCAACACCCGTACCATCCGCCGTCACGACAGTCAGAGCCTCCTCCCACTTCTCCGGGCGAACGAACCGCACATGCGCTAAACCATCACGGCCCTCGCAGATCGCCTGCAACGTGTCAGCGATCAGCAGGCCGAAATCATCATCCGGGGCGTTAGCCCGCATACCCTTACCCGCCTTCACACGCACCTGGCAATGATTCGACGGCACAGACACGAACAGCAGCCGCCGACACAAAGGAGCCAGAAGACGAATCGCCTCCGCCAGCAGCCGCTGCGCCGTACGAATCTGATCCGTCAAAGACAAGTCGTTCGTCTGCGCCTGCGAGGCAACATTCCAGAACCCCTCGCACACGTCGCCGCAATCAGCGACGATCAGCTCCTCAACACCGCCCCGCTCGGCCAGGTCAGCGGCGATACGCTGCAGCACGCAATGCACCCGGCCGACCAGCTCAGGCGTGCCACCCCGGTAATCCACCTTACCGACCTGGAAATCGGACAGGCAAACCACCCTGGTACGCGGGGCAGCAGGGTCGACGGGCCCGGGCCTCGGCGTGAACGCCGGCGACGCGACACGGTCAAGCACACGCTCAACCTCCTCATAGCCGAGACGGTTCGCAGCCATCGCCTCAACCGCCCCGGGCTTGTACGTCACCTTCTCATACGAACCATCCTCCAAACGGACCGTCCGCCCGCGCCGCGCAATCGCCGACGCCGGCAAACCGAAGAACGGGTCGAACGACCAGTCGTTCTTAATCCGCCCGGACACGATCATCCGCTGACGGGCCCGACGCACAGACGACTCATTACAACCCACCTCGGCGGCGAGCGCCCTGTTCGACAGACGCTCCGTGTTAGGCCGCCCCTCGTTCCTCAGAATAGCCCGCTCAATGTCATCCCTCACAGCGAGGCCTCCTCGTCGTCACGCCCGGCGCCGCCCGCCAGAGGGGCGACCGGCAGCACCGCGCTCAACGAGAACCCGTACAGGACGCACAGCACGTACACGTCCTCCACGGTCACGGCCGCGGCGGCGAACCTCCCCGCAAGACCCTCAGCGTACTCCTCGGACACGGCACCCTCCCGGCGGGCACGATCCAACTCCTCGGAAGAACCCAGCGCCGCCCCCAGCAGGGTCCGCAGCCACCGGTCGCCGTCAGCCCCCGCCAGGCCGCCGGGCCTCAAACCATCAATCGTCCCGGCCGGGACAGTGTTCTCGTTCTCGGTCACAGCAGACCAGCCTCCCTCTGCTCGTTAACATACTCGCCCCATCCCGGGCCGGGACGATAGCCCTTACGAACGGCGCCCGCGAAACGCACGGACCTGCGCACCCAGCCGAGCTGCCTCAGCTCACGGCCCAGCATGAACCTGACCGACTCCCTCTGGGAGACCCGCACGTCCGGGGCCAGCAGCGCCATGAGCTGCGCCAAATACACCCGGTCAGGGCCGGACAGGCCCCCCGGGTAGTCGAACCGGGACGGCGGATCGCCCGCCACGGACACCTCCTCCGACGAGCCGACCGCGGCCACGCCGGCAGCAAACGACCCCGCATCCTCATGCGACTGCCACCACTCGACCTGCCGGCCCAAAGACCACTGATCCCATCCCGCGGGCACCGGCGTCAAAAGGAACTGACGCAGCCTGGACAGCAGATCATCATCCCCGTCATCGAGGAACGAGTCCAGATACCGCTGGTGCGCGGGCAGCTCCGTGTCACGGTCAATGTACGTGCGGTCGCCCCGCTCGTACCAGTGCTTCGCCTCGGCCCAGACCTGGGCGACGAACACGGGATCGTCCAGCCTGTCGATCTCCTCCGTCGAGGACGCGCCCAACCGGACGGGCAGATACCGGCGGTTACCCTCCTGCGCCCGCAGGAACGACGGGTCGTTCGTCGCACCCCACACCACGTACGCGCGAGGCCACTCCTGCGTCACCCGCTCGTAGGCGCCGCGCCCCTGGAAGAACGTGTGCGTCAACCAGTCCTTGTACTGCTCCGCGCCCCGCGACCCCGCGGCCAGCGAAGCGACGCGCTCGTCATCCATCACGCACCACGCGCGGGCGTAACGGATCTCGTCGTCCTTGTTATCGAACCGGCCGAGCGGCGTGACCCAGCCGCGGAACAGCCGGCGGACGGACCTCGTCTTACCGACGCCCTGGTCGCCGACCAGAATCACCATGTGATCGAACTCGCAGCCCGGGTCGAGGGCCCGCTTGACAGCCCCCGTCAACGCCAGATGAAGGCAGCGTCGGCCCTCCGCGTCCTCAGGGCTCATACCGGGCAGACACGTCTCGGCCCGCTCAACACCATCCCAGACGGGCAGCCCCTCCACGTACTCGCGGACGGGGTCGTACGCCCTGCGCTCCGCCGCCGGCTTCAAATGATCAGCCACGTTCGCGGGCGAACCCGCCCGGAAATCATGCTCGATCTCCAGGTAGGCGCGCACCTCCTGGAAATCCGAATCCCGCAGATCATGCGTCCTGATCGCGGTCCGCCACTTCGGCAGATCACCCGACCACTCGATCACCGACCTGCGCAGATTCATCCGCAGCGTCGACAGGATCGGGTCACCGGCGAGCAGCCGCCGCCAGTTCCTCTCCGACGGCGCCGGCCGGCCGTTCTTATCCAAATCCAGACCCGAACCCAAACAGCTCACTCCCTCTCCGGGTCGGACGGCGCCATCGTCTCCGGCATCATGCCGACGCCCGCGCCCGCCTTCATCGGCAGCCCGATCCCGCGCTCCCGCCCCGGCGGCCGGCCGAACGACGGGTATCCATCCGAGTAGCCCATAAGTCCTCCTGTTCACGCCCCCCGCCGCCGCGCGTGTCAGCGGGCTCGGGGGGGCGGTGGTCGTAGTCGCCCTGACAGGGGCGAACGTACCACACGGCGTCGACCCCGTCAACAGCGGAGTGTACGCGTGGCCCCCTCGTGGACGGGAAGGGGACATGCCCGCTTCCCCGACACGCCAACGAAAGATCCCCCCGTGTCCACTGTAACCCCTCTTCTTTTAAAAAGATATGTTACTACATATATATATATATACGGGGGGTGTGGCGCAGCCCACGCACGTATATCCCGTATAGAAGTTGACCCCCATTTTGGGGGTTATGGGGGTACAACCACCCCCTTTCCGCAGAATACCGCCGATTCCGCGTGTACCTTCGGGGGGTTCGCAGGGTGGTACAAGCAGGGGTCCGACACCCGGCGCACACACGCACAGCGTGATCCACTACACAG
>ERZ772974.912-NODE-912-length-20268-cov-14.792906_pt1 | contig 20268 bp, 21 predicted proteins | sample MGYA00580671_ERZ772974 | MGnify/ENA primary metagenome ERZ772974 (study PRJEB29015, sample SAMEA2738065) | human oral metagenome | biome: human oral; feature: human-associated habitat; material: saliva | place: China | collected 2218 ... | reverse complement strand
TTTCCAAAACGTTTACAATAAAGGTACGAAGTTTAGTGTAGTTTTGGCAATCAGTTCTCTGGTTGTCAGACGCACTTTTTATTAAATTTTCAAAGTTCGTGATGCTAAAAGTTAGCATTATTATTTTTAAAACCGATATAACTATCAGCTATATTTACATTATATAACCAACGGTTATATTTGTCAAGAGGTTTTTGAAAAAATTTAAAAATTTTTAGAGGATTAAAAATGGAATTTTCGGAACGCTTAAAAACTCTAAGAAAACAAGCACAATTAACCCAAGTTGATGTTGCTGAAAAACTAGAAATTTCACAACCTGCTTACGCTTCATGGGAACGTGGGATTAAAAAACCAACACAAGAAAATCTAGTTAAAATCGCACATATTTTGAACGTGTCAGTAGATTACTTAGTTGGGAATTCAGATTATACAGAGGATAAATTAGATAATATTGAGTTACTTTTTCGTATGAACTCAAAAGGAATGACCGATGAGGAAAAAGAAATCTTTAAAAAAGAATTGATTGAGTTTATGAAAGAGCGTAAGAAACTTTTTGATGAAAAATAAAATTTCTTTACTTTTTAGAATGTTTTAGGAATAGATAAGTAGATCCATGCATACGGAGAACAGAAATGAAATTTTTAAAAGAACTTAGAAAATCAAAAGGACTAACCAGAAGTTAACTCGCCAAACAATTCGGTGTATCAGAACGTACAGTAGCCTGTTGGGAAAATAGGGAGACGGATATGTATCTGAGTACAGAGCTGACGTTAGTAAAGTTCTATGATTTTAGTAGGATATTTTTGTAAGTAACTACAAAATATGAACTAATAATCAATTTTGAAAAGTATTTTATTGAATAACTAAAAGGAAAAAATAATGGACTTTGGAAGTGGGATTTTGTATGTATTTATTGCATTACTAACTTTTTTTGTTAATAGTGCAATAGGATCATTGACTGATTCAGTTGAAAGCAATGATAATTTTAAAAAAAGATTAAGAAAGTATAGTATAGCTAGCCTTATTTTCGTTTGCTTATACATTATTATTTATTATTTGACGACAAAAACGAGCAAATTCAACTTTACTAGTGAAGATGGAGTTGCTTTACTAATAGTTTTTGTTATATCAATCTTGTATTTCTATTTAAATGCAACTGTTTCAACTTTTACAAAAGAGACTTTGGAAAAAAGACATGTAGCAAAAATAAAGGCCAAAGAGGAAGCAAAGGTTAAAACAGAAGCAAAATCGAAAAAACTAGCTGAGTCTGTAACTATAGAAAGTAATGATGAAATCAAATCCGAAGCAAAAGCTCTTATTACTAAACCTAAACCTAAAGTAAAAGAAACGGATAGAAGGGAGCTACTATGGATTTACATGGTCATTTTCAATATTTTAATGATCTTTATCATTTTTCTATTGAATTCATCTCTGCTAAGAGGAAAAAATTACTTAAACGAGGATACAAGAGCGACTTTAACAATGGGATGCCAAAAATATGAAATAGTGATTCCAAAAGATACGCTCTTTACTGTTGAATATTCTGAACAAAATCTAAAAACTAGTAATCCTATTGATGAAATTTTTAACTTTCAGGTAAATGGATCAGAGTATAAAATGGAAAAAGGTACATCTATTACGTTATTGGAAGGTACTTTTTTACAAGCTGGACAGGAACTTTCGATAAAATTAGTGAATAATAAAGAAGTATCTGACGTTAACTTTTATACAAACGATAAATCTGTGATAACCTTGATAAGGAAAAAAACTGTAGAATTATCCGAAGACTCAGTAGTATTACTTCAACAACGGGATTCCTACCTTGTTGTTGCTTTAGTATCTTTATATACTCAGATTCTAATGCTGATTGCTTACTATCCTATTAAATATCAATATAATTTATAAAAATAAATTTCCAGTGGACACTCGTCCACCTTTTTTATATAATTGACTCAACCTTATTGGTTTAGTTTGGTAAATAATACTTAAAGGAGGTATAATTCTGTGGATGAATTGTATTTAAGAATAAGTACGTCTACAAAACAAGTATTGTATCAATATATGAAAGATAATAGCTTATCACTCCTAAATTATAAATTCAATCTATTTTTCCAGTATTGTGTTAAGAAGAATAATATTCAAGTACTAAGACATCACTTTACGAATCACAAGATTGAAGGGTTAACTATAATTGATGAATTTGGGATTAGTTTTTCATATGAAACAGATAATCCCAAAGTAAAGCAGAATTTTACCTTGTGTCATGAGCTAGGACATTTTATTCTTCAGCATGAGGGCACTTGTTTTACAGAATCTTTTGATAATCAGGAGAATTTATTAGAACGCGAGGCAAATATTTTTTCTGCTGTGGTGTTAATGCCGGATATTGTTTTATTGTCTAAAATCTACTACGGTTGCGATAGTTTTCAGAGAGTACAAGAAAGTTTAGAGATTTCAAAACAAGCCTTATACTTTCGTTTGTTAGATTTATTACGAGAGTATTTTCCAAGTAGGGAAGATGAAATTAAACAAGCTATTAATGATTATATAGAGATGAAAAATTCTTCAATACATAGTTTCTTTCATGACATAAAGCAACAATTGATTGATGAGTTCAATCAATATAGTCCTTCTTTAAAGGTTCAGATACAAAATCGAATTACTGAATATGGATTTGTTTCAAGTCATGATCTGCCAGAGTTAGTTATGCAGAATAATTGGAATGAACTAAGAGATAGTATTGATAATTTAAAAATTTGGTTAATTTACAATAAAGGGAAATCAGTAGCATATGCGTGGGATAGTACAAAAATATCAGAACAAGAAGCAAGAAGGAAAGCAGAATTACAATTACTATTAATGCAATGAAAGAGATAAAATTGTCCAATCATATAAAATGAATACATATAGGGAATAGTTTATAAAAATAAAGAGTTAATGGATAATAATTTCTTCAAAAGATAAATCAGTACCGTGATTATTTTGTAGAAGCTTTTTTAAAATGAGCATAGAAATAAAATAGAACTTATATTATAATTATATTTATAGACTAATTAACATCATAACAATAGGGAGTTAAATATAAATGAAAAAAGCTTACCTATTAACTTGGAATCCTAAATTTTGGAAGTGGGGAAAATATCATGATGTATTAGAAAATATAAAAAAAGAAAAAGAAAAAGTTACGGAGGCATGGACTTGTAAAAGTAAACAACCAATTATAGGTGATAATATTTATTAAAAAGTGGCGTTGCTATTGTCGCACATGGTAATGTATCAAAAGAGTCATATGAGGCACCACATTTTAATTCAGGAAAAGCCTCTGAAGGTAAAATGGCTAACTGGATTGATGTTGAGTTTGATTGGATTTTAAAGGACATTATTTATTTACGTTACCAAATAAGTGTTTTGCCTTAAAGCCAGATATTGTTTGCCAATATGGTGATAAAACCATCATAATGGATATAAAATGAAAAAACATAGATAAAAGTAAAAAAAATAATTACGGTATTTCTCAAAATGACATGTATCAAATGTATGCATATTCAAAAAATATAAAGCATCAGATGTTTGGTTACTTTTTCCGTTAAATGATAAAATGAGAGAACACTCAGATATTTTATTTGAATCAGGCGATGGTACAAATGTGAGAATAATTTTGATTGATATTGAGAATCTTGAAATTTCTTTAGAAGGGTTTAAAAATAAATTATAAGATGAGATATACAAAAAACAGACTGTCGTAGGCATCAAATATTGAGGTATATAAATGCTAATATTTTTTTGGAATCCTTTCTTAATAATGCAGGTGTTTATGAACGTATTAAACAGTATCCACGAAGCAAGAACTCCATTATTACTTATCAGTGTGCTCTAATTATTCTGATTACTATTAGTTCTATTTCTCTTACAATTTTATCTCTTAAAAAAGAATTAGACAGATATAGATACTGGAAGTGCGAAGATTATAACTTTTTAAAATACGTATGGCAGACGTAATAAAACATTTAGCGTTAATTTATTATTTTAATTTTAGCTAGCTTTATTGGCAAACTTTTCGCCAAATTTTAGTATATAACAGTTTTTGGGAAATCGCTCCTTATGGCTATTTCTTTGTTAGTTGCTTTTTATAATATTATAAAGATACTTTATATGTTTAAAGATAGATAAATAGGATTATTTAAAAAGAGGTATACAATGTTAAGTGATAAAATTTTTGAAATACCTATTCCTAGTGATGATGATGGATTTGTTGTTTTGAAATGTCCAATTTGTAGTGAGAGATTTATGGTACAGATCCAAGATGTAAATGCGGATAGTTTGATAGATGTTTGGTGTCCTATGTGTGGACTCAAAAGTAATAATTATTTAGATGATGATGTAAATGACTTGGCAGAAAATATAATTCACAATTATGTTGCTGATTTATTAAATAATTTTTCAAAGGATATTGAGAGGGGATTTAGAAACAATAAAAACATACAATTTAAGGGTAGTAAAAACATAACTAAGGAAGCTGAAATGCCGATTGGAAGGAAAGTTGGAGACTTTGAAGAGAAAAGATATTTATGTTGTGATAAAATAGTAAAATTACGAACTACAACAAAATTTGAAGGTGGTTATTGTCTATTTTGCGGGGAGTTAGTTGATGGAGATTAATAAAAAAGAGCTTAGAAAAATTAGTAGAAGATTTAGAACGTTGGCTTCAAATGTAATGAATGCATACTTTGAAGAACAGGATGATGCATTAATAGAATTCCTGGATTATATAAAGAAGACTTCTTTAATATTTGGCTATATTGATAGCTTAGCTTATGATGTAGAGGATTTAGAATTAAGACTTGATAGGATTAATGCCTCATATGGAAATGAAGCTTTAGATTTGGGGACTGATAGCCGCAAAAGAACTTATCTCCTATATAGAACATTTGACTATATTGCCCTTAAAAAGTTGTCTACAATTAATTTTGGATGGTACTATTCCAATAGTAAAAAATATCAAGATATGGCAAAAGCATTTGGCAATAGATTGATTTATCCTTTTGTTTCAGAAATTGAGGAGTATATTAAGGATATTGCGACAGATATGGGATTTGATAGTGATAAATCATATAACATAACGATTAATAGTTCAGGGGTACAAGTTAATATTTCTGAGCATGGAAGTACAATTAACGCAGAGCAGAGAAATATTATTAATAGTGAAGAATTCATTAAAGCTGTAAAGAATGTTGAAGATGCTATCGAAATAGTAGAAAATAGTGAATCCAAGTTAGTACTCAAGCAGAATTTGGAGATTATTAAAAATGAGATTCAAGAACCGCAAGTAAAGCAGACGATCTTAACTTCGGCTTTTAATACGATGAAATTTATCGCAACAACTGTTGCCTTAACACCAGATTTACTCGAAGGGATTAAGTTACTTGCTAAGATTATAGGAATAACAATATAAGAAAGTAGCAGCCGCTAAAATGATTTAGGTAACATATGCCCAATTAATTAAAATAGATTAAGTTTATTTTAAATAGAGAGAAGAGAAAAAATGATTTCTGTAAATAATAATGTAAAACTATTAAATAGTATAGTAGGTATTGAAAGGGATTATTTGGATTACTTTGGTAAAGAGTTTGCTATTGATTATGAACATCTTTACAAAGATATTTTTGATGATAGACTGTGTCAGTTATGTTCTAGCATACACTATCAGTTGGTGAAGGGATTAAGACTGTTAAATGATAGTATAAATGGTGGGAGACATTTCTGGGCTGAACCAAGTAGAGATTTGATAAAATCAATTTCACTATCAAACAGATTTGTTAATAACCTTAAGAATTCTGGTGAGAAAGTTAGAATTGTTGAATACTATGATAAAGTATTAAAAAAATGTAATAGTTTTCTATTGTCATCTGGTGGAAGCCCAGTACCTGATGACATGTCGGAAGTTGAATTATACTATGAGTTACCAATTTTTGAAGTATCGGATATTGTCGAGATCCCGAATAACACTATACAACGGTTCCAATTGAAAACAGTTGGTGATGGTTCTTATGCTACTGTCTTTAGTTTCTATGATGAAAATTACAACAAAACTTTTGCATTAAAACGTGCTAAAAAAACCATTCTATTTAAGGATTTAGAGCGATTTTATTTAGAATTTGATATAATGAAGCAGTTACATTCTCCGTATGTACTCGAAGTTTACTCTATTGATAAAACTAAAAATGAGTATGTTATGGAGTATGCTGACACTTCACTTTTTAAATATATAGAGACTCATAATCAGAAATTGACTTTTACCGAGAGAATGAACCTAGGTTATCAAATAATAAAAGGATTTGAGTATCTAGCTAAAAAAGATATACTTCATAGAGATATATCACCTAATAATATTTTGATTAAAGAGTATGATGATGTAAAAATTATTAAAATTGCTGATTTTGGGAATGTAAAGTTAAGCAATAGCATGTTAACATCTCTAGATACAGAAATAAGAGGTGCATTTAATGATTATTCAGGGCTGCAACGAGTTGGGTTTAGTAATTATAATTTTCATTTTGAAGGTTTTGCTTTGTCAAAATTATTATACTTTGTCTTAACTGGAAGATATAAAGATTTTACAAAATTTGAATATAGTAATTTAGAGGAATTTATTAATAAGGGAACAAATCCAAATTTGAATCAAAGATTTAGCGATATAAATGAATTAAAGAGGGCGTTTTTAAAAATAAAACCACCTTATTAAATAAGTTGGCTGGCTAGTCTATTTTAAGGTAGCAATTTTATCCAAATCTGTTAACTTTGTTCCATTTTTATGGAAATTTCAAAGTAAATTTATTGATATAAAGAGATCTGTGTAGTTTGAATCACCTTGTTGTCAATGGAGAAATTTTCAATACTTTAATCAGTAAAATTATATCAATTTTTACATACATCCAAGAGTTATTTCTTGGATGATTTTTTTGTTGAAAAATCTAAAGTTCCCACCTAATTTTCATTATCTTATTTTCTTTTATTTTATTTTAAATAAATTATCCTTCAAAAATTAGATATAAATAAACTAATTTTTGAAGAATGTTGTTATACGTTTTTTATTTGATAAAGCTTATAACTAGATTTAAAGTTGCTGATAGTCATAAATGTGTAATAAATATTTTAAAATACTTCATCAATATCCAAATTTGGATAGGGCTTTTCATTATTTAAAATTCGACTTAGTATTTCAATACTAGATTTCAAGTGAAATAATTCAGTTTTACTCATTTCATCTTCATAATTATTCTCTATATTTTTACAATGACGTTTAATATGCCAGATAACCTTTTGGATATTTTTTTCTTTTAAATCTTTCATGACTATATCATACTATAATCAATATCAAAATAGATTTTGTTTTCTCAACTGTTCAAAATTCAGCCTGAACTGTGCTAATGTATTTAAGTTTTTAATTGGATAGCTTATCACTAATTAATTTTAACTGAAGTCTAAAATAAGATGTTTAAATAAAAAAAGCAAGCATTTATTGCTTGCTTAAGTAATTAAAGATTTCGCTCTTGAACTTTACGAAGCAGTTTTTCTTTGTCTTCTTTAAGTTCAAGTTGATGAATTTTTGCGTGGCAATTTGGACAAACTGCAATTGCATTTTCAATTGTGTCTTTGCCACCTTCTGATAAATACTCAATATGGTGAACATGTAAAAATGGTTTCCCTTTTACTTCAAAGGGGGCTTTATTATCACATAATTGACAAATCCCATTAGCAAGTTGCTTTACATATTCTCTTATTACTAGAGAACGTTCATAGTTATAAGTAGATACTTTTCTAACAAGATTTTTCTTTTCATTTAATTTGCTTTTTTCAATTGCTAGTTCTTTAATTTCTTGAATAGTCTTACGTGATATTGATTTTTCTAATTTTTTTTCATTTTGTATTAATGTTTCATTATTTGGGCAATACTCTGAAGTTTTTAATTTTAGAGGGAATTTATAGACAATGCGCTTAGTATTATTTCTATCAGGTTCAATTGCTTTGTAGGGTATGCCAGCAAGCTCAATTATACCAGCATAGGTGTACTCAGTGTCCTTAAATACTTCAAATAAATGTACAGTAACACCGTTTTTAGCCGAATCCTTTAAAGTTCTATTCTGAGCAAAATCAAGCTTTTGATCACCTTCTTGCCCCATTCCGGTATAGTGAAGCATATTATCTACCCATGTATCATGGTAAACAGAACTACCTGTTTGTTTTGATATGAGAACGAGAGTATTAGTTGTATTTGATTTTCTCATACCACCTTGTTTGGAACATTTAAAAACTTTAGCAATAACATCATTTGTATAGACACCATTTATTTTCAAATCATCTATAGTTTTGATATTGCTAATATTCTGAGTGTTTGTCATAAAAATCTCCAAATTATACTACTAATTGTAGTATACCATAATTTGAATACATATGTTAAATTTCAGAGTTCAGTAGTTCTACTCAACCTTGAATATAAATTTAATCACTAGTTAATAACATTTAGAGAGTCCTAAACGCAATTTCTCATACCGGTTTATTAATTTTCTCATATGAGGAGAAGCGGGGACATGTTCAGAATTCTTTCTTGTTTTCACTTTTACTTGAAAGTTTAGAGGGATAGTAAGGCGCTAAAAAAGGCCAAGAAAATTTCTCGACCTTTTTAGATATATAATTCGTCGTTAACAAGTATATGTAATCTTTAAAAATTATTATGAAATTATTTTATCGGATTTGCTTCGATTACATTTCCAACAAAGTGTTTGTAAATTTTCTTCCGTTGACAAACCTCCCTTAGAAACTGGGATAATATGATCGACTTCTAATAATAATAAGCTTTGTTCTGCAGTAGAAGCAAAACAATTTTGACAGGTGTAGTTATCACGTTCTTTAATAAAGTCACGAAGTTTTTTGGTCATTAATGCTCTCTGCCTAGATGCCTTTTTACTATCTTTGATACATCGATCAATGTAGCGAATTAGATAATCAATAGTTATATCATCAAGTATAATCGTAGTTCTTTGTGAGCTATTTCCGCCAGCACTGACGTACTCGAAAATATATGTTGGATACTGAAATCTAATTCTTGGAATTTTTATCGCTATTTTTTCTAAAAATTCTTTGTAATAATGTTTAATGATAAAATTAGGAGGATTAAAGCTAGACTGTATTTTTAAAAATCTGTCATCTAAGTTTTGTTTTGCATTTGTATATTTTGAGATAACTTCTCCTAGTTCTTCTACAAGTTCAAGGTTTTCGTTATTAGGCTTTAAATCAAAATATTTACATAAATATTTAAGAGGTTCTTCAGATGCTCTACGTACAACAGATAAAGAAGTTTGATAAAAATTACTTGCAAATATTTTTTGATTCCTATCTCTATTCATATTATATAGACTAGTATTTTCGTAAATTGCCAAATCTTTATATTCATAGCGTTCCAAATTTTTACTTTGAATATTACTAATATCGAAAGAGCTTACATATTTTGCAAGTTCATTATACTCTTTTACAGCATCGGATAATTGAGAAAGATTGTTTAAGAAGGCTTCACTGTTAAAGTATTGTTCTTTTAGAATATTTAGTATGAGTTTATATGAGAAATAAATAATCGTAGTAACTATAAGGACAAAGATAGTTACTTCAATATATGCAAAGGCAAGAATAATTACAAATAAAATAAGAGCTACTATAAATGGATTCAATGGTTACTCTCCTTTTTAATAACTTATTAATAAGTTGGAAATAAAAATTTTAAAAAATGATATATGAGAATTGACTGTGTTTCTTTTATTTTGTGTTCAATATTTATATACATTCTTATTTTAAATCTAAACCAACAAAAATACAAGCAAATCAATAAATTTCATTTTTTGTTCTAATATTTATATAAAATCTCTCTCTTTCCGAAAAAGACTTCTGTTTTGGAAAGAAGAATGTACTATTAAACAGAGAAAACCTATAAATATTAGATGGTTTATTATAAAACGACTTAGATTTTTCTAAGCCGTTTTAAAATAAGTTAAATTCTGTGCTAGTGTTTATTATTCTATTTTTTGCTAATTCTACAAATTCGGGTTCTTTCTCTATACCAATAAAATTACGATTAAGTTTTTTACAAGCGACTGCAGTAGTCCCACTCCCCATAAAGGGATCTAATATAAGCGCATTTTCTTTTGTAGAAGCTAAAAGTAGTCTTTCCAAAAGATACAAAGGTTTTTGTGTAGGGTGTTTTCCGAACTTTTTTTCTTTTGATGAGGTAAGTGGCCCAGACCAAACATCTTTCATTTGTTTACCGTTATTGATTTCTCGCATTAGATCATAGTTGAAAAAATGTTTATTATTTTTAATATCTTTTTTAGCCCACAATACTGTCTCGGTACTGTGAGTGAAAGATCTTCTTGCTAGATTCGGCGGTGGATTGAGTTTCTGCCAAGTAATATTGTTGATAATTTTAAAGCCTTCTTGCTCTAGAGCCATGCCGATGGAGTATATGTTGTGAAGAGTACCACTAATCCAAATAGTACCATCATCAGTTAATACTCGTTTACATTTTTTAATCCAGTTTCTATTGAATTTGTGTTTTTCAGCAGTAGTTAGGCTTTTATCCCAATCCCCTTTATTTACACTAACTTGTTTTCCACCAGAATTTGTGAAGCCATCATTTGATAGAAAATATGGTGGATCAGCAAAGATGCAGTTGACCGATTTAGATTTTATTTTTTTTAATATTTCAAATGAATCTCCATTAACAAGAATAGTAGAGTCATTTTCAAAATAAGGGGTAAAGTTTTTGGGAAATACTTTTTTCATTGTTAAACCTCAAGTTCATAATTTGTAATTATGACTTCTTTCCCAACTCTATTTTTAGCATCACTATTGATCATACGCTTAACATTGACTTCTTTGATATGAAAATCTTTGTATAAATCTCTGATGAACTCTGTATTATGATTGGTGAGAATACAGTAAACCCCAATTTTTGTTAATTTTTTAAAAAGGTTTGCTAAACGAATGTGTTCTTCCGTGCTAAAACCTTCTTTAGTGTAAGAATCAAAAGAAGTAGGATTTAGTGGAGCATAAGGAGAATCGAAGAAAACGAGGTCTCCTTTTTTGGCTTTAACAGCTGTTTCTTCGAAATCTTGATTGTAAATATCTACCGTTTGTAGAAATTGAGAAATTTGCACTAAATTATCTCGTTCATAAATGTTGATAGTAGTTTTTTGGTTAAATGGGACATTGAAAAGTCCTTTAGAATTAACTCTGTATAGACCATTGAAACACGCTTTGTTAAGATACAAGAAAAGGGCACTTCTATTTAAGGACTCATTATCATCAAAAATAATTTGGTTGAAATTATCTCGTTGTTGGTAGTAGAATTCTTTGGCTTTTTCTTTATCGCCACACGAATTGTGTTCATTTTGAAGTTTATCCAGTAATGGAAGTAATTTATCGAGGTTGTGTTTTATATCGTTATATGTCCCAATTAAGACGTGATTATTATCGCTGATAACTGAATTTTTATGTTCTAATTCAAGGAGTAGAGCTCCACCACCGATAAATGGTTCAAGATATTGATTGAAATTTGAGGGCATAATTTTTGTTAATTCGGGAATTAATTGTCTTTTTCCACCCGCCCATTTTACAAAAGGTTGCAAGTGATAGACCTCCTTCTTAATTCTATTGATAGAACGTTGGTAGGTTCTATTATATCAGATAATTAAAAGAATAGAAAATATCTGAAAAGTGATCTATAATAGATCAAAGTGATTTTTGTTTGAAATTGATTGAGTTGATTTAAAAATAAAGATAGAATGGGGAATTCTGAAATGAAACTACATGAAGCTGAAAGAAAGTTGAACGAGATTGCCAATATTAAATTTAAAGACTTATTTACTGCCGAAGAATTGCAAACTATCATAGTTAATAAAGGCAAGACCGGACAACTTTTAGAATTAGCTTTAGGGATGCAACTATCCAACACAAATAGAGATTTTGAGGATGGGGAATTGAAGACTAATAAGTGTGACGAAACAGGCAAACCAAAAGAAACGGTTTTTATTACTCAGGTTAGTAGCATGATCGATGATTTATTGCAGAATAAACCGTTTGAAGAAACATCACTATTTGAAAAAATTGATAATATTTTGTATGTTCCCGTTTGTAAAGTTGGGGTACCGGCAGAATGGATGTTTTTAGAGAGCATCCATGTTGATTTGAATGAAGAACGATTCTTTAGTTTAAGGGAACAACTACACAAGGATTATGATACAATTTGCCAGTTGTTGAACCATCATATTGAAACCAGTGAAGATGGATTCATCCATACTTCAAACGGGAAATTCATGCAAATAAGAAGTAAGGATTCTAAACCATATCATCCAATTTATTCAAATGTGTATGGTAGAGAGGTTTCGAACAAGAATCATGCTTTCTATTTTAAAAAGCAATTTGTAGGGGAAATCAGAAGAATCCTTGGTTTGTAATGTAGGAGATTTTTAATGTCTGAGTTTGTTATAAAAAAATATGGATGTGCCTTCTTTACTTTTAAAGATGGAGAGTATACTATTGGTTGTTTTTCTTATAATGAGAAAGTCGTTATAAGAAAGAGACAAAATAGTGGCAGTTGTCAAATTGAGAAGAAAGATATTATGCGTATCTTGAACAATTTACTATCAGAAGATTCAATTACTTCATTGTTAACGACAAACTTTAAAAACTTGTCAAAATACTTAGGTATACACTCTGATGGGTATGATTTACAAGGACTAATTACTGATATTGAGGGTTTAAAAATCGATAATATCGATTTCAGTAAAGAAGGTTTTTATCCACATTACTTATTGTTGAAACTGTTGGATAAAAAAGAATCTGTCCATGGCTCACAAGAAACAACAAAAACTTATAATTTATATTTTAGATTCTTAAAACAAGTTGGTGCGATCCCAGAAAGTAGTGGGAGAAAAAAAGAATATCGGGATGTTAGCTACTCAAACCCAGATTACCATGCTAATGAATTGATTAAGGAAATTTTGATTTCTGATAAATATATCTTATATATACATCAAGGGTCCTTTTCTGAGTTTGATATGGTGCTAAAATATCGGGTTTTAAAAGATGGAGTATGGAGTAGGCTTCGTACTCCAAAACATATTCATTGGGCAGTAGATTTGGTTTTAAAAAAGCAAATTCAAAAAGAACTGTCAATTCATTTTATTGAAAAATTGCTTGATTATTGGAATTCTATTGAAAGTCCTATGAAAACTAATGATGATAGGAATAGAATCATTCAAGAATGTATTTCTACTTCATTGGAAGAAGAATATAGAGAGTTGGATAGTATAGGTGAGTATCCGGTTGAGTTTTTATGGGTAATGGCGTTGCTTTTAATACAACAAGAAAAAGCTAACAACTTCAATGCGTTTATGTTTAAGGATTTATTAACTTCCTTGAAGGAAAATGATGAGATTTACAAAATTATTTCAACTGCAACACATAGATAAAAGCGAACTGAAAGAAAATATTTTGAAGAGAATCAAGTGATTTAGATAAATTAAAAAGCCATTCAGTGTATATAAACTGAATGACTTTTCTTTTAGTTGTGTAATTCATTGTACTTCTAGAGCGCTTCTTTATAAGCATCAGCACCTTCTTTAGATGACACATCTTCAGTTGTTTTTACTATTGACGGTGAATCTGTAGTACTCTCCCTTCTCAATCGTACCTTCAGTATCTTTGATAGAGAATGACAACTCATTTCTTAGGTATTTTTCGGTATCAATCTAATAGTAGTTGCCATCTAGGTTGTATTGTGATGAACAAAAAATGAGAAGAAAAGCTGATAAGGGAAGAAGTAGGAGTGATAAGATTTTTTTCATGATGAAATTCTCCTTTTCTACTATTTTGATAGATAACTCCACTTGAGTGTTTACACATAATTATTGACAGTATCAAAACTTCCGAATTGATCTAGAATTTTAGTCCAAAATGATCTATAATAGATCAAATTATATTTTAAAAAGCACTGTCATTATTATTTTGATAGGTTTTAAAGTGGGAAAAGGGGAGTTATGTCTAATCACGAAATTACTTATAGTTTTTCAAATAGTGGAACAAGAAATGAAGTACGAATGAGAGTGGTAGAGAAATTTTCACAAGAAGAAGCGGGTGTGGGAAGAGGAAATGATGCTTCTAAATACAAATATTTTGTTGAAACTTTAGAAAGTGGCGATAGAGTATATCTACAAAGACCTGCAAATTTACATAATGGTTTTGATTTTTTAGTTTGTGTCGAAAATATGAATTATTCAGAACCTAATAAACGAAAAAGAAACTATCCTAAACATACAGATTTTGGTTTAGACCTTCAAAAGAAAAAAGAGTCAGATCCAGAGATGTATAAAATGTTATATGATTTACTACTAAAAGTTTTTGAGTGTGAAGAGATTACAGATTCTGAAATAAGAGCTATAACGTTTAATATAGGCTATCCTACTGATCAAATTGTAAAAACGATTAAATGGTTATTTATTGAACAGGATATACGTTATTGGAACTATTCTGGAAGAAATATGACGTGGGGTGTTATACCCAAGAGAGACTAGGGTAAAAATATGAACAATAGAATACCCACTAAACATGGTGGTGGTTCAAAAACTAATAAAAATGGATTATTGTTTGAACAAATTACGTCATTAGATGATGCTTTGGAAGAGGCAGGGATTGAAGTGATACAGCATAGAGTGTTTAAAAATAATGTTCTTATAGGCTATTCCGTTTCAAAATCAAAGTTGTATAGTATTTTTTTAAAACCAAGAGGAATAAATTATAAAGAATACAATTCAAAACAGTGGCAGCCAGATGAGTGCTTTATAAATGAACAAAATAAATTCGCCTATATTATTGACAAGAAATTTCAAAACTCTTCAGGAATTGTGGATGAAAAATTACTCGGGTGTCATTTAAAAAATGGAATATGAGAAATTATTTACTTCTTTAGGTTATAAGGTTAAATACTTATGTGTTTTCAATGATTGGTTTAAACACGAACAATATGAAGATACAAAAAATTATATCAAGAAAATGGGATGTGATTACTTCTTTTATTCTATCCCACTAGATAAATTAAGTTTGTAGTAAAAATAAATGAAAGCAGGATTATATGTGGGGAAAACAAAATTATAGAGACTTCAATGAATTGAAAAAACCAATTCGGGAAATGGCAGTTTCAACTTCAGGAAATAAAATAGTTTATAATCTTGGAAATAAAAAAGTAAATCCAGATAAATTTCAAGTTAGTCTTATTGAAGAAGTAAATAATGAAAAAAGAGCTTACAGTATGGGAGACGCTGATTATTTTAACATCATAAAAAAATACTATAAAGGGGTTAACATCAAGGTAATAGACCAAGCAATAAAAACGTTCGTTAAGTTTATTGATAAAGCTGCAGGCTTCTATGATACCTACGGCAGTTCAGAGATAGGGAAAGATTACTCGGGAAAATTTGATATTTATTCTGAAAATACTTTTGGATATCAAAATCAAGATATTATTGAAAAGATAAAGAAATTTCAAGAATGGTATTTATCTCAAGAAATTTCGGATGAAAATTCGGAGTTAGAAGAAGCGCTCATTATTATATTTTTAGCCATGATATCTGAGTGGTATTATTTAGGGAAATATAATAATAAGTCTAAGTGGCAGCATAGAGTAAAATTATTTGGTATTTATCAGGTAGAAACAGGCGAGCTTTCTCCTGAAGAAGCAGCTCAATGGTCAAAAAAAAGCGAAAATACTTCAAAATTTGGAGATTTATGTAGAAGTATGAAAATATTTGATAAAGAATTTTACTTAAAAAAATAATATTTTAAAACTATAATAGTGAGTTCAATTAAGAGGAGGTAGATTAGTTTATTCCCCTATTTAAGAAATATTGATTCAAATTTTATGAAATGAATCAGTAGATATCGTTCTGAAAAGACTTGGTATTACGCTGTTTTTAGCCCAAATGAAACTCATACTTTCCAAACTAGGTTTTATGTTTTACAAAGAACTTTTGGAAAATCCAGATGAAATTTCAGTCTCTACCTTTTTCTCTACCTTTTTTTCTGAGACTGTTATAAAGTTTGTCAGAATAAGCTTTGTAGGTGTAGAAGTTAATTTTTACAGAAGTTAAGTAAGACAATATACCAAAAGCCTATGAAATCAACGTTTCTAGGCTTTTTTTGTTTTTATAATGTGGTTTTGTCTGATTTTTGTCTGATTAGAAGCAATTGACGTATTTTAACTGAAATTTAAAATTTCTTTCAAATATTTCCCCGTTTGAGACTCTTCACAACTGATAATATCTCTTGGTTTGCCTTCGAATAAAATATACCCCCCATTCTTTCCGCCCTCGGGTCCTAAATCAATTATCCAATCAGCTTGAGCAATAAGTTCTAAGCGATGTTCAATCATCACAACCGTATTCCCTTGATTGACGAGGCGTCTTAGTAAACTAAGCAGTTGTTCAACATCCTTACTATGCAGACCTGTGCTTGGTTCGTCGAGAACAAAGATTTGTCCTGACTCTTGTAACTTACTAGCTAACTTAACCCGTTGCACTTCTCCACCTGACAAGGTACTTGTAGGCTGACCTAAAGTCAGATAATCTAAGCCAACTTCCTTCATGACTGACAGAGATTGACAAATCTTATCGTTCGAAGAAAAAACTGTTAATGCTTCTTCGACAGTTAGATTCAAAATCTCTTCAATTGTGAAATTCTGATAACGATAGCTGAGCGCTTTAGGATTATAACGGTGACCCCCGCACTCCTCACAAACGACCTCAACTGAATCCGCAAAAGCCATGTCATAAACGATTTTTCCAGTTCCCTTGCAAATTGGACAAGCACCTTTTGAATTATAGCTAAACCAACTAGGGGTTACATTGTTGGCTTTGGCAAATAATTTTCGAATTTCATCCATTATTCCTAAGTAAGTTGCTGGTGTGGAACGAATGGAGGTACCAATAGGTTTTTGATTGATGATAATAGCATCTGGGTAATTTTCGATAAATTCGACACCAATCAGAGAGCTCTTCCCTGAACCCGCGACACCCGTTACTGCGGTCAAGATTCCCTTAGGGATTTTTGTATTAACCTGTTTAAGATTATTTGCAGTAGCATCTTTGATGGCAAAATATTCTGTCCAAGCTAGTGGGTCTTGATTCAGTCTAAGTGGTTGATTTAGGGCACGGGTTGTGTAGGTGTCAGCTTTTTGCAACTCTACAAGACTTCCTTGAAAAATTAGCCTACCGCCTTCCCGACCAGCCAATGGTCCCAATTCAATGACTTCATCCGCTAAAGCTAACATTTGTCGGCTATGTTCCACAACCAAAATATTGTTGTGCTTATCTCTTAAATCCAACAAGAGCTGACCGATTTTCTCGGCATCATGAGGGTGCAGACCTGCAGTCGGTTCATCAAAAACGTAGTTGACATTACTTAGGCTGGAACCGATGTGTCGCACCAACTTGACCCGTTGCATCTCACCACCTGATAAGGTTTCTGTCTTCCGAGACAAAGATAAATAACCAATCCCAACCGTCTCCATCCGCTTAATAGCTGACTTGATTTGTGCAACTAATGATTGACCTAAAGGACTATCAACTTCTTCAAGTAAAGGCAAGAGTTCACTGACTGATAAGTTCATATAGTCAACAATATTATGCCCGTTTATCTTAGAAGCTAAGGCCTTGGGGTTTAGTCCTGAGCCTTCACAACTGGCACAAGGTACCTGAATGACAAGAGATAGCACTTCTTCTTGCAATGATTTTTTCAGCTTAGAAATATCCCTTTTCAGATAGAGGCGGTAGAAACGCGGAATGACACCTTCATAGTCAACACGGTCCACACTCCCCGTATTATTAGAACGAAATTCAACCTTGACTATTTCATCGCTTCCTTCTCGCAAAATCTGCCATTCTTCCTCAGAAAAATCAGCTAACTTTTTATCTGCATCAAGTAAAGGATTATTTTTGTAAAGATAAGCCTGCCAGCCACTCGAAAATTGGCTAAAATTAATAGCACCTTCATTCAATGATTTTGTGGTATCAAAAATCTTATCCTCAATTAACTGATAAACCTTCCCAATCCCAGTACAAATAGGACACATCCCTGCAGGATGATTGAAAGAATAAGCCATTGAACCACCCGCACTCGGTTGACCAACCCGTGAAAACAGCAGACGAATAAGCGGAGCAATGTCCATAGCCGTCCCGACTGTTGAACGAGTATTAGTCCTTAAAGCTTTCTGATCGACAACGATAGATGGGGGTAAATTTTTAATTTCGTCTACGTGAGGACGCTCATAGTGAGGTAGCTTGTTCCGTAAAAAGAGAGGATAACTATCCTGCCACTGTCTACTACTTTCTCTTGCTAGCGTATCAAAGACAAGGGAAGACTTCCCCGAACCTGAAACACCTGCAAAAACCACTAGCTTATTCTTAGGAATCGTCACATCAAAGTCTTTTAGATTGTGCTCTTTAGCACCAAAAATTTCAATACTATCTGTTTCCATCAATTATCCTCCATATCGTCAGTTAAAGTTAACAGCTCAGCTTTAGTAAATTCATTCTTCACAAGAGTTAGATATTTTCCTTGAAGTTCAACATATTTTTGCATATCCTCTTGCCCCATGACCCTTATTGCTTCTTTTTCTGCTTCCACCATTTTAGCAACGGTCATCTCTATATAAGTTTTGCCTTTTTCAGTCAAGGACAAATTCTTGCTCTTACGAGAATTTGGTAGTGGTGTCACCCATACATATTTGTCAGCACTCAACTTTTTTATCGAAGAGTGAATGGTTTGTTTTGGGAACATCATCTGTTTAACCAAGTCCTGCTGAGTGATATCACCACTATTTACTAATAAAAATTAACAGACCCACACGCTACTCTCAGATAGCCCAAAATTCTTAGCCATGACACGATAAAGAGATGAGAATTCTTTCTCTTGTACTTATAATTGCTTTATAAAATCTGTTTTCAAAATAATTCCTTACCTCTCTTTTGGTCTGATTCCGGGCTAAATTATATCCTAAAAAAATATCTATGTCAAATAGAAAAGGAGGCAGTATCCTCCTTTCCACACTTAGTTCTTATTATTAATCAATTTTTTCAGCCTTTCTACAGCTCCTCTCATGGTGTCTTTTTGCTTTTTAATCACATGGAGATAGAAACGCTCAATCTCCATGTGATTAAAAAGCGGAAAAGTTAAACCATATGATGAAAATGCAGGAAACAAATTCATGCAGTACATTCCATACTATGCTAAGAGCTATAACGAATAGATTTTGTCTGATTTTTATCTGATTAAAACTAAAGCAAGGTAAAAATCACCCTATTTCATCAACAATTGAAAGAATGAAAAATCCATAAAATCAACGTTTTTGCTCATCACAAATATTGCCAAATCACACATTACGCTTACAGAACTAAACTATTCCCCTATTTAAAAAATATTGATTCAAATTTTATGAAATGAATAAGTAGATATCGTTCTGAAAAGCCTTGATATTACGCTATTTTTAGTCCAACTGAAACCCATACTTTCCAAACCAGGTCTTAAGAAAGCTCGTAAAGCATCACAATTATCAAAACGTTAATCAACACGCTTATATCAACGTTTACAGACATTTAAGAAATTTCTCTTGGATGTCTTTTTTTGTCTAGCTAAATTTTACAAATTGGGCAATTTAGGTTACTCAATAATATAAAAAAGATAAAAATTTAAAGTTCGAATTTTAATTTTAAAAAAAGTAATTATTATTGAATATCTGTTCAAACATTTTTTCTTTTCTAAGGTTAATATAAGTATATATACTTTAAAAAAGGAAGTCAAACATCTTGCTCATAGATTTTTGCATTTTTAAAAAATACATTTTGTCATATAATAATGTGGAAAATTGACGGATTCCTTAAATAATCATATAATATGAATATGTAAACCCTTACATACTATTCTACTTATACTTGATAAAATGCAAGTTCTTGAGGATCTATAAATATATAGACACTCTTCTATTTATAAAGTGAAATAAAGAATCACGGAGAAAGTTTATGGATATTAAAGAGACATTCAACCAGCTAGACAATACAAAATTTAATGATTTCAATAATCGCCTTGAAGGTTTTGAGAAACTTTTTAAAGACAAATATTATTTTACCCATCCCGAAGATTTTAGCTCAATCTTTAGCATTTTGGTAAAGT
>ERZ772974.910-NODE-910-length-20324-cov-14.095614_pt1 | contig 20324 bp, 17 predicted proteins | sample MGYA00580671_ERZ772974 | MGnify/ENA primary metagenome ERZ772974 (study PRJEB29015, sample SAMEA2738065) | human oral metagenome | biome: human oral; feature: human-associated habitat; material: saliva | place: China | collected 2218 ... | reverse complement strand
ATAAAAAAGTTACTAAAGAATATGTTGACAGTAATAAAGCAACAAAAGCAGAAGTTGAATCAATAAAAAACAATTATGTAAAAAAAGGTGTATTAAGTATTTATGGAAATAATAGTCAAACGATAAATGCAAAAGATCCGAATGGGAGAAAAGTTGTTTTTAATTCTATAAAAAAAGATATAGGGGGAATAGCAATTTTACAAGCAGACGGAGCTTTGAAATTTAAAAAAAATTGTACAGTAGCCATAAGTTATAATTTATTTGTTGATTGTATATCAGGTTATGTACGATCTTACATTTATACATATAGAGGGACACAACTTACAACTTTATCTGATACACTTTTTAATGCTACAAGTTCATTTAAAGCATTAAACGTAGCAGGTGTAATACATGACTTTCAAAAAGATGATACGTTATTTATTGATATATCTCAATCTGAAGGGAATTTACTTACAGTAAGAGGTGGATATGCAAATAATAATTTTACATTGATAGAAATATAGAAAGGAGGTGATATAGTGGAAAAACATGTTACACAAATATTCTTAGCTATAATTGGAGGTATAGCTTATATATTAGGAGGATTTGATAGTATATTAGTAACACTTATTACTTTTATGATAGTAGATTATATAACAGGAGTACTTAAAGCTATAAGACTAAAACAGTTAAATAGTCAAATAGGAGCTAAAGGTATAGTTAAGAAAATAGGTTATTTAGTTATTGTAGTTATAGCAGTGAAACTTGATTCAATGCTAGGTAATACAAACTATATAAGAAATTTAGTTATATTTGGATTTATATCAAATGAAGGAATATCTATACTAGAAAATGCAACACTTTTAGAAATTCCAATACCTGATAAAGTAAAAAGTGTACTTAAGCAATTAAAGAGTACAGAGGTAGAAAATGCTGAAATATCAAAAAAAAAACGACTAACGAGAATCGATTTTAAGGCAATAAAAAAATAAAATAGTATAAATATATACCTTGATTTTCAAGGGAAAAGAGGGAAAAAATGGAAGAAGTAAGAAAAATAACAGGGACTAAAGAATTTGAAGAAATATCAAGAAAAAAGATACAAGAATATTATAAAAAAGAAGGAATTGAATTAGATAAAGAAATTAACTCAGTAAGAAAGAAAGGAAATGTAAAATTATCTAAGGATAGTTCAAAAGTTTTAGTATATAAAATACCTACAAATGAAGAATTAGTTATAGCAAGAGATACTTTTAGATTAGCAAAATAAGGATATAATTAAGAAATTAAACAATACAAAATTAATATTAGTGAAATAATAGAAATTAAACAATTAGAATTAGGAGGAAACTATATGGCAAAAAAAATGCAAACTATGGACGGTAACCAAGCTGCCGCATACGCATCATATGCTTTTACAGAAGTGGCTGGGATTTATCCTATAACACCATCTTCTCCAATGGCTGAATATACTGATGAATGGGCTGCTAAAGGAATGAAAAATATTTTTGGTGTACCTGTAAAATTAGTTGAAATGCAATCAGAAGGAGGAGCTGCTGGAACTGTTCACGGTTCTTTACAAGCTGGAGCTTTAACAACAACTTATACAGCTTCTCAAGGATTACTTTTAAAAATTCCTAACATGTATAAAATAGCTGGAGAATTATTACCAGGTGTTATACATGTATCAGCAAGATCTTTATCTGCTCAAGCATTATCTATCTTTGGTGACCACCAAGATATCTATGCTGCAAGACAAACAGGTTTTGCAATGCTTGCTACAAACTCTGTACAAGAAGTTATGGACTTAGCAGGAGTAGCTCACTTAGCTGCTTTAAAATCTAGAGTTCCTTTCTTACACTTCTTTGATGGATTCAGAACTTCTCATGAAATTCAAAAAGTTGAAGTTATGGAATATGATGATTTAAAGAAATTAGTAGATTGGAAAGCTTTAGAAGAATTTAGAAAAAGAGCTTTAAATCCTGAACATCCAGTAACAAGAGGTACTGCTCAAAATGATGATATCTACTTCCAAGCAAGAGAAGTACAAAACAAATTCTATGATGCAGTTCCTGATATAGTTGCAGACTATATGAAAGAAATTTCTAAAATAACTGGAAGAGAATATAAACCATTTAACTACTATGGTGCTCCAGATGCTGAAAGAATTATAATCGCTATGGGATCAGTTTGTGAAGCTGCTCAAGAAGTTATAGATCACTTAGTAGAACAAGGAGAAAAAGTAGGTTTAATCTCTGTTCACCTATTTAGACCTTTCTCTGCTAAATATTTCTTTGATGTTTTACCAAAAACTGTAAAAAGAATTTCAGTTTTAGATAGAACTAAAGAACCTGGTTCATTAGGAGAACCATTATTACTAGATATTAAAGCATTATTCTACAATAAAGAAAATGCTCCATTAATAGTTGGTGGAAGATATGGATTATCTTCAAAAGATACAACTCCATCTCAAATTTTAGCTGTATTTGACAACTTAAAGAAAGATGAACCAAAAGATGCTTTCACAGTTGGTATCGTTGATGATGTTACTCATACATCTCTTGAAGTAGGACCAGCTATAGCTCTTGCAGATCCTTCTACAAAAGCTTGTCTATTCTATGGATTAGGAGCAGATGGAACAGTTGGAGCAAATAAAAACTCTATCAAAATTATAGGGGATAAAACTGATTTATATGCTCAAGGATACTTTGCATATGACTCTAAAAAATCAGGAGGAGTTACTAGATCTCACTTAAGATTTGGTAAAAAACCTATAAGATCAACTTACTTAGTATCTAAACCAACATTTGTTGCTTGTTCAGTACCAGCATATCTACATCAATATGATATGACTTCTGGATTAAAAGAAGGAGGAAAATTCCTACTTAACTGTGTATGGACTAAAGAAGAAGCTTTAGAACATATTCCTAATAATGTAAAAAGAGATTTAGCTAAAAATAAAGCAAGATTATTTATTATAAATGCTACTGCTCTTGCACATGAAATTGGATTAGGACAAAGAACAAATACAATAATGCAAGCTGCTTTCTTTAAATTGGCTGAAATTATTCCATTTGAAGAAGCTCAACAATATATGAAAGATTATGCTAAAAAGTCTTATGCTAAAAAAGGAGACGAAATCGTTCAACTTAACTACAATGCAATAGATAGAGGAGCTAATGATATCGTTGAAATAGAAGTAGATCCAGCTTGGGCTAATCTTGAAGTAACACCTTTAAATGAACCAAAAGAAACTGCAGGTTGTGGTGGATGTTGTTCATCTCTTGAAAATTTCGTAGAAAAAATAGCTAAACCTATAAATGCTATTAAAGGATATGATTTACCTGTATCAGCATTCTTAGGATATGAAGATGGTACTTTTGAAAATGGTACTTCTGCTTTTGAAAAGAGAGGAGTTGCTGTTGATGTACCTATATGGAATATAGATAAATGTATTCAATGTAACCAATGTTCTTATGTATGTCCACATGCTGTTATCAGACCTTTCTTAATAAATGAAGAAGAATTAAAAGCTTCTCCAGTTGAATTAGCTACTAAGAAACCTACAGGAAAAGGTTTAGATGGACTAGCATATAGAATACAAGTTTCTACACTTGATTGTGTTGGTTGTGGATCTTGTGCTCACGTTTGTCCAGCAAAAGCTCTTGATATGATGCCAATAGCTGATTCATTAAATGATAAAGAAGATATTAAAGCTGATTATCTATTTAATAATGTAAAATACAGAAGCGACTTAATGCCAGTTGATACTGTAAAAGGTTCTCAATTCTCTCAACCACTATTTGAATTCCATGGTGCTTGTCCAGGATGTGGAGAAACTCCTTACATTAAATTGATAACTCAATTATATGGAGATAGAATGATGGTTGCTAACGCTACTGGATGTTCTTCAATCTATTCAGGTTCAGCTCCTGCAACTCCATATACAACAAATGAAAATGGAGAAGGACCTTCTTGGGCTTCATCTCTATTTGAAGACAATGCTGAATATGGATTTGGTATGCATATAGGAGTTGAAGCTCTAAGATCTAGAATTCAACATACTATGGAAGAAAATATGGATAAAGTTGATGAAGAAACAGCTACTTTATTCAAAGATTGGATAGCAAACAGACAATATTCTGTAAGAACTAGAGAAATTAGAGATATCCTTGTTCCAAAATTAGAAGCATTAAATACAGATTTTGCAAAAGAAATATTAGATTTAAAACAATATCTAGTTAAAAAATCTCAATGGATAATTGGTGGAGATGGATGGGCTTATGATATTGGTTATGGTGGACTTGACCATGTACTTGCATCTAATGAAGATGTAAATATATTAGTTGTGGATACAGAAGTTTACTCTAATACTGGAGGACAAGCATCAAAATCTACACCTACTGGAGCAGTTGCAAAATTTGCTGCATCAGGAAAACCAGTTAAGAAAAAAGATTTAGCTGCAATAGCAATGTCTTACGGACATATCTATGTTGCTCAAGTTTCTATGGGAGCTAACCAACAACAAGTATTAAAAGCTATTAAAGAAGCTGAAGCTCACCAAGGACCTTCAATAATAATTGCATACTCTCCTTGTATCAACCATGGTATCAAGAAAGGTATGTCACAATCTCAAACTGAAATGAAGTTAGCTACTGAATGTGGATACTGGCCAATATTCAGATACAATCCTTCATTAGAAAAATTAGGAAAGAATCCTTTACAATTAGATTCTAAAGAACCTAAATGGGAAAAATATGAAGAATATCTAACTGGTGAAGTAAGATACCAAACTCTAACAAAATCTAATCCTGAAGAAGCAAAAGTTTTATTTGAATCAAATAAAAAAGAAGCTCAAAAGAGATGGAGACAATATAAGAGAATGGCAGCACTAGACTATACTGAAGAAAAAGAAGAAGAATAATTAATTAAATAATGAGCTATTACAAATTAATGAGCAATATCATCAATTTGTGATAGCTCTTTTCTTTTAAATAAGCTAAAATATATGTTTAAGTATTTTAAAATAATGTACATTATTTTATTTTTAATCTTGTCTTTAATATATTTTTTATGCTAGAATATATAAGGAATAATCTGTTTTAAAGATTTCAATTATAAGGAAATGAGAGGAGAAAAAATGAAAGATATTAGTTTTCTAAAAGAAAAGGCTAAAGAGATTAGAAAATCTATTGTTTCTATGATTACTGAAGCAAAATCAGGACATCCAGGTGGTTCTCTATCTGCAACTGATATTTTAACAGCTCTATATTTTTCTGAAATGAATATAGACCCTGCTAATCCAAAGATGGAAGGAAGAGATAGATTTGTTCTTTCTAAAGGACATGCTGCACCTGCTATCTATGCAACTTTAGCTGAAAGAGGATATTTTTCAAAAGATGAATTATTGACTTTAAGAAAATTTGGAAGTAGACTTCAAGGTCACCCAGATATGAAAAAACTTCCAGGTATTGAGATTTCAACTGGTTCTCTTGGACAAGGTTTATCTGTTGCAAATGGTATGGCATTAAATGCTAAGATATTTAATGAAAATTATAGAACTTATATCGTTTTAGGAGATGGAGAAGTTCAAGAAGGTCAAATTTGGGAAGCTGCTATGACTGCTGCTCACTATAAACTTGATAATCTTTGTGCCTTCCTTGACAGTAATAATCTACAAATTGATGGAAATGTTACTGAGATAATGGGAGTTGAACCATTAGATAAAAAATGGGAAGCTTTTGGTTGGAATGTAATTAAAATAGATGGACATAATTTTGAAGAAATTCTTTCTGCTTTAGAAAAAGCTAAAGAATGTAAAGATAAACCAACTATGATTCTTGCAAAAACTGTAAAAGGTAAAGGAGTTTCTTTTATGGAAAATGTTTGTGGTTTCCATGGAGTTGCACCAACTGCTGAAGAATTAGAAAAGGCATTAGCTGAATTAGCTTAAACTAAAATTAGGAGGAATAATTATGAGTAAGAAGTCTACAAGACAAGCCTACGGAGAGGCCTTAGTAGAACTTGGAAGAATAAATAATGATATAGTTGTTTTAGATGCTGATTTAAGTAAATCAACAAAAACTGATTTGTTTAAAAAAGAATTTCCAAAAAGACATTTAAATATTGGAATAGCTGAAGCTGACTTAATAGGTACAGCTGCTGGTTTTGCTACTTGTGGAAAAATCCCATTTGCATCTACTTTCGCTATGTTTGCTGCCGGAAGAGCTTTTGAACAAATTAGAAATACTGTAGCTTATCCAAAATTAAATGTTAAAATTGCTCCAACTCATGCTGGAATTTCAGTAGGAGAAGATGGAGGTTCTCACCAATCAATAGAAGATATCGCTCTTATGAGAGCTATTCCAGGAATGGTTGTTTTATGTCCTTGTGATGCAGTTGAAACTAAAAAAATGGTTCAAGCTGCTGCTGAATACAATGGGCCTGTTTATTTAAGACTTGGAAGATTAGATGTTGAAACTGTTTTAGATGATAGTTATGATTTCCAGATTGGTATAGCTAATACTTTAAGAGAAGGAAATGATGTTACTATAGTTTCTACAGGACTTTTAACACAAGAAGCTTTAAAAGCCGCTGATGAATTAGCTAAAGAAAATATTTCTGTGAGAGTTGTAAACTGTGGAACTATAAAACCTCTAGATGGAGAAACTATTTTAAAGGCTGCTAAAGAAACTAAATTCATAATAACTGCTGAAGAACATTCAGTTATTGGTGGATTAGGTTCTGCTGTTTCTGAATTCTTATCAGAAACTCACCCTACTTTAATCAAAAAGTTAGGTGTTTATGATAAATTTGGACAAAGTGGAAAAGGTGCAGAAATGTTAGAAAAATATGAACTAACTGCTGCAAAATTAGTTTCTATGGTAAAAGAAAACTTAAAATAATTTAGAAATATAAAAAGAGCTACTACAATGTTGTAGCTCTTTTTTATATTATTTTGTTATATTGCATCCCCAACCATCATAGTATCCATCTAAAGATTCTGCAATTTCTACAAGTTCCCATACAATTTCATTTACATGACTGTATATAGCATTATCCATTCTTGAGATATTAACTTGATATTTATGCTCAGACTTATCTTCTAATTTTTTACTTGAAAGAATTTTATACCCTAATTCTTCAAACTTTTTTATAGCTAAATTGGCATTTTCTTCTGTTTTAAAATAAAGCCAATGATCTATTTCACGTTCTTTTTCTAATTTATCTTCATTTTCCAATAAATTTTCTATAACAGATCTATTCATTATTGTTTGATAAGAATATACATCTGGATAAAGGAAATTATAATAGAAATCCCATTCTTTGTCTTCATCTATATAAGTTTTCCATAAGTAATCTGGGAATTTTGCTAACGCTTCTTTACAAAGTTCTTCACTTTTTTCAGGATTTTTAGTAAAAAGATAAAGTTCTAGTCTTCCTTGTGTTTTTACAGTTCCTGCAAAAATATCTTCTAAAGTTTCTAATCTGTCCACAACTTCATCTTCAATATCACATAATATTGGATATTCTTCATTAGATGAAAGTCCATCTTCAGTAGGATTATTCATTTTAATAAAGATAGTAAGTCTGTGTGTATAACCTTCAACAGGCGCTATTTCTGTTAGTGCAAAATTAAGACGAATAGAAGCTGCTTTTTCATCTACAGTACACATATAAAAGTTCCAATTTTGTTTGATTTCATTAAAATTTTGTTTCAATACTTTCACTTCCTTTTTATTTTAAATTTTTCTAACCAACTATATTTGCATCAGTGAATTCTAAATTCTGATTAACATTAATTTCTATAGTATGTCCCCAAAATAAATCTCCATCATCAAAATAAAAATTTGCTGATTCACTAAAAACATAAAGACTTATAAACTTCATTCTAGCTTTAAATTCTTTTTTTGTGACTTCTTTTTCATCTTCTTCTAACCATAAATCATTTTTCAATTTTAGAAGTTTCTTAACTGTATATTCTTTAGCTTTTTCTACTAAATCTATAATTTCAATATTTGAAAAAATATCTTTCACTTTTTTAAGTTCTGCCTTATTATCAGCTGAAAAATAATATTCAATATCTTCTTTGACTAGTTTGTAAGCCTTATCATTTTCTTTATATGTAAATTTACCAAAGTTTTTAATAGTAACTGTCTTTGGCATATCTTCTTGTTTTATTTCATCTAAAACTGTGTCAGGAGCTTGTCTAAAAGCTATAGACAATTCTTCCATAGTAAAATTTCTCCATACCTTTTGTAAAGCCTTATTGAATTGTTTTAATGAAGCTACTATTTTTTCATCATCTGTACTCAGTAAAAAAAGTTTATCAGCTTCAAATTTCATCTCTTTTATAGGAAAATCATCTGGTATTGGTGTTCCCCCTATACCATAGCTTTCTTCGTTTCTACGACCCCATATTAAGCAATATATACAATTAGTTTCATTACTTTCTGAGTTTGGAAAAAAATATTTTATACGATTTTCTTCCTTTACAATTCTTCCCTTTCTTAAAACTACAAAGTCTTCCTTATTTTCAGAGAGACAATAAGGTAGAGGAAAGTCTTTTAATATCTCTGTATTACCATCTAATATTTCCTTATGTATCTCTTGAATTTTTTCCATTGTATAGAAAATTTTAATCACTCCCCTAAATTTTTTCTAATCCAATCTCCCATAGGTCTTGAAATAAGAGGTTCTGAAAGAGTTAGGCTTCCATCATCTTCATGGTATGTAGCTTGATATTGTAGTTCTCTTGTAGCAGTTTCATAAAATTTCATTAGTGTATTTTCTGCTATATTATTATCTACTGAAAAATCCAATTCTTTAGCTATTTCTCTTTTAATCTCATCCCAATCATAGTCAGTTATATCACTAAATTCTTCTCTATATTCTTTTTCAATTTTTTCAGCATACTTTTTCAATAATACTTTATCTTTATAAAGATCTATCATTAGAAAGTCAAAAAAACAAGGACAATTTACCAACAAAGAAAATAATTCTTTCATATTCTCAGCAATACGTCCTGTTTCTCCTTCTGAGCTATTAAAACCTATAGTCCCATCAGAAAGTAAAACAAATTCTCCACCACTTCCATCTGCTCCAAAGGCTTTCCCTTCAATATTCCAAGTAATATGTCCATCTTCATCATATAAATCTTGTAATTCAGGATATAGTTCAATATCACATTTAAGTCTTATTTTTTCTGCTAGTTCAGGATTATTTAATATTTTTTCTAATATATCCATGTTTTTTTCACTCCTTAAAATATTTTTTTATTTTCATTTAATATATTATAATATTTTTTTATTTAGTTCAACATATTTCATTATTTTAGAAATTGTGGTAAAATAAAAAATAAAATATTTGGTGAAGGCTTATGAATTTATTTCAAAATAATTATAAAAATGTTGAACCACTAGCATATAAATTAAGACCAAAAAATTTAGATGATTTCGTTGGTCAAGAAAAACTTTTAGGAAAAGATGGAGTTATTAGAAGGCTTATTTTAAATTCAGCTCTTTCTAATTCTATTTTTTATGGTCCACCTGGTTGTGGAAAAAGTAGTCTGGGAGAAATTATTTCCAATACTTTGGACTGTAATTTTGAAAAATTAAATGCTACAACTGCTAGTGTTTCTGATATAAGAACTGTGGTAGAAACTGCCAAAAGAAATATAGAACTTTATAATAAAAGAACTATCCTTTTTTTAGATGAAATACATAGATTTAATAAGAATCAACAAGATGCTCTTCTTTCATATACTGAAGATGGAACTCTTACTCTTATAGGTGCAACAACAGAAAATCCTTATTATAATATCAATAATGCCTTACTTTCAAGAGTTATGGTATTTGAATTTAAGGCTCTTACTAATGAAGATATTTCTAAATTAATTGATAAGGGATTGAATTTTCTAAATATAAGTATGAGTGATAAAATCAAGGAAATAATTATTGATATAGCTCAAGGAGATTCAAGAATAGCTTTAAATTATGTTGAGATGTACAATAATATTCATTCTCAAATGACTGAAGATGAAATTTTTTCTATTTTTAAAGAAAGACAAGTTTCTTTTGACAAAAAACAAGACAAATATGATATGATTTCTGCCTTTATAAAGTCTGTAAGGGGAAGTGATCCTGATGCAGCAGTATATTGGCTTGCAAGACTTTTAGATGGTGGAGAAGATCCAAAATATATAGCAAGAAGGCTCTTTATTGAGGCTAGTGAAGATATAGGAATGGCAAATCCAGAAGCACTTTTAATTGCAAATGCAGCTATGAATGCCTGTGAAAGAATAGGTATGCCTGAGGTTAGGATAATACTTTCACATGCTACTGTATATCTTGCAATTTCTTCTAAGTCAAATTCAGTTTATGAAGCAATAGATGGAGCTTTAGCTGATATTAAAAAAGGTGAACTTCAAGAAGTGCCACTTAACATTTGCCATGATAATGTAGGATATAAATATCCTCATAGTTACAGTGATAACTTTGTTAAACAAAAATATATGAATAAGAAGAAAAAATACTATAAACCTGGTAACAATAAAAATGAAAAGATGATAGCAGAAAAATTAAACAAGTTATGGAATGAATAGGAGGGAGAACTATGGAATTAATAAGAAAACCTAAAGGAACAAAAGATATAATTGGTGAAGATGCAGTAAAATATATATATATTTCTAATGTAACTCAAGAAATGTTTGAAAACTATGGATATAAATTTGCTAAAACTCCAATTTTTGAAGAAACTGATCTATTTAAAAGAGGTATAGGAGAAGCAACAGATGTTGTTGAAAAGGAAATGTATACTTTTAAAGACAAAGGAGATAGATCTATAACTTTAAGACCTGAAAATACTGCATCAATGGTTAGATGTTATCTTGAAAACTCTATCTATGCTAAAGAAGATGTTAGTAGATTCTACTATAATGGTTCTATGTTTAGATATGAAAGACCTCAAGCTGGTAGACAAAGAGAATTCAACCAAATAGGAGTAGAAGTTTTTGGTGAAAAATCTCCTATACTAGACGCTGAAGTTATTGCTATGGGATACAACTTTCTTACTAAATTGGGTATAACTGATTTAGAAGTTAAGATAAATTCAGTAGGTTCAAAAGGTTCTCGTACTATTTACAGAGAAAAATTAGTTGAACACTTTAAATCTCACTTAGATGATATGTGTGAAGATTGTAAAGATAGAATAAATAGAAATCCTTTAAGACTTTTAGATTGTAAAGTTGATGGAGATAAAGATTTCTATAAATCTGCACCAAGCATAATAGATTATCTTTTTGAAGATGAAAGAAAACACTATGAAGAAGTTAAAAAATACTTAACTATATTTGGAGTAAAATTCACAGAAGATCCAACTCTTGTTAGAGGACTTGACTATTATTCAAGTACAGTTTTTGAAATTGTAACTAATAAACTTGGTTCTCAAGGTACTGTTCTTGGTGGTGGAAGATACGATAATCTTCTAAAAGAATTAGGTGACAAAGATATCCCAGCTTTTGGTTTTGCAGCTGGAGTTGAAAGAGTTATGATGCTTATAGGAGATAATTATCCTAAAGATGTTCCTGATGTATATATTGCTTGGTTAGGTGAGAATACAATTGAAACTGCTATGAAAATTGCAGACTCATTGAGAAAAGAAAATGTTAAAGTCTATGTAGATTATTCTTCTAAAGGAATGAAATCTCATATGAAAAAAGCTGATAAATTAGAAACTAGATACTGTATTATTCTTGGAGAAGACGAACTTAATAAAGGTATAGTTCTATTAAAAGATTTTTCTACAAGAGAACAAAAAGAAGTAAAAATTGAAGAAATTATAAATCATATTAAATAGAGGGAGTGTTTTAAAAAATGATATACAGAACACATAATTTGGCTGAGTTAAGATTAAAAAATATTGGAGAAACTGTAACCTTATCTGGTTGGGTGGATACTAAAAGAAATGTTAGTACTAGTCTTACTTTCATCGACTTAAGAGACAGAGAAGGGAAAACTCAAATAGTTTTCAACAATGAACTTTTATCTGAAAAGGTTTTAGAAGAAGTACAAAAATTAAAATCTGAATCTGTAATAAGGGTTGTTGGTGAAGTAAAGGAAAGATCTAATAAAAACCCTAATATCCCAACAGGTGATATTGAAGTATTTGCAAAAGAAATAGAAATTTTAAATGCTTGTGATACTTTACCTTTCCAAATTTCTGGTATAGATGATAATTTAAGTGAAAATATGAGACTTACATATAGATATCTTGATATCAGAAGAAGCAAAATGATAAATAACTTAAAAATGCGTCATAGAATGATAATGTCTATTAGAAATTATATGGATCAAGCTGGTTTCCTAGATGTTGATACTCCAATACTTACTAAATCTACTCCTGAAGGTGCAAGAGACTTCTTAGTACCTAGTAGAACAAATCCTGGAACATTCTATGCTCTACCTCAATCTCCACAACTTTTTAAACAACTTTTAATGATAGGTGGAGTTGAAAAATATTTCCAAATTGCTAAATGTTTCAGAGATGAGGATTTAAGAGCAGATAGACAACCTGAATTTACTCAATTAGATATCGAAATGTCTTTTGTGGAAAAAGAAGATGTTATGAATGAAATAGAAGGTTTAGCAAAATATGTATTTAAAAATGTAACAGGTGAAGAAGCTAACTATACTTTCCAAAGAATGCCTTATGCTGAAGCTATGGATAGATTTGGTTCTGATAAACCTGATTTAAGATTTGCAGTTGAATTAAAAGATTTATCTGATATTGTTAAAAACTCATCTTTTAATGCTTTTAGCTCTACTGTTCAAAATGGTGGACTTGTTAAAGCTATTGTTGCTCCTTCTGCAAATGAAAAATTCTCAAGAAAAATTATTTCTGAGTATGAAGAATATGTAAAAACATATTTTGGTGCAAAAGGACTTGCATATATAAAATTAGGAGCTGATGGAATCAGTTCTCCTATTGCTAAATTCTTAAGTGAAGATGAAATGAAAGCAATAATTGAAAAAACTGAAGCTAAGACAGGAGATGTAATCTTTATTGTTGCTGATAAGAAAAAAGTTGTTGCTGCAGCTCTAGGTGCATTGAGATTAAGAATAGGTAAGGACTTAGATTTAATAAATAAAGATGACTTTAAATTCTTATGGGTTGTTGACTTCCCAATGTTTGATTATGATGAAGAAGAACAAAGATATAAGGCTGAACATCATCCATTTACTTCTATAAAAGCTGAGGACTTAGATAAATTCTTAGCTGGACAAACAGAAGATATCAGAACTAATACTTATGACTTAGTTTTAAATGGTTCTGAAATAGGTGGAGGTTCTATAAGAATATTTAACCCACAAATACAATCTATGGTATTTGATAGATTAGGACTTTCTCAAGAAGAAGCAAAAGCTAAATTTGGGTTCTTCTTAGATGCTTTCAAATATGGTGCACCTCCTCATGGTGGTCTAGCATTTGGTATAGATAGATGGCTTATGGTTATGTTAAAAGAAGAATCTATAAGAGATGTTATTCCTTTCCCTAAGACAAATAAAGGACAATGTCTAATGACTGGAGCACCTAACACTGTTGATGAAAAACAATTAGAAGAACTATTTATAAAATCTACTTTTAAAAAATAAAAATAATTTAGAAAGAAAGAGTTTATTGTAAATTATAATTTTACAATAACTCTTTTTTCTCGGTAAAAATAAATTTACTTTTAAAAACAAAATAATATTTTCAAATTTTATTTTTAATGGTATAATAAATATGAAGTCTTTAATAAAATCATTAAAAAAATAAAAATTTTGTCATTTCTTTGGAATAGACAAAAGTAAGGAGATGATATGTTAAAAATAGCAATATATGGAAAAGGTGGAATAGGAAAATCTACAATATCTTCTAATTTGAGTGCCATTTTTTCAAAAAGTGGAAAAAAAGTTTTACATGTAGGTTGTGATCCAAAAGGAGATTCTACAAGAAATCTTATGGGAAAGAAAATTCCAACTGTTATTTCAATTTTAAAAGAAAAAAATAATCTAAATAGAGAAGATATAATTTATGAAGGTTTTAATGGAATTGAATGTGTTGAAACTGGTGGTCCTGAAGCAGGAATAGGCTGTGCAGGAAGAGGAATTATTACCACAATGGAAGAGCTTGAAGATTTAGAAGTATTTGATGAAGAAAGAGATGTTATTGTGTATGATGTCCTAGGAGATGTCGTATGTGGAGGATTTGCAGTTCCTATGAGGGAAAAATATGCTGATGTTATTTATATAGTTACATCTTCTGAATTTATGTCAATTTTTGCAGCTAATAATATTATGAAAAGTATTAAAAATTTTTCAAAAATGAAAAATATAAAATTTGGAGGCTTAATTCATAATCAACGAAATAATGATTCAAATATAAATATTTTAAAAATTTTTGCAGATATGACTAAGTCAAAAATTATAGGAGAGATCCCTTTTAGTAAAGAGTTGATAAAGAGTGAATTAAAAGGAAAAACTATTGCTGAAATGTATCCTAATTCAAATTTATATAATAATTTTTTAGAGCTATCAGAAAAAATTTTGAATAATCAAGATGATATTGATTTTTCTCCACTATCGGAAGAGGAAATGGAATATTTAGCAGCTGAAATACTAAAAGAAAATGTTTATTATGAAGAGGAATAGAAATGAATATAGAGAGATGTTGTAAAAATGAAAAAAATAAAATGCTCAAATCTTTGCTCAATATTCCAGAAAATATAGTTATTTCTATTGGCCCAACTGGTTGTTTAAATGTTCTTTACAATGAGGCAATAAAAGAAAATAAATTAGGAAATTTATATACCTTTCCTGTATCTGAAATAGATATGGTTTCAGCTAATCATATAGAAAAATTAGAAAAGTATATAGTTAAGATAATTTCTGAAAATTTTGAAAAAATAAAATCAATTATTATCTATTTAACTTGTGCTGATTTAATATTAGTAAGTGATTTTTCATTTTTAACAAAAAAAATTAAAAATGATTATGGAATTATTGTGAAAATATTGGAAAGAGGCCCTATTGCAAAGAGAAAATTATCACCAGAAAAAAGATTAGAAAAATTATTAGGTGAATTAAAAGAAGAGTTAAAAAATACTACAAAAATAAAAGATAAAGAGATAAGTGATTTAAAAATAGAAGTTCAACATATAGTTCCACCAATAACTTCAGATTATTCAGGTACTTGTTCTACTTTATATGGTGAAAATATTTTAAAAATATTAATTTCACCTCATGGCTGTAAAACACCTGTTGCTTATGATGAAATAAGAAATATAGATTATAGTTTGCAGTATTCTACATCATTGAATGAATTAGAAATAGTTGCTGGTGAAATAAACGGACTACAAGAAAATATAAAAGAAATTATAAGTCAAAATCCTAGGATTGAGTTTATAGCTATTATTTCAACAGTAGTTCCTCAAATAATAGGAATGGATTTAGAGACTATTGTTGAGAATATAGAAGAAACACTAGATATTCCTTGTATTTTTATAAATACAAATAGTTTTGAAAGCTATTACTCTGGAATTTCATTAACACTAAATACTTTAGCTAAAAAATTTATGCTTGAAAATAAGAAAATTAAAAATACAGTAAATCTTATAGGATACTCCCCTTTAACTTTTGGAAAAATAGAAAAGTTAGAAGAAGTATTTTCTTTAATAAAGAATTTAGATTTGAATGTCCTAACTGTTTTTTCAGATAATTTATCATTAGAAAAAATAAAAAATAGTACATCAGCTGAATTAAATTTAGTTTTAAGTTATGAAGGGCTTGCTCTTGCAAAATACATGGAAAAAGAATTTTCAATTCCCTATGTAATAATAAATGTTGTTTCAAAATATGGTATTGAAAATACAGAAAATATTTTAAAGAATTTTTTTTATAAGACAAGTAATTCTTTTGAGTACTTAGAAAAGAGAGAGAAGTTAGATGATAGAAAAGTTATGGTTATTGCCTCTCCATTTATGGCAATAAATATAGCCAACTCTTTAAAAAAAGACTTCTCATTTGATAATATCTTAGCACTTTCATTTATAAAAGAAAGTAGAAAATTAAAAAAAGTTGAATATTTAGAATTTTTAAATATAGTAAATACAGAAGAAGTTTTAAAAGAAAAAATAAAAGAATATAAACCTGATATTTTAATATCAGATCCTGTGTATAAAAATTTAGTAAATGAAGATGTTACTTTTATTCCTTTACTTCATTATGGATACAGTACCAGACTATATCTAGATTTAGATTATGAGTATTGTGGAAAAAAAGCTTATGAATATTTTAAAAAATTTATTTAATTAATAATAGGAGTGTGATTTTATGAAAAAAATTTTTAGTTCAATGATTATTTTATTTTTATTTTTGTTTGCAAATGTCAGTGCAAAAACTGTCACAGATTTAACAGGGAAAAATGTTACAATTAAAGACAATCCTAGTAGAATTGCTATTGTTCCTATCCCTTGGGCTTCTTTAGCTTATGCTGTAGATGGAGATGCTTCTAAGATAGTTGGTATGCATCCTTCGGCTAAAAAATCTTATGAGATAAGTATATTAAAAGACTTAGCACCTAATATGAAGAATGTAAATTCAGTATTTGTGGATAATAATTTTAATATCAATTATGAAGAATTAGCCCTTTTAAAGCCTGATCTTGTTGTAGTATGGGATTATCAAAATGATGCAATAGAAAAACTTGCTAAATTAAAGATACCTACTGTAGCAATAAAATATGGAACATTGGAAGATGTTCAAGAAGGTATAAAATTACTTGGAGATATTTTTAATAAACAAGAAAAAGCTCAAAAATTAATTAATTATCATAAGGATACTAATAAGTATTTTGCTTCAAAAACTAAAAAAATAGCAAATACAAAAAGAACAAAAATTCTTTATCTTAAAGATTCTCAGTTAACTGTAGCTAGTGGAAAATCAGTTAATAATATTATGATTGATATGGCAGGTGGGGTAAATGTTGCTAAAGATATTACTACTGGTACTTGGTCAAAAGTTACTATGGAAGAAGTTATAAAATGGAATCCTGATATTATTATTTTAAGTAATTTTGATAAAATTTTACCTGAAGATATCTATAATAATAAATTTGAAGGTCAAGATTGGTCAAAAATTAATGCAGTTAAAAATAAAAAGGTGTTTAAAGCACCAATAGGTATTTATAGATGGGATGCTCCTTCAGCTGAAACTCCACTTATGATAAAATGGATAGCAAAAGTAGCAAATCCTGAACTTTTTAATGATTATAATATGAGAAAAGATATTAAAGATTTTTATTTAAACTTCTTTAATTATAAACTTTCTGATGAACAATTAAATTTCATTTTAAATTCAAAAGTAAATAAAGGTTTAAATCTTTAAGTAAGGAAAAGAAAATATGAATACGTATAGAAAAAAAATATCATTTCTTATAATTATACTAATTTTGTGTATACTCCTTTCAATATTTTTAGGAAGATTTTTTATATCTCCCAAAATGTTTTTTGATGTTCTATCAGATAGTATAAAAGGAGTTGAAAATAATCCAATTGAAAGTTCTATAATTTTTGAATTGAGAATACCTAGAATAATAATGAATATATTAGTAGGAGCAGGGCTTTCTATTTCAGGAGTAGCTTTTCAAGGGATATTTCAAAATCCTTTAGTTAGCCCTGATGTAATAAGTGTAAGTTCAGGTTCTGCATTTGGAGCTGTTTTAGCTATACTTTTATTTGGGATGAATTCTTTCGTTATTATTTTAGCTTTATTATTTGGTATATTAAGTGTAGTTATAACTTATAGTTTATCAAAAGTAAGAGGAGAAAGTTCTGTACTTTCTCTGATACTTTCTGGTATGGTTATAACTGCTCTATTTTCATCATTAATTTCACTTGTAAAATATACAGCTGATCCTTATGATAAATTACCTGCTATAACATATTGGCTTATGGGAAGTTTTTCTAGTTCTTCTTATAATAATATTAAAATTGCTATATTTCCGATAATATCTGGTATTATGATATTATATTTTTTAAGATGGAGAATAAATATCCTATCTCTTGGTGATGAAGAAGTTAAAGCATTAGGTATGAATCCAGTTTATATAAGAGCTATTATTATTATTGCAGTAACAATAATAACTGCAACTTGTGTAACATTAACTGGTATAATTGGGTGGGTAGGATTACTAATTCCTCATATATGTCGTATGTATATAGGAGCTGATAATATAAAATTAATTCCAACTTCTTGTATTATGGGAGCAATTTTTATGTTAATCATAGATGGAATAGCAAGGACAGCAACTTCTAGTGAAATTCCTATTGGGATTTTAACTTCCTTAATAGGAGCTCCATTTTTTATTATAATCTTTAAAAAATATAGGAGTTGGTAAAATGAATTTAGAGATAAAAAACGGAAATTTTTCATATACTGATGGAAATCCTATTTTAAAAGATATAAATTTAAAAATTGAGAGTGGAGAGATATTTACAATCTTAGGACAAAATGGAATTGGTAAAACAACATTACTGAAATGTATTAATGGAGTTTTAAAATGGAATTCTGGTGAAGTTTTTATTGATAATAAGAAAGTTAATTCTATAAAAGATTTAAAAGATATAGCTTATGTTCCCCAAGCACATTCATTTTCTTTTTCATATACTGTAAGAGAACTTTCCATTATGGGAAGAGCCAAATATTTAAATATTTTCTCTACTCCATCTAAATCAGATTATGATATAGTAGAAAAAGTTTTAGATGAAATGGGAATATTACATTTAAAAGATAGAAAATGTTCAGAATTAAGTGGTGGACAACTTCAACTAGTTTTCTTAGCTAGAGCTTTAGTAGGAGAACCTAAAATTTTAATTCTTGATGAACCTGAATCACATTTAGATTTTAATAATCAGACTAAAATTTTAAGGACAATTGTTCAGCTAGCGAAAAAGAAAAATATTACTTGTATTTTTAATACTCACTATCCTGAATATGCTCTAAGAATTTCAGATAAATCTATGTTAATAGGAAAAGATGACTATATTATTGGTAAAACTAGTGAAATTATTAATGAGAAAAACTTAAAAAAATATTTTGAAATAAAAACAAAAATTGTAGAAATAGAAGATAATAATCAAAAAATAAAATCTGTAGTGATAACAGATAATTTAGAAGAATAAATTCTAATTTTTATAAACTAAAAGGGCTGTTGCAAAGTTAATTTTACAACAGCCCTTATTTTACACATTTTCTTTTTCCAACAGATTTAAAACTTTTTCTAAGTTATCATTCAATCTATTTTGTTTTTTTATTAATAATAAAATATTTTTTAGAGCGGTTTTCATACTTGGGCTTATTTTAGGATAACAAAAATCTATAAATTTATCAGGAATGTCATAATATGTTTCAGCTATGCTACAAGCCATACAAGCTATAGTGTCACTATCTCCTCCAGCATATATAGCCGTTCTTAAAACATCTTCAAAATCTTCTCCTTCTAAAAATGCTTGTATAGCTATAGGAACTGTAACTTGACAAGTTTCATTAAAAGTATGCCATTTTCTAACTGAAGAAATGGGCTCAAAACTATATCCAAATTTATCTTCTATATATTTTTTTATTTCTTCCTTAGTCTTCTTTTTTCTTGCTAAATATATTGCAGAAGCTATAGCACAAGCTCCCTTTATTCCTTCAGGGTGATTATGTGATACAGAAGCTGTAATCTCAGCATATTTATTTACATCTTCAAGATTATCATATAACCAAGCAACTGAAGACACTCTCATTCCTGAACCATTTCCATAGCTATTATATGGCTGTGGATTCTCCTCTTTCAACCATTTTTTAAATCTTAAACCATAGCCACCATAAGGGTATTCTCTTCCAAATTTTTGTAGCTGTTTAGTTAACTCTTCTTGAATTTTTACAATATCTTTTTCTCCATAAGTATTTACCAAAGCTTGACCTATAGCAAGTGTCATAATGCTATCATCAGTAGTCATAGCATAGGATACAAATAATTTAAAATTTTTATCCTCAACATTATCTTTAAATTCATAGACACTACCTATGATATCCCCAATCATTGCTCCTATCATATTTAAACCACCCCTAACTTAATAAAATGATAATGTTCCTTTTTCTTTTACATAATTAATTGCTTTACTAAATAAATATTGACCTATGGTTATCCATAGAAGACAGACAAAAATAAAGATCAATAATTTATTATTTGAAATATCTTCTCCTAAATATGATAGATGTATCAGATGATTTCCAATTCCTAAGGGAATAAGATATGAG